>JAABUQ010008048.1_pt1 | contig 14952 bp, 15 predicted proteins | sample 5560001 | NCBI WGS metagenome assembly JAABUQ01 (sample SAMN10711888, study PRJNA513371) | rock metagenome | isolation source: Antarctica rocks | place: Antarctica: Victoria Land, Finger Mt nord | collected 2015-12-18 | reverse complement strand
AACTCCATGCGCCATACCATGCGCGATGCCGTGCTGGACGTGCGCATTCTCGCCGACATCCTCGACCACATGCCCGTCGCTTGATGCGAAATCCCTGACGCTCAAGGGCAGCATGCGGGCCGGCGAGGTGAATGCCATCGCCGCCGTCGAGGTGGTGGACCCGCTGACGGTGCGCCTCGTGCTGAAAGCGCCGTCCAGCCCGCTGTTGTCGCAACTGGCGGACCGGGCGGGGATCATGATCTCGCCCAAGGCGGCGGAGGCCGGGGACTTCGGCAGCCACCCGGTCTGCGCCGGGCCGTATGCGTTCGAAAGCCGGGTGGCGCAGGACAGCATCGTGCTGCGGCGGTTCCCGCGGCACTGGGACGCGGCGAACTACCACTTCGACCGGATCGTGTTCCGTCCGCTGCCGAACTCCTCGGTGCGGCTGGCGAACCTGCAGGCGGGGAGCCTCGACCTCGTCGAGTACATCCTGCCGAGCGACGTGGAGGCGGTGCAGCGCGACCCGAAGCTCAAGATCGCGATGGGCGACGGCCTGACCTATCAGGGCATCACCTTCAACACGGGCAACGGCCCGGCCGCCGACACGGCACTCGGGCGGAACAGGCTGGTGCGGCAGGCGTTCGAGCGGGCCATCGACCGGGACGCGGTGAACCAGGTCGTCTATGGCGGGCTGTTCTCGCCCACCGCGCAAGCCAACCCTCCAGGCTCGCCGTTCTTCGTGCCGGCGGTGCAGCCGCCGCCGCGCGACCTGGAGCGGGCGCGGGCCTTGCTGCGGGAGGCCGGGGTCACGCCGCCGGTGCCGGTCACGCTGACGCTGCCCAACAGCCCCGACGTGCAACAAACGGCGGAGGTGATCCAGGCGATGGTGGCCGAGGCCGGATTCGACCTCAAGCTGCGGGTGATGGAGTTCGCGTCGTCCTTGCAGGCCGGGTATGGCGGGGAGTTCCAGGCCTACCTGATCGGCTGGTCCGGCCGGTCGGACCCGGACGGCAACGTGTGGCAGCACCTGCACACCGGCGGCACCTTCAACTACGGCCACTGGAGCAGCCCGGCGGCGGATGCGCTGATGGACCAGGCGCGCATCCCGTCCGACGTGGCGGCGCGCCGGGCGCTGTATGCCAAGCTGTGGGAGGCGGAGCGGGCGGACCTGCCGCTGGTCTATCTTTGGACGGCGAAGAACGTGGTGGGGATGAAGCGCGGGCTGGCCGGGTTCGTGCAGGTGCCGGACGGGCTGATCCGGCTGCGCGGGGTGACGCTGGGGCGGTAGGAGAACAAGGCCATGCCGAACGACACCTCCTTGGGAATGTCGGTTCAGGATTTCCTGGTTTGGAACCCTGGCGACGGGCGCGCGTGGCAGCTTGTGGATGGCGAGCCGCAGGTGATGGCACTTGCGGATCGCACGCATGGCACGCTCCTGGGAGAGTTGGGCGCCGTGATCGGCAACCATCTGCGGGACCAGGCCAGCCGTTGCTCAGTCGTGATGCTGCCGGGGATCGTGCCGCACGTTCATGCGACCTACAACATGCGTGTGCCCGACTTGGCCGTGACCTGCTCGGATTACGAAGCCGAAGAAACCGCGCTGACCGACCCCATGCTGATCGCCGAAATACTCTCAACCAACAACCAGGCCGAAACTTGGGCCAACGTGTGGGCCTACACGACAATCCCGAGCGTGCGAGAAATCCTGGTTCTCCGGGCCACCACGATCAGGGCGGACCTGCTGCGCCGCGGCTTGGACGGGACCTGGCCGCGGCAGCCTGACACCATCACGGACGGCGACCTGTTGCTGGACAGCATCGGGTTCCGCACGCCGTTGGCCGACCTCTACCGGAGCACCCGGCTGCGGCGTTCACCCCAAGCCTGATACGCCGCCCACCTACTCCGCCATCACCTCGCCAGAGCCGCCGAACTCGGCGGGAAAGTCCTTCAGCTTCGGCAAGCCGTCACGCATCGGCAGCACCGTCTCGGCATAGTTGACGTGCACCTGAGGCTCAAAAGCAAAGCCCGGGATGGTCGCGGCGTAAACGTCGATCATCTTCAGCGGCGGATGTACGGTCATCAGGTGGCCGCCGCACAGCCGGCAGTACTGGCGGTGGCTCATGTCCGTCTTGTGGTAGGTCGCAACGTTCTCGGCCCCCTTCGTCACTTCCACCGCGTCCGGCGGCCAGAGGGTGAAGGCGTTGACCGGGCCAGCCGACCAGGACCGGCACGACCCGCAATGGCAGTAGCCCATCGCGTTGGGCTGGCCGCTCACGCGAAGCTCCACCGCGCCGCAGAAGCATGCTCCCGAGTATGGACCGCTCATGATTTCCTCCCTCGTGTCGTTCGACATCGCGCAGGCAGTGTCGTCGGTTTCATCCGGAGCGCAAGCGAAATAGGGCGGTCCCGGCGCCTTACCCCTCGATGGCGCCCATGACCTCACCACCCCGCATCGCCACCACCCGCCGCACGAACCGGGCCGCGTCGGGGACGGCATAGCCCACCGTCAGCTCGACCACGCGCTCCCCGGCCTTGCGCCCCTGGGCACGCCACCGGGCATAGGGGTACTCGGCAATCGGCAGGAACGTGTCGCGGCCCCGCTTGCTCGCCGTGCTGGGGAACGGCTTGGTCGTGCCGCTGTTGATCGGCGAGAGCCGGATGGCGGGGCGGTGGGCGGCGACCAGCGCCGCCGTGTCGAGTTCCAGCACGTCGTGCTCGGCCCTCCGATATGGACGGGCGTTCAGCAGGCGGAGCAGCCGTTCGCGCGTCAGCCAGAAGAACACCCGGCCGTTCAGGCAGCGGTACCAGTCCTCCGGCGTCAGCCCGTCCAGCAGGCACATCCGCAGCCCGGCGTCATCCATCGGCTTCTGGTCGCGGATCACCGCCGGACGCAGCGCGGGGTGCTCGACAGCCACACCTTCCGGCCGGCGGCGGCCCTCAATCGCCTCACGCTCGACGCCCCGCACCTCGTACAAGTCCAGCAAAGCCGAGGTGCTGAGCAGCCCGTGCTGCCGGATCGAGGGCCAGCTCCCGCGCTCCGCCATGTGATACAGCGTGGGGCAGTCCCGGATCAGCTCCGCAAGCTCCCCTTCCGTCACCCGGCGCCGACCAGGCCGCGGGCGAAGTCCATCGCCTCGAACGGGCGCAGGTCGCCGGCCTGCTCGCCCACGCCCACCGCGTGCACCGGCAGGCCGAACGCCTGGGCCAGCGCCACCACGATGCCGCCCCGGGCGCTGCCGTCGAGCTTGGTGACGACCAGGCCCGTCACCGCCACCAGGTCGCTGAACACCCGCACCTGCTCGACGGCGTTCTGCCCGGTGGTGGCGTCCAGCACCAGCAGCACGGAATGCGGCGCGGCCGGGTCCTGCTTCTGCAGCACGCGGATGATCTTCGCCAGCTCCTCCATCAGCGCGCCCTTGTTGTGCAGCCGCCCGGCGGTGTCGATCAGCAGCACGTCGGCGCCTTCCGCGCGGGCGCGGGTCAGCGCGTCGAAGGCGAGGCCGGCCGCGTCCGCCTTGGGCGGGCCGCTGACCACCGTGGCGCCGGTGCGGCTGCCCCAAACCTGCAACTGCTCGACGGCGGCGGCGCGGAAGGTGTCGCCGGCCACCAGGATGGGACGCAGGCCCTGCTGCTGGTACTGCAGCGCGAGCTTGCCGATGGTCGTCGTCTTGCCCGTGCCGTTCACCCCGACCACCAGCACCACGTGCGGGCGCAGCGCCCGGTCGATCACCAGCGGCTGCGCCACGGGCGCCAGGATCGCGGCGATTTCCTCCGCCAGCGACTGCTTCACCTCCTCGTCCGTGACATCGCGGCCGAACTTGCTGCGGCGGAACTCGGCGATGATCTCCTGAGCCGCGGCGGGGCCGAGGTCGGCGGCGATCAGCAGCTCCTCCAGCTCCTCCAGCGCCGCGTCGTCGAGCTTGCGCCGGGTGAAGGCCACGGACAGGCCGGTGGTCAGCTTCTGCGTGCTGCGGGTCAGGCCTTCCTTGAGACGGTTGAAGAAGCCGAGCGCCATGCGGGTGTTCCTGGTTGGATGCGGCTACAAGCCGGCGGCGTGCAGCCCGGTTGCGTCGGCGCGCGCGACGCGGACGGCCAGCAAGGCGCCGGGCGGGGCCGCCTGCACCAGCCGGATCGGGGCGAAGTGCTCGGTGTGGCCGCCGCCGCCGCGCTCGGCGACGACCTGGACGGTGCGCCCGACCATCCCGGCGTGGAAGGCCGCGGCGTGCGGCAAGGCGGCGGCGCGGAGCCGGGCCGCACGCTCCCGCCGGGCAGCGTCGGGCACGGCGGGCATCCGGGCGGCGGGGGTGCCGGGGCGCTCGCTGTAGGCGAAGACGTGGAGGTAGGGCACCGCCGCCTCGTCCACGAAGGCGAGGGTGTCGCGGAACAGCGCGTCGGTCTCGGTCGGGAAGCCGGCGATCAGGTCGGCGCCGACCGCGATGCCGGGGCGGAGCATGCGCGCCCGGTCGATGACGGCCAGCGCCGCGTCCCGTCCGTGCCGCCGCCGCATCCGCTTGAGGATCAGGTCGGAGCCGGCCTGGACCGACAGATGCAGATGCGGCATCAGCCGAGGCTCGTCGGCAATCAGATCCCACAAGGCCGGGTCGATGGCGGCCGGGTCGAGCGAGGACAGGCGCAGCCGCGGCAGCTCCGGCACGAGCGTCAGCAGCCGGCGCACCATGGACCCCATCGACGGGCCGCCCGGCAGGTCCGCGCCATACGAGGAGATATCCACGCCGGTCAGCACGACCTCCTGGTAGCCCGCGGCGACGAGGGCGCGGACCTGCTGCACGATCCCGCCCAACGGCACGCTGCGGCTCGGGCCGCGGGCGAAGGGGATGATGCAGAAGGTGCAGCGGTGGCCGCAGCCCTGCTGGATTTCGACGAACGCCCGGGCGCGGCCGTCGAAGCCGGCGGCAAGGTGCGGCGCGGCCTCCCGCACCGCCATGATGTCGGACACGCGGGCCGGGGCGCCGGGCATCCAGCTTTCCGGCAGCAGCTTCTCGGCGTTGCCCAGCACGCGGTCCACGCCGGGCAGCGCCGCCCAGGCGGCGGGATCGAGCTGCACGGCGCAGCCGGTGGCGACGATGCGGGCGCTGGGCCGGTCGCGGTGCAGGCGGCGGATGGCCTTGCGGCATTGCCGCTCGGCCTCCGCGGTGACGGCGCAGGTGTTCACGACGACGGTGCCGGGTTGCCCGACGGCGGAGCCGTCCACCGCTGCGTGCCCAGCCAAGTCTCGGATCACAGCGCTCTCGTAGGCGTTCAGCCGGCAGCCGAAGGTAAGGACCTCGGTCGTCAAAGTGCTACGATGCCATGGAAGCTGGTCGCGGCCGGCCCGGCCATCAGCACGCGGCCGGCCGGCGTCCACTCGATCTCCAGCGCGCCGCCGTCCACCAGCACCGTGGCCCGGCGCCCGGTCAGGCCCCGGCGGTGCGCGTTGACCAGCGCGGCGCAGGCGCCCGACCCGCAGGCCAGCGTCAGCCCGGCGCCCCGCTCCCACACCCGCAGCCGGATGCGGTCCGGCGCCAGGACTTGCACGAAGCCGATGTTGGCGCGGTCGGGAAACAGCGGATCGTGCTCCAGTGCCGGGCCGAGCGTCGCGACGGGGGTGTCCGCGAGGTCCGGAACGAACAGGGTGGCATGCGGGTTGCCCATGCTGCACGCGGCCGGGTCGCCCGGCAGCGGCAGATGCAGCGTGTCAACTGCACGGGCCAATGGCACGTCGGCCCAATCGAGCCGGGCCGGCCCCATGTCCACCCGCTGCCGCCCATCGCGGAGGCGCTCCGCCGGCAGGTCGCCGGCAACCGTGCGGATGACCTGGTAGGGCCGCCCGTTCTCCTCGAACAGCAGCTCGGCGACGCAGCGCGTGGCGTTGCCGCAGGCCCCGGCCTCGGAGCCATCGGGATTGCGGATGCGCATCAGCAGGTCGGCGTCGGTGCCCGGCGGCGGCGGGTGCAGGGTGATGAACTGGTCGCAGCCGATGCCGGTGCGGCGGTCGGACAGGGCGCGGACGGTGCTGTCCGACAGGTCGAGCCGGCGGGTGCGCTCGTCGATGATGACGAAGTCGTTGCCGGCGCCGTGGGCTTTGATGAACGGGGTCATGCCAAGTGGGATATAGGGGCACGGGCCGGGCCGGGCCATGCCCCCCGGCGCGCGTCAGACCGCCGCCATCGCCAAATACCACAGCGGCAGCGTCAGGAACGACAGCGCGATGCCGATGCCGACCATAAGGGTGATGAGCGCCGGGTTGAGGCCGTGCTGCATGGCGACGATGGCGCCGCCGATCTGCGGACCCATCGCCGCCTCGAACAGCGTGACCTGCGCCGTCTCTCCGCGGCAGGACAGCAAGCCCACGTACAGCAGGGCGAGCATCCCTGGCCCTAGCACCAGCTTGAAGCCGAGACCCAGGCCGAGCGCCACCCGGTTGCCGTGCAACTGGTCGAACCGGAGCTGCAGCCCCACCGAAACGAGCGCCAGCGGCGCCACGGTGTCGCCCAGCCGGCGCAGCATGCCCCCGAGCCAGGCGGGATACTCGACGGGCGTCAGGAGGACGGCGAGCACGAGCGCCATCAACGGCGGGAAGGTCACGACCCGCAGCAGGATCTCGCGCCGCGACGCCGTGCCGGCGGAGAACAGGCAGGCGACGGCGACGCCCGCGGTGCTCAGCACGAGGTAGGTGCCGAGCTGGTCGATGAGGATGCCGGTCGGCAGGCCCTGCGCGCCGTAGAACGCCTCGATCATCGGCAGCCCGACGAACGAGGTGTTGGCCAGGCCCGCGGTCATGATGAGCGCGCCCATGGTGGCGCGCGGCAGCCGCATGACCCGGGCGAGCACGACGAACGCCGCGGCGCTGAGCGCGAACAGCAGCCAGGGCATCGAAACCGGCCACAGCAGGTTCATGGTGAGGCGCAGGCCGTGGATCTGCCCAAGGATCAGGGCGGGAAGCGCCACGTGGATGATGAAGCCGTTCAGCGCGGCATGCGCGTTGTCCGGCACGCGCCGCGCGACGCGGAGCAGCACGCCGGCGAGCAGGCAGACGGCGAGTATGGAGACGTTGGTCATGGCCGGGCGTCCGTTGCTGACAGGAAAGCGAGGCATGGGACGCGGGGCCGGCCGTTGTCTGTGACGTGGGTCACACGGTGGCGATCACGAAGCGGAGAGAGCTTTGGTCCAAGCTGCATTGAAGCGGCATTCTCGAACAGGCGAAAAGCATCTGGTGAAATAAACTCGGAATAGACGTTAAGAAACTTTCAAGCCATTCGCAAACCGCATGGCACAGTGAGCAGGCTGCATTTCCCACTGATTGGCATGCTTCCATATCCAGGCAGATCCGAAGGAGAGCAAAGCATGCACTACTCCCGCCGCAACATGCTTGGGACAGGGGCCGTTGTCGGCCTCGCCAGCATCGCGGGCGCGGCTGCGGCGGCAACGCCGGGCAACCCCGACGAGCCGCCGCAGGGCATCGTGAACACGCAGGGCAACCCGCGCGCCGCCGTGGACCCGGGGCCGCAGAACCCGGCCATCGCCGGGCAGTTCCCGTCGGCCTTCACGCCGCCCCCGACCGACATAGGCGACCTGCCGCAGTTCTGGGCCTCCTTCAACAACGCCCCGCGCCGCGTCCAGGCCGGCGGCTGGGCGCGGCAGGTGACGCAGGCGGACTTCCAGATTTCGGAGGCCATCTCGGGCGTGAACATGCGCCTCGACGCGGGCGGCCTCCGCGAGCTGCATTGGCACCTCGCCGCCGAGTGGGCCTACATGACCTACGGCACCTGCCGCGTCACCGCGCTCGACCCGCAGGGCCGGGCCTACGTCGCCGACGTGAAGGAAGGCGACCTGTGGTACTTCCCGTCGGGCTACCCGCACTCCCTGCAAGGGCTTGGCCCCGACGGCTGCGAGTTCGTCATCTGCTTCGACGACGGCAAGGCGTCCGAGTACAACACCCTGCTCGTCACCGACTGGATGATCCACACGCCGCCGGACGTGCTGGCCCTGAACTTCGGCATGCCCGCCGAGGCGTTCAGCAAGATGGCCACCCACAATCTCTGGATCTTCCAGGGCGCGGTGCCCGGCCCGCTCGCGGCGGACCAGGACGCGATCAAGAGCCAGGCCGGGGCGCCGCCGAACCCCTTCGTCTTCTCCCTCGGCAGCGGCCCGGCGGCCCGGCAGACCAAGGGCGGCTTCGTGCAGCTTGCCGACAGCAGCAACTTCAAGGCCTCGGCCACCGTCGCCTCCGCGCTCGTCACGGTCCGCCCCGGCGGCATGCGCGAGATGCACTGGCACCCGAACGCCGACGAGTGGCAGTACTACGTCAAGGGCACGGCGCAGATGACGGTGGTCGGCGCCGGGCCGAAGGCGGTGACGGCCAACTTCACCTCCGGCGACGTCGGCTACGTCAAGCGCAGCAACGGCCATTACGTGAAGAACACGGGCGACACCGACCTGGTGTTCCTGGAAGTGTTCAAGGCCGGCTCGTATCAGGACATCTCGTTGTCCGACTGGCTGTCCCACACGCCGCCCGCCATGGTCGCCGCGCACTTCAACATGTCGGCCCAGGATGTTGCCCGCATCCCGAACACCATCCCGGACGTGGTGCCGGCATAAAGACGGTTCACTTCCACTTCGCGGTCCGCCCGCGCGCCCGGCGCGTCGGCGCGTGGAAGTCGTCGGGCTTGCTGCGGACCCAGGCGACGAAGCGCGCCAGCTCCGGGTCGTCGCGGAGCGCCGCCGGGTCGGCGAGATGCCGGGCGATCTCGGCTTCCGTGTAGCGGGCGTGGATGGCGGAATGGCAGATCTGGTGCAGCCGCACGGTGCCCTGGCGGGTGCCGCCCTTGAGCTTGGGGGTCAGGTGGTGGAGGGAGGACCGCGCCTCCGGCGGGATGGGCCGGCCGCACAGGGCGCAGCGGGCGGGGTCGTCGTCGCGCGGGCGGGCCTCGGCGTGCCGCCCGACGTGGTGTTGGCGTCCCATGCGGTGCAGGTGGGGGCGGGGCGGCAGGTTTGAAGCGCCGGCCGTTGACAGCCTTCGCCCCCATCGGCTTGCTTCGGCTGCCATTGACGAGGGCGACACCTATGTTTCGACGCGCTCCGTTCTCCTTGGCCGCGCTGGCCGGTCTCCTCTTGGCCATCGGCACCGTTGGCGCGTCGGCGGAGCCACCCTGGAAGGTGCTCCCGCCGATGCCGGACCTGCCGCCGGCCACCGTGTCCGGCCCGGTCCACGTCAACGGCATCGACATGTGGCGGGCCGAGTTCGGGCCGCCCGGCGGCAAGCCCGTCGTCATGGTCCATGGCGGGCTGGCGAACGCCAACTACTTCGGCAAGGTCATCCCCCTGCTGGCGGCCGAGGGCTTCCACGTCGTCGCGCTGGACAGCCGCGGGCACGGGCGCAGCACGCGGTCGGCGCAGCCCTACAGCTACGAGCTGATGGCGTCCGACGTGGCGGCGATGATGGATGCGCTGCATATCCCGAAAGCAGACCTGGTTGGCTGGAGCGATGGCGGCATCATCGGCATCGTCATGGCCATCCGCCATCCGGAGCGCCTGAAACGGGTGTTCGCCTTCGGCGCCAACACGGTTCCGGACGGGCTGATTCCCAACTTCGACAAGGGAGGCGTGTTCGCGGCGTTCGAGAAGCGGGCCGGCGGCGAGTACAGGACGTTGTCGCCGACGCCCGGCCAGTTCGACAGCTTCAAGCAGCAGATCAGCCGGATGTGGGCGACGGAGCCGCACATCACCGATGCGCAGCTCAAGGCGATCCATACGCCGGTCGTCATCGCCGACGGCCGTTATGACGAAGGGATCAAGCAGAGCCATGATCGGTACATGGCCAGCACGATCCCGGACGCGCGCCTGGTGATCCTGCCGGGCGTGTCCCACTTCGCGATGATCCAGGACCCGCCGCTGTTCGCCCGCGCCGTGCTGGACGGGCTGACGGCGGATTGGGACAACTGACCGGCCCGCCTGTTGCATCCCCTCGTCCGTCCCGCTAAACCCTGCCGCTCGTTTGCGCGCCGGGCCTGGAATGGGCATGCCCGGCCGCGACGCCTGTTCGGCGGCCACCCGGCCCCGCAGGTTCAGCCACAGGAGGCCCAAATGCCCAAGTTGAAGACGAAAAGCTCCGTCAAGAAGCGATTCAAGATCACCGCCAACGGCAAGGTGCTCGCCGGCCCCGGCAAGAAGCGCCACGGCCTGATCAACCGCACACAGAAGATGAAGCGCAGCAACCGCGGCAGCCAGGTTCTCACCCATGCGGACGGGCTGACCGTCAAGCAGTGGGCGCCGTACGGCCTGGCATAAGGGAGCGCGCAGATGGCACGAGTCAAACGGGGCGTCACCACCCACGCCCGGCACAAGAAGGTCCTCAAGGCCAGCAAGGGCTTCCGCGGCCGGAGTTCGACCAACTACCGCATTGCGCTGCAGCGGCTAGAGAAGTCGCTGCAATACGCCTACCGCGACCGGCGGCAGAAGAAGCGGGATTTCCGCGGCCTGTGGATACAGCGGATCAACGCGGCGGTGCGGGAGCACGGCATCACCTACAGCCGGTTCATCGCCGGGCTGAAGGCGGCGGGGATCGAGATGGACCGCAAGGTGCTGGCCGCCATCGCCTACGACGACCCGGCCGCGTTCTCCGCGGTCGTGCAGCAGGTGCAGGCCGTGATCGCCGCCGCCGCGGCGCCTGAGCCTGCCCCAGCCGCGGCCGAGTAGCGCCGGGCGGCAGGACGTGATGAAAAGGGCTGCCCCAATTGGGCGGCCCTTTTTGCTTCTTTTTCGGACAGCCAGCATGACCGACGATCTCCACGCTCTCCGCATCGAGACCGAGACCGCGCTGGCCGCAGCGCAGGACCTGCGGGCCTGGGACGCGGTGCGGGTCGGCGTGCTCGGCAAGCAGGGGCGGCTGACCGGGCTGCTCAAGGAACTCGGCCGCGTTGTGCCGGAACAGCGGCGGGAGCGCGGGGCGCAGCTCAACGTGCTCAAGGACGAGATGGCCGCGCGGATCGAGGCGCGGCGCGTGGAGCTGGACGCGGCGGCGCTGGACGCGCGGCTCCTGGGGGAGCGGATGGACGTGTCGCTCCCGCCTCCGCCGCATCCGCACGGCCTGGTCCACCCGATCAGCCGCACGATGGAGGAGATGGCGGCGATTTTCGGCGCCATGGGCTTCACCGTCGGCGAGGGCCTGGACATCGAGACGGACTGGTTCAATTTCAGCGCGCTGAACATCCCGGCGCACCACCCGGCGCGCGCCGACCACGACACATTCTACTTGCCCGGCACCCGAGACGGCCGGCCGCTGCTGCTGCGCACGCAGACCAGCGACGTGCAGATCATCTCCATGCTGCAAACGCCGCCGCCGCTGCGGGTGATCGCGCCGGGCCGCACCTACCGCGCCGACCACGATGCGACGCACAGCCCGATGTTCCACCAGTGCGAGGGCTTGGTCATCGACCGCGACATCACGCTCGGGCACCTCAAGGGCTGCCTGACCGACTTCCTGCGCGCGTTCTTCGGCATCGCCCACCTGCCGATGCGCTTCCGCAGCAGCTACTTCCCGTTCACCGAGCCGAGCATGGAAGTGGATATCGGCTGGAACCGGCGCACCGGAGAGTTGGGCGGCGGCGGAGATTGGCTGGAGATCCTCGGCAGCGGCATGGTGCATTCGCGCGTGCTGGCGAACTGCGGGCTGGACCCGCGGGAATGGCAGGGCTTCGCCTTCGGCATGGGGGTGGAGCGGGTGGCGATGCTCAAGCACGGCATCCCCGACCTGCGCCCGTTCTTCGAGGGCGACCTGCGCTGGCTCCGGCATTACGGCACCAGCCCGCTGGCGCCCACGGTGCTGCATGAGGGCATCGCGCCGTGAAGTTCTCCTGGAGCTGGCTGCGCACGCACCTGGACACCGACGCCGGGCTGGACGCCGTGACCGACCGGCTGACCGCCATCGGCCTCGAGTTGGAGGGGGTGGAAGACCCGGGCGCGGCGCTGGCGCCGTTCCGCATCGCCCATGTGGTCGAGGCGGCGCAGCACCCGAACGCCGACCGCCTGCGCGCCTGCCGGGTGGACACCGGGGCGGGCGTCGTCTCCGTCGTCTGCGGCGCGCCCAACGCGCGGGCGGGGATGCGCGCCGTGTTCGCCCCGCCCGGCAGCACCATCCCGGCGACCGGCGCCGTGCTCAAGGTGGGCGAAATCCGCGGCGTCGAGAGCGCGGGCATGCTGCTGAGCCTGCGCGAGATGGGCCTGGGCGATGACCACGACGGCATCGTCGAGCTGCCGGACGACGCGCCGGTGGGCCAGTCCTATGCCGCCTGGGCCGGACTGGACGACCCGGTGATCGAGATCGGCGTGACGCCCAACCGCGGCGACGCGCTGTCGGTGCGGGGCGTGGCGCGGGACCTGGCGGCGGCGGGCCTCGGCAGGCTGCGGCCCTGGGCGCCGGCGGCGGTGCCGGGCGTGGGCGGGAGCGCCGTGTCCTGGGCCATCGACATGCCCGACGCCTGCCCCTGGGTGCTGGGCCGCACCGTGCGCGGGGTGCGGAATGGTCCCAGCCCGGCGTGGCTGCAGCGGCGGCTGCTGAGCATCGGGCTGCGCCCGATCAGCGCGCTGGTGGACATCACCAACTTCTTCACGGTCGACCTGGGCCGCCCGCTGCACGTGTTCGACGCGGACCGGGTGCAGGGCGGCGTGCTGCGCTTCCGCCCCGGCGCGGGCGAGACCTTCCGCGCGCTGAACGGGCGCGACTATGTGGCCGACCCGGCGGATTGCGTGATCGCCGACGAAGCCGGCGTGCAATCTCTGGCCGGGGTGATCGGCGGCGAGGCGACCGGCTGCACGGAGACCACGGTCAACGTGTTCATCGAATGCGCCCTGTTCGATCCGGTGCGCGTGGCGCTCACCGGACGCCGCCACGCCATCACATCCGACGCGCGCCAACGCTTCGAGCGCGGCATCGACCCGGCGCTGCTGCCGCAAGCCATCGAGGCCGCGACGCAGATGGTCCTGGACCTGTGCGGCGGCACCCCGAGCGCCATGACACAAGCCGGGGCCGAGCCGGCTTGGCAGCGCAGCGCCGCGATGCGGTTCGACCGGCTGCGCAGCCTGGGCGGCATGGACGTGCCGCCGGACGACGCCGTGGCGGCGCTGACCGGCCTGGGCTTCACCGTCGAGGCGCGGACGGCGGAGGCGGTGCGGGTGGTCGTGCCGTCCTGGCGCAACGACATCGCGGCGCCCATCATCCTGGACCAGGCGCCGGGCCTCGATCCCGGACGCGCCCGGGCCGCGGCCGAGGGCTGCGCCGAGATGGAGCCGGAAGCGGATCTGGTCGAGGAGGTGCTGCGGCTGCGCGGCCTGGACCACGTGCCTCCGGTGTCCCTGCCCCGCACGGCCGCGGTGCCGCCGGCGGTGCTGACGCCGCGCCAGGTGCGGAGCGCGCTGGCCCGGCGCACGCTCGCCGCCGCAGGCCTGATGGAGTGCGTGAGCTTCAGCTTCATGGACCACGCCGAGGCGGCGCTGTTCGGCGACGCGCCGAACGCGCTGCGCCTGCTGAACCCCATCGCCTCCGACCTCGACCAGATGCGGGAAACCCCGGTCGCCACCCTGGCGCTCGCCGCCCGGCGCAACGCCGCGCGGGGGCAGACGGAAGCGCGGCTGTTCGAGATCGGCCCGGCCTTCCGCGAGGGCGCGCAGGAGGTCCTGGCCGCCGGGGTGCTGGCGGGCGTGACGCCGCGGCACCCGTTGGCGCCGTGCCGCGGGCTGGATGCAACCGACGCGAAGGCGGCGGCGCTGGAGGTCTTGCAGGCGCTCGGCCTGCCGATGGAAAGCCTAAGTGTCACCGCCGACACGCCCGGCTTCTACCATCCCGGCCGCTCCGGCACCGTGCGGCAGGGGCCGCGGCTCGTGCTGGCGACGTTTGGAGAACTGCACCCGCGCGTGCTGCAGGCCCTGGACTGGCCGGGTCCGGCGGCGGCGTTCGAGGTGTACCTCGACCGCGTGCCGGAGCCGAAGCGCCGCCGCCGGGCGCCGCCCGACCTGCCGGCGTTCCAGCCGGTGCGGCGCGACTTCGCCTTCCTCGTGGGCGCGGACGTGCCCGCGGACGCCGTGCTGCGCGCGGCACGAGGGGCGGAGCGCGCGTTGATCGCCGCAGTCCACGTGTTCGACGTGTACGAGGGCGACAAGGTGCCGCCGGGCCAGAAGTCGGTGGGAGTCGAGGTCGTGTTCCAGCCGCGCGAGCGCACGCTGACCGATGCGGAGATCGAGGCGGCAAGCGGCCGCGTGGTCGCCGCCGTGGCAAAGGCGACGGGCGGCGCGCTGCGCTAGGAAGACACTGACTTTTCGGGGCAAACCCACTACATCGGAGGAATGACCGACACCCCGCTCCACCTGATCCGCAACTTCGCCATCATCGCCCACATCGACCATGGCAAATCGACGCTGGCCGACCGTCTGATCCAGGCGTGCGGCGGGCTGACGGACCGGGAGATGTCGGCGCAGGTGCTCGACAGCATGGATCTGGAGAAAGAGCGCGGCATCACCATCAAGGCGCAGACGGTGCGCCTGGCCTACAAAGCGCATGACGGGCTGACCTACGAGCTGAACCTGATGGACACGCCGGGCCACGTGGACTTCGCCTACGAGGTCAGCCGCAGCCTGGCGGCGTGCGAGGGGTCCTTGCTGGTGGTGGACGCGAGCCAGGGGGTCGAGGCGCAGACGCTGGCGAACGTGTACCAGGCCATCGACGCGGGCCACGAGATCGTGCCGGTGCTGAACAAGATCGACCTGCCGGCCGCCGAGCCTGACCGGGCGAAGCAGCAGATCGAGGACGTGATCGGCCTGCCCGCCGACGACGCGGTGATGATCAGCGCCAAGACCGGGCTGAACATCGAGGGCGTGCTGGAGGCCCTCGTGACCCGGCTGCCGCCGCCCCAGGGCGACGCCGCCGCGCCGCTCAAGGCGCTGCTGGTGGACAGTTGGTACGACCAGTACCTCGGCGTGGTG
>JAABUQ010008047.1_pt1 | contig 14954 bp, 15 predicted proteins | sample 5560001 | NCBI WGS metagenome assembly JAABUQ01 (sample SAMN10711888, study PRJNA513371) | rock metagenome | isolation source: Antarctica rocks | place: Antarctica: Victoria Land, Finger Mt nord | collected 2015-12-18 | reverse complement strand
AATCGATCCTCCCCGCCTCGCCCGATGCATGATTACGAACGGTTAACACCACCTCGCCCGAATCCGTGAACTTTAACGCGTTCCCCAGGAGATTCAAAAGAACCTGCGTGAGCCGCGTCGGATCGCCCACCAATGCCATCCTCACGCCCGGCTCGATACGGGACAACAGCACTAGCCCCTTGGCCCGCGCCTTAGCGGCAATCAGATCGATGGCCTGATCGACAACCGTTTCCAGATCGAACTCCAGCAACTCCAGCTCCAGGTGCCCCGATTCAATTTTTGCGAGATCAAGCAGATCGTTGACCAGGATCAGCAGATTCGCCCCCGCATTGCGGAACACTTCGACATACTGCCTCTGGCCGGCATCCAGGTTCGTTTCCGATAACAGTTCGGCCATTCCGAGAATGGCGTTCATCGGCGTGCGAATCTCGTGGCTCACATTGGCCAGAAAGTCCGTTTTTGCCTGGTTCGCGGTCTCGGCGGATTCTTTGGCCTTCTCCAACTCCGAGGTCCTTTGCCGCACCGTCTGCTCCAATTCGCTCGTGAATAGCTCGATCGCGGCCTGCCGCTGCGCGCCTTCCCGCATCTCCACCGCTTTGCGATGGCAAATTCTTATCAGGATCAGCGCTACAAGCGCCATCCAGCCCACGTGTTCGAGCCAGCGCCAGGTATCGGCGGTGGTGGCTCCGAAGAAGGATTCCGGGAAGTAAAACCCATGCGCGGCGTGGTCGGCGGTGGTTACCGCCAGGGCCGTGACCAGAACTCGCCAATCGCGGTAGTAAGCCAGAAATGCGAGCGATCCCAGAATGTGCAAGTGCGTCTCAATCCGGCCTCCGCTCAGGTGGATGAGCAGCGACGACATCAGCATCTGGGCCACCGCAATCGTGTGGCGTGTCAAGACCTCGCGGGGGCGCTTCAGCGCCAGATAGACCGGGAGGCTGGTGATGGCGCCGCCCAGGAAAATCGCCAGCCAGACGTGTAGGTGAATGAAGCTGTTGGTTCCCTCCCAGGTTCGGGGAGAGAGCCACAAAGCCGCCGCGATGGCGGCCAGCCATTGCAGAGGCATGAGAATGGCGAAGCCACGGCTGGTCCGCGCGTAGGCACGGTTCTCCTCGGCTCGCAGTAGCTCGCGCGCACGAGCGTCTTTTCGAAGGAGCGACCGATAATTCGGCGAGGGCAGCACGTTACTCCGCTTTCGCTTGCAAACTGCAACCGAATACCGGCGTGAGGCTGCGCTTGGGAACGACGCCTGCAGTCAGCGCGAGGATGGCATCGGCTCCCGCGTTCTGTCCATAGCCTCCGCGCGAAGCGGTAATCCCACCCTTGAAGACCAAACGCCCGCTCGCGTCGTACAACAGCGCTTGACCTGAGGTGTGCGCGTCAAACAGCCGGGCGTCCCGTCCATCGCGATCCGCGAGCACGTGTACTCCAGGAATTTGCTGGGCGCGCCGCCAAAGCTCGGTCTTCAGATCACCAGGCGCTTCCTCCGAGGGCCAATCGAACAGGGCCCACGAATCGAGGCGCCCTCGAGAGCGCGCCATGATCTCCGACAATTCAGAGAGCGAGGCGCGGGAACACGGACAGCGCGGATGAAAGAAGAGGACCAGAGTGGCTTGCTCCGGCGCACGGTGAAAACCGGCCCGCTCAGGCCAGTATGCCGGCGCGGTCGCTGGCCTCCCGGGCTTGCTCGCATCTCCCATGAGACTGCCGAACTGCAGGGCAATCACACCTAGCCACAAGCCGAATGCAGCCGCCGCCAGAGCTTTTGGTCGTGTTATGTGGGGCGCCATAAAAGGTTCAACAAAGGGTTCAAGCCGGCAATTGCCAAGCTCTGTTTAGCGCGACAGCATACGCCCAAGTTCGAACCGCTATCTTCTCTATCGTTAGAAACGGCTGGTTTGTTGATCTAAGGCTTCTGAGGGGGGCTTCCCGAGGGCTTTGTCCGGGATACCTACCCCCGGTGAACTCTGGCTTCTAAGCGCGCGCGATATGGAAATTCTCGTAACTATGCCAAAGAATACCGCCCACTCCGATCGATAAAGTAAGTGTGGCGAACAGCGCAGCACTCAGCGTGGTGGAGGTAAGCATCTTGAGCCACACTGCCGGCGGGGTTTCGCCATCCGCTTTGCCAAACAGCTTTCGCACTGAAGGATAACTATGGATGTACTAATCGTCGACGATTCGGCCGCTATTCGCAAAATTTTACAGCGTGTTCTGCGGCAGGCCGAGGTGGAACTGGGAACTGTTCACGAGGCCGGTGATGGGGTAGAAGCGTTGGAGATGCTCCGCGGCAACAAAGTCCAACTGATTCTTTCCGACATCAACATGCCGAATATGGACGGTATTGAGCTTCTCAGCAAGCTCAAGAGCGACGATGCGCTCAAGAGCGTTCCGGTGATCATGGTCAGCACCGAGGGAAGCCAGCAGAAAGTCATGGATGCCGTGCAGTTAGGCGCTTCCGGCTATGTGAAAAAGCCCTTTACCGCCGAACAGATCAAAGAAAAATTGAAGGGCATAGTCTAGGCGCACAAGCGGCCCTGCCCTCAAGCAACTTGACAAGGACCTTGCCTTTGAATCTTCGCGCCTTGGTGATTGACGATTCCGCGGTCATGCGGCAGTTCATTTGCCGTTCCCTGAACCTGTCTGGTCTTGCGTTTACAGAATGCGCGCAGGCCGGCAATGGCAAGGAAGCGCTTGCACTGCTGCGCGAACGCCAAGTCGACGTCATTCTTTGCGACGTGAACATGCCTCAGATGGACGGAGAACAACTGCTCGAGCAGATCGAACGAGACCCGCAACTGCGGTCCATTCCTATACTCGTCGTTTCCGCCGATGCCACCGCGCCGCGTGTCGAGCGTATGCTCGGCTTGGGCGCGCAAGGCTACCTGCTCAAGCCTTTTTCGCCAGAGCTGCTGCGCTCAGAACTAATCCGAGTCCTGCCACAAGCGGTCCTGCCGCAAGCTTAGACGCCCACATCGCTGCCCCGCCCGGCTACTCGTTCACGTACTCAATCTGGAACCCGCGTTTCCGGCCCGTCGAAACGATTTGGCCCGAGTACTTGCGCCTGCCGTTCACAAACAGATCTACCGGCTTTCCTACCGGAAAATCGAACACTACAATATCGTTCACCTTCACGTCCACCAGTTCCTTCATCCTCATGACCGGCCCGATCAGGCGCCCTTCCAGGTCTACCCTTGAGGTCCGAATCAGGTTGAAGATGCGATTGTGATCCTGATGGGTGGATTCGCGGCTCCGCATCATCCATTGCTGGTTAAACTTGTCACGCAGCGCTTTGACCACCATTGATGGAATGCCGATGTTCATCATCCCCGTGGCCTCGCCCACGCGCACTTCCATGCTGATGGCTACAACGGCCTCGTTGGGCGACAGGATTTGCAGGATCTGAGGTTCCGTCTCGTGGCTTTCAATGGAGAAGTCGATCACGGTGACCGGGCTCCAGGCCTGCTTCAGGTCGTTCAGGATGATACGAAATAAACCGTTCAGGATGGTCTGCTCGATTTCGGTTACCTTGCGCGAGACCTTCGGACCGACTTTCCCGGCCCCTCCCATCAGCCGTTCCAAGATGGGAAATACCAACGAAGGGTTCATCTCCAGTACGCCGCTGCCTTCGTAGGGCTGAATCCCGAGCGAAACCATACAGGTCGGAGTGGGGAAGCACTGAGAGAACTCAACGAAGGGCAACTGCTCCACCGAAATCAGGTTCGCGCTGACATAGGCGCGGAGGTAGGCAGACAAGCTGGAGGCTAGTTTGCCGGCGAAATTCTCATGGAGAACGTGGACGGCGCGAATCTGGTCTTTCGCAATGCGATCCGGACGCCGGAAGTCGTAGGTCTCAACGTTCTGCGCGGGCGCATCGTCCCCTATTTTGCGCGCACTCTTGAAGACATCGTCTATTTGGTCTTGTGAAAGCGCACGTTCAGACATCACTCAGTTCATCGCCTAAATTCGCTCCGGGCTTTAATTCTGAACGGGGGCTTGCTTCGGATCCTGATTGGTATCCGTTGGCGCAACCGCGGCCGCGCCCGCCGAGGCCATATCGGCTAAGATACTGGCCACGTAGTTCTGAGTCTCAGGGATGTTCGGCACGGCGCCGGCATCATCGGTGCGCTTAGGACCGGCATTGTAGGCGCCTAGAGTGAGCTTGACATCTCCCTTGTACTTGGTCAGCAACTGCTTCAAGTACGCTGCACCGCCGTTTACGTTTTGCGCGGGATCGAAGGCGTCGGCCACGTGAAGTTGGTCTGCCGTGTCCGGCATGAGCTGCATCAAGCCTTGAGCGCCCGCGACCGAAACGGCGCAAGGTTTGAAGCCCGATTCCTGCTTCATAACGGCTCGGATGAGCTTGGGTTCAATGGACTGTTGTTGGGCCGCGGTGCTGACCAGGGCGTCCACCTCTTCGGGAGCCAACGCCGGGCAGTTCGGCTGCAGCCGAGCCATCACCGAGGGCGGAAGCGGGGGAAACGCCGAGATAAAGTCGCCCGCCCTCTTGGCCAGTTCCTTGCTGAGGCCGATCTGCTGGCGAACCGAGTCACGCTGCTTTATCAACGCATCCTGCTGCTTGGCCAGCGAGGCTTGCATCGCGGCGTACGGGTCCGTCTTGGCCGGGGTTTCCGCCGAAGAAGCCTTGATCGCTAGGAGAGCGCTGAGCGACAATTTTTTTAAATAGGCTCTTTTTTTCCTGGACATGGCCTGTAATTTTACTCATCGGCCGCGCGCCAGGCTTCTTTACAACCTTAGACCGGTTATTCCTCGTCGAACTGCACCGAGGCAGTAAGGTGTCCGGAGTCGAGCACAAACCCTTGCCGTAAGCCCTGCGCCGCCGGCTCGCCGGCGTGGCCCTTCCGCGGAGTCCCGAGGCTCATGTTTGCGAGCGGATCGACGGCACTTAAAAACCGTCCACAAATCATCGTGCCGAGTTCCCCGACCACGTCTCCTGCACTGCCGTCGCCGGCCTCTTCCTGCTCGCGCTTGCCGAGAAACGCATCCCGTAGCGACCACGCGGCGCTGCTGCTGACTTCGAGTTTCAGGCGCCCGGAGCGGCTGCCGTAGAAATTCACCGCCGTCACAATCGTATCGGCATTCTCCCAGGCTTGCTCGGTCGGCGCCACTTCGGAGAAGCACATGGTTTCAACCACGTGCCGGACGGTGCGTTTCAGAGCGTCGTGCATTTTTTGTTCAGACATGAATGAGTCTCCTTGGAATCGTTTTACAGAGTGCCTATGATGCCAACTGACGTAGCGCCGGCTCCTCCGCCGTCTCCGCCACAACCTTGGTGCGGCGCGTGTCGCTTCGGACCATCAATCGATCGCTCGCCGGGTCGAACCAAACGGCCCGCAGCCCGTCGCCACCCAGGTCCTCGCTCTTCAGCAGCACGCCTTCCGCCCACAGCGCTTTGCGCAAAGCCAGATCGTTGCTGCGGCCGTTTACTTCCGAGGCGTCTTCGCCGGCCACATTGGCCGCGCCGATCGCCTGAATCTGAATGTCCCCGTTGGTCGTGCCGCACTTGCGAAGCGTGGAAAGGAGCAACGAAACGCCTGTATCGGCAAAGAGCCAGGGATTGTTCTTCGCTTGGACCGGATCCGCCCTCGAATCGGGGTAGACAAAGCGGAGTAAGGCGGAAAGCCCGACCGACGGCGCGTGAGCCGTGATCACGACATCCGACCCCAACCCGTAAGTCACCAGCCGGCAAGCTCCCCCGGAGCTAAACCGGCAATCGCCCGGCGTAACGTTTGCTTCAGACACTTCGTTTGTTTTTAGTAGCGTTGCTCGGCCCATGTTGTTCTCGATAACACTCTATCGATGACCGCCGGGCAGGTTAGACCGAATGTTGCGGACCTCAGTGAGCTACTTTGGCGGGCGGAGCGGCCGGAGGGGCCTGCTTCCCATCGGACTGCTTCCCACCGATCTGCGGTGTAGGTGCCTTAGCACCCTTCGCGGAGATCTCTTTTCCCTTTTCCTCGGGAGGCAGCGGCTGCTGTATATACCGCACGATGATCGAGATTCTGCGGTTCGAAGGATCTTGCGGACGGTCTGGCAAGCGAAGCTGCTGGTCCGCGAAGCCACGCACCTGGCCTACTTGGTTCGGGCGCAGCCCAGTGGTCTCCATGATGCGGCGCGAGGCGTTAGCGCGGTCTGAAGAGAGCTCCCAATTGGTGTAGCTGGCATTGGTATAGGACTGCGAGTCGGTATGACCTTCGATCAGGATGCCGTTCGGCATCTTTCCCAATTGGCCGGCGAGATCTTCGAGAAGAGACTTGCCCGTTTCGGTTGGGTTGGGCTGCCCGGTCTCGAAAAACATGCCCTTTTCATTCTCGAGCAGTTCGATACGCAGGCCTTCGCCCGTGATGGTCATTTTCACGTGCTCTTTCAATTTGTTGAACTCGGGATTCTGCTTCAAAGCCTGCTCGATCTTCTCTTTTAACTGGCTGATTTGAGTTTTCGCGAGAGTCATGCTCTCGCCCACGCCCGCGACCGCGCTGCCGATCTGTTTCTGCCGTCCGCTTGGGTCCTTGAAATATCCGGCGACGGATTCCTTCACGTCCTGGCTGGAGCTCAACAGCCACAACACAATGAAGAGCGCCATCATGGCGGTCACAAAGTCGGCGTAAGCCACCTTCCAGGCGCCGCCGTGATGGCCTCCATGACCACCCTTTTTCTTCTTAATGATGATGATCGGCTGTACGGGCGTAGCCATGAATTACGCCGCCTTCGCGGGAGCTTCCTTGCCACCGCCCTTACAAGCTGTCTCCATCTCCTTGAAACTCGGGCGTACGTCGTGAGGAATCGAACGGCGCGCGAACTCGATCGCGAGAATGGGCGCCGCTCCGCGAACGAAGGCGATGAGACCGGTCCGGAGGCAGTGGTAATACTGCGATTCAGCATCATTGGAGCGCGTCATATTGGCGGCAAGAGGAGACAGGAAGCCATAGCAGAGCAAAATGCCCAGAAACGTTCCGACCAGCGCCGCCGCTACCTTATGACCCACCTCGGCAGGCGGTCCGCCGATCGATCCCATGGTGATTACAACGCCCAAAACGGCCGCTACAATGCCTAACCCCGGCAGCGCGTCCGCCACGCTCGATAGAGCACCCACGGGCCCTTGCGCCTCGTGGTGGTGAACGTCCAGGTCCAGTTCAATCATCGAGTCCAGATCGTAGTGCGAAATGGTTCCCGTCATAGCCATGCGCAGCGTGTCGCAGATGAAGTCCAGCTTGTGGTGGTCTTTGATTATGTCCGGATATTTCTTAAACAACTCGCTTTTATCCGGTTCTTCCACGTCCGGCTCCAACGCGCTTAAACCGCCTTTGCGACCTTTTGAGAAGGCCTCGTTCATCATCTTCAGGGTGCTAAGGTACAGATTCTTGTTGTACTTGCTCGATCCAAAAGTGCCCAATATGCCTTTGAACACCGCGATAATGACAGGCAGCGGATTCGCAATCAGCAAAGTGCCGAGGGCGGCACCCCCGATGATGATGAGCTCCGCCGGCTGTACCAGCACCTTCAGGTTGCCGTGCTCCATCAGGTATCCGCCCACGATGGCGCCAATCACTAACAAGATCCCTATGATTGAAAACATAGTTCTGAAAACATACTTCGGCTGAACAGCTCTCAGTAGACATATCGACCGTACCTCCCTCAAATCCGCAGGCACGGGCGCTGATTCTCAAAAAGAGCGGCTGAGGCCTACTTTCCGGTCAATCCAACTCGAAATCCGGCGTGTGCCCTTCGATACTGTTTGTGCGGAAAGAGAAAATGATGTTCACCACCCCTTACGAAGCGTACGCAGCCGGCAACATGGCGGGGAACCCGATGCAGCTCGTGATTGCGCTGTATGAGGGCGGCATCAGCGCCGTGCAAGAGGCGCAGCGCTGCTTCGTGACCGGCGACATCCTGGCCCGTTCGAACGCGGTGACTAAGGGCATCAACATTCTGGCCGAGTTGCAGATCTCTCTCAACCACGACAAAGCCGAGGCAAAGGAGCTCAGCGCCAACCTGGAGCAGCTCTACGGCTACATGCAGCAGCGACTGCTCGCCGCTCACATGCAGAAGACACCGGAACCGCTGGTGGAAGTCGAGGGGCTGCTGCGGACAATGCTCGAATCCTGGTACGCGGCTGCTAAGCAGCAGCAGAACGAGGCTCTGGCGGAGGCCGAAGCGCAAGTGGCGGATTACTCCGAACCGGAAGTGATCGAGGGTGAGGACGACGTGCTGCGTATCTCTTACGGCGGGTATTACAGCCAGCCGGTCGAGAGTTATTCGGCTTTGGCTTATTCGTTCTAATCCGCTGAATTCCCTTTTAGACCTATCCGCAGAAGGGCCAGTAATCTGTCCCAGTGATTTTATAGCAGCGCCATCCGGTCGTTGTAGCCGCTCCATTACGCGGCTTGGGCTCTTGTTTTTGAGTGGCTGAGGCGCGCTTCGCGGACTCCGATGCGTTCGAGGTGTTGTTCGATTTGGGCGATTGAAAATTCGAACCCAAGCTCGGCAGGATGGAAGGATTCGTTCATTTGCTTGGCGGTGCGGTAGCTGAGGGCCGCGCGTTCGAGTGCTTCGGCTTCCCGTTGCTTTCGCTCTGCCTGGAGTTGGCGGAGTTCGGCGCGGTCTTTTTCGTAGTGGCGGAAGAGGCGGGCTTCCTGGAGCTGCAGATTGCGGAGCTGCTTCTCGTATTTGAGGAACGTTTGGGCGTCAATAAGGCTGGGGCGGGCGGAGGCGTCGTGTTCTTCGAAGGAGCCGGCGAATTCGAGGCGGCCTTGCGCGAAGAGGGCGGACTCGAGGCACGGGATGCGTTTGAGGCGCCACCAGGTGTCGGCGATGGATTGGACGAGATCGGCTTCGCGGGCGCCGATGGGGGAGTACTCTTCTGCGAAGGCTCCGATGTGGCGTTCGTATTCGGCGGCGTCCTCGCTGGGGAGGAGGATGGTGCGTCCGGTGAGTCCGGTTTTTATGGCGTTCAGTGACGCTTTGGCACGGCCTTCCGGAGTGGTGGGGCCGGTCGAAAGCTGGGCGTTGGCGCGGTTGGCTTTAAGCTTGGATTCGGAGAGGGTGGGTGGGTTGAGGCCGGCGATGAATTCGGGAGCTTCCGCGAACTGGTCGGCGGCGGCGGTCGGGATTTCGAAGAGCTCTTCGGCTCGGAGGGCGGTGTTTTTGATTTTACGCTCGGCTTCTTTGCGGGCTTTGCGCTCCTGGGCGCGGCGAATGGATCGTGGGGTCATGCTGTGGTCTCCTCCAAAAGAATCGGCTCGCGAAGAGGAGGACGCCTCTTGCGAGCCGGTTCAAGTTACATCGCGCACAACAGGCACCAACCGCCCTGTGCGCTTCTAAATCGTTGGCACCGGCGATGAACGCCCAGTGCTGCCAGACTTATAGCATGCTAAAGGTTCAAAACGTTCTTTGTACGTTTGGGATTGGCTGTAAGTGGTTAAAGGACGGGCAAATACAGGTCGGCATCAAGTTGTGACTGGATTTTTGGCGATTACGGAAATGGGGATTACTCTTGGGCTTCTGGGATTTAACCGCCTCCGTCCGGGTTTGCTCTGTCCGCCGTCCGGGTTTGCTCTGTCCGGGTTTGCTCTCCGGGTTTGCTCCGGGTTTGCTCTTCTCAAGGTATCGAGCGTAGCCAGCGATCTGTTCGGCGTTTCCGGGCGCCGGATGTTAGCGGCTATTGCCGAAGGACGGCGCGATGCGGGCTGGATGGCGGACTATGCGCGCGGAACTTTGCGCAACAAGAAGCCCGAGCTGGAACGGGCTTTGGATGGCAGTTTTACCGCGCACCAGCGTTGGATGTTGCGCGAGGAACTTGGCCATCTGGCATCGTTGGAAGCCCAGATTGAACGCGTCCGGGAAGAGATCGAGCGACAGACAAAGCCGCAGGCGGAGCAACTCCGGCGCCTGACCACGATTCCCGGTATCGATCAGATCACGGCCTGGACTCTGCTGGCCGAACTCGGGCCGGACATGAGCGTGTTCCCCGATGCCGACCATTGCGCCAGTTGGGCCGGGATGTGTCCCGGCAACCGCATGACCGGCGGCAAGCGGCTCAGTGGACGCACGCGCAAGGCGAATCCATATTTGCGCCGCGATCTATGCCAGGCGGCGTGGGCCGCCAGCCATACCAAAGGAACCTATCTGGAAGCCTTGTACCGTCGATTTCGCGCCCGGTTAGGCCACAATAAGGCAGTCTTTGCGCTGGCTCATCAGATGTTGCTGACGGCCTACACCATGCTCCGCCGCGGCGAGGATTATCGCGAGCTCGGCGCCGACTATTTTGACCGCGAGGACAAGCCGCGCGTGGTGAAGCGACTGCTCAAGCGGCTCACCAGCTTGGGCTATGCCGTCACTCTGCAGGAGTCTGTTGGCCTTGCCGTATCCGAGCTGCCGCAGTCGGTTACCGCCAGTGGAGCCGGTGTAGCCACCGCGCCTGCGACTCCCGCCCAAGCGGTTCCGGTCCCAGCCGTTCCCATCGCCGGCGACTCCGCTTCACCGATCCTCTCGATCCACCCATCACAGCTTCCTCCAGCCATTCTCAAGCGGCTGCCAGGACGCCCCTGTAAGTGCGCCTTGAAAGGCATTCCTTGCCATCATAAAAACTCCTCTGCCAAGGCCCGTCCTAATTATTCATCTGCCTGAAAATACTGAGCTAATCGGAAGGGGTTTTTCGTAGGACTGGATTTTGGCGATTACGGAAATGGGGATTACTCTTGGGCTTCTGGGATTTAACCGCCTCCGTCCGGGTTGGTTGGTTGGTTGGTTTGCTCCTCCGGGTTTGCTCCTCCGTCCGCTTTTTTTGCTTTTTTTGTTTTGGCGCTTGCTTTCGGTGTCGAGGCATAGAGCGGAGCAGGGGAGAGGGTTAGCTCTTGCATGGAGATTACTTCCTGGTTGATGGGGGTGGAGCAATGAAGTCAAGGAACTCGTCACCAAACCTCGTCGTCCACTTCGACAAATCATTGGGCATGTGTACGTCCTCTGGTCTCAACTGAGAAAGACCGGCACTATAGAGACCGCCTATAAGCATCCGAATAAGCTCCGGAAGCTCGTCTCTCAACCTCGTTATATGAGCCTGAACCCATTTGACAGGTCCAGCCTCTCCTCTACTCAAACCATTTGATGGGGCATACTGAATCCGCTCAAGGATGTGCAGGTGATCTGGCGATAATCGATCGACAAGAGCGAGGAAAGCCGTCTGACGGCTTTCGTTGGGCGCACTCCCTGAAGCCACATGTAAAACAGCATTTTTGAGTGCTTCTAACTTTTCTTTTTGGTTCGTTCGGAGAGCGGCTTGGGTAGCCTGTAAGGTTGCAGAGACAAACTGTTCGTTCTTCGCTAAATCATCGAACCGAAAACCTTCCACGGTTCCTTCGAGGTCATGTAATCGACGTGCCAGGTCTTCAAACCAATCATCACGCCGCTGAGAGATCGGCGAGCTGAGCAATCCCAACAATTCAGAAGCGGCACCGCCCACCAACGGAATCATCGAGGCGAGCCCTTTGCGCCCGGCGTGCGCCACATCTTCGAAGGTGGGCTGCGGGAGCGATTTACGGGAGGGTTCGTCGAAAAGGGCCATCGGGATCACCTGTTAAAAGGACGTTATCACAGGCAACGGGGCGGAGCATTTCTCTGACATTGGCTTAGATTTGTCAGCGCCTTGCTATTGGTCTAGTCGCCAACGTTTGGGGAAGTTGACGTTAGGAACTGTCTCTTACGCTGATATATTTCCTCATTCTGAGCGTGAACTGGGTCGCATCGTAAGCAAGTCGTGTAAATGAACAAACGAGCAAAAAAAAGAGAAGTTCTTTTCCGTGAGCCAAGAACGTCGAAGAAATCCCGCCTTGGGAACGATCCGACTCCGGAGCGATAATGAAACTAAGCGCGATGTAAGTCACACTCGAAGTACCGGAGGATCTGGCCCGGTTACTCGGTGAGAGTCCTGTGGCTCTCCATAGAGCGGCCCTGGAAGCGCTCGCCGTGGAAAGTTTGCGCGCTGGCAAGCTCACAGTTGCTCAAAGCGGCCGTCTCCTTGGCATTTCGTCGCGGTATGAAATGGGACGGGTCTCTCAATGCCAAGGGGATGTTCTCTGCCTCTATCTGCAGAGGACGTAGAGAAGGACGCCCAAGTCGCCCTTTCGTTCCAAGCTAAGTGAAAGTCTCGTTGCCGACAGACGGTCGAGGGAAATGGTGAACCAGGAGCAGCGCGTGGGCAGAATGCTTGAAGCAGTCGCGGCTCGATTCGGGCTTGGGCGGTGGTGTTTGTTGGAGGCATGTTGTTGAAAAGCGGACGGGAAGGCGTTGGTTGAGGGGGACACCCTTTGTTTTGGACGTTGTTAGTTTGCGGACGGCTAGCCCGGATGTCCCCGAGGGGCTTTTTGGTCGCTCGCAGCGGGGACTTTCTTCGGGCGGCCGCCCAGCTTGCCGTTTGCCCGCACTGCGGTAGTTTTGGCACGAGATGTTGCGCTCCCGCCCGCCTTGCCGAGTTGCGCCGCCATCCAGCGACGTGAGCCAAGAAAGCCTTCCAGAAGACCAGGCAGATAAATATCAGCATCCAAGGCGGGAAAATGGAGTCCAAGCCCAGACGGAGAAATTTCTATCTCCCTCAACTGTTCCGGCTTGGCCTGCTCAAGACCCTCAGCGTCCCGCGGTCTGAACTGGATTGACAAACCGCTGCTCAGCTCAATGACCAACCGGCCTATGCGGCGATCATAACGCGCCGCTATTGCCGTGGGCGTCTTTGCCAAGCGGGCCGTGGCTCGTTCGTTAGCTGCTGGGATTTCTGGCTTGGGGTTCACCATGAATCTTGCTCCATTCCGCGCAAAAGCTTGTTAATTCCGACGCGAGCGCCTACTTGATCCGTCTCAGCATCGCGGCCGCAAAGCCGTAGTTCTCGCGCAGCTCCGGCTGCCCGTCTGGACAGTTGAGATTAAAAACAGCCTCACAGCCGTCTCAATGACATGCACATGAGCTGGTCTGTGGTCGTTGGGTAAATCAACGCGGAGACTATATATCCAACCGACTGTGGGCACTATAGCTTAAATCTAAGCGCTTTGGTTTTCAACCTACGGGCGTTTAGGTGCATCGCGCGCTCGTGGGAGTCAGAGTGATTTGGGCTGTTCGGTTGAACACCGCTTGCTCGCGCGCGCGGCTCGGTTAGCGAGTGGGAGTCGACTTCGCGCGTTGGAATTTTTTCGAGCGGTTCATAGCACTGACGCAGTGGCCAGCTCTGGCAATTCTTCTGATGTCTCGGTGACACCGCTTGTCTTAACGAAGGAACGAAGCACTTCCGCCACGCTCCACGCCTGCGCGCAGCAACCGCGCGGCGTGAAGGGCGGCTCGGCATCAAAAATCTCGGCGATGGAGCCAACACAGTCCTCGTTAAGATGCGGCCCGAATCCACTCAGAAAGCTGCGCGCGGTCCGCATATCATCCGGATAGACCTTCAGCCAGGCATCGATAAACGGCCCAATCAGCCAAGCCCAAACGGTGCCTTGATGGTAAGCGGCATCGCGCGCCCTCAGATCGCCGTCGTACTTCGGTTTGTAATCCTTCTCGCCCGGCGCGAGCGACCGCAAGCCCACCGGCGTTAATAAGCGGTCGCGGGCCACTTTCATGACTGCCTTCCAACGTGATTCATCCAGAATCGGATGGTCCAGCGAAATGGCGAACACCTGGTTGGGGCGGCAAGCGGTATCCGCCGTTTGGCCGTTCTCTCCGTCCACCACGTCATAGAGGTAACCACCCTCCTCGTACCAGAATCGCTTGTTGAATGACGCTCTAGCCCGCGCGGCGTGCTCCGCAATGCCGTCTGCTTCCTCATCGCGGCGAGCTTCACGCAGCCAGCCCTCCAACAGACACAGCGCGTTGTACCAAAGAGCGTTGATCTCCACCGCTTTGCCCCGGCGCGGGGTCACTACCCAGTCGTCCACCTTCGCGTCCATCCAGGTAAGCTGGTAGCCTTCCTGCCCCTGTATCAGCAGCCCATCATTCGGGTCCACATGAATGTTAAACAGCGTGCCGCGCAGATGGTGCCCCACAATATCCACTAAGCGAGGCAGCAGGAAAAGCAGCAGGTGAGTGTCGCCCGTGCGCTCGTAATAACGCTGCACCGCATGGAAGAACCACAACGTCGCGTCGGCAGTGTGATACAGTCCGTTGGTTTTCCCCTCCGGGAACATGTTGGGGATCAGCCCGTCCTTGATGTAGTGAGCGAACGTGCGCAGAATGTAGCTCGCCTCCACCGTGCGCCCGGTCGTGAGCGTCAGCCCTTCCAGGCTGATCATAGTGTCGCGGCCCCAATCGGTGAACCAGTGGTAACCGGCGATCACGGTCCGGATCTCGTCGCCCGCGGCACGGGCGCGCGCCGTGTCCTGCTGCCGTCCGACGGGAGTAAACAGAAACTGGTCCGCGGCCCACACCAACTCGCGGCAGGTCTGATCGCAGGTCCCGGGATGCGCTTCCAGCAACAGGCGGCGCTTCCGGTCACGCTCGGCATCCCACGCCTGTCTAGGATCGAGCGCCGACATCACATCCCAGCTCTCCGTAGACGCCACCAATGTCGCGTCCGCGCTGGGAGAAAGCTCCACCGAGAAATGTCCCGGAATCCACAGGTCGCCGCGCCAGATATAGCCGCGCCGGCGTTCAATATCGTAGATCACGTCCCGCAGGCTAGTGCAGTCGATGGCGAATGCGCCCGCGCTCCCCAGCAGCATCAGCCGCAAAGGGGGGATATCGCAATCGGACTTCAACTCATATTGGTGATCCCGCACAGTCACCGTGTAAGTGCCTAGTTCCGTATTGACCGGCGCTTCATGCGGCCGCATGTTCACCGCGGGACGAAGTCTCAGTTTCACTCGCCCTTCGCCGCCCGTCACGCGGTAGTTCACATAGCTGGTGTTCTGGCGATGCGGCAAGTAGACGCGCTTCTCAATGGTGAGCCCCGCTGCCTC
>JAABUQ010008046.1_pt1 | contig 14955 bp, 10 predicted proteins | sample 5560001 | NCBI WGS metagenome assembly JAABUQ01 (sample SAMN10711888, study PRJNA513371) | rock metagenome | isolation source: Antarctica rocks | place: Antarctica: Victoria Land, Finger Mt nord | collected 2015-12-18 | reverse complement strand
CCCATTCTCCATCTGCTTGTATATCAAAGGGGCCGTATTTCCCACCTTCTCCCCAATAGTATATAAGCGTTTTAGCCATATCTACTGTGTCATAACAATACATTCCCCTTCAGCAGAAGTATTCTCCAAACAAGTACTAGTATAGAAAAGACATTGCTGTTTGTCTACACGAGCAGTGAAGAAAACCGCTCCTATGGGTTCATGCTGTTCAAATACATCTTAATGGAAGTATTGGGCATGTTCATGCGCTCTTCTTGCGCATCCTTATACGGCGTATAATGGTTCCCAGCCCCCTCTCAAGAATAAACGAGGGGAACGTAAAGATCACTTCAAGGGTGAGGAAGATCGGGATCATAACGGCAGGCTGTTTATAGTGATTTGGTGAGAACAGCATAAGACTGACGGCAATGATCGCAGATAGCAGCAGGAGCGCAAGACCAGAGCCCAGGCAGCCACTCGACCTCCTGCGTTCGTAGAGCAGTCCTGTACTGGCGGCGGCCAACGTGAGTCCGAGCAGGGCGAGAGCCTGTAGCGGTGGTAATGCCCTTTCCTGTACGGTGCCGCTGATTAAAACCAGCAGGTCAAAGGCGCACCATCCCAACAGTGTCCGCCATGTCCCCAGTATTATACCGCCAAGGATCGTCCCGATTGGCATAATCAGCAACAACCAGAAAAAACCATATAACGAAGGAAGTGAGCTTTCTGACGCAAGAATCTTAAAGATAGTAAACAGATGTCCATCTGTAAAGAACAAAGGGACCGTGGCGAGAAAGAGCAAGGCTGTATAGATCCCTATCCACAGCAGGTCTTTCCGCTGCACCTTGCCTCGCAGTAGAGGAAAAATCGGCTCTGGCCTCTGTCTAGTCTTAGAGGTGGCTCCTGACGTCATAGTCAGCATAGGAGCAGGAGGTGGGGGAGCAGGAGGCGTGTAGTTAGCGGTATAGGGAGCTTTTTGTGCCAGAGCATAATCTGGATCATAAGGCGACATGCTGTATGGAGAAGGCTGGATTGTGTGGTGCTGTGGCGTGTCGGCAGACCAAGTGGTGTAATATCCACTTTGATAGGAGCCTATCTGTGGTAAAACTGGCGCGGTTGAGGGTGTTGGTTCTGGGAACACGGGAGGTGGTGCGGCCATAGTGTCAGGAAGTGGCGCGCCCAACTGTATAGGGGACGATGGCAGCCAGGTGGGTAGGTGGTTTTGCTGAACGCCCGGAGGGTAGAGCGACTCTGGTGTTGATATATTGCTGGCGCTAGCTTTTGTCCCTGTTTGCTCTTGTCTGTACGCCTGCTCCAGGGCCAGCGCAAAATCTCGCACGCTGGCGAAGCGCTGGGCGGGATGTTGTGCCAGCGCCCCCATGATAACGTGTTCAACCTCGGGCGAGACGCGCACAAACGCGCGTAGTGGTGTCATCATGTCTGAGTCTGTTTCTCTGGAGGGTGGTGCTCCACTCAACCATTCATACACGGCGGTTGCTAACGCGTACTGATCGCTTGAGAGCAGTGGGCTGCCAGGCAATTCAGGAGCCACAGAGATGGCGCTATCCGACCTTCCCAGAGCCAGGCCGTGTTGGATGAGGGAGGGAGGTACGAAAGCGCCGAGCAAGATGGTACCCTGCGGACCGATAAACATATGCTCGGGTCTTACTGCGCAATGAATTACGCGCTGACTATGCGCGTATTGCAGGGCTTCCGCTACCTGTTGTACATAGGGGATGATCGTCGTGAGTGGGAGCTGGGTGCCTCTGGGATGGCGCTGGCGCAGGGTGCCGCCTGACATATAATCCAGCGCGAGAAAAGGGGTCGTGGCCACGACGCCGTATTCCAGTGTGCGCACGATACGTGGGTGGGCCAACAGAGTTAACGTGTGCGCCTCTTTATAAAAGTTCTCCAGAGCAGCCTGATCGGCCAGGGGGATATGAAAGATCGTGACGGCTACCTGGACATGGTTGTGAACATGTGCCGCAAGATAGAGATCAGCTATGCTTCCCTGCTCTAACAATCTGATGAGATGAAAGTTTCCCACCTGCTGCCCTGCATGATCGGTCATCAATAAAGTCTCCTCCCAGAATGTGCCCATCTTGTCGTCTCTATCTATAGTGACGAATATGGAGCAGGTAAAGTGTTGTTAGACGAGAGGAGATAGGTAGAAAAGATGCTTGCTAAACAACGCTTGCCTTCTTATAGACAATGATGTATACTGAGATGAGAAACAATCGCGTTTCATGAGGCTCAACAAAGAACGGTGTGTTATGAAGGAAACAGAAATTCCTGGCAAACGCAGAGGTCGCTACATTCCGAAATTCTACGTATTTCGTGGCTTTCACCTGTCCACCTGCTACCCCTGAGCCCTTTTCCCTCTCTTTTTCCTCTCGTCCGGTAGTTTTTTCCAGGAGTTCCCAGCCCTGTTATGGTAGAGTTTAGCTCTACCCTGATGCAGTTTTTATTGGATACATCTGCATGCTCTTAGCACAGGCTGCCTCTCCCCTCTCTATTATTGCCTATCTTATGAGATAGGTAATGCCATACCCATAAGCATGAATGACTGGAATGAATAGCCCGTCGCGCTTTGTGTGCAGTAGTGCTTTCCCGGTGATGCGGGCCGGGTGTGGGGTGGTGCAGCTTTTTGTCTTTGCCCGCATTAACGAAAAGGATATATATGAGTACCGACGGATTACTCCAGGCCCTGAACGACTCGCAGCGTTACCTCGACATTGTGCAGAAGCCACTGCTCAGCAGGAGCGAAGCCGAGTGGTTAATCGAGACCTCTGTCAACAATTTTGCGCGCTATTATAATAGTGGTTTTATCGAATATCGTAAGGCGGTCACGGAGGCCGGCGATTATGCTGCCGTCGAGTGGACGGGGCGCGGTGCAACCTTTAAAGATGTATCAGGTCGTGAATATATCGACTGCCTGGGCGGCTTCGGCCTCTTTAACCTGGGTTGGGCGCATCCAAAGGTCGTCGGGGCCGTACAGGCACAGTTACAGAAAAGTCCCCTGCCAACGCAGGAACTGCTTGATCCGCTGCGCGGCATGCTCGCGCACCTGCTCGCCGAAATTACACCTGGCGATATACAGTACAGCTTTTTTGTGGGCAGTGGGACCGAAGCGATCGAAGGCGCGATGAAGCTCGCCAAGCTTTACACGCGCAAGAGCGGTTTTATCGCCGCCGTACGCGGCTTCCACGGCAAGACCACAGGCGCGCTCTCCCTGACCGGGAAAGCTGTCTTCCGGCGGCCCGCGCTGCCGCTGCACAACAACATCTATCACGTCCCCTTTGGCGATGCCGACGCGGTCGAGCAGCAGTTACGGATCGCGCGCGAAGTTGGCAACGATATCGCGGCAATCGTTATGGAGCCTGTGCAGGGCGAGGCGGGCGCGATCGTGCCACCCGATGACTTCTGGCCCGCCATACGTCATCTCTGCGACGAGTACGAGGTCCTGCTGATCGCGGATGAAGTACAGACTGGGATGGGACGCACCGGCAAACTGTGGGGGGTCGAGCACTGGAACGTCGTGCCCGACATCATCACCTCGGCCAAGGCGCTGGGTGGCGGCGTGATGCCGATCGGCGCGTTTATGTCCACGCCGAAGATCTGGAGCGTGCTCAACAGCAATCCCTTCATCCACACCTCAACCACGGGTGGCAATCCACTCGCCTGCGCGGCCGCCATCGCGGCGATCAACGTCACGTTGGAGGAAAATATTGTGGAACAGGCGGCCCAGAAGGGCGAGTACTTTATGGCCCACTTGCAGGAGATCGCGCAGCGGCACCCGGACATCTACACAGATATTACCGGCAAGGGATTGTTGATCGGCCAGCACTTTGTGAACGATGATATTGGCTATGAGATTGCCGCTGGCCTCTTCAAGCGCGGCGTGCTTATCTCCGGCACGCTCAACAACTCGCGCGTTATCCGCGTCGAGCCGCCGCTGATCATCTCGCGCGAGGAGATCGACATCGTGCTCGATCGCCTGGAAGATACAATTCTGTCTTTGCATAAGACGGTCTCGACACCCGGCATCCCTACGATAAATGAGTTTGTTAGTGTAAGTGCTGAGGTAGCGTAAGGTGATAAGAGACTTTGAGTGCATGTGCACTCAAAGTCTCACTCTCTAGCGTGGATTGTCCACCAGCCGGCGCGCGGCCTGTAGCCACTGCTCGGATGTATCGTCGGGGACCGAGCAACCGTTGGCCAGGATCAGCCGGCGGCCCTTTGTCTGGGTGACTGCCCCTATAATCTCGTTTTCGATCTCGGTCTCGCTGCCACGGGTAATGGGACCACGCTCCGCCAGACCGCCCATCAGGCACTTATCGGTCATCGTCAGGGCCTCGCTCAGACCTGGCCCGGTTAGCCGATCGCTCCAACTGAGTGTTGAGACGGGATAGTCGGTGAAGCGATCAAAGTAGATCTGATCGTTTGCCTGGGTTGGATCGGCATGTACGTGGACGATGTTGAGCCAGCCGGCCCTGGCCCCTGCGAGAGCCTCCAGATCGGAGGGACGCCCGAAGCGCTCGTACTCCTCGCGCGTAAAGTCCGTGCTGGTTGCTCCCATACAGGAGAAAAAGATGCCGTTCGCGCCCGCGTCGATCGCGGCCTCCATCAAGCGGCGCAGATTGGAGGCTATCGTGCCCAATCCTTCCTCAAAAGGCTCGGGCGTACGCCTGGCCTCAGCAATGGCCCGTTCTTTGCCCATGAAGCGGAACGCATAGGTCAGCGGGCTGAAGAGCGTAAGAATGAGCGGGTAATCATTGCCGATCTGAGAACGGATAGTGCGAATACAGAGCAACTGTTCTCGGAAGGCCGGCGTGTCCAGTTCCAGGCGTGGCAGAAGACGGATCTGGCCCGCCTCTACGAGCTGGTCTTCCGGGCCAGGATAGGGCAGATCCGGCATGATTTTGACGATATCTAATTTGAACTTCTGGACAAAAAAATCGATTGTCGCTGCCGCCAGGCGTTCTCCTGACCCTTCTGGCCTGAAATGGTGCCAGAAGCAGAAAGGCACGCGGTCTACTGCTTCTCCCTTAAGGGCGGCGTGTACGCGTTCGCCAGCCGTCATCGCATTTGTCATTACTACTTCCTTACTTACATGTTGTCTGTCGTACTATCCCCTCTGTTCCTCAACCTGTGGTTGAGGTGGAAGGGGCGCGAGTCCCTGTTCGTAGCGCATCTTGTCATAGTCAGTCTGCGTCTGGTTCTGAGATGAGATCCATTTATCTACCCAGCCTGCCAGGAATGCACCTGCCACCGCGCCCCCCGCCAGGACGACGACCTTTACTACTGTTGAGCCAAAGTTGTTCATGGGTCGTTCCTTTCGTGTTGTGCGCGCAAATATCTGCCAGAGGGCATCACTTGCCGCAATTCACCTGCTACTATGTACACGTTAGAGTGGCCTATTGAGATGGGACAGGTTGATCTTTTTTGTCCTGACCTGACGTAAGATACAAGTGAATACCCATAAGGGTTATCGGAGCGATAGAATTGTAATAACTCCCCCTTTGTGTGCTAAAATTTGCAACTAAGTTGAACATAAAGAGTGTCAGTAGTTATGTTGATGTTGTGTGCTCTCAAGCTCGACCGCGAGAGGTTTTAGGAACGATGGACAAATTGCAGCGGCGACTTCAGGTCGCGCGGGGTGAACTGCCCGCCGACCTTGTACTACGTAATGCGCATCTGGTAAATGTGTGCAGCGGCGAATGTTACCCGGCTGATATCGCGGTCGCGGATGGCCTGGTTGTGGGTATCAGTCTTCCTGATGACGAAGCGGGGCAGCGTTACCGGGGCCGTGAGGAGCGTGATCTGGCGGGGCGCTGGTTGGCGCCAGGTTTGATCGATGGGCATATGCATATCGAGAGTACCATGCTGGCGCTCTCCGAGTTCGCGCGCCTCGTCGTCCCGCGCGGCGTAAGCGCGGTCATGCTTGACCCTCACGAGTTCGCCAATGTCATGGGCGTTGAGGGGATACGCTATGTGTTGGAGGCGGGGCGTGGCCTGCCGCTCGCGGCCTATGTTATGCTCTCGTCATGTGTGCCGGCCTCAGCATTTGAAAGCCCGTACCGTGTCCTGCTCGCTGAAGATCTGTTGCCGCTGTTGCATGACGAGCGTGTACTGGGCCTGGCGGAGATGATGAATGTGCCAGGTGTGCTGGGAGGCGACGAGCAGGTGCTGGCAAAGATTGCCGCCACCCTCAAGCGCGGCCTGGTGGTTGATGGGCACGCGCCAGGCGTTGCTGGACGCGACCTGTGCGCGTATGCCGCTGCTGGTATCATGTCGGATCATGAATGTACGACGCTTGAAGAGGCGCGGCAGCGCGTTCGCCTGGGGATGTGGCTGATGATCCGCGAAGGCTCGGCGGCCTGTAACCTGGATGCCCTGCTGCCACTGGTCAAAGAACTGCACCCACCGCGCGTCTTTTTTGTCACCGACGATCGCGATCCCCAGGATCTCACGACGCGCGGGCATATCGATTCAATGGTACGGCGCGCGATCGAACTGGGGTTGGACCCGGTGGAGGCGATACGCCTTGCTTCCTATAATACCGCCCAGTATTTTCGCCTGTATAATCGCGGCGCACTTGTGCCAGGCTTTGTGGCTGATATGGTCGTACTGGACGATCTACACACGTTTCAGGTCGAATCCGTCTATAAAGAAGGTGCGCTCGTGGCACGCAATGGTAAACTGCTGGTGGATGCACCTGCTATCTCGTCCTCTGCTTTTAGCGGGATCACGGGAACGATACATATCGCGCCTCTAAACGAGGCGGACCTGCGCATCCCCGGCAGGCCAGGGCCGGTTGAGGTGGTGGGGATTGAGCCGGGGCAGATTACGACGAGACATCTGCGGGAAGAGGCGCCTATCGTCGATGGCGCGATAGTGCCCGATACGGGCCGCGATCTGCTCAAACTGGTAGTGATTGAGCGACACCACGCCAGTGGCCGCGTTGGTCTTGGTCTGGTCAAGGGTTTTGGCCTCAAGCGTGGGGCAGTGGCCTCAAGCGTTGCGCACGATGCGCATAATATTGTTATCGCAGGTGCGAGTGATCGAGACATTCTGTGTGCGGTGCGCGCTCTGGAGGAGATCGGGGGCGGTTTTGTCTGTGCCGTGGACGGTGTTGTGCGGGCGGTCGTGCCGCTGCCAATCGCCGGCCTCGTCTCACCTCTGCCCGCCGCCGAACTGGTGCAGCAATTACGCGCCCTGGATGCCGCCACGGCTGAACTTGGCTGTACGTTGGCGCATCCATGTATGACACTCAGTTTCCTCTCGCTCTCGGTCATCCCGGCGCTCAAGTTGACAGACCAGGGGCTGATTGATGTCGAAACTTTCACTCTCCAACCGTTGCAAAGGTAAAGTACATGCTACTGAAGCTTGGTGAATATCATTGGGCGGAACACATCGACGACGTTCTCTTGCTGTTAGGACGGCTTGATGTGAAGACGGTACCGCTGGCCGGTGGCACACATCTGCTGGGTTTGCAGGATGATACCATCGAGGCCGTTGTTGATCTGCGTGATCTTGGGCTATCCTATATTTCCGAGGACCGCCAGGGCATCCATATCGGGGCGATGACGACGCTACAGAGTATGGTTGAGGCGCCGCTGTTAAAAGAGTTTGGCATGGGGCTGCTAGCGCGTGCGGCCCTGGTCTCGTCCTCTTCGCGCTTGATTCGCAATAGTGCGACCCTTGGTGGTACGCTGGTGGTGGGCAGCGCTTCACAGGCGGATCTGCTGACGGCCCTGGTCGCTCTGGAGGCTGAAGTGGTGGTACGTTCAGGTTCCAGGACACAGGTTGATCTGAGTGGTGGGACGCTCGAACGACCAGGTCTGCCGCTGGCGGGTGTAGTGTACAAAGGAAAACAGGAACGCCGTCTCCCCTGTAGTACCTTCAGCATGGACCGGCGCGCGAGTGAACTGATCATAGAGGTGGTCGTGCCGCGTCCGGGTCCCAACAGTGGTGCCTCCCTGATGCGCATCGGGCGCACGCCTGCCGGCGAGGCTCTGCTCAACGCCGTCGCCCTGGTGGAGATCGCGGACGGCGCCTACCAGCGCGTACGCCTGGTGCTGGGTGGTATAAACATGGAACCTATGCGCCTGCGTTCTGTAGAGCGGCATCTTGAAGGTCAACCCGTGGACCCCTTAAATAGCCAGGCGATTCTGGCCGCGTTGCAGGCTGGCATGATCGAGTTTCGTCCTCCTGGCAATGCCTATGTTAGCAACGGATATCGCCGTGTCAGCGGGATGAACCTGGCGTACAGTGTGCTTGAAGAGGCGATCAATGTATCGCACTGGCGTGGCATGGTTTCATCGGAAAGTGAGTAGTAGCAGCATGGAGCTCGAATTACGTATTAATGGGATGATTGAGAGTCTGGAAGTTGCCCCCAACGAGTCGCTGCTCACCTTGTTGCGCCGTGAGGGTATCTGTAGTGTGAAGCATGGCTGTGAGACCGGTGAATGCGGTGCCTGTACCGTACTGGTTGAGGGCGTTCCACGGCCAGGCTGCGTTATGCTCGCAGCGCAGGCCGGCGGGTGCACGCTGACGACGGTCGAAGGTTTGAGTTCTCCCGGCAAACTGCACCCGTTACAGGCGGCATTCGTTGAGGTCGGTGCCGTCCAGTGCGGTTTTTGTACCCCCGGTATGTTGCTCTCCGCCTACGCTTTATTGAAACGTAATCCCACACCGAGTGAGAGCGATGTCCGTGATGCGCTGTCCGGTAACCTGTGCCGCTGCACTGGCTATGCCAGGCCCGTACAGGCGGTGCTGCGCGCGGCGGCCGCGCTGCGTGGTGAGGCGCTGCCCCCTCTTGAGCACCCAACTATTGATAACAAAGAGGAGCGGGGAGCGCCTGCCGGGAAAGAGCGCGTGGAGACGAATGGCAAACTCCTGTCCGTGCTTTCCAGGAGTGGTGCCAGCGGTGGAGCGGTAGGGGTTACCACAAAACTGCCCGCCGTGAGCGCTGAAATGCTGGAGCAGGGGATGAAAGCTCCTGAACAGCTTCAGATCGTCGGCCAGGCCGTTCCCGCGCTGAATGCCGTAAAGCTGGCTACAGGGAAAGCTGTCTTCGCGGCCGATGTGCAGCCGCAGGGCATGCTGTATGGGCGCATTTTAACCAGCCCTCACGCGCACGCGGTCATTCGGAGTATTGATGTCGCGCAGGCGAAAGCGCTCCCCGGTGTGCATGCCGTCCTGACGTATAAAGATGTGCCACGCATCCCGTATTCGTCGGTTGAACAGGGTAGTGCTGATGGAGGCTTGCAGGACCATTACTGCCTGGATACAATCGTGCGCTACGTCGGCGACCGCGTCGCGGCCGTCGCGGCTGAGACGCCGGAGGTGGCCGAGCAGGCCCTTGGCCTGATCGAGGTCGAGTACGAGGTTTTACCCGCGATCCTTGATGTGCGCCAGGCGGCGGATGCGAGTGCTCCCTGTCTGCATCCCGAGTCGGAGTCGCGTGGCATATACAATGCGACACGCAATATTGCTGCACGTGTACGCGCGGAAGTTGGCGACGTGGAGCGTAGCTTCGCGTCTGCCGACATGGTAGTGGAAAACGAGTATTTCATTCCACCCACCCAGGCTGCTCCGTTGGAGAATCACACGGTCGTAACCTATTTTGACGAGAACGATGACCTGGTGGTGCGTACGAGTAACCCGCTGTCTCACTATGTACGCCATACGTTAGCCCATGTTCTGGGCCTGTCCGCGCGCCGCATCCATGTTGTCAGGCCAGAGATTGGCGGCAGTTTCGGCACGAAAGGGGAGCTGCTGCTGGAGGATCTCTGCTCCCTGTTAACGATCATCTCACAGCGTCCCGTGACCCTGGAGTACTCGCGTGCGGAAGAGTTCCAGGGGAGTCGCGTGCGGCCACAGCATATACTGCGTATCAAGACTGGCGTGATGCGCGATGGGCGGATTGTCGCCAACCAGATGGTCCTGCTGGCCGATACGGGAGCGCATGGCACGCACCCGCTGATCTTCCAGGGGAGTGTTTCCACCAACGCGCTGGCCCTCTATCCCTGCCCGAATATGCGCTTCGCCGCCGAAGTCCTCTACACAAATCACACACCTGCGGCGGCCTTCCTCGACAATGGACCGTTTCAGCAGTTCTTCGCACTGGAAAGTCATATCGACGAGATTGCTCAGCGGCTGGCTATGGATGCGCTGGAACTGAGGCGCAAAAATTGGATCAAGACCGGTGATGCCCTTCCCTTTGCTCGTGCTGGGATGAAGCGTGATGCTGGTGCAATGGTTGAAAGCTGCGGTCTGCCAGCCTGTTTGCGCGTTGTCGAAGAGAAATTGAACTGGGCGGAGAAGCGCGAGCGACGCAAACGCGTTACTAATGGTCGTTATGGACACGGCGTCGGTATCGCGCTGTCTATGCATAGTGTGTCAGGTGAGCTGGCAAATACCAGCGGGGCTATCATCAAGCTCAACGAGGACGGCGTGTTTGATGTCTTTGTGAGCGTAAACGATGCCAGTGCCGGCGCGGCGACGATCATCGCACAGGTAGCGGCGGAGGTCCTTGGCGTCCCCCTGGCGGATATTGTGATACACAGTTCCGATACTGCTAACACGCCATATGCAAGCGGGTCTGGCGATGCCGCAGCGTTTTATGGCGGTAGCAGCGCGGTGAAGAAGGCCGCGGAACAGGCGCGCCGCCAGCTACTGAATGTAGCGGGACGCATGCTGAATGCTCTCCCCGAAGCATTGAAGATCAACAATGGAGTCGTCGGCTCTTCAGACGAGCGGCAGGTGACGATCGCGCAGGTAGCGGCGCATTCGTTGTATGTTGAAAGCCGGCAGATCATGACCACCGCCTCCTGGAAGGTGCAGCAGACCCCGCTGGTCTGCGCGGCTCAGGGGGTCGAGGTGGAGGTTGATACAGAGACCGGGGCTGTGCGCGTGCTCAACGCCGTCAGCGCGCTTGATGTGGGCAGCGCGATCAATCCGGCGCTGCTGGAGGGGCAGATCCTGGGCGACGTAACGCGCGGGCTGGGGGCTGCCCTGGCTGAGGAACTGCTCTATGATCAGAAAGGGACGCTGCTGACTACCAGTTTGCGCGATTACCACATCTATAGCGCGACTGATATGCCCGAGGTTCAGACGTACCTTGTAGAGACGAGCGATCCCTATGGTCCCTTTGGTGCGAAGGCTGTTGCCGCAGTGCCGTTCTACGGTATCGCGCCCGCTGTGGCGAACGCGGTCGCTGATGCTGTCGGGGTTCGTCTGCGCCAGCTTCCCCTTACTCCTGAGCGCGTCTTACGCGCTTTGCATGCGCAAGCGCAGACGAAAAAATAAGGGAATCGTCAGGCTCCCTGTACTGATACGCCGCCTTCGGCGGCTTAAATAATAGAACATAGACGTTTGCCGCATGTTGTAGTGCCTTTGGCACTACAACATGCGGCAAACGTCTATGTTCTATTACTGCACGATGCCTACAGCATCGTACAGGTTTGAGACAGTAGCAAAAATTGTATCGGGTATCTCCCTCAATCCCCTCTGTGGCTGCGTTTATTTGTGTGGAAGGGGAGCGAAAAGTAAAAAACTCCAGGTCAATAAGGGAACATAAATCTATATTTAACACACTATTTTCTTCTTGATTACACATACTTAATACTGAATTGCTACACCATATAGTATGTGCAATTGTATCAGGAGCAGTTATGAAATTAGAACAGGACGTGCTCGTCGTCAGTGTGGGGACGAAGGGGAAAAAGGTGAGTCACCCGTGGACCTGGCATGTGAGGCGTGGGTTTTCTACCGGTCAGGCCTATCTCTATGTGTTACCCGCGTTTCTTATTCTCGGTATTTTTGCCTACGCGCCTGCCGCCTTTGTTTTTTATATGAGCCTCTTTAAGTGGAGCTTTTTGAACTATGGCACGCAGCCTTTTATCGGTCTGGACAACTATAGCTATTTATTGCGCGATCCCAGTTTCTGGCAAGCGCTGCGCGTGACCATTCTGTATGTCGTCATATCGGTGCCGCTTCATCTCTTCCTGTCGCTTTTCCTGGCCCTGGCATTGATGTCTGGTATACGGGCCAGGGCTTTCTGGCGGCTGGCGATCTTCGCGCCGTTTATCCTGCCCCTGGTCTCGACTGTGACGGCGTGGTCGTGGATGTTCGATAACTATCATGGGCTCTTCAACGGTCTCCTGCGCCTGGTTCATCTCAAGCCTATCGATTGGTTGGGTGATCCACACTGGATACTGTTTAGCATTATTCTCTACACGACCTGGAAATCGCTGGGTTTTAGCGTCGTGATCTTTATGGCCGGGCTGGCGAACGTCTCGCCCTCGCTCTTTGAGGCGGCGCGGGTGGATGGCGCTAATTTCGCACAGGTGTTTCGCTATGTGACCTGGCCTTTATTGATACCAGTGACGCTGGTGGTGATGCTGCTCGGGACCATCGATGCCTTCAAAATGTTCCAGCCCGTCTTTCTCTTTGTTGGTCCGGGCGGAGGCGTGGGGAATGTCGCGCGTACGTTGGGTCTCTACCTGTTTTCAGAAGGCTTTTCGACCAATCCCCATGATGGATTGGGCGCGGCCATCTCGGTCGTTCTCTTCCTGCTGGTCTTTACCATTTCAGTCGCGCAGTTTGGCCTGACGCAGCGCCGTGTGAATCCTGTAGAGTAGTTATGGAGCAGAGCATGTCAACCACTGGTCTTTCTCGTCGTCATAGGGAGCGCGAGGAGCGCCCACGACGATTACGCGGCGCGTCTAAACGGACGCAGCTAATCTTGCGCTATATATTTATTGGCAGCGCTGCCCTGCTCGCGCTCTTTCCGGTCTACTGGATCATCGTCTCGTCGCTGCTGAACGAACGGAGCGCGTTCGACGTGGTACCGCATTTTTTACCGGATTGGCAGTGGGCAAACTATGTACGCGCATGGCAGCTCGCACCATGGTTCCAGTATTTTACAAACAGTATTTTTATTGCGACCTGTACCGTCGCGCTCTCTCTGGTGACCTCGCTGCTGGCCGGGTATGCCTTTGGCACCATGAAGTTCCCCGGTCGTAATATCCTGTTCCTGCTGATCCTGGGCTTGATCATGATCCCCGGTGAAGCAACGCTGATCCCCAGCTATCTGGTTGTCTCGACGCTTGGTTGGATCGATACCTACCAGGCCCAGATTATTCCCTTTGGTGTGAGTATTTCGGGGATATTTTTGCTGCGCCAATTCTTTCTCTCCCTGCCGACGTCGCTGTGGGAGGCCGCTCAGCTTGATGGCTGTTCGCGTTTCGGATTTCTCTGGCGTATCGCCGCGCCGTTGGCCCGGCCCGCCTTGGCGGTAGTCGCGCTGCAAGTCTTTATCGGGAGCTGGAACGCGTTCCTCTGGCCTTACCTGGTGACCAGTTCGGATAAGCTGCGCCCGGTCGAGGTCGGTTTGCAGGTTTTTGTGAGTGGTGAGGGGGGGACCGATCCGACCGGGCTGGCGGCGGCGGCGACGTTTACCATGCTGCCGGTGCTCGTGGTCTTTCTGATCGCTCAGCGTCAATTTATCGAAGGCATCTCGGCTGGTAGCACAAAAGGTTAGGTTGAATTATCGTTTTGTTAGCATGTTCTTATTTATAAAGAACAAAAGAAAGGTATCTTATGCGTCACACATGGTTTCGCATGTCTTTTGTTATCGCTATGATAACACTGCTGTTGTTAACGGCCTGTGGGGGCAATTCTACGCCTACCACAACCACAACAAGCAACGATCCCAGCGTCCTTGATGCCAACAAGCATTATACGGTGGACTTCTGGGAGGCTTTTGGGGTTGGGGCGAACAAGACGGCTCTGGAGTCGCTGACCGCGCAGTATATGCAGTCACATGCCAATGTTAAGGTCAATCTTACTCCGTATGATAGCTATCCTACGCTGCAAACAAAGCTCAACGCCGCGATCGCGGCCCATAAGACGCCGGCCATCGCGCAGGTGTACGAGACCTGGGCTTCGCAGTACCAGCAGAGCGGCCAGATCGTTTCGCTGCAGCCGTATATCTCCGGTAAAAACGGCTTGAGCGCGCAGGATCTCTCAGACTTCTATCCGTCGCTGCTGGCTGATGGCAAAATCAATGGTGAGCAGTACATGCTGCCCTTCAACAAAAGCGACGAGGTTGTCTACTACAACGCCGATGTGCTGCAAAGCATGAATATCGCGCCGCCAACCACGTTGCAGGACTTTGTTACTGACCTGACCAAAGTAACACAATCCGGCTCGCGCTGGGGCCTTTCGCTGACTCCTTCTGTGGATGAGTGGTCGATCCTCTACAAGTCGCTGGGGGGCAAGAATTTTGTTGCGCAGGACGGCAAGAGCGTTGCCTTTAATCAGGACCCCGACAAAAACGCTGCCAAACAGGCGCTGGATACACTGGCTCCACTGGTGAAGAGCGGCGCGATCCACGTGACCTCGGGCTATGCCTGGCAGAACGATTTTCTGTCGCAGAAGTCGGTCTTCGCCATTAGCACGATTGCTAGCTATCCTTTCCTGGCAAAAGGCGGCTTCAAATTCAGCGAAGCGCCCATCCCGGCCGGACCTGCCGGTCAGTATACCGTCCTCTTTGGCACGAACCTGGCGCTCTTCAAGGGTGTGGACAATGATACACGTGCGGCGGCCTGGGACTTCATGAAATACCTGACAGGGACCAGCGCCAATACAGCCTTTGTGAAGGGGACTGGCTATATGCCTGTGCGTCAATCGACGTTTAATAGCCCGGACCTTCAGAGCTACTATACGCAGATTCCCGCGCGCAAGGTTGGTCCACAGATGCTCAATAACGCCTTTGTGGCTTCCATCCTCCCCGCCTGGCAGACCTGCCGCGATGAGATCAGCGCAGGCTTTACCAGTGTGCTGAAAGGGCAGGCAACGTCAGACGACGCGCTGACGAAGATGGCCCAGCGCTGCAATGACGACCTGTCGAAGTAAACGTAGTCAGTAAAACAACTGATCGCGTGTGATAGTGGTGCCCCCGTTTTT
>JAABUQ010008045.1_pt1 | contig 14955 bp, 25 predicted proteins | sample 5560001 | NCBI WGS metagenome assembly JAABUQ01 (sample SAMN10711888, study PRJNA513371) | rock metagenome | isolation source: Antarctica rocks | place: Antarctica: Victoria Land, Finger Mt nord | collected 2015-12-18 | reverse complement strand
CAGCCCCATCAAACCTCCCTTCCACTCCCCCCTACACTCTTATCAACAAACACCACCTGCAGAGTTGCTCTCGCAATCTCAGTACATAACCCCCCACCTAGCAAGGAGGGGCTCTACCCCTCGTCGTGTATCACTCTTACGTATCCTTGGATGAAGGACTCTGACAACTCTCTACCCATCCACAAAGAAAGACCTAGACCACAGCACTTGCGATTCAGGAGACTCCTCTTGGTCGTCACAGCATCCGGCGGACTGGCCAAGTGTAGGTAAGACTGGGAGTGTAGCATGAGCTTAGGGATGCTGATTCGAAGTGTGGAGGGTGAGGGAGTTGGGCGCGGTGGCTTGGGCGGGGGTGTGCTGGTCTGGGAAGGTGGGGTGGGGGGATGGGAGGGGATGATGGGGGTTGGGAATTTGCCTTGGTAAGGAGGGGATGAAGTTTGGGGGTGTGTATTGTAAAGTTTAGAAGAGGTGGGATAGCTCACCTTGCCGGGCATGATCTTTCAGGTCCATTGTGTTAAGTTTCGATTGGCTATTAAGTCAGTAGCAGAAGGTCAGTTTGGTATATAGGATCTTATCGCGCAAATGCTGGAAACGGGGTTGGAAGCATCCTGTCATGCTCGATTCTAGATGATGTGCAAATAGTACTGTGTGTATGTGTTTGCAAATTCATATATTCGTCATTCATCAAATCGCGCTGTCTAAGACACTTGGTGAACGATATTGGTAGTAGCACAGGCCGGAAAATCCTAGGAAAAGACCAAAAATTTTTCGAGAACAAGGCTTAATCCTCATGATGATCCAAAGGAAGTGTGTAGGACCACCAACGCCATCGCTGCCAGAAATCCAAAGGAGATATCAAAACCCAGCACGATCAAGAGAGCCCAATTATTCCCAGATATAATCTCACACTTCCTCACCCTCACTCCACCCCTGTAAAATCTCACCCACCTCCTGGCCCCACTCCCCCACCTGCAATCTCTTCCCCACCCCCTCCACTCCGCCCCTAAGCACCCTATCAACGACCCCCTCACTCGGAATTCTCGACCCCTGCTCCCCACTCCTAGCGAATTCCACCGGCCGCCCCTCCCTCGCCATCCCCACCCTCTGCAAATCTATCCGTCCACTCGAATACGGACTCTCCCCAGTAGCCGCAAACAGCAGCGTCACAGCCAGCCCAAACACATCTGATGCAAAGGTGGCTACCGCGCGTGTAGGGCCGCTGCCGCGGGCATGCAAGGCGGCGAGAAGTTCCGGGGCCGTGTAGTCGGCTGTTACTGCTGTTACTTCTTCGATTTCTGGATCGAGGGGTGAGGAGGAGGGTGGGAGGATGTGGGAGGAGGAGAAGTCGCAATAGAGAGGAACGAGCTGTTCTGCACCCTGGGTATCGGTGGTATTTTGGAGGAGGATGTTGGCTGGTTTTATGTCCCCATGGATACAGCGATGCGTGTGTAGGAAGGCGAGACCTGATAGGAGGGAGTTTGTCATCGTGGCCCAGGTTTGGGCGCCAATGATGGGAGTGAACATCATCTTTGTGCTGAAAGGGGTGTTGGTGGTTGCGGATTTGATATAGGTGTCCAGAGTCATGGGAATGGCGGAGAGGACAAGAGAATTTTGGAGGACGTCGAAGCCGTGGAAGGGGACGATGTGATTATTGAAGGCGGGGAATTTGGAGAGGTAGGTTAGGATACGCGCTTCTTTCTGGAGGTGCTTGTGCGCGTCGCGGCGGGAGGGACTTTTGATAGCGAGGATCTCTTTGGGCTTTTGTTGTTCCAGGGACACTTGAGACGTGGTGGAAGGCGATACTGGTGGGGTTGGAGGGAGCTTTGTTGCCGCCGAAGGAGCTTGAGGTTCCAGAGCTTCGGTAGCGCTGTATACAACGCTCCAGATCCCATGGCCTAGCTCGTTGAGGATCTGGTACTTTTTCGTATATTCTCGCGGTTGTTGGGGCATTTCAGGTACATTTATTTTATATTCCTCATTCGGATTGCTGAGGCTCAAACCCTCTGCAATCTCCGCCTCTAACCCGTCAACCTTAGCAGTAGCATCTTGAGCAGGTGGTTTGCGATCGGTCTGCTTCTCGGGGGTCGTGGGAGGCGTGAGGAGCGCGTTCCCACCGTTCTGCTGGGCCAGTGGCTGGACTCGTGCACCAACGGGGCCATGAGTGGGGTGCAGTGTCGGCGGCGTGGAAGGCATCTCGAAATGTGGGCTTTACTTTTCTGGGTTGATCAAAGGACTTGTCGGTGGGCTTGTCAATGGAAGCCAGCGATTGCGAGGTCTAGGTGTTTCTGCCGCCATTGCGAAGAGCGTGGACGCGTGGTGAGCCTGATGGTTGAAGGATTGGCTTTGCGAGTATATCCTCGTGCACGAATAAAGGCCCCAAGTATGTGCTCGTTTGGCAGGTGGTTTGTTGGATGAATTGGCGTCGAGTATGCTTCGAGTCTGGGATGGACTGGGCGTCGCCTTTAATACTGGTGCAATGGCCAATTCTCCTTTCCCCAAACCTAGATCCTGTGGGGAAAGAAATGCATCATGCTTTGGGTAGTGTTCCACATCGAGGGGCCACCTTGCTAAAGAATTCCAAGTGGAGCGCGGTCTGGTGGGGCCTTCGCGGTATAGGAGGGAGATTGGGAATTGGGCTTCATGCTGGTGGGTTGCATGGTTGGGAAGAGCGATGAGACTCTATAGGGAATAGATAGTAGATTCGCGAAGAGGGTGTAGGACGATACGATGCGACGACTGCTTGCTTCACGGGTAGAAGTTGAACAGCTGATAGGGACACCGAAGGAGCTGGATAATTAGCAGCCGGCGAGTGATTGGTCGTCTTCAGTGCACGTGCTGTACTTTGGGAAGGCTGGCCGAGGTAGAGTATGAATGATAAGATGTCCTTAAGGTCGAGGTATTGTTCTGCATCTCTTTTCCTTTCTTCCTCACCTAGGTGCCTAGGTATGTACTCGGAGTTTCTCTCTTGAAACTTCATTATTGGAGTGTGCTTAGTAAACTAAGGCATTCAGTGTCCCTTGCATACCTATACGGAAACCGTACTTTCTGGGGTAGAATAATGGAAATTTTTGCTTCTAAAGCTCACTTCTCAAATGGTATGTTCATCAAGCTATACTACGAACACAATCACTCTCAAGACCCATGAAATAGCGGAATGGTTTTTGTTTTGTCCGGCCAGAACGACGAATACCTAGCAATTAGCATGAAAAGTGACTTGGCCGAAATGGTTTTCCTCTAAAGAAATGTTGAGCGGGAAATTAGGGAGCTCCCGCTGATTAGGGATCCCCGCAAAAGCCGAAGAGCTCAATGATGACGAGCCAAGTGACTCAAGCATATCAAAAAAGTCCACTGGGCATCTGTACCGCATCATTTTCGTTGTCGAAACCATTGATCACAACGCGGAAGAAGACTTCTATTGACTCGATAGAACTCAAGGAATCGAAACGCAACGGAAGCGCTACGGGGCGGGCAGTGCAATTGGACACGCATGCTTAGCTGAATCCTACGTTTCAAAGTGCTTACCACGTCCCATCCAACTTGATCTCCCCCTCAGCCTTTCCGCTTTGAACTCCTTGTTTCGTCGTCCTACAGAGAACTGTTCTTATCTCAGTGTTCATGCAAAGGAGCTGTTCCTGAAGTGTTTCTTCTAAATTCTCCTGGCTGCTGTGATCCATCGGCACCTTCTATTGGACGTAAACATGCCGCAGTACGACGCGGATGGTGAGTATTTCGGCTCTCAGGCAATAATGCTGTTGTTCTGACTTGCGAAGATTATGCGCAGGATCGAAAGATGAATTCTCCAACTCGCCATATCGATATAGATCCCAAATCAGCCCGTACCGTCATTCATGAGGTGCATGCCCGCCATCGAGGACCGGTCTCTAGTAATACCTCAGAAGACACCTCTGTTCGGGAGGCCCGACCGCCTCAATATGGTGACGAGCGCGACCGAAAAATTGGAGTGTTGCCAAATAGGAATCTCCCCTCGCAAAGACGACTTAACACTATCGATGATCGAGGTATGTTTATCAACAGCACCAGTGTACACCTTGATCACTGATCTCTTCCAACAGACCGGCGTCAAAGCCACGACTCAAGTACAGACTCTGAATCCGACGCCTACTCGGATCACCTTAGCCCACGTCGTCGTCGAGATCACCGCTCCAAAAGCCTTTCATCCCAACGCCCTCCACCACCTCAGCACCGCTACTCCAACGAGCTCACCCGCTACGACAACCGCCGCGAATTAGCTCCCCGCGGTCCCACACCCCCACCCACGAGACACTTTAAATCCAAAGACGACTCCGCCTCGGACTCAGACTCCTACGACTCCGAAGCCGATACCCACGAACGCCGCAAAGCTCGCAACAAAAAGCTCATCTACACAGGCTTGGCAGCTGTCACAACCATCGCCGCTGCGAACAACATCTATCAAAACACCAAAGGCTACCATGCCCGACGCAAAGCTATCAAAGAGAAAGAAGCGAATGGGGAGTTTGAAGATGAGGAGGAGAGGAGGAAGCATCGGAAGAAGCAGTGGATGACAAATGCCCTTGGACTAGTCGTCGTGGGTGTTGGGATCAATAATGTTAGGGTTGGATGGGGGAGGAGGGAGGAGAAGCGAAAGGCGCATGAGGAGGCGGAGCGGATAGGGTGGGAAAGGGCGCAGAGGAGGATGGAGAGAAAGAGTGGTCGAGGGAGGAGGGAGAAGGGGGACGATCAGTGGAGGAGGGAGAGGGTGAGGGGGGGTATAGGGGGAGCGGATAAGGATGTAGGGGCTGAGGGGTATGGGGATGCGTTGGCAGAGGTGGAGATATAGAGATAAAGGAGAGGGGCGTTGATCGCTACCCTCCGATGAGGATGAGGATGTGTGGTCGGTTTGGTAGGCGTTGATGGCGTTTAGTTGATATGGTGGGAGAAAAAGCTTGCTTTATATGGATTGCTCTCTAAGTACATTCCTTTTGTACGCTTCTCAAACTCCGTCCGTCCGGGCAGATATGTCGAGGAAACGTCACCGACATTATCTGCCAAGCTCTTTATAGAAATTGCCACAACGCGACTAGAATACTGCTCGTGCTCTCTGATTCCCTCTCTCAAACCCCTCAGCATTGCAATCTGCAATGACAACGTCATCATCTCCTTTACGGAATCTGCACAAGCGCAGTATCATTATCATCTACCCACACCCATTAGCATCTCTCCCACATCACCCTCTCCAAACTCAGAGCTGTACTAACCGGGAATACACTGCGTCCCACTAGACCCCACCAAGCACCAGCAAACGCGGTGAAGCTGCCCAGCATTGCTGGCGACACCGCAGCTGATTTCCACCTGGTCATGGCCGGATTTCGTGACCGTTTGGCCGCATTTGCTGGAGCATTTGCTGAGTGGGGAGCGTTGGCTCAAGTCGTGTCCTGGGAGGGCGGCTGAGAGGGCGAGGGTGGGGATCAAGAGGAGGGAGAGGAGGGACAGGGGCTGCATTTTGGCTGTTTTTAGGGGGGGTGAGGAAATTTTGATGGTTGAGGTAGACGCGCAGGTGGGCTTGAAGAGGTATATGTGGTATGAATTGAGCGGTAGAGTCGAAAGGACTCAAGCGATTTATATTCGAACGAAGCAGAACTTGGTCACCGAACAAGGCATACCGGCAATCGACGACCGCTCTGGTGGCTCGGTTCAATTGCTGAGAATGTTGAACATAACAACACGGAAGGCTCATTATGCATCCTGGAATCTTGCGAATCTTGCGCATCAGCCTCGTTAGTGACAGGAAATGTTGTGAGTACGCTCGAATTGCAATTAGTGTGATTCTCGATGAGACTCTGCCTAGTTGTAGACTGGCTTTTTCCGCGGCTGGAAATATGTAGCAAGGCAGTTGTTCTCAAGAATTGATTCCAACGTTTGGCTATGTCTCACTCACCTCGTTGGTGACAAAAGCTGAGCATAAGTTACTGTGCCGATTTTATATTGGAGCAGAATGTCGCTTCTTGGGACGGGTTCCACTTGAACAAAATGGAGGACTTATGAACACCTCTTTGATGACACCGGAGTAAACATGATGGATGCACTACATTCGACATCAGCTCTACAGAGGAAGAAGCAACGTCTGACAATAGGGGAAATAGCCACAACAAACAAGACAACAACTGATCATACAATATGGGCGCAGTATACTGAGTTTGAATTCTTGCGAGCCTTTGGTGCGAAAGTGTGATAGAAATCAGCCTGTTTAGGAGATGTTATTATCCACAGACGAAACGATGGAACCTGAATTTCCGGGCGGTCAGGTGCTTAGCTCGATGTAGCCTAGCGCCGCATCAATTTGAGCCTTCTGAGACTTCGCTGTCTGGTGTGTTCACTTCAAACCCATACTTCAAATGCTTGGGCACTTACTCACTACTTACTTACATGTACACTATGTGAGAGTCCTCCTTCGACCCTCTCGAACAAAATACTCTCTGCCCTAAGGCAGCCTCAATCCTTGCTGTGCAATTTACAGCCGTACCTCTGTTTGGGGAAATTCTGAAGCAGGGCGATGATGGGGCGGATTGAAGACCTGCAATCGTACTGCCTCGAAACCTACCCTCCTCGTTCTGCAGCAAGATGGGGTGTTCCAAGGTGTTTTCAACGTAGGTATGAACTCCTGAAAGTTCTCCTGCTTCACCACCCTTCCTTTCTGCTGCTGCCCCCAAATCTGTCAAGAGTGCAGGCCATACAGCCACGAGACTAGTTGGAAAGCATCCATTTGCGCTCTTTGGCACTACTTCCTTTGGCACTGCTTGATTTTATCATCCTTTCGATATAGTTGCTACAAGAGCTTTGCTACTTTGGATCCCCATGCACACTCCCACAAGTTTCTCATCTAATCACGCGATGAAACTCAAGGAATGGGGGCCTCATGAAATTCCAAATAGCCTGGAAACCATCCATGAGGGCCTCCTGGGCAAATCAGCCCACGTGTGACCACCTTTACTCATCTATTACTGTTGACGAGAACCCTGAGACACGAGATTTGGGGCATTGACAAGATCTAGAAACCCAAGATGCTCTGCGAATTGGTTCAAGATTTTCAGCCAAGGAGTTCATACTCTTCAGTCTGTAATGTGCATCGGGTATACCTCTACAGACTACCTGAAATAATAGGAGTTCTCTAGACAAGGACCTTTGTGGGCAAGAAAGGTTTTGAAGGCCACGAAATCTGTAAGCTGTACGCGTCAAACTCGTCCTTTTGCAATAACCCCACACCTGTTGTATTGCCATTGTATCAGGATGGTGTCATGGTTAGATACCGCCCGGAAAAGGGTGTGAAGCTGTACCTTAGAGCGTTCTGTCCACTGAGGTAGGAGATCTTCTTCACACATATAATGAGTGTATTTTCCCCTGGCTTTGGAGTGTATTCTCCATCCATCAGTCTTTGAATCTACTTCCTACTAAAAAGCCTTCAATCCCGGCTTCCTCGTACCCACACAGTATAATCTGTCAGAGGCATACCAGAACACCTATTTCTCCGAAAAAGTTATATCTTTTTGCTCGATAATAATCATGCATCGCTGCTCTATGATTCTCCTCCTACTCCTCCCTTCAACCCTGATGGCCGCACCTCTGCCACTTCCTCAAGGCGGTAGCAGCGCCGCTGCGTCTTCAAACCCAGCACAACCACCCACAGCTGCAACACAGGGAGGTGCACAGGGAGGTGCCCAAGGTAAGGGGGGCGCTCAGATAGTGAGCACCGCACCACTCGATAGCCATCAAGGATCAAGCAATACTCCTCAAGGCTCAGCCTCGAGCGTGAACCAGGGCTCGGCTGGAAGCGGGGGTTCGAACGGACTTGGAGGCGGTGCAGGGACGGCTCAGAGAGCGAGCTCCGGTGCAAGCGGCCAAAGTACCAACGGTGGTGGACAGGGAGGCGGTGCAGTCACGGCGGGATCAGTAGCTTCAAACCCCAATCGAGGATGGAGCGATAGCGACTCTTCCCATCACGGAAGCGGTTCCATGGGACCTACAACACCACCTCCCCCAGGCGGTAATCAAGCCACCATGTCTAATTCTGGCAGTCGAACAAGTGGTAGCAGCGTTAATGGCGGCGCCGGTGGCGGCGGTGGAGCAAGTTCGGCTGACAGTGGCGTCCGGGGCCCTGCGCGTGCTGCTACTCCACCTGATCCTAATGGAATGGCTCCCTGGAATGATCGATCGCAGGACGGTGCTCCCAGAGGCGCTGCCTCTGGCTCCGGCGGTGCTGTCTCTGGCTCCGGCGGTGCTGTTTCTGGCTCCGGCGGTGCTACCTCTGGTGCTTCATCTGGTTCCGGTAGTGCTGCCTCTGGCTCAGGTGGTGGTGCCTCCGGCTCCGGTGGAGCTGCTTCTGGCTCTGGTGGTGGTGCTGCTTCCGGCTCACGTGGTGGTGCTGGAACTGCTGCCGCACCTGCTGCCGTCGCCCCTGCTGCCGTCGCCCCTGCTCCCATCGCCCCCAATGCTGGTGAGCTTGCTGCTGGCGGTGGCCGTGGAGGCGGCGGTGGAGGAGGAATTGGGTTCTCTCACGGAGGAATGAAAGAAATTCCTTGATGAAGCTGCATCCATGGTGTTAGCCTCTGAACACCTTCGCGCATGAGGCATGAAGAAAGAGGTGGTTGCTTCTAACTTGTCATTAGCGCTTACTTTCGCGAGTATCTCTTGTTTTCGAGGGCAATACACATGCGGGAGTGACACAGGGGTAATACGCTGAGGATTGCTTCCCTAGTGATAGACAGGCCCAATCTCATATTCTGAACTTAGTTTGGCGTCGGAGTAGATGGGCTTTCCTTCATCACCGTCTCGATCAATAATTCAGTAGTCACAAGGATGATCGATGGATGCGGTCTAACAGTGAGTGAGATGATGAGTTCAAGTGAATCCATACAAGAAGCCTTTAGATTCGTCTCTACGACTTTCCCTTGATCGACGGAAGTTGTGCACCCTCCCCCCAGCGGGGCCCTCGCTCGGCATAGAGAAAATGAATAGATCCCCAATGCTACCCGGCGCTGAAGGGAAAACCAAGAGCCCAAATCCATAGCACCCTACAGCTTCCATCTCCATAAATATGGCGGAGGGAGAGCCGTCGTATATCGACTACGACACCTTTCTCGATCCCTCCTTTTCTCCCACCTCCTTTGCCAACTCACTCGTCCTTGCCACCAACAATCCCTCCGACACACCTCTAGACCTGTCCACGCCCCTTTCCAGGGTTCTTTTCGACGTCCAAGAGATCGATACTCACATCCACACTCTCACAACCAAGTCGGCCTTGCCGCTTCTTGATTACACCAGGGAGCAAGATGAAGCTGGCCATCGCGTCGTCAACGAGGTTGAAGCCCAGGTTGCCAGCCTCACAGATGGATACCAGAGGCTCGAGAGAGAGGTCATACAGCGCTATAAGACGGCAGATGAGGTGAGGCAGGTGGTGGAGAGGCTTTGGCAGACTGTGAAGATCGGGCGAGCAGTGGGGAGATGCCTTTTACTAGGGCGGCAGCTTGAGGCACAGATGGCAGAAGTGGGCACAGCCACGGGGAATACAGAACGGAAGGAAGACCACAGAGCAATGATTCGTGCTGCGACTACATTGATTACCATACGGCAATTGCTGTCCGCCTCTGGACCGGATGAGGAGGGCCAATACCTGTCAGGCATTCACCTAGTCACAACTTTGGAGAGCTCTCTTCTCAGCTCCACTGACAATATCCTCCAGGCTCGAGGCCAACAGATCATTCGCGAGTTCTCGATGTCCTCCCTCGCGCCCTCTCCAACTGGTCCTACAACCTACGCGCAGTCGGAAGAGACAAAAGCACGTACGACCTCGGCTCTCTTGACACTTCACCTCCTTTCTCCGCAGCTACAGTTGTCTGCCTTGCAATCCTACCTGCGGACCAGCTTGACCTCCTCTCTTGCCTCAATTGCCCGAGCCTTGGCAAACCTTCCGAACCTGGACCGCACGCTCCTGGAAGTCTCGGCCCGCTGTCAGAATATCGTCGCCTTAGAATCGTTGCTTGAGAGCATCAAGCCTCTCCCACAACCTCCCAAAAAAATTGTCAACGGCGAAAGAGAGCCCCCAAACTGCTTGGATCCACTTCTCTTAACTTTGGATACGTCTTCGTTGCCTTCGTATTTCTGGCGGAGTCTTGCAGAAGGACTGGCAGGCAGGGTCTCCGATCTGATAGCGAGAGGCGGTGTGAACGCGAGAGCATTGAGGAGTCAAAGGGAGCGAGTGAGAGAAAGCATGAGAGACTGTGTGTTCAAGGGTAGTCAAGGGCTTGGCGGGACAAGAGGAAGGGAGGGAGCGTGGGAACGCGAAGCGGCGGTGATGGTAGGGAGTGTGGTTGGGGCATTGGGGAGATGACTTGGACTGCGGCTTAAAAAGCACGAGAAGAATGATGCCTCGCATGGCGAATGGAACGAGGGACCCCCACTCTAGCTGCCGTCGTTTCCTTGGAACCGCCCCTACGCAAGTGGCTGTCAGATGCACGAAATGGCGAGGTGGAGGGGACCGAGGGGCCACTCTCCAGATCAGACCAGGGGCCTTGATCGATAGGGGATCGATAAAGCAAAAGCGGGGCAGATGAGTTGGAACAGGGAAGATTTTCAAAGAAGCGGTCAAAGATGAAGTACCAACGGAAGCAGAAGGGCACCGGACACCTTGTGAACGAGGTACCTGACCGGGCCGTGGGGTGAGAGGCCAGAGTAAGCCCTTGCAGGATGCACGAAAGGAATCTAAGGTAGGTAAAGGTGGTTGGTGAAAAGCAGGCTGCTTCATGCGTACCAACCCCGCCATTTTGTCCATCTTACGTTCCGCAGCACGGGGCTATTGCCGCCGGACTTGCTTTTGTTGCCGTGCAGACCGTTTGCACACTGAAGAGGCGTAAGGTATCCAGAGGGATTGGAGAAGGGTCTCAATTACATTCAAGGCACCCACAGCCTCGCCGATTAGCAATGACTATAGCTACCTAGATATTGCCCGTAAGGCGTGACTTCATGCGTCCGTATCAACGTTGAAAGCCGAATCAATGCATTTGCTTCCAATGCATGCAAACATTATTTGAAATAGAAGGCTTCCACCTATAGTGACTGGTTCCCCAATGGAATGGGGGTGCAGGCATATGGCACGTATGGCGTGTGAGTGCCCCAGTGGAAAGCCAAAGCCGTCGGGCTCAAGGTTCAATTCTAGGCCACTATGGCTACCTAAGGTAACTAGGTACAGTAGGTACAGTACAGCTTACCTCTTAGCCCCAGATCCCATTGCGACAACATCCACCACTTCCCTAACTACCCCACCACCACCATTTAAGATCCGTGTTCCATGAGGTACAAGCCTTCTCTCTCCTCCATCCACTTCTTCTATCGAACTTCGCCTGTCTCACTCCTTCATCGCCACCAAGCCCCCTCTGACATATTTCCGGCCCTATTCACTTCATCACAGTCCTTGAGAAGCCTCAGGTCCAGCCTCGATGGCGACACCCTTGGGCGTTTCATATTTTGCCTCTTCCTGAAACATCTGCTTCTCCGCCTCCACCTTATCGCGCCACACAGCGACTCTCGACATCAGACATCAGACATCAGACATCATACCTGCCTTCGTCCATGCGTCTCCAACTCGATCCCACCTCTCAGTTCTCTGTGTCAGCAAGACCGCATCAAAACGTCATCTTTTGAGCTTTCAGCTCCGACCCGATTTGCCAAGCGCATACCTGGGTTTATAGATACTATCACAACAATACCCTCGAATCCACCGAATGATTCATGATATAATATACTTCCACGTCGACTCTCGGTCGATCCACCCTCTTCTCAGGCCTCGGAGACTCGACAGCCTTCCCTTCCTTACACCGCCACCATGACTACAGTCCAGTCGGCCAATGTTGGCCTTGGCCTTTCCGACTATCCGAACGATGTCACCACTCCAACCACGCCCAGAGCTCCCATGCCGGCACCATATCAACCTGCATCCCAATATGCCCCTCCTCCGTCAGCAGGCGTCTCAACAGAGTCAGCCCCAAGCACGCCCACCACCACCAAATTCGGGGGCGTCAGTGGTCAAAGACCTTTACCTGACTCTCCCTTTCGCAATTCATTCTCCTCTCCAAAAGACTCGTCGCGGGACCTCGGGCCGGATATGGTCACGCGGGGAGATTCGCGTCGTTCAATACAGTCAACCGGCTCGCAAGATGTTGATATGGGAGACTCGGACGATGGAGAGGAGGCCTCGGACGCTGAGAGCGTAGATCCTGAAACTGGCCGGGTATCCAAGAAAAAGAAGGGCCAAAGATTCTTTTGCACGGAATTCCCGCCATGCAAATTGAGTTTCACTCGAAGTGAGCATCTGGCAAGACACATTAGGTAGGTATTGTACGATTGAGGTACTAGGTCTCTGCTTACAGTATCAGGAAACATACCGGAGAGAGGCCCTTCCAATGCCATTGTTCCCGCAGATTCTCTCGGTTGGACAATCTACGCCAGCACGCTCAGACTGTGCACGTTAATGAAGACATACCGGGAGACTCTTTGGCAGCTACAGGCACACGTTTCCAGAGACAGATTAGAACCGACCGAGTTGCCAGACCAAATAGCGGTCGATCCCGAGCATCCACTGCGAGCAGTCAAGGGAGTCTTCCTCGTGGCCACAGCCGAAATCTTTCAGCATCTAGCGTTGGATCTACAGCGTCTACGATCAGCCGAGATGACAGCAGGAGGCGCCCACCCCCTTTGATAATGTCGAATGAACATCCTGCGAGAGCTCGGCTCAGTCTAGATGTTTTGAGAAATCAGTCCTCCACACCTCCAGGGCAGGGATCCTTCTTCTTGGAATCCGAAGGCGTCAGTACACCTACGTCCACTACGTTCTCTACTGGGCAGAACAGTCCCGGCTTTGGCTCTGCACTAGGTTCACCGGTCTCGGCGGTGTCACAAGCGGGTGGCTTCTGGGATGGTAGGACCCACGGCCGGCGGCTCTCTGTTCCGTCAGGACCGGTCTCCTTTCGCTCTCCGCAAGGCAACAATTATGGCTCACCCTATTTAAGCCCACTTGCTTCCTCGGCGGCGTCAACTTTCTCCACTATTGGCAGTTCCCTAGGAAGTCCGACCAATACCTCACATAATTTGTCAAATCTATCAAGACGTGAGGCTGTTGAAGCCGAATGGAGGAGGCGAACATGGCATCCAAGTAGCTATACGTACACCAACTACTCGCGGCCGGCTACAAGTGGCTTGAGCTACTATCAGACACCGGACACCTCTCAGCCCACCATTGCACGTCAAACCTCACCGGCACTGAGTCAAACACAGCGACTTCCAGGTATCGAGACGTTCGACCAGGCTCCTCGACGTCCACCGACACCGCCTCGACGAGGTCCAAGTCCAATGTACATCGACAGCAATGTCCGGCCCCCAGTCTATCCAGGTCCGTCGGCACAGCAGAATCCAGGTCCGGATGACAGAAAAGGACACGCATCATGGGACATAGCTCTGCATCAAAATCTCACAAAGCTGGACATTGCAGGTAACGCTCTCACTCAAGATCAAGGTCTTTGGAATCAACAACAACGTTCATACGATCCAAGGCCGATCTTTGGCAACGCAAGTACAGGCTTACACCCAGCCCCTATCATCCATCAAGAAGGCCAGAAACGCCCTGTTGAACAGTTGCAAGACCCAACACCGACTCCAAACCGGTCAAAACGCCACGGATGGTATGCTGGACCTCCTCCCACAAAGCAGGACACCATTTCCCACTTGCGTACTTCTCCTGAGGAATCGAGCAGTAGTGAAGGCGTCCCTACCACGCCGTCTTTTTCAGCTGTGGAAGATCATCCCTCAATCGTCCATAGCAACGGATATGTAGAAAGAGCACACCCGGCTACTGCCGCTGGGGCTGCGTACAATGTAAGCCCTCATCCTAGTGGAATTGTTATGATATGCAGTACGCTGACCTTTACATTAGAACGCCATTGCTGCAAAATCTCAGCCGACCTCGTGGCCTCTCCCACCCGGCCCCCCCCCACAACACTACAACGCTCCCAAGGATACCGAGATGAGTGGTCTCGAAGTTCTCGTGGCCGTCGCTACGAGAGAAGAGAACGCAGCAGCCGCGCCGAACGCATGAGTGCTAGATTAGCAGCGATACGACTTCTTTTCGAAGATATGCATTACTTAAATTCGACGATTTGAGGAGGACAGGAACGTGGACGAGGAAGAATACGACTTGATGAGACACCGACTCGCTACGATCCTGGATGAGGGATTTAGGCATGATATACCCAAGAGGAGGTTGAAAGGTCGAGGATGAGCATGGAAATTTGGGACAATGTTGAGAACAAATCTGGTCTGATCTACTGTTCACTTCTAGTGGGATTTCTCTTCGGGGCGTACTTACTTCAAGAAGACATTCTCCATCGATTCACCATCTTTTCGATATGCATGCGATACTGGTAAGATATCTGGGCATTTGAGCTTCTGGCTTTTGCGGATACCAAGGGAGGGAATGGACAGCGATATAACTTTAATCCATGACACATTGTCGATACTATCATGCTCACCACTCATCTTCGGCAGCCCATCTCAATGTACACCCATCTTCCTACATAGTAATGGCAATGTCACCACCAAACTCCAACCCAGAGCTGAGTCTTCCCAAACCCCCATTTTAAACATCAACTCGGCGTAACGCCCTCCCAATGCCACAACCCGCAGCCTATGCAAACCGCTCTCACGCTCCCGACTTCCCACGTAAGCACACACCTCTCCCCCCTCCCCGCATCTCCATCACGCCTTCCCCTTCTCCTCCACCGGCCCGGCCCCAAGCTCCACCGGCTTCGCCCCCTCCTTCACCAGCTTCTCCAGCGTCTGCGCCTTATTAAACTCCATCACCCGCCTCTGCTTGAAATACGTGACCTGCCGTATCCCCCACATATTAGGCCCCTCCTTAATATACTCTTCGCC
>JAABUQ010008044.1_pt1 | contig 14955 bp, 17 predicted proteins | sample 5560001 | NCBI WGS metagenome assembly JAABUQ01 (sample SAMN10711888, study PRJNA513371) | rock metagenome | isolation source: Antarctica rocks | place: Antarctica: Victoria Land, Finger Mt nord | collected 2015-12-18 | reverse complement strand
GTCGGGCCGGGGACGGTGGGCGTCCACGGCGGGGCGGTAGCCGGTCCATTCTGCGGTTACGGGGAGGAGGGGTGGGGGGGTGGGGGTTTCGGAGGGGGAAGTTTTGAGGGTGTCGATGGCGTGGAGGAGGAGGGTGAGGGTTGAACGGGAGGGTGGGGGGAAGGTGGTCTTGGAGATCCACATGCGGCCTTTTATGCCAGGGTCACGGGTTGTGTTTTTTTGTTGGATGGAGGCGGGGATTTGGGAGGGGCCGTGGAGGAGGTGTCGGATTAGGTGGACGATGAGTTCGGTGCGCAGGTCCCATTTTGTGGAGGTGGGGGAGAGGTAGAGGGTGTGCCAGAGAGAGGTTTTGAGGATAAAGGGGATTTGGGGGACGAGGAGGCGAAGGATGGCGGTTTTGCTTGAGAGGTCCATTGCGGTGGAGTGCTGTACGGGGAGATGTCAATTCAAATGGGAAGGGAAGATCGGGATATGTATCTATAGTTATGCATATCTACATGGCCTGTTAAAGGCCCATGGTTGGGATATGTACGTGCGTCATCGCGGCTGGTGAGGCTTTGTTCGAAAAATGGGAGGATTGCCCAAGACCTCGGCATCTCTATACGATTACGATATCTACTGAGATGGTACAGGTTGGCCCTCAAGCAACCACTCTCTCACTTGACTTAGCATTGAATGGTTGAGGATAGTGCAGGAACAATTGAATCGGATATGCTCTAACAGCCCTCGATCTATTTCGACGCGTTTGGACTTTCTATACAGCTGCAAAAACTGTCAAGTCGAGCAGTGGTCATTTCCTTATTTCCAAGGCCATGTATCCCGATGCACATTGGACGAGACAATCGGGTCTATAGCGCATATATCTGTCAATTGCAATAGGAAGCGAGAGTGATAAAAGGTGTCATTTGCCATGAAAGCATGGCTATTGCTTATGGACTGTTTCCATTTCAGCTTCGGCACATGGTGTCCTCGGGGACAAAGTACAAGACGATTATAATTGATGTTTACCTTTCAGTCGGGCTAAGGACACAGATGGATGAGTGTCTTACACGGCGATGAAAAGAGGTCTGATAGTCTTAGAGAAAACCTCTAGGAGTAAGATATGTGGGAAGCTTTCTGGCTTTCGAAAACCACGTTCATTCGCTTCTGATTTTTGCTCTATTAGAATTTCTTCCTCCAATGGCAAGTTTGCCTAGACTCAACAAACGGGAGAGGATGGATTAAGGGACTTTCGCCCCTTCCATCGTGAGTCTCGCCTGCTGTAAAATACCTTGCAACTCTTCCAAGCTCCTGATGTGGAGAGCTGGAGGCAAATCCACCGAAGACTCACCGCTCGGAGCTTTGCGTTGCAATAACACCCCCTGCCAACCCGCTCGCTCGGCTCCTTTGACATCTTCTTCGAGATTGTCCCCCACATGGATACAATGCACGACTTCCCCTTGGACGCCGCTGAGTCTATATGCAGCTTTGAAGATCTCAGGGTCGGGCTTGCTGTTTCCAACATCATAGCTCATGGTAACGAAGTCGATATCCGCATTGCTATCTTCTAGGCGGTCATAGAAGCCAACAGTAGGATGATATCGCCTTGTATTGACTCTGAGACCCATGTCTCTAAGGATAGAAGGCACCCTATCATCCGAGTTGGTGATGATTCCAACAATGACCCGCGGCATGGAATCTGAGAGTTTGAGGTCACGTAGGAAGGAGAAGAATGGCAGGACGTCAGGGTAAAGCACCCATCCTTGTGTCGAGCCAAAGAGGCGCCATGTCTTTTCTACGGCGATGGGGGCCAAAGGGGTTGGTAGGTGCGGTTGCAGGGTTGAGTGGGTCACCTGAGGGCCGTTAGGTGGTGGGCAAACAGACTATGAAACTAGATATCACTATGGCACTTGGATGTTTATGATTGAAGATACAGAGTGGGAATGGTAATGCTCTGGCCCAGAAGAACGTGTTTAGGCCAGGATGACACCCCTTATCTGAAGCAGTACATTGACAATCTTGATAAAGTCCGAGTAGCATACCACTTGAATCGCAGTAGCTTATGGCAATGTAATACAGTGAATACAAACAAGACGACAGAGTAACAGTATTGCACGGGGAGACAGTGTGCAGCCAACAGAACAATCCTAAGAACATGATGCTGCATCGCAGACAGAGCATCTCACCTTCGCCCACCAATCTTCCGCAGTCATACCATGATGTTTGCCGTAGAATGGGTACTTCTCCTGTGCGGCTTTGAATGCTAATCCTCCCCCGTCCCTCTCAGCCAAGGTACCCCTAATTGGTAAGGAAGATTGCGTTACCTACCTCGAGGGAGACTGTCCATCACATTGGCCTTGGACAGCAACGGTAGTCGATGATCCTTGAGGACTTGATTGTACAAGTCATGAAGAGGCCTTCGTGGCTTGTACAAGGTACCGAAGGCATCAAACGTTAGAACCAATCGACCGGCTGTAATGTTCAGCCGCTGCGTTGAAGACATGCTCACATGCGGGTACAGTCAGGAAGTGCATGTCGGCTCAATGAGTTGACAAAAGGGGGAGGATTTGGTTGGGGACTCGGCCACTCGGCGACGCATTCAGCTAACCGTGTTATTTTGAAGGAGTGGGTGAGCAAGCGAAGGGAAAGGAAATAATTCTTGGCAGGCTTCATCGTGTCGAATGTTCGTGTGTTGACGGCAAAAGGGCTGTGCACTAGGAATGGGTTCTATCGGCCGAATCTTACACTCGTTGGTGCCACTATGAAATCTTGAGGAAATCCCCGTCTTAATCATTCTTTCTTTCTCAGTTCAATTTGACTTTGACTGTTTCCTCAACTATACCACCATTCAACTACGAACCAGGACTCACCGCTCTGCTCACACGACCCACTGACTATTCTCCATATCTCTTTTACCTACTATATCAATACACATAGCCTGCATCTATACAACCACAAGCAGAACTCGGAAGACCACACAGTCTTTTCTACACAATATGGCAACTCGACCCCAGAACATTGGCATCAAGGCCATTGAGATCTACTTTCCTAGCCAGGTATGTACATGTTCGGAACATTCGCCCCCCCACTCTAGAATGCTTGCCGCTGACTTTCTTCCCAGTGCGTAGATCAAGCAGAACTCGAGAAATTCGATGGTGTTAGTCAAGGCAAATATACAATTGGCTTGGGCCAAACAAAGATGAGCTTTTGTGACGACCGTGAAGGTATATTCACTCTCGAAACCCAGCAACTATCTAGCTGACCGCCCCCTCCTCCAGATATCTATTCCTTCGCCCTCACAACGGTCTCCTCCCTTCTCCATAAATACTCTATCGACCCGAAATCGATTGGTCGGCTCGAAGTGGGAACAGAAACGCTACTGGACAAGTCAAAATCGGTCAAGTCGGTCCTCATGCAGCTGTTCCAAGATTCCGGCAACACAAACATCGAAGGTGTGGACACTGTCAATGCCTGTTACGGTGGAACCAATGCGCTGTTCAACGCTATAAATTGGGTGGAATCATCTGCATGGGATGGCCGTGATGCCATTGTCTGCGCTGGAGATATCGCTCTTTACAAGAAGGGCAATGCTCGCCCGACTGGCGGTGCCGGCTGCGTCGCCATGCTCATTGGGCCCGACGCACCGTTGGCTTTCGAACCGGGCAAGCGCGGCACTTACATGCAGCATGCATATGATTTCTACAAGCCAGACTTGACTTCCGAATACCCGGTTGTTGACGGTCACTTCTCAGTCACCTGCTACACGGAGGCCCTCGATGCTTGCTACAAGGCCTATAACGCTCGGGAAGAGACTCTGCAACAAAAGGGCATGGCCAATGGGGTGCACGAGGCAAAGGCAGACGGTACCACCCCGCTCGACCGCTTTGACCATGTCCTATTCCACTCCCCAACTTGTAAGCTGGTAGCCAAATCATATGCCCGCATGCTGTACAACGACTATCGCGCCTCTCCTGAGAACTCAGCGTTTGACTCTGTTCCCAAGGAAATGAAGGAGTTGAGCTACCAAGCGTCGTTGAGTGACAAGACGGTTGAGAGGACCTTTATGGCTTTGAGCAAGAAGCACTTTCAGGCAAGAGTACAGCCTGGTATCCAGGTTCCAACCATGTGTGGGAACATGTACTGTGCCAGTGTGTACGGTTCTCTCGTCAGTCTCCTCAGCAACGTACATGGCGAGCAGCTGAAGGGGAGGAGAGTTGGCATTTTCAGCTATGGAAGCGGTCTGGCCAGTTCTTTGTTCAGCATGAAAATTGTCGGAGATGTAAGTGAGATGGCAGAGAAGCTGGAGCTGCATAGAAGACTGGATAGCAGGCGCACGGTGGCTCCGGAGATGTATGATGAGGTTTGTGTTCTCTTACTGGCTTCACTCGCATTGGATACTGACTCGCATCCCAGATGTGCTCACTCCGAGAGAAAGCGCATTTGCAAAAGGGGTACGTGCCGACGGGCAGCGCGGAAACGATTGTCAAGGGAACATACTATTTGACCGAAGTGGATGAAATGTTCAAGCGAAAATATGCGATCAAGGCATAGAGAGGAGGGACTCGGTAGGTACTCGGTATTGCGGCTTCTGGCGTCATGCGAAGAGTAGGTGTTCATTGGTATCTGTCATTGCTTTTGCAACAAAGGGCGGTAGTGCTACTGGCGGTTCTTCAGGCTGTAATTCTCATCTATTGGCGGGAAGCATCTGTGATGTAACGGGTCATGATAGATCTTGGTCATGGGCATTGCAGATGGAGATAGACTGATGCCCTGTAGATGGTACATATGAGAAAGTGAAATGCAATAGACAGGGCGCTTTTTGTTTGCTTGGCTCTGTTCCACCAGTGCGACTAACTAAAAATGCTAATAATGCAACATAATGCCAGTAATGCAACATAATGCAGTAATGCCAATGAATGCTAATAATGCTAATATAAGGTAGTGCTACGCCCCACGGTTCCTTGGCGGTCTCCTTCTTTCTCCCGCCCTTGTCTCTCGACTCTTGCACTGCCCAATTCATCAACTTTCGACCATCAATTCTCAATGACAACATCCACATGATCCTGATCAAATGAGAGTTGCTGCAGATGGATCAAAAATGAAAATCAAGATCTTGTCAGGCACTCTGTAATGGTCAATCCGACACACTCGGTACCGTCACGGAGAATACGAGAGAGACGGCTTCAGCTACCACCAAGATGGCTGATCGACAGCCCACCTCGTCACAATTCGTACGGCCTCATGCTTCCATGCGGTCCTCACACTCGGACGCCTTCAGCGATGGATTTGCTTTGAGGCCATTCTCCGTCGCTGATGGCTTTCGTCCTGCTTCCACCGACAATGATGACCATCGTGGCTTCTCTCCTGACCCCCAAATAGCCGAAACACCTCGTCAATCCACATTCTCTCCACCATCACCATCAACTCCAATTGGTCTTGTACGAAGAAGTAATCTATCGCAACGCAGCACTCAACCTAGCTCGATGATTTCGCGTCGTGAAAGCCGCACTTCACAATTGTCTCGGTCTCAAAGCATAACCTCTTTGTCGGACGATAGTCACACTGCTTCTACACCGCAGAGATCGAGTCGGTCAGTGTCCACTTTTGGTTTCTCTCGAGCACAGAGTCCTTACCAAGGTCCCTCGGGTCCTAGCCAACCTTACGGCATGTACTCACAAGACATCGCTCTCGCTCGGACCCCCAGCGTTGCAACTACGTCAACAATAAGGCGACCCGAAGGATCTTACACCGGTCCCAGTGGTCCGACCCAGCCATACGGAATGTACCCACAGAACACAGTTCCTGTCAATGATCAGAACCCTTTTAATGATGCCGCCTACCCAATGGCCGCAGGATTCTCAGGATCGTCACAGACTTACCAGCGGCGTCTTGGACCTGATGGGGAAGATGTAGATGACCTGATAGGGCCTGATGGTTATACTGAGCAGCTTCCACCGTACACTCGATACGCAAACGGCATCCCTCCCAAACTTGACTCGACCGCTGCCAACATTCCTTCTCATTTCCCAGGTGCTCCCAATCGTTCAGCTGGTCCTCTAGAGCAGCAAATAGCCTCGCAGGTGGCTCCACAAACGACTCTAGAGATTCCTCAACCGATTCTCCCTTACATTGCTCCGCAGCCTCCCGCACCAGTGCGCCGTGTCCACAATGACGCGGAAGTATCGGAAGAAACTCTACACAGGCCGCAAAACAGAGACAGTCCAATTGCTACCAATCAAGGGGCGGTGAATCCGTTCGCTGACAATTCCACGCAAGTGAGCCCATCTAACCCCAACGAAATCCCAAAGGAAGAGGACGGAAGCTTTCAAGAGCGAATCAAAAGACATGGCAGACGGAGAGCGTGTGGAGGAATCATACCGTGCTGGCTCTTGATTCTTTTTCTACTGGCAATACTCTTTTCTGTACTTATGGGAGGTGTCATCGGTGGTCTTCTAGCCCACAGGCACGGTGCCAGATCTCAGAGCAGCTCACAGCCATCTGCAACGACCACAGCGTAAGTACTCGTACAATAATAAATGCGAAGCTGGCTAACGAGGATACAGCGCACCGGTTGCCACGGTTACAGCAACAAATGCAATGGACGCAGTCCCGCTTTCATCGATCCCTCCAAATCTAGCCGCCCTCCCCACTGGCTTATTCAGTCTCGGTCTCCAAAATCCTACCACCGCAACCAATTCTTGCTTGACAACGAGCGGTCAAGGTATTGCTTGGGACTGTGAGACTAGTGCTCAGATGAGCATCCAGGTCAAGATGATCGGGCCAAATGCACCCGTAATCTCCGTGACATATCCTTCGCCCCCCAACGCTCCAATACGATATGGTGCACAACCTCCATCGCTTGGCGGCCCTACAAATCTCGACCTCATGCAAGACAGGAGCGCCTTTAGTAGAGGGCCAGCCTATTATTTCCAGCAACAATACAATAAGACCGTCATCCTCCGACAAAGCGACCTTCCTGGAGGTTATCAGGGACAGTATGCAAAACGTTCACTAACCCCCTCTATCAAGCGCTGGTTCGGCTTGGAAGAAAGAGGAAGCGGCTCGTCATGGACGGATGACAATATTGCAAAGCCGACGGACAAGCCGTGGTATTGTTTCTGGAATGGCACAATCATTGAGGGGTTCATTTACCTCCAGCAGCCGAATGGCGGTTCCAGTTCGGCAGCTACGAGTGCGTCATCGGCAACCTCGACCCAGACAGCGCCCCAGCTGTTCAGACGTCAATCACCTCCACCTCCGCCAGCCTATCCCAAAGCCGTCAGAATTGAGGAACGGCGTGTTCTTCGCAATCCGATCCAACCACATTGCGTGCAGATGCAAATCATGAACAATGCCCAGCCTTCCCCTCTCGCCGATCCGAATGGGAATCCGTATCAGATTCTGCTCACTGAACTAGAACCTTTGCAGCAGAAACAGCTGAATCAAAATGGTCCCAACCCATATCCAAGCCCGGGGCAATATGCCAAAAGACAGGCAAACAGCAACTGCCAGTGCAAATGGTCGAGTGTGTAATTCGAGAGGAAAACAGACTGGATTGTTACTTTCTCTGCGCTTGAAGTGCAGCAATATTTACGAGTATGTGCAAGTGGAAGGCGTTAGGTGGCATGAAATGATTGTGAACGAGCATGGGAGTTCAGCTGGGAGTTCAAGTGGGACGGGCCGGTCGGTGGGAAGCTCTATGCAGCAGTGCCTTGAGATTTGCTTTTGTTGTCTACCAGCTCTCTGTGTACATACATGTCATTACTGGCTTCTATGAGGTGGGAAAGCAATAGACAACAAGCATTTAAGATATCACGAACTTCCACAGTGTTGACATAGGATCGCGGGCGAGAGTCAGCAGAACAACCCCGTTGTATTCTGACAACACAAAGAACGCATGCAACACATGAACATGTTTCGGTGACGATAGCACTATATAGTGAGGCGGCCTTGCATTAGTTAGTCAATAGCGTGATGCCATCACCGGTGCACACCGCAGACTACTTGTACTATCACTCAATTCAGCGGCATGCCCGAGTCACTCGCATGACCTATGCATTCATGATCTTTTTCTTCTTTTGCTGTTGCTGAGTGATTGAGAGAAAGCCCGGTACACGACCTTTGAGCAACAAATCTCTTATCTCAGCTCAGCTCAAACTTTGCGTATCCCCAGCCGCCTCAGTCTCAGCCCACATACGCTTTGACTGTCCTCATACGGCCGGTAACTTGGACCTGTCGAGCATCCCACACGCGGAGCTTGTTGCACGTTTCTCGTCACTCAACGGCCTTGAATAACCTCAACAAGGAACCTGCAGCTTTCCAGGCCGACTCAGATCTCGAAAACGCCGAGGGAGGCTTCGAAGATGCCGTGCTTCAAAGGTCTAGCTGTCAGCATTCATACCCCAGAAGGTCCTCTACCGGAGCACTCGATACAAAAACAATCAAAATTCTCTCGGATCAGCTCCTACATCGCAGTCCCGCCTCCACGGATACGTCGGAATTCCGCAGACAATATAACTGAACAGTCCACCTTCGCCATCTCAATCACACTCCTCACACCGGGCCTAGCTGTACCATACTCGCAACCAAAACCAACACCAGAGAACCCCTACCCCAAACCTCGAACCGTTGCAAGCCTCCCGCGTTCTTCTGAAAGGGGGAAATATTCGACTCCTATCGGTCCATATCTACCATTGACGACTTCACCCAACGAGACTATAGCTGCCTACATCTATTTTGATGGAAGACCGAAAGAGGAGGTAGCTACATTGTTACGACGAGGGGAAGAGACGTGGGTGAATTCGAGATGGGTCGGCGTGCCAGAATCAGAGGGTGGTGGTCTCGCGGAACGAGAGTTCCTGTTCAGAGAGGTTGGTCTTGAACGATGGCTGAACGGACTCGACCTGGATGGCAAAGACGCCGCTGCAAAGATTGAGAGGAGAAGACAAAAGATGGAAAAGAAGAGGCGGCGGAGGAAGCACAGCCATGGTAGCGATGACGAAGCTGAATCCTCTATCCTAGGCGGACGAGATAGGTCTGAAAAGGGCGTGCTGCGCTATGGAGCAGACTTGCAATCGCCGTTGGAGCAGATGTCAGACTCGGATGATATGTGGTTGTCAGCTTCTGATTCGGATGACGATCCAGTTCCTGAATCTGCTGGACAGATCAAAGTCGCTTTGTACAGAGTTCTGGCATCAGGGGAGATCAGAAGGGGAGAGTACTCGCCTCAATTCGGTGCTCATGATGGCGACGAGGATATCAAAGGGGAAGGTGGGGAGAGCAAAGCTGAGGCTGAGACTGAAGAGGTGGACCATACCACGAGCTTCGCCAAACCGAAATCACTAGATCCCAAGTCAATCAGTACTCAGACTGTGACGGGTATTGATCCACAGGATAAGCCTTTTGCCGTCTTTACATTCCTATATCGGGGAGAAAGTAAGTAGTCAAATACCTAAACCATGTGGACACAAGACTAACATGAGCAGAACAACTCCAAAAAATGGGCATCCTTTCCACCTCACCCAAACCCATCGAAAAGTCCCCATCGACAAACGGCAAAACCCGCTCAATGCAGACCGACTTTGCCAAACTCAAACCCCTCAATCCCAACACCCTCCGCGGCTTCTCCAACTTCCGGGACCCGAACGAACGCCCTGAACCCAACGGCGAGAGAAAGGACAAGAGCGGCAAGGAACGCCAACCCACGGCCGACAGCGACGAAGAGCTCGACCCTCGCGACTCCGTCCTCGTAAAAGTCGAAGAAGCCGAGGCCAAAGACTCCGCCGCAATGCTCTCCCCCGAAGATGCAAAACGCCAGGGTGAGCTCGCGGAGGGTGTGCAGAAAATCAGGGTACGTCTCCCCGTCCGCACATTTCACGAATGTACCACTAAAATTCCCCAGTTAAAGCGTCAACACTCACTGGACACCCTCTCATCCCCCTCCCCCGCCCCCGCTCACCGCCATTCCCCTCCCTCAATCACACCCCCAACCGGATCCACTCCCTCGGCCTCAGCTGGTTCCCCCCCACCATTACTCCCCAGCGTAGCATTCGACCGAGGCTCCCTCGCCCCTTTGGAAACAGTCGGCAGCCCCTTGAAGAAACAGCGAGCGAGTTTGTCAGCCGACGACGAGGATATGCGTAAGCGGTTCGGGCCAGGGTTGCAGGGTCCCAAGGCGGATGTACTGGGCGCGATCGAGCATGATCGCATGAACGGGGGAAATGTTGGGCCTGGACCTGCGAGTGGGGATCAGGGATTTGGGTTCGGGGCAAAGATTGAGGTTGGGGAGCTGCCGGAGACGCCTGCGCCTGTGCCTGCTCAAGCGGCGGGGCGTGGGGAGGAGAAGCCCGTGAAGATTGAGGAGGTGGAGGAGGAATTGTGAGGTGTGCGAAGGGGGGAAGATGCGCCTGTCCTGCGGATATCTCCATCTCCATCTCCTCTTGAGGCGGAGATCTCCCTCTTCATCGCGCGGGCAGGGGGTATGGATGGCTACTAAAGGAACAAGGGAGGGATTCTTTCCTTCATCCCAGCAGCGTGGCTCCCCACATCTCACTCTCTGCACGTCGTCTGCGCCTTATCTCCTTCTCCATCGGATCCGCGTGACAGACTCGGATTCAGCAGCGCCAGGCAGCACGGTACCCTGCTCGTTCTTGACACCTGCCTTACTCTGCTTAGGCAATGCGCTTTCCAACTCGGTGGATTGCCGTCCGCGTGATGTGGGTATTCTTCTTGATCGCCACCTCGGGGATGTGTTAAATGGTTCCTGAGCATGAGTTAAGAGGGGTTTGGCTCGAAATTTCGTCGTGGGGGGGTGGTGCATGGGATGGGAAGAGATGGCAAGGTGATTATGCATGTGCATGTGAATGTGGGAGTTAGTATAGACACGGAGGTCCGGGTCGGATATGGTGTATGGTCTCTACATGCGGGATAGATGCTGCGTTTAGAAGCCCTAGGGCCGGGTAACGCCGGAGTGAGAATAGGTTGAATAGGATGATAGCTTCGCAAATGGTTATTTGAAGCTTGACGAGCTCATTCGTGCACACGCGCTTCCTGCTACTACTACTATCGATACTAATACAACAACAACTACTACTACTACTCCAAATATTACTACTACTACTACTACTACTATACTATCTGCTTCACCCCTGTGGAAACTGCTCACTTAAATACTTGCACCTCAATACTTTGCCTGCATCTCACTGGCAGGCCTGGAATGAACAGCCGTCACCAAGTATAAGTGCTGGCTGCCTAAGCTCTCGTAATGGGTGTATGGTTGGGCATTTGTTGATTTGTTTGTGCGTGTTGATGTCGTCATCCATATGCAATGATATTTGCCTTGGAGACTCGGATTTCGATTGCTGTGCGCATGATTTGTGCAAAGCATTGTTAGTTGATCTAAATCTCGTATTTATATCGGCTAGTATTCTCGTATAGTCTATACTTTTCGACCTAGTATATAGGTAGTTGTATGGTAGTCACTGTATTGCAGTAAGAATGACGCCAAAATCGCGTGGAACTGGTGCCAAGACTCCGAAGAAATTACTCCGACTGTTCCTACCTTCTTATTCCCTCGAGTCTTCTCATCAACCACCCCATCTCCACCACAACAGCTTAGACATTCACCAGCATTCCATTCGCATCCATTCCATCAAGCATACACAATCATCAATTCGCCCCTGATACCTTGCAAAGCTTTACAGCGCAACCAATTCACCATGCTGTCCCTCGGCTTGTTGTTTACCTCCCTCCTCCTTAGCTTTGCCGCCGCTCAGAACTCCTCCTCCGTTAACTTGGCCGCGGTTGATCTGACTACCAGGAGTAAGTTCCTCATCTCTCAATCTTGAACGCCCCCCAGAGACGTTGATACTGACCCGCGGCCACCTAGATCAATGGTGCAGCGGTGAATTGCAAAACTGCCCACTCCTCTGCGGTGGCCCTACATCTATCAAGACCAACACTTGCAGTGGCGTAAGTCTTCCCTTCGTCCTCAGTGGCTATCACAACCGCCGAAAGACACCCTCCCCACTTACCAATTTCATCTCCTAATACCATTCAACCCAATTGCCGTCTCCACTCCAAACCTCCAACTAATTTCTCCCAGTCCAACCTCCAGTTCCAATGCATCTGCTCCAATGGCTCTGGCCCAGCCAATATCGACCAATACGCCGACACCTGGCCCAACCACGTCTGCCAGGAGACCTTCAGCCAGTGCCGCACAGCAAACCCGGGTTCAAATGCTTGCGTCCAATGCGGTACCCTCAAAGCTGCCGATGTTCCATCCGCTACCACTTCCTCAGCTTCCTCTGCCGCTCCTACGCAGTCAAGCACTGGTAGCGCGCCTGCTCCGAGTGCTACAGGGAAGAGTGATGCCATGAAGATGGGGGTTGAGGGGATTGTCTTTGCCTTGGTGGGCGGCGCTCTGGGCGTTGCTGCGTTGATTTTGTAGTCGGGGAAACTGGATTACTGATGGGACTGAGAAGATACGGGAGGAAGAATGGGAGTACGAAGCACGGGAGACGTTTCGTTTCGAGTGGACATTCTAGGGTGAGACGAAGCGAGGTGTTGGTGCTTTGCTGTACTGTTATTCTTTTCTTGTTGTACAAGAACACGAGAAGGATGAGCGCGTTCAACGGCCGTTCCTTGCTTCTGCTTGCTCAATGCGCATTGCTAGGCCCTTGCATTAGCTTCTCTGCCTGAGTATTGTCAAAGTGTCGAACTCCAACAGGTTGTGCACACAAGTCCTTTTCCGATTTATCAACGCTGTTCCGTTCCTGACAAAATCACGAGTAACAAAGTGAGCATGTCAGCTCTCTTCAGCTCCTGCCTCGTTCAGTCCTCCGTCCCTGTATCCTTGCTAATCAAATTCTCTCCATATCTGTTTACCCCTGATTGACCATTTCATGCTGAAACACACTCTCGACCCCAGCCTTCACACCTCACACTGGCCTATCTGCCTCTGAGGCTGGCCTAAGAGATGTGAGAATCAAGCCACCCACTGCATCGATTACGCCGCGCGAGCAAACTAACCACCTTTTGAGTAGGAGAGCTTTAAATATATCAATCGTGAGTGGCGTGGCGCGAGTGAGAACAATTGCCACGGTCTTAGAAAGGTGGGATAAGAGGAAATCGAACAGAGCACGTCGGAGACGCACCCACCCCTGACACGAGAATAGCGTTGAATCGTACCATGCCAGCGATGGACGCACACCGAAAAAGAGAATCCTCGATGGAGGGGTGCTGGAGGGGGGCTCAATACGCCTGGGACGCATATTCAAGGTATATGCTAGACCGTACGACTTGCTCCAGCTAGGCCAACTCCACTTACTTCCAGCAAGGTATCCTCCTGGCTCGCACAGCTGAGCGGCTTATGTGCGGCCGTTGCAGCCGTAGCGGCAGGATCAAAGCTGGATGAATCACATCGGGCTCGGTCCATCCCTAGCCAATGTCCTTTCCTTCGGCTGCCCGTCTAAGCTTGGCTCCCTTTATCACACTACACCTATGAAGGCTCATCCATCCCGAAGCATCACCACGCACAGCGATGCACGCCGGCCTCTATCTCTCAATAACGTCAGGAATGACCAGACCGAACATTCCCTTATACAATTTGTAAGGACGGAAAGCAAATGCACCTGAATCCGGACGTTCTCGCTTTGGACCTTTCGGGACTATGCTCCCTCTATGGTTACAATTTGCTCTCACCTTCGGCTGAGCATCGCCAGCGAGTCTGACGATAACCGTGGGGGTATCAACCTAGCGTTCCGTCAGATGATGCAATGGAGGAATGCAGCACGCTCGAGCGCCGCCAAGGCATTTCTTCTTGCTTCAATGCTGCTGAAAAACCTCCCTAGCACAAGGTGAGCAGATATATACAGCATCACAAATCGCCCGTCTTCAAGAAGCGGACAATACTTTGACTCGGAAACTCGGTCCTTTCAATCGGTGTATCTCATCCTGGTCAAAAACATAGTGTTTGAAACCACAGGAATCATGGCCACTCGTACACCGAACTCTTCCCAACCGGAAGGGCCGGACCCAACGAGCACAGACAACCCGGGAAACAAAAAGCAGGAATTGACTCATCCGCTCATCAAAGGTACCCAAGCCCCAACACCAATTCCCTCTCCGAGTCCAAGACCCTAACACCTCCACCCAGACGGCTGGTACACCGAATCCAACACCCTCTGGCCCGAGCAATCCTCCCGCCTCAAAGTCTCCACAATCCTGCACGCCAAAAAAACCCCCTTCCAAGACCTCCTCCTCGTCCGCTCCACCGCCCACGGCCTCGTCCTCGCCCTCGCCCTCGACGGCCTCACAAACTACACCGAGCGCGACGAAGCCGCCTGCTCCGAATCCTTCACCCACATCCCCCTAACCTCCCACCCCGCCCCCAAAACCATCCTCATCATCGGCCGCGACGACAGCGGCGTCCTAAGAAAAGTCCTCAAACACCCCTCCGTCCCCGCCGTCACCCTCGTCGAAATCGACGCCGCCCGTCCTCGCAACCTGCCAAAAACCCCTCCCCGGCGCCGTAGCCGCTTTCAATGACCCAAGAGTCACAGTCCACATCGCCGACGGCGCCCACTTCCTCCAAACCACGCAAAAACAGCTTCGACATCATCCTATCCGACATCTGCGACCCCGCCTAATCCCTCGACGCAGCACCCTTCCTCCGCCCCGCCCGCGCAGCCCTGAACCCCCACGGCCTGTACGCTGGCCTGGCCGCAGTCTCTGCAAACACCCCATCCGCTCTCTCCCCCATTTTCCTCCCTACCGACCTCGCTTACCCTCCGCTCAACACCGCTTCCCAAGCAGAGATACTAGGTGTGACCGAGGCTGTGGAAACCTGGCGGGGCGTTTTTGGGAGTGTGTAGGTTTTTTTGGGCGGTTTGCGGCCGGGCAGCTGGGGTTTGTGCTTTGTGCTTTGTGCTAGGGATCAGGATGGAGAGGGCCGGTTAGGACACTGGAGGGGGAGGG
>JAABUQ010008043.1_pt1 | contig 14955 bp, 14 predicted proteins | sample 5560001 | NCBI WGS metagenome assembly JAABUQ01 (sample SAMN10711888, study PRJNA513371) | rock metagenome | isolation source: Antarctica rocks | place: Antarctica: Victoria Land, Finger Mt nord | collected 2015-12-18 | reverse complement strand
AGCCGCTGCATTTGTTGCTCTACTTCAGAGGGATAGGAATTCATGCAATCGGAAACTGGGCAGTGGATGACTTTAGCCTATCACTGCACTCTCAATTTCTGGATCTTGTTTTATCCACGATCCTTAGCTGTGAGTTCCCACTGCCAACAAGGGCAAAATAGAGTACCCCAAGCATCATGGCGAAGTTCAACACAGCTCCTAGAATTGGGATGATCACGGCTTGCAAACGGTTCGTCTGTCCCTCTATCAAATGATCTAGAGTGGCAACAAGAGTCACGGCACAGGTCATGCCGTAGAGCAAAAATGTACCAATGTTGGATACCAGAGTCACAATGGTCAGGTTATCAGAATTGATTACCCCGAAGCTGCCAATTATTGCTGAGACAACTACGAGAACGTAGATGCCTATGTACGGAGTGCTAAACCGACCATGCATGAAGCCGAATGCCTTAGGTAGCTCTCTATCTCCACCCATTGCATAGGTAACACGTACACCTGTTGCCAAGCAGGAAAGAGCCGTACCAATCAGAGCTAACACAACTGTGATCGCCAAGATCAGCTCAAATGTAAAGCCATTACCACCAAGTATGGAGTCACCGAGAATTTTTGCCATGTCTCCAATCGGGGCACTTGATGCGCTTGCAGCATCGAATCCATGAACAATACTGCCACCAGCATAGGCTTTGGGATCAATCCCTGGAATCTGAGCCAGATTTGAGAACGTCTTTGTCGGGTCGAGTAGCGTGAAGTTACCCCCCGATTTATCCACTACCCCCTGGTAGGTTGAGCTAATGAAAAAGTTGGTGGCGAAGTACTCGAAGAAGTAGCAGAAGCACGCTTGAATGAATAAAGATAAAACGACGCCACGGGGGATGTCCTTTCCGGGGTTCTTAGCCTCACCAGCCAGCGCAGTAGCCGATTCAAAACCTACGAGAAGCAGGATGGCGATGGTAGACTGAAAAATTAGCCCAGTGAAGTCATGAGGTAGAATTACGCTCAGACCATTCGGATGTTCATACTGCAAACTGGGGTTACTCAAGCGGTAGGCGATCGCGACAATCCCAAAAAAAGCCAGAGATGCAATCTGGATAATATTGATGATGATGTTGACTAAGGTAGCACTGCTGACTCCTATCAGTGCAATACTGCCCACGACAGCAGAGAAGACACAGCAGATTAGCACTTTGCTCGTGTTATCTGTAAACAAACTGGGGTTAAACAGTTGAGCAATAAAGGCAATCAGTGTCCCCATAAAGGCAACCATTACCCCTGGATAGACCCAGTAGTATAGGTGTGCAGCCCAACCAACCACAAATTTGGCAATACGAGCAAAGCGGAAGTGCGTATGCTCTTTCTTGGCTATGATCGCGGCCTCAGCGTAATAGTAGGAACTGCCCGCTCCAGCCTCAGGGTAGGCTCTAGACAGAGTTGCATAGCAGCTTGCGGTCAAAAGAGCAATAATCGTCGAAAGCGCGATCGCTGCCCACATGTTAGCAGCTGAAGCCCTTGGAGACTGGATCTGATAGGTAGTCCACAAGAAAGCGCCGGGAGCAATCAGCGCCATGGCATTGATCGTGATGCCGACAAGACCCAATGTGGGTTTAGGCCCTGCAAGCACCTCAGTACTCGAAGAACGGACTCGATTAGACATGGTCTTACATCATGGTTTTATAAATATGCCTTATCTACCTCTATGGTCATAGAGAGTTGTTTTCTGTATATCGTGTTACATTAGGTAATTCTTGTTCTCTAGAGCACAGAAATCGCTTTCCACTCCGACTGACAGAGCGGCTGTAGTGCTAGCTGGACTCCAAAACAATTGCCTACCGCCTCAACTATTGCCTCTGTAACCGTTTGAATCAGGGCTTCTCCCCGTTGGCTAAGAGGCAGATGAATCGGCATAAACGATTCAGCACCAAACACTTGGGTAAATAGAGCAGCATCTGGCTCTAAGCGGATTGAACCATGTTGCAAAATTGCCCCACCGCGTCTGAGCTGGGCGCTACCAATAAGTTTAGAACCATCCGCCAAGATTAAATCTGCACCAGTAGCGGTGCCAAAACAGTTGGGATTGTGAATATAACCCCGTCCAGAGTCGCCGTAGTGCAGCTCCACACCAAGCGATCGCCATCCCTGAATCAAAAACTCACAAATCTTCTGGTAAACTTGGACGCGGCTACCAGTCAGTCCTGATGTGACCACAGCATAAGTTAAATCCCCCTGGTGCAGTACTGCCCGTCCACCTGTAGGACGACGTACCAACTCCATAGGTGCACCCTGCCAGGTCAACTGCCGCCAATGTTCTGGCCAGATGGATTGATGATAGCCAAGTGAAATTGCGGGTGGCGACCAAGTATAAAACCGCAGAGTTGGAGGATGTAGACCTAACTGGTGCTGTTGCAGTAACCAGCTATCTATTGCCATCTGCACCCTCCCAGGTGCTCTCAGCAGCGGAATCAGTCGCCAAATCGGGGCAGGGGGGGGGTCAAGCCACACCAAACTCAGACTCTAAGGCTTCGTCATTTTCATCCGCTATCGTTGCTACTACAGTAATAATGCGGGAAATTTCGCTGGGAGATAGCTCTGTCAGAATTCTGGTTGATAGCACAACTATCTGTTCGTGAAAAATGCCGAAACAGGCTTCAAACGTGCCAGACCAGTTCATCTCCAAAAGCTTGTGCATTAATCGCGCTTCATCTTTAGCAGGCAGCTTGAGTACAGCAGCCCAAGCAGTAAAGGTATCTTCATCCTTCAGCCCGGTAAGTTGCACAAACACTTCAACGCTACCGTACTTAAACTTCCAAACATAGCCTTCTTCGGTTTTGCTAACCATCGCGCTCTCGTCGTGCTGCAGGCTAGCAATGATTGTTTGAATCACCTGTACGTAGTTGATAGCGTTTCTATCCTCAGTTAGCTCGTTGATGAGTTCGTTGTTAGATAGGGATTGGGTTGCAACCGTTTCCGGAGCAGGCGGGTAGGTTGTCATAATTTTTATTCTAAGAGCCTTGGGGTTTGTCTAAACCCACTTTATCGCCTGTGGGCATAGTTATGAAAGGGGTCATGACCCTTAACCCCTGCTTTAGTGTCAAGGAAATTAGGGGAAGCAGAGGGAGCCTTTCCTCCCCTGCTTCCTCTGCCTCCCCTGCTCAAGAAAGCCTTCTTCGGTCAAGCTGGCTTATGAGCAATCAAATACTTGCTCATAAAGTGGACTTCAGTCGTAATATTCTGGAAGCCTGCTTTTTCTAAACGTTCTACCAAATCATCAGTGGTGTACTGCTTGTAGTAGGGTTCATGGAACATTTCGTGGAAGTTTTCCATCAGTGGGAGCAGTTCCGGAGAATCGCTAAGCTGAATAGAGTCACAGATAATAAAGACTCCACCCGGTTGTGTTACCCTAAAAGACTGAGCGATTACATGTTGACGTACCGCCGCCGGTAGCTCATGGAAGAGAAAAACGCAAGTGACTGCGTGGAAATAGTTGTCTAGGTACGGCAATTCTTCTGCGTTGGCATGTAGGAGTTGCGGCAATTCTCCTGGAATTTGCGACAACAACTGATTTGCCTTACGCAAGTAAGCGGGTGACAAGTCTGTACCATAGAGGGCTGCTTGAGGCAGAGCGCTACGGATTAGTTTCAGGGTACGACCAGTCCCACAAGCTACGTCAAGAATCCGAATTTGCCGTGGAGCAACCGCTCCAAAAGCTTTCAGCCCTTGCTTCAAGGGAGCAAGGATTCGCCGCCGCATCGGATCAGCTGAGCCACCAAAGAGAATTTCAACCTGCAAATCGTAAAGATTTGCCGAAGAATCACTCAAGTAGCCATCAGTTTGGTGATGAAAGTTTTGTATGTAGTAGCTAGGATAACCATTCGTGTCCACCGTTGGAGAAAAATCTTGATATCGCTTCTGGTTGGCTCGTTCCCAGATTTGTGGCATATCCAGCCAAACCAATGGATAGTAGCGGAAAAAATCTTCCCAGGGGTTATCAAAAAGTGAGCTATGGGGGTATATGCCCTGTTCAGCATCCTGCCAGTCTGCTTCCAGCAACTGATTCAGCCTTTGTTGAAGTTTTGGTAGCAGTTCTGGAGGGATAGGTTTGGTCTTCTGCTCAGGCGATGGAGAAATCAGGCTCAATAACCGTGAACTTAAAATTTTGTGAGCTAGACCAAAGTAATTTTTGCCCTGCTGAAAAGTCTGGTATGTCAGCTTGGTTAGAGTGTCAGGCATGGGAACGACTTGGATAAATCTTATAAATCTCTATCTATTGTAAATCTATTGTAAATAAGTGTAACGAATAAATCATATATCTTTGGTAAGTAATGGGCGGCTAAATTAGTCGTAATGCTGGGCTGACAAAAAAACAGCCACCTGGCTGGGTGGCTGCTTAAGTCAAGGGGGTTAGGTGACCCCTCATTCAATCAAGCATCGTAATAAAGCTCAAACTCATAGGGATGTGGCAACTTACTGAGCGGCTTGACTTCATTTTCCATCTTTAACTCAATCCAGTTGCTAATGAAGTCTTCCGGAAATACCCCACCAGCACTCAGGAAGTCATGATCCTTCTCTAGCCTCTCCAGAGCCTCTGTCAGGGAGCCAGGAGCCTTGGGTACCTTGGCCAATTCTTCTTTGCTGAGTTCGTAGATGTCCACATCTAGCGGTTCACCAGGGTCAATCTGATTCTTGATGCCATCCAAACCCGCACAGAGCATAGCAGAAAAACCTAGATAGGGGTTGGAACTTGGATCAGGACAGCGGAACTCTAGCCGTTTCGCCTTGGGATTACTACCACTAATAGGAATCCGGATGGAAGCCGAGCGGTTCCCTTGAGAGTAAGCCAAGTTCACAGGTGCTTCAAAACCAGGTACCAACCGTTTGTAAGAGTTCGTAGTCGGGTTAGTGAAAGCTAAGAGTGAAGGAGCATGTCTGATTAGGCCACCAATGAAATACAGAGCCATTTGACTCAAACCAGCGTACTTATCACCTGCAAACAAAGGTTGTCCATCTTTCCAGATAGACATATGACTGTGCATCCCAGTGCCGTTGTCGTTGTGCAGGGGCTTGGGCATGAAGGTAGCCGTCTTGCCATATTTACGGGCGACATTCTTGACGACGTATTTGTAGGTCATTACGTAGTCGGCTGCATGGACTAAGGGCGCAAACCGAATCCCTAGCTCACACTGTCCACCCGCTGCTACCTCATGGTGATGCTTTTCAATCGGTACACCGCACTTGGCCATTGTTAGCAGCATTTCGCTCCGAATATCTTGCAGCATATCCGAAGGCCCTGTCGGGAAGTAGCCACGCTTGTAACCAATTTTATAGCCGAGGTTCCCTTTAGGCTCGTCCTTACCAGAATTCCAAATTCCCTCATCGGAATCTATATAATAAAAGGCTTGATGCCCTTCCTGGTCATAGCGGACGCTGTCAAAAATGAAAAACTCAGGCTCCGGGCCACAGAAAACCGTATCACCAATACCAGTCGAAATTAGGTAGTCGATTGCTTTCTGTGCAATAGAACGGGGGTCACGCTCATAGAGTTCCCCGGTGCGGGGTTCTATGATGGTGCAGATCATGCTTAGGGTCGGTATCTCCATAAAGGGATCGATCCAGGCAGTCGTCGGATCAGGCAACATCGACATGTCCGAATTATTGATGGCTTTCCAACCCCGAATACTGGAGCCATCGAAAGCTATACCATCTGTGAAAGCGTCCTCGTCAACTAGGCTGCGGTGGAACGTGCAGTGTTGCCAGATGCCGAACAGGTCAACAAACTTCAGATCTATTAGCTCAATGTTGTTGTCTTGAATCATCTTCAAGACTTCTTGTGAGGTTTCAGGCATGAATGACTCCTTATCAGTAAATTTGCTTAACCTTGCCAAGAATATTCAAAGGTTGCTGCCAGGGTATGTGAAAACTGGACGGTACCACTTTTGACCCATCCTAAAGAGAGCGTTGCGGCCAAGTTGTATCGCATGATACGATATTTCCTCAGACTCGTTTTATGGTCTTCTCCTGTTCATGCCTCGCCCTCATGGCCCGAACTAGAGATTAAGGTCATGAAACAAGCTTAATATAAGCTTAAGAATTCCTTAGGCAACGAAAACTGTTCATTATCAACAAACTGTGCTAGTGGTTCGGTAGATGCTTAAGTTTAAGCATTCTCCAGTTAGCATTTAACTCAAGTTCACGTTGAGTAAGCGTGCAAGTTCATCGCTGGCAGCCTGGATTGTTAAGTAGTAAACAATTCTTATCTGTTCGCTCTCTGGAAGAATCGAGCACAGAGAAACTAAAGGATAAACCTATGCAAGAAGCGCAGCAAAATGGTCATCAAGATCTCCACGAGCTGGAGACAGTTGAAGAACACCCCAAGAAACATAAGAAGAAGAAGGGGCATGAGAAGGACAAATCCGCAGACAGAAAACTGAAATCGAAAGCATACGAGAAAGAAATGTCCCGGCTCCATGTTGAGCTGGTTAAGTTACAGTATTGGGTCAAGCATGCAGGTCTGCGCGTGATAATTCTGTTTGAGGGCAGGGATGCAGCCGGTAAAGGAGGCACCATCAAGCGGATTGTGGAGCCCCTAAATCCACGTGGCTGTCGAGTTGTTGCTCTGGGAACTCCCTCTGATCGAGAGAAAACCCAATGGTATTTTCAACGCTACGTAGCTCATCTCCCTGCTGCAGGAGAAATTGTGGTGTTTGACCGCAGTTGGTATAACCGTGCCGGGGTAGAGCACGTGATGAACTTTTGCACCGAAGAGCAGTACCAAGAGTTTATGCTCTCCTGTCCCGCATTTGAGCGGATGCTGGTAGGATCGGGCATCATTTTACTCAAATACTGGTTTTCTGTCAGCGATATAGAACAGGAACGTCGGTTTCAGTCCCGCACGATCGATCCAGCGAGACGATGGAAGCTCAGCCCCATGGATCTGGAATCTAGGGATCGCTGGGTAGATTTCTCTAAAGCTAAGGATAAGATGTTTGCCCATACAAACATTCCCGAAGCCCCTTGGTTTACGGTTGAGGCGGACGACAAAAAACGCGCTCGTCTGAACTGCATCAGCCACATTTTGAACAAGATCCACTACGAGGACATGACCCCCGACCCCTTAGAGCTACCACCCCGAAGGTCCGCCAGTAATTATGTGCGTCCTCCCAGAAATGAGCAGTTCTTTGTGCCGCATGTCTACTGATTTCTGGGTCAACTTTGGCATAAAATCCTTATAAGTAAGCTAATGATTTGCCTGTGAGCCTTCAGGTTCTAATCGGCACAGAAAGCTGGTGCCAAGTGCAAAAAAGCAAGTCAAAAATATCAAAACGCAGATAGGAAATATTGGGAGAACAATTTTATGCGGGACGCGATAACAAGCTTGATTGGAACTTACGACGTTGCGGGTCGGTATTTCGACCGGAATGCGCTCGACCAGCTGAAGTCTTACTTTAATACGGGTACAGCACGAGTCCAGGCAGCAGCAGCAATTAATGGCAATGCTGCTGTAATTGTGAAGAGGTCTGGCTCAAAACTGTTTGAAGACCTGCCGGAACTAATCCGCCCTGGTGGAAATGCCTACACGACTCGTCGCTATGCTGCCTGTCTGCGGGATATGGACTACTACCTTCGCTACGCTACCTATGCGCTAGTTGCTGGCAGTATGGATGTGCTGGATGAGCGAGTGCTGGAAGGGTTACGGGAAACTTACAACTCTTTGGGTGTGCCAATTGGCCCAACTATTCAAGGTATCCAAATTATGAAGGGGATTGCTAAAGAAGAAGTGGCGGCGGCGGGAATTGAAAATGCCGCCTTTGTGGATGAGCCGTTTGACTATATGACTCGCGAGTTGAGCGAAGAGGATATTTAATTAGAAGTCAGGAGTCAGGAGTCAGGAGTCAGGAGTCAGGAGTCAGGAGTCAGGAGGAGCCAAGCTGCCGAGTTTCTATGTGCCGTCCGACGCCAGTTCTGCAGCTGGCACAGCAACCAGCAACCTGGCTCTAGAACTGGCGTTCAGAATGGCTCCTTTGCGAGTAGCAGATGAGTTAAGAATTGCTTAACCCTCCGATTCATCGGTGGAGTCAGACGAACCGAAAGTATCAATTTTGAAACCCTTGGATTCATCCACAGGGTTCTTCTAACTCCTGACTCCTGACTCCTATTCGACTGCTCTACAACCGCCGGATATTCAAGCAACACCAGTCTTGCCGCTGCCAGAGGTTAGTGACGCTCCAGCCATTTTGCTCTAAAGTATCGGTAACTGATTTGGACTGGTTTAGTAAAATGCCGCTGAGGATGCCCCAAGTTGTTTGTTGAGCGATCGCACTCATTGCTGGAATCAATTCAATGATTACCTCAGCCAGGATATTGCACATGATGCCATCGACTGGTGCCGCAATCAGCTTCATCAATAGCTCCACACTGCCTTGTTCTACCGTCAGACGCTCAGCACTAATCTGGTTAAGATCGCGATTGCTCTGAGTAGATTGCACTGCCAAAGGGTCTACATCCACTGCATACACCTTGCTTGCTCCCATTAGCACCGCTCCAATCGAGAGAATGCCAGAGCCACAGCCAATATCCGCAACTACCTCGTTGGTGTGACCATTACTCAGCGCCATTTCCAGTGACTCCAAGCATAGCTGAGTTGTGGCATGGTTGCCTGTGCCAAAAGCAACGCCCGGATCAAGCCGTAGCAGCAGCCGTTCCGATTTCTCCGGCAGTGGCAACCAAGCGGGGTAAATCAAAAAGCGATCGCCAATCTCTTGGGGTTGCCAGTATTGCTTCCAGCTACTTGCCCAGTCTTCCTCATCAATCAGCTGCCATTGCGTCCCTGGCTTAGATAGGCCCATCATCAACGCATCTTGGCGTAGCTGCAGCGAAAGCGCCTCCAAGTCCACCAGCTGCGCTTGGTTTCTAGGCAGGTAAGCGTGTACCAGGGAAGAATTTCCGTATTTCTCACTAGCCATGCCCCGACAACCAAATTTCTCCAACCGCCAGAAGATAGAATCTTCCAAGTCTGGATCACAAATAATTTGTAGTTCCCACCAGCTGTTTGCCATATTTAATTTGAGTGGGAGTGGGTGTGCCTCTCCCCCTCTCTCTTCTTGGCTCCTAAAGCGTCACCGTGTAAGCATCCCGAATCCCTGGCACTTTGGTAATTTCATCCAAGATCCCATCTGGTAAAGGGTCATCCAGGCTCAGCACCATTACCGCATCACCACGCACAATTTTGCGGCCCACCTGCATACTGGCAATATTGACATTAAAACTACCTAACAGGGACCCTAGCTTGCCAATAATCCCCGGCATATCGCGGTGCAAAGTAAACAGCATATGCTGAGTTGGGGGTACGTTGATCGGGAACTCATCAATGTCTGTCAGACGAATTTCGCCGTCACCCAACAAAGCACCCGTTACGGAATGCTCTCCGAGCGAACCCTTCGCTTCTAGGTGCAGCGAACCAGCATAATCCCGAATCGAGGCATCTCGTGTTTCAATTACGCGAATCCCCCGCTCTTTGGCTTCGATGCTGGCATTAACGTAATTTACCCTTTCCTGTAAAGCTTGGGAGAGTAGCCCTTTGAGCGCTGCCACTACTAATGGCTGGCTTTTATTGGTTGCTAGTTCCCCTTGCAGTTTAACGTTCAGCGACTCTACACGTCCCCCAGCTAGCTGCCCTACCAGATTGCCTAGTGTTTCAGACAGTTGCATATAGGGTCTGAGTTCTTCCAGCACATCTGGACCTAGTCCAGGAATGTTTACCGCTGATCGCGCTGGTAGCCCCAGTAACACATCGCGGATTTGTTCTGCCACATCAATAGCAACATTAACTTGGGCTTCAGTTGTGGAGGCTCCTAGGTGAGGAGTGAGGATAACTTCTTTGCCCAATGACTTCAAAGGCGAGTCTCCCAGCGGCTCTGTCTCGTAAACATCCAATGCGGCACCAGCGATTATGCCGTTTTTCAACGCTTCTGCCAAGTCTGCCTCATTAATGATGCCACCCCGAGCGCAGTTGATAATGCGGGCAGTGGGTTTCATTTTAGATAGCGCTTCTGCGTTAATCAGGTGACTGGTTTCTGGTGTCTTGGGTATGTGCAGCGTAATATAGTCTGCTTCCTGCAGTAGCAAATCCATTTCCACTAAGCGACAGCCCAGTTGCTCTGCCCGTTCTGTAGAGATAAATGGGTCGTATGCCAGAAGTTTCATCCCCATCGCTTTGGCAGCGTTGGCAACATGGGAACCAATCTTACCCAAGCCAACAACGCCGAGAGTTTTTTTGTATACTTCGGCTCCAGTAAAGCTGTTGCGGTTCCACTGGCCGCTTTTAACAGACTGGTTAGCATCTGGGATATGGCGAGAGAGGGCAAGCATCATGGCGAGCGCATGTTCTGCCGCCGCGATCGTGTTGCCTTCTGGGGAATTTACGACTACAATTCCCTGACGTGTGGCAGCGGGAACGTCTACATTATCAACGCCCACACCCGCCCGACCGATAATTTTCAGCTGCGTCCCAGCCTCAATAATCTCCTTGGTAACGCGAGTGCCAGAGCGAATCATCAGCGCGTTGTACTCTGGAATAATCTGCACTAGTTCCTCGGGCGACAGACCGATTTTCACATCAACCTGAGCAACTTGTGATAATATTTCAATCCCAGCCTGGTCAATTGAGTCGGAGACGAGAACTTTAGACATGATTAGCAAGTGAGTTGGTTGGGGTAGGGATCAGCCCCGAGAATAAAAGGTGAAACGTCTTTATTAACAAGCATACTGGCTTTTTCCCCACTTATCTCGATTCGGGCTGAGTAATGATCCCATCAACACTGTTACTCTGGTAATTGAGACTATGCTCCAGTATTAGATAACTGTTGTTGAATCGATGAATTACCTTGTTGCCGTGCTGCCAGACCGTATCCAGGCAGAAGCTGCGTACTTGGCCTTAGAGAAAGAGGGCGTACCGATTGATAAAGTCAGCATTCTAGGTAGAGGATACAAAAGTGCTGACGAGTTTGGCCTGATCGACCCCAACGATCAGGCCAAAAAGCAATCGCGACTGATGTCTTTCTGGCTTGTGCCGTTTGGCTTTGCCGCTGGGACGGTGTTTAATATCCTCACTGATTTGAATACCTTTCCCTGGGCAGGTGAAATTGGCAATCACTTGATTGGTGGACTGCTGGGCGCTGCCGCTGGTGCTATGGGTAGCTTGTTTGCAGGTGGTGGAGTCGGCTTACTGGTGGGTAGTGGTGACGCTTTACCTTACCGCAACCGCCTGAATGCTGGTAAATACCTGGTTGTGGTTCAGGGCTCGGAAACTGTGACACGTCAGGCAACCCGGATACTGCGTCAGTTTGAGCCAGAAAATCTCCAGGGTTATGCTGGTCCAGCCGGAGTGTAGAAGGAGCAGCTCGTCTAGGTCGATTGCAAAAGATAGAATTAAGACAGTGTTTGTAGAAAAATGCCTCAAGAATGCTGCCGAGGGAAGAACTTTTAAAAGTAGTTGACAATCGAGACAGTGTCGCTCGTGTAATTGACCAAGCAGATCAGGCGATCAAAACCTGGGAGATTGTTTTAACAGACTTTCTTTCTCCCCCGGAACTGGCGGAAACTCAGCGAGTATTCAGTCGTTTGACCGAAGTGCAGATGATTGCTTGGGGCGGGTATCCGCAAGCAGAAAGACAACGGCTGGTGATCGCACGTTCGGAGCTACCCCTAGACAAATCCCAGGTTGAAGTTGCGGCGCTGGAGATTGCAGGTAATTTTCTATTTGATACCGCCACTCACCGCGACTTTTTGGGTGCAATGCTGGGAACCGGGATTGTGCGCGATAAGACTGGCGATGTAATCGTGCTGGGCGAACGGGGAGCGCAGGCGATAGTGGTGCTAGAGCTGGTGGAATTTCTGGAGATGAATCTCAAGCAGGTGCGCTCGGTACCAGTCAAAACGCAGCGGATTGACCTGAGTGAACTAAAGATTCGAGAACCGAAGAAGAAAGAATTAACTACAGTGGAGGCTTCTTTGCGACTGGATGCGATCGCGTCAGCTGGCTTCGGTATGTCTCGCAGCAAAATGGTCGATTTGATTGACGGTGGTGATGTGCGAGTCAACTGGAAGGAAATTAATCAGTCTAGCTATCTGATTAAAACTGGTGACTTAATCGCTATTCGTGGCAAAGGACGACTAGAGGTTGGAGAAGTCGCCGTTACCAAGAAAGATCGCTACCGAGTTCAGCTAACTCGGTATATGTAAACACATTAGTTCCTTCCAGCCCCTAAAATGTTTTTCCACAGACTTGCCAGGGTTTCTCGTGGTAAAAGTCGGTGCAAATTCGCGGTTAATTGATTGGCGATGGCACCAGGGACGAGGGTAGAATGATTCTTTTCAAGAGCTTGGAGGGCTTCGCGCACTACTACCTCTGTAGGAGTGTAGTTCTGAGCGGCGACACTCGCCAACGCTGGGGGAAACTTAGCATCTTGGAAAAAATTCGTTTCCGTTGGTCCTGGGCAAACCACTAGGATGCGAACGCCGTAGCTATTATTCTCTGCCCACAGCGCCTCGCTAAAACTCAAAACAAAAGCTTTACTGGCTGCATAAACGGAGAAGTAAGGCATCGGTTGAAAAGCTGCGGTCGATGCCATATTGATGATGCCTCCAGAGCGGCGTTGCCGCATTCCTGGCAAAAATTGATGCGTTAGATCTACTAAAGCCAAAATATTAAGCTGAACCATTTTGACCTGCCGCTCCCCGTCCAGTTCTGCAAAGGAGCCATACTCGCCAAAACCCGCGTTGTTAATTAGCAAGTCAATTGTCAGTCCTTTTTGGGTAACAGTGTCAAACACAGTTTTGGCAGCTGCCGATTCTGTCAGATCTTGGACTATAAGGTCTACCTGGATCTTGTATCTCTCTTGTAGCTGTTGAGCCAACTGTTGAAGTTTGGCTTCTGAACGCGCCACCAGAACGACATTCGTCTGGCGGGCAGCTAGTTCTTTGGCAAAGGCTGCACCAATACCAGCAGAGGCTCCAGTGATTAAAGCAGTTGACATACTACTTATTACGATTATTTTTTATTTACTTTACAAATTTTAACTTGATTCACTATTCATCAGCCACTCGCAAAAAAACACTCTGTTCTAAAGCCAGCTAGGTGTGAGCATGAGACTTCAACTGGGAACACTTAAATTAGTTATTTGGTGTGGTCCATGGCTCGTCTCAATAATTGCGCCTGGGAAATTCTACATGCTGAAGTCCGCAAATGTGCCATCGGTGTGGCAGGTCAAGTGCAGCAAGGCATTGTTTTGAAAAGGTTAGAGAAACTGCGATTGCAAGAAGGCTTACCGGCATCTTTGGAAGAACTGCGCCAGACCGTTATCGACCTGTTTCCCAACTTCAGTGAAAAAGCCCTGAAAGCAGCAGCACGAGCCAATCGTCCACCGGGAGCGTGGGGCAAAATCAAGGTGGCAGCGGCGTTATTGGTCGGTTCATCTGGGGTGCTTTGGGTTGTGAATCTGCCTTATCCTATGCTCCGCTGGCCAGTAGCGCGGACAGCACCGATTTTGCTGTTGCCCAGCTATATCAGCATGGATTATCACTACCGGCAGGCGATCGCACTGGTGGAGCAAGCCGACCAGTTGGTTAACCACGCTACCGGTTCCGCTGATTTTGAACTAGGCGAAGTGAAGGTAAAAGAGGCGCAACAAAATCTCGACGCCCTGCCTGTTTGGTTTTTGGGTTACTGGCCACAATACACCTTTTGGTTAGGCTGGCAGTTTACCCTAGATGAGTTTAAATCAGCCAGAGCTAATGTTGGGCGAATGGAAGCCAAGCTGTTTCAGGAAAAGAATGCCCAAATCCAGCTAAATCAAACAGAACAGGCGCTCAATGCCGCAAAGCAGCAGTATCAAGCCGATGGGGCAAATCGCTCGTCCGCGATCGCGTCTTGGCAAGCAGCGCTCGATCAGCTAGAGCAAATTCCGGCACAAACACTGGCGGGACGAACAGCTCAAACCAAACTGGCAGATGGAAAGCGAGACTTCGAGCAGGTTGCTGGATTGGCAGCGGGGAGTGCTCGTACTAGTACATTAATTCAAGCGGCACAGCAGTTTGCGCTTACGGCAGATCAAGCAGCCCAAAACCCACCCCACACTGCTAGTCAGTGGGAGATGATAGCTGGTCTTTGGGAGCAAGCCATCGACCAGCTCAAGCAAGTTCCACTCCAAGATCCAGGCTACGTTGAAGCGCAAAAATTTCAGGCGAATTACCAAAGAAATTTGGGAGTAGTGAGAACTAGATTGCAAGCAGAGCGAGAGTCTGTGGAGGCGCTCAAACAGGCTCAAACTCAAACCAACAGCTTGGTTGCTTCAACCCCTACTGATGCGACTAGTGTGAATCGGAATCAACTGATAGGTCAGCTGCAGGGCATTATCAATCAACTAGAAAGCGTTCAACCAGGAACAACTGCCTATCCAGAAGCGCAAGATCTGCTGCAGTTAGGCCAAAAAAAGCTGAATCAGCTGCAACCGAAATGATTATAGACGATGTGAGCGTCTCAACTTCCTGCGCTCTGCATAGCGCTGCTTGCTATTTGCGCTTTAAGTTAAAGCTATGCTATGTTAATTAATCCATGGACGCATAGCTCAGTTGGTTAGAGCACCACGTTGACATCGTGGGGGTCACTGGTTCGAGTCCAGTTGTGTCCATTCCAAACTACCAAATAACAAGGATCTCAGCGATTTTCCAAACCATTTGGATTTGGGAACTACCATTTTTGGGCAAAAAACTAGACAATTTGAGTACGGTTTAAGTACGATAGAGTGAGCGCCACGTTTCGTACTCAGGTTATAGGTATGACCTGGCAGGGCGACAATCTAACCTGAAGCAGTTGCAGGATAAGGGTTTAAGCTAGTAAAGATAAAAAAAGATAGGTCTAGCTTTGTCAACAAGACCTAGCTAATGATAATGTTGCCTCTATTTTAT
>JAABUQ010008042.1_pt1 | contig 14957 bp, 13 predicted proteins | sample 5560001 | NCBI WGS metagenome assembly JAABUQ01 (sample SAMN10711888, study PRJNA513371) | rock metagenome | isolation source: Antarctica rocks | place: Antarctica: Victoria Land, Finger Mt nord | collected 2015-12-18 | reverse complement strand
CGCGGTTGCAGGTTTCACAGAAGTTGTGCGTCATCGGCGTGATGAAGCCGAGGCGCTGGCCGGTTTCGCGCACGCGCACGTAGCGCGCCGGTCCGCCGGTGCGATCGGGCAATGGATCGAGCGTCAGTCGCGCCTCCAGGTCGGCGCGCACCCTAGATAGTGGTAGGTAGCGATCGGTGCGATCCTCTTCCACCGCGCCCAGGGGCATGGTTTCGATGAGCACGAGATCGTGGCCCTTCGCGTCGCACCAGGCGAGCATCGGCCAGATCACGTCCTCGTTCAGACCGCGCAGCGCGACCATGTTGATCTTGACGTGCAACCCCGCCGCGCGCGCCGCCTCTATGCCGTCGAGCACACGGGCGAGGTCGCCGCCGCGCGTAATATGCGCGAAGGTAGCCGTATCGAGCGTATCGAGGCTGACATTGATCCGCCGCACACCGGCTGCCGCCAACGCAGCGGCATGTTCGCCTAAACGCGTGCCGTTCGTGGTCAGCGTCAATTCTTCGAGCGCACCCGTGGCTAGATGACGCGACATCGAACGCACGAGGTCGATGAAGCCACGGCGCAGGAGCGGTTCGCCGCCGGTGAGGCGCAATTTGCGCGTGCCCCGCCGGATGAAAGCAGACGCGATCGTCTCCAGTTCCTCCAAGGTTAAAAGTTCGGCCTTGGGGAGGAAAACCATTTTCTCCGCCATACAATAACGGCACCTGAGATCGCATCGGTCCGTGACCGAAACGCGCAGGTAGCTGATTGTCCGACCAAATGAATCGATCAGTGGAGCTTCGCTACGATCAAAGTTGCAGGCTGCTTGTGCGGCGGTAGTCACCCAGCCATCATTGGGATGCCGGGGAGAGATGTCCACCGTGGAGCGTTCGTTGCGGTAGCGAGGTGGCGTGGCCGGGGAATATTGCCTATATTTGATGTTGCAGGCGTGGAGGGCACCGCGTCTGGAAGGGGTTTCCGGATGAGCGACGCGGACGCGAACTTTGGGAGGATCGAATATGATGAATCCGGCGCGCCTCCGGTCTTCTTGGTTTCCCCGCGATACCGCGAGGCGCTGCGTCAGGCAATCGAGGCAACGGGGCGTGGTGTAGCGGCGGTTCGAAGGGTGGAGGATGCTGCCCGGCGGTTTGAGGTGTCTCCGACGCTGGTGGCGATTGTGGACGCCCGGGGCGGGCTAGCGGTAGGGCTGGAGGCGATGCGTGCGCTCGCGCCGTTGGTCGAGCGGCGCGGCGCTGCGCTGATCGCGATGGTCTCGCGCGCGGACGCCGCCGCGCTGGCCGAGGTGCACGCGGCGGGCGCGACGCACTTCGTTGTGGGCGGGCGTGGGTCGGGCGAACTCGCGCACACGCTGCGCTTTGCCGAACGCTATGTGCGCCGCTTGCGCGCACGCGGCGACATGGGCGCGGTAGCATCCGCGCAAGCGGCGCGCGGCGGCGGCGCGCGATGGGAATGGCGGCGTGGTTCGGCGCAAGTCGAACTCTCGCCCGCGCTTGCCGTGCTCCTCGGCGAACCCGAAGGCGTGCTGCGTCTGCGTCTTCCCGAAGCTTTCGCGCATCTCGATCCCGGCGACCGCGACGACGTCGCGCGCGCGCTCGGTCGGCTGGCGCGCGGCGGGATCTCGGGCGAACTTAGCCACCGGATGATTGTCGACGGGCGCGTGCGGATGATCGCGCACCACGTACGCGCGCACCGCGAGGCGGACGGGCGGCTGGCGCGGATGACCGCGACGGTCGAGGATTTGGACGCGGCGCTGATCGAGCGGCGGCTGGCGGTACACTTCGATGTGCTGACCGGCTTGGCTAACGCCGATTACGCGCGCGACTGGACCGAGCAACTACTGTCGTCGGCCTCCGCCTATGATCCCGCCTGCATTTTAATGCTGGTGTCGCTGACACGGTTCGATGGCATCAACGCAGCCTACGGACGCAAGGTGGCGGACGGATTGCTGCAGGCTGTTGCCCGGCGACTGCGGCGGGTAGTGGGCGCGGACAAGCCCGAAGCACGGTTGCTGGCACGCATGGGCGGCGCTGAATTTGCATTGACGATGGCGGGACCGGTTCGGCTCGCCGAAGCCACCGTGGTAGCGCGCAGGCTGGGTGTTGCGTTCTACCAACCCTTTCTGGTCGACGGCAGGGTAATCCATCTCGCGTGCCGTATCGGAATTGCGGTGGCAGGCAGCGATACTCCGTCCGCCGACGCGCTGATGCTCAACGCAAGCGCGGCGCTGTCGCGCGCCAAGGAAGGCGAGCCTAATAGCTTCGAGGTATTCGCCGATACGAACACCGGCGATTTTTTCGCGCGTACCGCGAGCTTGGGCGACGATTTGCGCGCCGCGATCGACCGCGACGGCTTCGATCTTCTGTATCAGCCGCAGGTGGAAATCGCGACCAACCGGATTTGCAGTGTCGAGGCGCTGGTCCGTTGGCGGCATCCCGATCTTGGTTTATTGCCGACCGAAACGCTGATGGCGGTTGCGGAACGCGCCGAGGTGGGGCCGCGCCTCGGACGTTACATCCTCGCAAAGGCGTTGGCCGAAGCAGTTCACTGGCCCGACGCGCTCTCAGGCTTGCGGATGGCGGTCAACGTGACGGCGGACGATATGGCGGCGCGCGACTTTGCTGACCGTGTGCTGGGCGCGGTCGCGGTTTCGGGGTTTCCCGCCGAACGTCTGACGATAGAAGTGACCGAAAGCGGGCTGGTACGTGACGCGGCGCATGCCGCGCGCGCGCTTGACTCCCTGCGCGCGCACGGAATCAGGATCGCGATCGACGATTTCGGTACCGGCTACTCGAGCCTCGCGTATCTGAGCACGCTTCCGGTGGATTATCTGAAGGTCGACAAATCGCTGGTGACCGATTTGTTCGGCAGCGCGCGCGACCGGGTGGTGGTGCGCGGCGTGGTCGACATCGCGCGCTCGCTCGACCTGACGGTGATCGCGGAGGGCGTGGAGACCGAAGCGCAACGCGACGCGGCGGGGCGGGCGGGATGCCAGCTTTACCAGGGCTACCTGTGCACTCGGCCATTGAACGGGGCGGCACTGGTGGAACTGGTGCGGGAGTGGGACGGACCCTAAACTTCACAGCTTTCGTAGATCTCGAGCGTATCCGGCGGGAGCGATATCGTCCCGGTGCGTATCCAACGCCCGTGCGCGTCGGCCAGTGTTGCGGGCGGCAGCGCGTCAACGCCCGCGCGTGCGTCCGCGCCGAGGAGGATGGGAGCGCGATAAATGAGCAGGCGATCGACCCGGTCCGCGCGCAAGAAGGCGGCCGCCGTGGACGCGCCGCCTTCGACAAGGATGTCGTTCATAGGAAGCGTATCCACTGCTTCGGGGGTGGCGAGGAGCAGGGGATCGCAGGCGGCAAGTTTGAACCGATGCGGCACTTGCGTCAGCATGCGCGAAAGGACCGCCGGACGGGGCGAGCGGTGCGCCTCGCCGGGCAGTCGGACGTCGAGCGTGGGATCGTCCGCTTCGAGCGTGCCGCGCCCGACGACGATCAGGTCTGCACGCGAGCGCTCGATATGCGCGTGCACGCGCGCGACCTCGCCAGTGATCCACCGCGACTCACCGTTGGCCAACGCAAGGCGGCCGTCGATCGAGAGCGCGAGTTTAAGGGTGACGCGCGGGCGGCCGGTTGCAATGCGATGCGCGAACCCGGCGATGATGGCGCGGGCCCGCTCCTCGCATTCTCCGGTTTCGACGACGATCCCCACCGCCCGCAGCCGCGCGAACCCCACTCCATCCGTACGCGGATCGGGATCGGCAACCAACGCGACCACGCGCGCGACACCGGCCTCGATCAGCAAATCGGCGCAAGCGAGTCCGCGCGGGCTGGCGTGCGCGCAGGGTTCCAAGGTTACGTAGGCAGTGGCACCGAGCGCGCGCGAACCGGCGAACGCGAGCGCGACCGCCTCCGCGTGGGGGCGACCGCCAGGCGCGGTCGCGCCTTCGCCGACAATGTCGTCGCCGTGCGCGATGATGCAGCCCACGGCGGGGTTGGGAGCGGTGGTGCCCCACGCGCGCTCGGCCAAGGCCAGCGCGCGGGCGATCACTTATTCCACCACGGAGCGTCGATATGCGCCGCGTTCAGGCGCTTGCGCGCCTCGGCCTGTCCCGCGCGAACGCGAGCGTTGTTCGCAGCGCGAGCAGCTTCGGCGATGCGCTGATCGGCGAGCACATCGGCCTCGGTGCGGTCCGCGGGCCAGCTTTTCATGTAAACGAGCACCGGGCTGCGGCCGACGGCGTTGAATTTAGTGTCCGCCAGAAAGCCGCCAACGACTGCGAGCGGGATTGCGGCGGCGATCAGGCCGAACCACATTTTGCGGCTGCCGCCGACGCGCAGGAAAGCAATTAGATCACGCATAATTATCCAAATAGGTTGTTTTTGCTTGCAGTGTAGGATCGAGGCGCGAATAGGCGACGCGGTTGCACAGGAGCGAACATAATGACAAGCATCGATACGCACGAGTCCGCGCTGAAGCAGGAAATCCTGGCATTTCAGGACACCCCTGCCGCCGTAACGGCGGTTGCCGCTTCGGGTGTGCCCAAACCGCATATCACGTTTGCGGGCGCATGGCCTGCCGCGCGTGAAGCACTGCTGCTGCTCGCGACGTTGGTGCCGGCCAGCGTGCGCATGATCATCGGCATGGTCACCAGTGTCGGTGACATGATGACCGGCAGCGTGCGGGCGGCAGCTTAATCATCTTGGGCCGCGAGCCGGGCCAATGCCCGCTCGCGGCCAATGAGCGGCAACAGCGTCGCCATCTCCGGCCCTGTCTCACGGCCGGTGAGCGCTACTCTCAGCGGGTGGTAGAGCGCGCGCCCTTTTCGCCCGGTGGTCGCCTTCAGCGCGTCGGTCCAAGCCTTCCAGCTGGTTGGGCCGAGTGGCGCAGGGAGAAGCGCGTCGGCGGCCGTCTTCAGGAATTCAGCTTCATCGGGTTGCGCCGGGGCGGCTACCGTGCCGTTCAGGACATCGGCCCATTCGGCAGCTTCGCCCACCGTTTTCAGGTTCGTGCGCAGTCCCGACCAGGCCTCCGCGTCGATGCCGGCAGGCAGGCGGTCCCGCACGATCGCGTAGTCGAGGCCATGAACGATCCGCTCGTTCAAATGCGCGAGTTCGGCGAGATCGTAGCGGGCGGCAGCGCGACCTAGCTTCGCGAAAGCAAAGCTTTCGATCAACGGTTCGATAGACGCGACGGGTTCGATCGGGTCCGAACTGCCGAGCCGCGCGAGGTACGCGAGGACGGCGATCGGCTCCAATCCAGCGCCCTCCAAAGCATCCGCCCCTTCGGAGCCGATGCGCTTGGACAGCTCGCCGCCGACACTGGTGAGCAGCGCCGCGTGCGCCATCGCGGGGGCGGGCGCGCCGAGCGCGGTGAACATCTGGAGCTGGATGGCGGAGTTGGGCACATGGTCCTCGCCGCGAACCACGTGGGTTATACCCATCTCGATGTCGTCGACCACCGAGGGAAGCATATACAGCCAGCTGCCATCCTCGCGTCGAACGATTGGGTCGGACAGACTGGCCGGATCGAGCGCGGTCTCACCCCTGATCAGATCGTTCCAGCGGACGTGCTCGTCAATGTCGAGCCGGAAGCGCCAGTGCGGGCGACGGCCTTTAGCTTCCAGTGCGGCACGATCGGCTTCGCTCAGCGCGAGCGCTTCGCGGTCGTAGACGGGTGGCTTGCCCGCCGCACGCTGTAGACGGCGCTTCAGGTCCAGCTCCTCGGCGGTTTCATAGGCGGGATAGGCATGGCCCGAAGCTGCCAGCCGGGCCAGCGCCGTATCGTAAAGCGCGAAGCGATCCGACTGGCGAACCTCGGCATTGGGCACGAGGCCCAACCACGCGAGGTCGCGTCGGATAGCGGTCGCCGCCGCTTCGGACGAGCGCGCGGTGTCGGTATTGTCCAGGCGCAACAGAAAACGCCCCCGCTGCTGGCGCGCGAACAGCCAATTCAACAGCGCGGTACGGATATTGCCGACGTGCAAACGTCCGGTCGGCGACGGTGCGAAGCGGAGGACGGGAGGACTGGTCACGTGGTGCGAAACGCGTTGGAAATCGGATACCGCCGGTCGCGGCCGAAGCTGCGCGTACCGAGTTTTATGCCGGGCGGCGCTTGCCGACGCTTATATTCGGCACCGTACAGCAGCTTCTCAACCCTTGCGACAATGGCGGGATCGTAACCTTCCGCCACAATGTCGGCGGCTGAAGCGTCTTGCTCCACTAGGCGGATCAGGATCGCGTCGAGAACCGCATAGGACGGCAGGCTGTCGTCGTCACGTTGGTTGTCGCGCAGTTCGGCGGTAGGCGGTTTATCGATGACGCGCGCCGGGATCACGCGGCCGCGCGGGCCGAGCGCGGCGCGCGGGTGGTGCGCGTTGCGCCAATGACAGAGTTTGAAGACGGTGGTTTTATAGACATCCTTCAGCACGCTAAAGCCACCCGCTAGGTCGCCGTAGATCGTGGTATAGCCGACCGACATCTCGGACTTGTTGCCGGTGGTGAGCAGCATCGGGCCAAACTTGTTCGAGAGCGCCATCAGCGTGACCGCGCGCGCGCGCGACTGGATGTTTTCTTCGGCTAGGTCGTGGGGACGGTCCGCGAACTGCGGGCCGAGCATCGCGTCGAATGCGGCCATGGCGGGAGCGATCGAAATCGTATCGAGACGGCAGCCTAGCAACCGGGCGCAATCGGCGGCGTCCTCGAGGCTATCCTTGCTGGTGAACCGCGAGGGCAGCATCACGCACCAGACCCGCCCAGGCCCGAGCGCATCGACCGCAACGGCGGCGGAGAGCGCGCTGTCGACTCCGCCCGACAGGCCGAGCACGACACCGGGAAAGCCGTTGCCGTTCACATAATCACGCAGTCCCAGCACCATCGCGTAGTATATGTCGGCGGGATCGGTTTGCCACGGTTCGATCGGCAGCGGATCGCAGCACCAGCCCCACTGCCCAAGCCGCCAGTGGGTGAGCGTGTTGCGCGGCTCCCAATCGGGCAGCTTAACCACAGGACCCTCTCCGGGGTTGAGGCAGAAACTGGACCCGTCGAAGACCAGTTCGTCCTGCCCGCCGACGCGGTTCACATAGGCGAGCGGCAGCCCGGTTTCGGCAACGCGCGCACCGGCGAGCGCGAGCCGGCGATGGTCCTTGCCCAGCTCGAACGGGGAGCCGTTGGGTGATATGAGGAGATCGGCTTTGGCGGCGTGGAGGTGCGCGCAAACTTCTGGGAACCAGATATCCTCGCAAATCGGGAGGCCCAAGCTGACACCCTTGAAGGGTACGGGGTTGGGAAGCGGGCCGGGCGCGAAAGTGCGCTTTTCATCGAACGGACCGTAGTTGGGCAGTTCGTGTTTCGCGCGGATCGCGGCGACGCAGCCGTCGTGCAGGAGCGCAACAGAATTGTGGAGCTTGCCCTCGTCCACGTGCGGCAGGCCGACGAGCAGCGCAGGACCGCCGTCCGCCGTGGCACGCGCGAGCTCCGTGAGATGCCGCAGACACGCCGCCACAAACGCGGGTTTCAGCACCAAATCCTCGGGGGGATAGCCAGCGAGGCTAAGTTCGGGCGTGACGATCAGGTCGGCATTGGGCATCGCCGCGCGCTGGCCAAGAATTGCTGCGGCGTTGGCCGCGAGATCGCCGACGCGCGCATTCGATTGAGCGAGGCCGATGGCGAGCGTTTGCGTCACGGCAACTTATTTGCGGCGCGAATGCGTGCGCCGCAAGGCTTGCGCCGAACGCCTATCGGGTTCAGCGGGAGTGTATGACACTTGGTAGCGTCGTTCCCCTCGGCTTGGCGTTCGGCGGCAGTTATGCATTGGGCGCAATCCCATTCGGGCTGCTACTGGCGCGCGCGTTCGGAGTGGGCGATTTGCGGCGTGCGGGATCGGGCAACATCGGCGCGACCAACGCGATGCGGGTGGGCGGCCCGTGGCTGGGCGGAGCGACGCTGCTGCTCGACGCGGCGAAGGGAGCGTGCGCAGTACTTGGCGCCCGTGCGCTGTTCGGACCCGATGCCGCGCTCGCAGCGGGCGCCGGGGCGTTCCTGGGGCACCTCTATTCGGTTTGGCTCGGGTTCCGGGGCGGCAAGGGCGTGGCGACCATGCTCGGCATCGCGGTCGCGGTGCTGCCGCTCGCGGGAGCGGTATTCGCGGCGGTGTGGCTTGCGGCGGTCGCGGCTACGCGCACATCTTCGGTCGGTGGGCTGGCGGGGGCGGCAAGCGCGCCGGTCGCGGCGGCCGCGAGCGTGGCGAGCGGGCCGTTGGCGCTGTTCGCCGCGATGGGCGCGCTGGTGTGGGTCAAGCATCGCGCCAATTTGGTGCGTTTGCTCGCGGGGACCGAACCCCGGATCGGGCGGTAGCGGCTCAGCCGTCATCGCGCGTGTAGGTTTTCAGCTCGTCTCCGGCCAGCCGCGCGATGTGGAGCACGTTGGTCGATCCCGGCGTGCCGAACGGTACGCCCGCAATGATGATGAGCGGATCGCCCGCCCCGGCGAGCGCAGTGCGCAGCGCCATGCGCTTGGCTTTGGCGACCATATCCTCGAAACTGTCGACATCGCGCGTGCGGATCGCGTGGACACCCCAAACCAGACCTAGCCGCCGGGCGGTGGCGGGATTGGGGGTGAGCACCAGCAGCGGGCGGTTGATCCGCTCGCGCGAGGCCCGGCGTGCGGTCGATCCCGACAGCGTAAAGCAGACCAGCGCCTTTGCCGAAATCGTCCGCGCGATCTGAGCGGCGGCTTCGGCGAGCGCATCCGCCGAGGTCGGCTCGGGTCGCGTCTCGGTGAAGTGCACGCGCGCGTGATAATCGGGATCGGCCTCGACCTGGAGCGCGATCGCGTCCATCATCGTGACTGCCTCGATCGGGTAAAGTCCCGCCGCGCTTTCGGCCGAGAGCATCACCGCGTCGGCGCCGTCATACATCGCGTTCGCCACATCCGACACTTCGGCGCGCGTGGGCGAGGGCGAGGTGATCATCGATTCGAGCATCTGCGTGGCGACGACCACCGGCTTGCCCGCGCGCCTAGCCATCTGCACAATGCGTTTCTGGATCGGCGGCACTTCCTCGGGCGGCAGTTCGACGCCGAGATCACCTCGCGCGACCATCACCGCGTCGGCAATGTCGAGGATCTCGGCCAGGCGCTCGACCGCCGCGGGCTTCTCGATCTTGGCCAGCAGCGCGGCGCGACCCTGCACCAATGTGCGCGCCTCCGCGACATCCTCGGGACGCTGAACGAACGATAGCGCGATCCAGTCCGCACCTTGTTCGAGCGCGAATGCCAAGTCGCGCCGATCCTTGTCGGTCAGCGCGGGGATGGGAACGACGACATCGGGGACGTTCAGCCCCTTGGCATTGGAGAGCGGACCGCCAACTTCGACGCGCGTTTCGATGCGTTCGGGCGCGACCGAAACAACGCGTAGGCGGAGCTTGCCGTCGTCGAGCAACAGGCGCACACCCGGGGTTAGCGCGGCGAAGAGTTCGGGATGGGGGAGTTGAACCCGCTCGCAGTTACCGGGCGCGGGATCGCGGTCGAGAATGAACGGGTCGCCCGCGCGTAGCTCGCAGCGACCGGCATCGAAGGCGCCGACGCGGAGCTTGGGGCCTTGTAGATCGACGAGCACGGTCGTTGGCCGACCCAGCTCGCGCTCGAGATCGCGCACGAGCGCGATGCGCGCGGCTTGGTCGGCGTGGGTACCGTGGCTCATATTGATGCGGAACGCGTCCGCCCCGGCGCTGGCGAGCGCGCGAATGGTGGCGGCGTCGCTGGATGCGGGACCGAGCGTGGCGAGAATGCGGACTCGGCGCGCGCGGGGAATAAGTTGATCGGCCAAACGTGCCTCGCGCGGACGGGATAAGCGAGGGCCAGCCCCTAGCCGCTTGGGGCGAAAGCGCAACCGCCGCTTCGACCTCGCGCGTACTCAGGACGCACAAAAAAAAGGCCGCCCGGATGGGCGACCCTTTTTCGACTCACGCGATAAAGCTACTGCTTCGGCGCGGTCGTCGTATCGGTGTTGGTCGTCGTGGTGCTCGTGACCGGACCGGGCGAGGACGCGTCGGCACGTGGGGTTGGCGGAGGCGCGGACGCATCTGCTGGAGCGGTCGACGCCATCGCGCCACCCGAACCGCCACCCGCGAACGTGATTTCCACGCGACGGTTCTGCGGTTCCCGCACGCCGTCGGCGGTCTCGACCAGCGGACGGCTCTCGCCAAAGCCCTGTGTCGCAATCACACTGTCCGGCACGCCGTGCGCCGTCATGTATGCCTTCGTGGCATTCGCACGACGCATTGACAGGCCCATGTTGTAGTTCGCGGTCCCCGACTTGTCGGTATGGCCTGCGAGCGCGACGCTCGTCTGCCCTGTCGAGCGGAACTGCTCGATCGCGCGGTCGAGAACCTGGCTTGCTTCGGGCGTGATGACCGATCTGTCCCAATCGAAGAAGATCAGGAACGGACCAGGCTGCACCGCTGGAGGCGGCGGAGGCGGAAGCTGCGGGGGTGGCGGCGGCGGCGTGGGCGTCGTAACCGGCGGCGGCGGCGGAGCAGCCACCTCGCCGAAGTTATACGCGAGCGTCAGCAACAAGCTGTGGCTACGGAAACGATCCTTTAGTTGCTCACCGTTGGCCGTGCGGAACTTCAGATCGGGAACATTGAAGAAGCGATACTTCAAGCCAATGTCGACATTGTCGGTGATATGCCGACGAACGCCTGCAATCGCCTGCCAGGCAAAATGCGTATCACTGTCGTCCACAATTGCAGGGGCGGCGCGGACGTAGCGCAATCCCTTCAACTCAACGCGAGCCACACCAGCACCGCCGCCGACGAACCCGCTCCAAGCATTTTGATCGCCAACGTCGAGCATAGCGTTGGCCATAAAACTAAGCGCACTCGACCTATCGAAGGCTTCGCCATAATTTGCAGGACCCGAAACGCCTGCCGTCCCAAAGTTGTTCAACGCCTGGTTGATGTTGATCCCACGAAAATTGGCCTGCTTATAGCCAACTTCGAATTCGGTGCGAAAAATACCGAAATCATAACCGACGTTTCCGTCGACATCGAACCCAGCCGAGTTCTTAACGCGTACCGCGTCCGGTGTCCGCACACCGGCAGTATCCGTAAGTCGGAAATGATAATTCTCTACGAGCATTCCGCCGCCTTCGAGACCCACATACCACGCCTTGTCGCGTGCTAGGGCCGATCCGGACAGCGCGGTCGTCGCCAGGACGATCGCGACGGTCAAATTCCGCATGCTATTCCCCTTTCTAAGGTCATGCCTGGTGGTCAAGCTAAGCGACCCGTATCGCGCCAATGATCGCCGTGCAAGCGACTGTTTGCAAAGCTTTCGACAAATGGCGGACAAAGATAGCTTGAACCCCGCATATCAGGTTACAATCGAGTAAGAAGCGCTTAACAGTCCCCGCGTTAGCCAGAACCAGTTGGCGCCTCCGCCGCGAAGATTAAACCGTCGGCACTCTTCCGCTCATAGTCGTCAGCGCCGCCCCGCAAGAAAGTTTCTTGCTGGATTAGGCGCGGATCGCGCGTTGACCGGCTCGCCACCAAGCGTCAATTCAAACCATAAAGGCCTGCTTTGACACGGTTCTGATGGTAAACGCTCGTTCTATCCTAAACAGACCCATACGCGAGCGGTCGGTGAATACAATTCGCCCAAGTGTTGCGCTCGCGCACCACCCGCGCGTTAGGGATGACGTAGGCTGGAATAACCCGGGGCTAGGCCACGCCGATCTTAGGTACCAGCCTAGAAGCTGCCCGTTGTTGCCGGGCCTGCGCCGACCAGCGCGCTCACCTGCGCGACCGCGATCGAGCCATGCGCGATGACGGCTCCGGTCTGCGCGGTTTGCTGCGCCGGGCTGATCGTCAACGAAGGCGTCGTGGCCTGGTAAGCCGCGGGCGCTCCACCCACGGGTGTCAGCGTCACCGTGTAGAGTTCGCTTACCTCGCCAAGCGGTGTCGGCGTGCCCGGAGGCCAGCCGAACGCAAGGCGGCTGCGTCGAGCCCAGGAGATCGACAGCGTGCCGTCGCCTCCGCGCGCGACCGTGAGGTTAGTTGGACTGAGTGGCCGCAGGTTGACGCCGCCGATCTTGACCGGTTGGTCCGGCACCGCACTCGCGCTTTCATTCGGCCCGACCACCTTCACGCGGACCGTCGCGCCAATGCGCGCGGCCGGCATGTCGAGCGCAAGCAGCCGGGTAGGATCGAGCAGCGCGAACACGTCGCTCGCCGCGTGCGAGGTGGTGGCGAACTCGGTCCCGAATCGCCCGCGTAGCAGACCGGATAACAGGAACCGGCCAGCTGTGGTCGGCGTGGCAACGCGGAACTGGAACAGCTCGGTTCCGATTACGGCGAGGTTCGCGCCCGCCAGCACCGAAGCGGCCGTACTGGACTGCAGCCAGCCGTTCGCATTGGCGAGCGCGACTTCAACCGTCGCAACCTCGTCCCACACGCCCGCTGGCCCACCGGCGAACACGCCGGTCGCAGTGCCCAGAACCGCCTGCGTTCGCGTCACGCCGAGCGAGACGAACGACGCACCGGCGTCGTAGCTGATGAAGATCTCCGCCGCGCGCCAAGCCGCGTCGGCTCCGGAGACGCCGAGCCACAGCCGTGGGCCGACCACACCCGAGCTGGTGAAGTCGGGCAGGTCGAGCGCGCGCAGCAGGGTAACCCCCTGCACCTGGAGCGCATTCGGTGCTACCCGCCCAGCGTCGGTCACGAGCGGAACCGCAGCCCAGCTCGGCAGCGCCTCCAGGTCGAGCGAGACGACCCTCCCCTCGATCGCCTGCCGACGTACGCGCCATGGTGTCGGATCGCCGCTCACCGTCACCGCGTCGCCGACTTCGATCGCCGCACGCGAATATGGCAACTCCACGGTGCGTGCCGCCCGCGCGGTTTCCGCGTCGCGCAACAGCCGTTCCGCGATGCCGCGCGCGACAGGCGCCTGCATGACTGCGGGCAGATCGTGCGATTGCACGATCCGGCTCGCCGCCGCGCCCGAAGCGGTCTGCTGCCCCGCCTGATAGTAGCGCAGCGCATCCAGATAGCCGACATTCACCGTTTGCGGCGGATGCGCCACGCTCTCGCGCCGCCACGACCGCACCGCGCCCTGCTTGGTACCAACGTGCGCGCCCACTTCGGCGTCGCTCAACACGGTGGGCGACGTCCCGCTCGGCGGCACTAGGCGCAGGCCACCGCCGCCCTCGACCGCGTCGTGCGGCGCGATCGCGGCAAGCTGATCGAGCGCGCTCGCGAGCGATGCATCCCCGATATAGCAATAGCCGTCGAGCGTGGTCGTAAGCGCGGACGCGTCGGGAGCGCTCGCTCCAGCGGCGGCGAACAGGTCGGCGGCGATTGCCGATACCGGCACCGCGCCCGCGTCCGCCACAACCTCGAAGCTGAACGTCGGCACGCGGTCGGCGAATTGCGCGAGCGCGATCGTCTCGAACACCGCGTAGCGGTCCGGCAACTTCGCGCCCGACGGTGGAAAGCACGAGCGTCGCCATCAGATCGCCTCCCCATAACGCCAGATCGAACGCCGCAACCACGCCGGGTCGGGCGGGCTTTCCACGACCCGGCCCACACCAAGATGCGCGTGGATCACACCATTCAGGCTCGCCACCGCGAGATGCGCCTGGCCAGGAGCCGGCTCGAACAGGATCACATCGCCCGGCTCGCAAGCCAAAACGCGCTTGCAGTTCGCCGCGCGCAACCCCGACTCCAGCGAGTTGGCCAAGCCATTCCCCGACAGAGCGTAGTCGCGCGGAGCATCGGCCACGCACTCAGCGGCCGCCAGTGCGATCAGCACCACGCCAAGGCAATCCAGCCCCGTCTCGGGATCGCGTCCCTGCGGGCGGAAGCGCGCGCCGACGCACGCTCGCGCCGCGGCTACCATCGCCTCGCCGTTCATAGGCCGGGGTAGTAGATCAGCGCGTCCCAGCCCGGAATATGCGGTTCGCCCCGGAAATTGACGACGTTGGCGAAGCGGTCGCGGCAGGTGGCAAATCGCTTGTCGCAGCCTTCGCGCAGTTCGATCGACGCGCCCGCCGCAAGGCCCACCACGGTCGCGCCGAGCGTTGGGGTGGCCGCGTCCGAAGCGTCGATGCGCGCCTCCAACCCCGCCGCCGCGCCGGTCAGCACGCGCGCGCGGCCATATTGATATGCACCGGGTGTCAACGCCGCGCCGATGCCGACTGTCGTACCCGAAATCGTTGTCACGGTGGCCACCAGCGTATGCCGCGCCAAATCCACCCGGCAGCGCGCATCGCCCAACCTCGCGCGGCAAGTCGGGGAATATCGCTCAAGCGGCACCGCTTCCAGTTCGGCGGCGGCGGTCCGCAGTTCGGCGGTGAACGCGCCGTCGGTCGCGCCGACCGCGCCGATCGTCCCCGCCGCGAGCGTCAGCACGCCCGCGCCCGGCTGCGTCCAATCGACGAGGAAGCTCGTCACCCGTGCGCCGTCGTAGCGCCCCGCGCGCAGGTCCGCCTCGCGCACGCTATCATCGGTCAGCGCGCCGACGATTTCCATCGCGTGCGAACTCTGCCCCACCCCAAGCGCGATCGCTGACGGCTGCAACCCCGGCGCGGCACGGTAGACCATGCCACCGACCGTCACCGGCGCGTCGTGCGTGGTCAGCCGCGCACATATTCCGCCCCGGCGCGCGTCTTGCCGAAGCCGCGCCCCGCCAGGATCAGCCAAGTCGACCAGCACCACGCCGGCGCCTTTTGAGCCTCCCTCGCCCAGAATTTCCACTCATGCGGCAGCTCGATCAAGCCATCGTCGGGCAGCTGACCCAGCAGTCGCCGCACGTCGGGGTGATGGCTGAAGCGTGCCATCGCCTCCGCCACCGATGCACCTCGCCGCCAGTCGACCGTGTCTCCGGGCGCGCGGCGGCTCATGCGGTGGCTCCACCCTGATCGGCCGCCCGCAACTCGGCCTCCATCTCTTCGGCGAT
>JAABUQ010008041.1_pt1 | contig 14959 bp, 12 predicted proteins | sample 5560001 | NCBI WGS metagenome assembly JAABUQ01 (sample SAMN10711888, study PRJNA513371) | rock metagenome | isolation source: Antarctica rocks | place: Antarctica: Victoria Land, Finger Mt nord | collected 2015-12-18 | reverse complement strand
GAGGCCGATGGGTTCGCGGCACTGGGACTGGACCGCCGCGCGGCGCTGTGGGCGATCCGTGGCCTGGCCGAAACGCCGCTGCCGCTGTTCGCCGCCGCCGATACCGCAGGCGGCCCGCAAGCCGAGGCAGCCGAGCCGGCGGTCGCCCTCACGCCGATGACCCAGGGGCGTCAAGTGGTCGAGGATTACGCGAGCGTCGGCCTCAGCCTGCGCCGGCATCCGGTGGCCTTCCTGCGCGCCGACCTGACTGCCTCGGGGTTGATCGCTTGCGAGGCACTGGCGCGGGTGCGCGATGGCCGCCGCGCCGAGGTGGCCGGCATCGTGCTGGTTCGGCAAAAGCCCGGCTCGGCCAAGGGCATCCTGTTCATGACTATCGAGGACGAGACCGGCATCGCCAACCTGATCCTGTGGCCCGCCCTGTTCGCGCAGCAACGCCGGCTGGTGCTGTCGGCCGGCATGATCGGCTGCCGCGGGCGGGTGCAGCGCGAGGGCCTGATACTGCATGTCATCGCCGAACAACTGATCGACCGTTCCGCGCTGTTGCGCAGCGTGGGCGAGCGCGATGGGGAGTTTCCGATCCAGCGCGGCCGCGGCGATGGAGCCACGCATGGCGGCAGCCCCGATGCCCGCACCGACGCCCGGCATCCGCCACGCCACATCTTCTTCCCCAACATCAAAGTGCCAACGCGCGACTTCCGGTGACACATGAACATGCCTACAGGGTTCTCACGATTAATTCATGTTTCAAACAAACGAACTCGGCGGCTATTCAAGGCAGATGCAGCCTTATTCATGTGTCTAAGACATATCTCTCAGAGTCATGACAGGTGTTTTCGTGGCGCTTCCTCAGAACCAACTGTATCGGCATGGAGACGGGATCATCCGCCCCGTAGTTGATGAGGCTTTCAAATGCGTAATTTCCTGATGGCGGCTGTTGCTGCAGCGGCTCTGATGAGCGCTTCCGTGGCAATGGCCGACGAGTTCAACAGCCCCCAGCAGCAGCAGGGCGGCGTCAGCGCGTATCTCGACAACCAAGCGACCAACTCTGAGTTCGCCGACCCGACTGCGCCGAACAGCATCCACAGCCACGGCCACCCGTAAGCCGCTCCTGGCTTCGAACAACCGGTTGACGTGCGAGGCAGGCACGACTCTGCCCTCTGCCGCCTTCTTATCTGACGTGAGTACCGGTCATAACGTGTCGTATGCATTAATGTTCAGTGATAGAACGCATCCATGCGCTACGCGCATATGGGTCAGAGTCTAGCTAGGCATTCTAATTATGCTGCGACGCAACATATTTAGTGATGTCGATCGGTGGGATTATCCGCCCCGACAAACTAACAAGGCACTACAATGCGTAATCTCCTTATGGCGGCAGTTGCAGCAACGGCTTTGATGGGCCCTTCCGTGGCGATGGCCGACGAGTTCAACAGCCCGCAGCAGCAGCAGGGCGGCGTCAGCGCCTACCTCGACAACCAGGCCACTTCGTCCGAGTTCGCCGACCCGACTGCGCCGAACAGCATCCGCAGCCACGGCCACCCGTAAGTCGTTTCCCGTTCGGGAGCCCAAATAAAGTTGTGACGTTGGGCAGGAGCAATCCTGCCCTTCGTCGTTTCAAAGCTCGGCGCAGCGTTGTTGCAGGACGCTGTGAGCGGGTTGGATGGCTTCCTGCAACAACATCGATGTATATTTAAGAGAGAGTACCGGCCCATGGGCGTGGTGGGCCGGCATTTTTTGGGTTAGTTGACGCAGAGGATGATTTTGCCGCGTGCCCGGCCTGATGCTTGGTGGGTGAACGCGTCGCTGAAGTCTTCCAGCGCAACCGTGCGGTCCACCAGGACCTTGAGCGTTCCTGCGTCGAGCCGCTCGACGATCTTCCCGAGGCGGCTCGCGTCGGATTGGTGGAACACGAACGACGCCGTGACGTTGTGCGCCTTGGCCAGCGCTTCGTCGGGCGGAGAGGTGGTCGAGACGAGAATGCCTCCCGAGCGCAGCACGTCGAACGAGCGCTGCTGCGTGTCGTCCCTGAGGGTGTCGAGCACCACGTCGACATCGGACAGCATCTTGGCGAAGTCCTCCGAACGATAGTCGATCACCGGGTCGGCGCCGAGCCGGCGAGCGACGTCGATGCCGGTGCCCGAAGCCGTCGCGATCACCCGGGCGCCCGCGGTCCGGGCGAGTTGGACCGCGAAGCTGCCGACGCCGCCCGCCCCGGCATGGATCAGTATCGTCTGCCCCCGCTCAAGGCTCGCCACCTCGAACAACGCTTGCCACGCGGTGCCGGCCGCTGTCGGGATGCCGGCCGCCTCCTGCAGCGGCACCTTGGTCGGGGCGGCGGCCAGGTAGGCGGCCGGGAGCACCGCGAACTCGGCCAGGGCGCCGCCCCGCGTGGGATCGAGCCGCGCGACCACCTGGTCGCCGCTCCGCCAGCGGGTGGCGGACGCCCCGGCACGCTCGACCGTGCCGGCGAGGTCCGTTCCCAGCGTGTAAGGGAAGCCAAGCGGGAAGAAGCCGTGCATGGCGCCGCTGCACAGCTGCACGTCGAGCGGGTTGAGGCTGGCCGCCGTTACACGGACCAGAACCTCGTCGGCGCCGGCCTCGGGCATCTGCACCTCTTCGAGGGCAGGCGACGGGCCGTATTGGTGGATGCGGACGGCCCTCATCACACGCCCTCCTTGGGCACCGGCCATGCGCCGACCTGGAACAGCCAGCCGAACCAGTCTTCCATGTGCCAGGTGTGGGTGATCCGGCCACCCTCGAGGTGATGGAACTCGTGCAGCCGCATATTGAAAGCCTTGTTGGTCGGCGCGACCCCGAACCATTCGCCCTTGTGGGTGCCGGTGATCTCGGCCCGCACCGCCGCACGGCCGGGCGCACCGATGATCTCGTGGACCGTGACCTTGCAATCAGGGAACGCCGCCAAAAAGCCTTGGATCAGCGGCTTCATGCCCTCGCGCCCGGGCTGCTGGCCCGGCGCCAGGGGAATGTCCTGCCAATCGGGCGTGACCGCCTGATCGAGCAGATCGGACTTGCCTGCGCCGAACGCCTGATAAAGCGTCTCGATCGCCAGGCGCTCCTCCCCGGTCAGCCCGGTAACCTTCGGCTCGTCTGCAGTGCTGCTCATGGATGCCTCCCCTGTGTTGCCGGCTCGGAGCCGTGACATGAATATGACCTCCAACAAAGCATGGTTGAAATCGATTGATCGTATGCGCATCCATCCACGCCTTGGGTGTCCAATCCGGGGTTGAGTTTGCCTTACGCCGATTGAGCGGCGAAGTACCGGATTTCCCAGTCGATCAGGTCGGGATGCTCCCATCCCGGATAATCCGAGATGACCGTAGGCTTGTACTCGGCGATGATCTGGTCAAAGGTTCGCCCGGCTTGCCGAAGCCGCCGGACCTCTCGCCCGACGGTCTCGATATGCGCGGCGAGATTCAGCGCGATCTGAATGTCGCCGATGTCTCCATGGCCCGGCACCACCCGGGCCGGATCGAAGCGCCGGAAGCCGTTCAAGACCTCCAGCCACCGGGCGCTGTCGATGTCTCGGTCCTGCGGTGGGAACCAGGGAAAGATCGGAAACATGCGCTCCTCGATCAGGTCGCCCGTGAACAAAATCCGTTCTTGCGGCAGGAAGACGACCTGGTCGCCGCGGGTATGGGCGGTGCCCCAGGTGTGAAACTCCACCTTGCGCCCGCCAAGGTCCAGCTCGGCGCGCGGCCCATCATAGGTGAAATGCGGCATGACGATCTTCGTCCCGTCCAGCGCCGCGGCGGCGGCCGGGGTCTGCGTCTTGCGGAAAAGGTCGATGTACCGCGCGCCCTTCTCCTGCAGCTCGTCGCGCTGAGCTTGATTATAAACGATCGTTGCATCGGGCCGGAACACCTGTGCGCCGTAGCCATGCTCCGGGTGGAAATGCGTCACGGTTAGGAACAGGCGGCGGCTGCCGGCGATCCGCCGCGCGAGATCGAGCACCCGCTCGCCATTGGCCGGCCCCATCCCGCAATCGACCACCAGTGCGGCATCGTTGCCCAGGATGATGCCGATGTTTGGCACTAGCCAAATCCGGTGGTCGCGGATCACCCACACCCCGTCGGCAATCTCCTGCAGGTTGGATGTGTCCACCGTCGGGGGCCGTAGGTCGACATACTTCGGGTCGGCCCCTTGCGCCGCGACACGGACGCTGCTCGCAGCAAAGGCGGTTGCCGCCATCGCAAAGGTCCGTCGTGACATGGAAGGCATCGTATGCGCCCGTCCGGCCGCTCGCTTGTCTGACATTGTAGCTGCGTCCTGTCTTTGTCGGAGCCGTGTTGTTCGCTGTCGGTGCAAATCAGGCGAGCAGGTTTTCCAGCCTGATCGGAAGCTCGCGTAACCGTTTGCCCGTGGCATGGAACACGGCGTTGGCGATGGCGGCATTCATGCCGACGATGCCGATCTCGCCGATCCCCTTCACGCCCAGCGGGTTCACCCTGTCGTCGTGTTCCGGCACCATGATGATATCGACGGAGGGTACGTCGGCATTCACCGCGATCATGTAGTCGGCCAAGTTGTCGTTGACGTAGCGCGCCGAACCGGCGTCGATCTCGGTCGCTTCATGCAGCGCAGATGACAAGCCCCAGATGACCCCACCCATGTACTGGCTGTATGCCGTGAGCGGGTTGATGATCGTTCCTGCCGCAAACGCCGAGACCACCCGCGGCACCCGGACTTCGCGGGTACGGCTGTGTACCCGCACCTCGACGAAATGGGCGCCGAAGGCGTATGCCGAAACGTCCTTGCGCGCTTCGCCGCGCGAGAACATCACCTTGCCCTTGTATAGCCCGGCCATGGCGGCCGCAGGTAAGCCCGCCGGCACATTCTCGGCATAAACCTCCAGCCGACCCCCGGTCCTGCCGACCGCCTTGGCCAACGGCTCGCTGCTGTTTCCAGGTCCCGTCAACGCCCTTTCCGACAATTTCAACGTGGCGGGATCGGCGCCGTGGAAGGGACTGCCCTCGTCCTTGACCGCCGCCTCCGCGATACGGCGCCGGACTTCTTCGCACGCCTTGACAGCGACATGCGTGGTGGTGGCGGCGTTGTTCGATCCGCCAGCCACGGTCACCGGAGGCAAGTCACTATCGCCCATATGCACCGTTACATCCTCGATCTTCAGACCGAGCGAGTGGGCGACGGTGATGGCCACGGTGGTATAGGCGCCGGTGCCCATCTCGTGCCCGGCCAGGCCGATCGTCGCCTTGCCATCCGGCGTGAGCGACAGGCGTGCAGCCGCCGGCGCGATGTTGGTGGGATAACAAGACGCGGCGCAGCCATACCCCACCAGCCACTCGCCATCCCGCATCGATCCCGGCTGGGCGTTGCGCGCGCTCCAATCGAACTTCGTTGCAGCCTGGTCAAAACACTGCATCAGCGAGCGGGAGGAGAACGGCAGTCCCGATACGGGGTCGGTCTGCGTGTCGTTGACGCGGCGGAGTTCCACCGGGTCCATGTTGAGCGCATAGGCCAACTCGTCCATGGCACTTTCAAGCGCGAACATGTAGGGCATTTCGGCCGGCGCCCGCATGAATCCCGGCGTGTTGCGGTCGGCGTGGACCACATTCACGGCCGTGGCGATGTTGGGGCAGGCATACATCCGCGCCGTCGTATCGACCCCGGCGACATTGTAGCCAGAGGGACGCGACGTGAGCTCCCAGCCTTCGTGGGAAAATGCAGTAAGCTTGCCGTCTCGGGCCGCGCCGAGTTTCACGCGTTGCCGCGTCTCCGCCCGATAGCTCACGATGGTGAAGCCCTGGTCGCGCGTCGGCACCAGTTTCACCGGCCGACCAAGCCGCCGTGCCGCAATGGCGATCCAGGCCGTGCGCGAGGTGATACCGCCCTTGGCGCCAAACCCGCCGCCGATGTAGCGCGAGATGGTGCGGACATTCGCGGGGTCGAGACCGAGCTGCTCGGCGACAGCGGCCTTCAGCCCCCACATGAACTGGGAGGGTTCATAAATCGTCAGGTTCGGGCCGTCCCACACGCATGTCGTGGTGAACAGTTCGATCGGGTTGTGGTGTTGCGCGGGGGTCTGGTATTGCGCCTCAACCGTTACCGGAGCTGCGGCGAAGGCAGCCACGGTGTCGCCTTTCTGAGGCTTGCGCCCATCGGGCTTGGCCGACCGGATATCGACGCCGGGCGAGTCGAGCGTGGCACTCGCCGGCTCGTCCATGTACTGAACGTCAACCTTGTTCGCGGCTTCGCGCGCCGCCTCGTAGGTATCGGCCACGACCACGGCGATGATCTGCCCATCGTGCCAGATGCGGTCCGTCTCCAGCGTCGTGGTGGTCGGGCCGCCATCGCCGCCCGGCGGAGCCTTGGCTTGGCGGCCGACATTGGCGCCGGTGAGAATATCGAGCACGCCGGGCACCGCCTTGGCGCGATCAAGGCCGAGCGCGCCCACCCGGCCCCGGGCAATCGCGCTGGTCACCAGATAGGCAAAAGCCGGATTGACCAGCGGCTCGTCCGATCCGTAGCGCGCGGCGCCAGTCACCTTCGCGACACCATCGATGCGCGGCGTGGGCCTGCCGAACAGTCCATTTACTTCACCGGGCATATCAATTCTCCGCAGTCTTGATCGGCATCGCTCTGGCTTGCATCAGGGCGCGAACGAGGGTTCGCCGCCCTAGCTCCGGTTTGTAGTCGTTGTTGCCGTGGGTGACGGCGCCGCTGAGTGCGGCCGTCGCGGCGGCCTCGGCATTCGCCTCGGTCATGGGCTTGCCGGTCAGAACCGCTTCGGCTTCATGCGAGCGCCAAGGCCGATACGCCATGCCGCCGAGCCCGATGCGCGCCTGGCGCACCTGATCGCCATCCATCTCAAGCGCGACCGCGGCCGAGGCGATGGCGAACTCATAGGACGCCCGGTCACGTACCTTGAGATACACGGAGCGGCTCGTCCATCCCCCGGCCGGGACATGAAAGGCGGTGATGACCTCGCCGGGCTTCAGGGTGGTTTCGATATGCGGCTGGCCTTCGGGCAATCTGTGAAGGGTCGAGAAGGGAATGAGGCGCGGCCCCTGCGGCCCGTTCAGTTCGACACGCGCATCCAGGGCGATAAGAGCGACGCCGAAGTCGCCGGGAGATTGCGAGATGCAGCTCTGGTCGACGCCCAGCACGGCGTGGTTGCGGTTGAACCCGGTAATCGCCGCGCAACCCGAACCCGGGGTGCGCTTGTTGCAGGCGGTCCAACTGGTGTCGCGGTAGTAGGTGCACCGGCTTCGCTGCAGCACGTTGCCGCCCAGGGTGGCCATGTTGCGTAACTGCGCGCTGGCAGCCAGCTGAAGGCTTTCGGCGATGGCGGGATAGTCCGCCAGAACGGCGGGATGCCTCGCCACGGCGGACATCTTGGCGAACGCCCCCAAGCGCAGGCCGTTCGGTCCCGCCTCGATTGCGGCGTGGGAGGCGTGCAGCGGCGTGATGTCCACCAGCCGCTCCGGCGTGAGCACGTCCAGCTTCATCAGGTCGATCAGCGAAGTGCCGCCCGCCAGGAACTGCACCGGCGCGTCCGTCTGGCCCTGCCCGCTTTGGGAGCCGAGGCGCGAAGCCTGTGCCAAGTCATCGGCTCGGCCATAGACGATCGGGCGCATCAGGCGTGCTCCATCTGACTGCGGGCCTGTTTGATCGCAGCGACGATCTTGGGATAGGCCGCGCACCGGCAGAGATTGCCGCTCATGTATTCGCGGATGTCCGCGTCGGTATTGGCATGACCCTCGCGCACGCAGGCGACGGCGGACATGATCTGGCCGGGCGTGCAGTAGCCGCACTGAAACCCATCGTGGTCGATGAACGCCTGCTGCATCGGATGCAGGTGGCCATCCGTCCCCGCCAGCCCTTCGATGGTCGCGATCTGCTTGCCCTGCGCCGCCACGGCCAGCGTGAGGCACGACAACACCCGCTCGCCGTCGACATGCACGGTGCAAGCGCCGCATTGGCCCTGGTCGCAGCCCTTCTTGGAGCCGGTGAGATGTATGTGCTCGCGCAATACATCAAGCAGCGACGTCCGCGTATCGACGGTCAGCCGGTGGTCCCGGCCGTTCACGGCGAGGGTCACATCGGACCAGCGTGTCGGGGCCGCGGGCGGCGTTGCCGCTTCCGGAGCCGGTGAAGCCGCCGCCCAGGCGGCAACCGGGATCGCGGCGATGAGCGACGCGCTTCCCAGTAGCGCCCGGCGGCTCGGTCCCGGTGTCTTCTCAGCCATGCCAAATCTCTCCATCTGCCGGTAGAACCATGGCGGCCCAGTGGTGCGGAATGCCGAGTCGGCACAGGCGGCCAGCGGCTCCTCGCTGTTAAAACGGGGCTATGTTAAACACGATGGGCGCTTGCTGCGTAGGTTTGAAATCGATTGATAATATGTGCAAGCATCCACCGCATGGATTTGCACGGTATCGATCTGAATCTGCTGGTCGCCTTCGATGCGCTCATGGCGGAGCGCAGCGTGACCCGGGCGGGGACACGCATCGGCCGGACGCAGCCCGCGATGAGCGCGGCCCTGTCACGCCTACGAGCGCTGCTTTGCGACGAGCTGTTCGTGCGCGGCCCGACTGGCCTGCAACCGACGCCGCGCGCGCTGGATCTCGCCGAACCCCTCGGGCGTGCGCTTGCAGACATCCAGCGCACGCTTGAGTTCACCCAGGCGTTCGATCCCCGATCATCGGCCGTGACCTTCAACCTTGGATTCTCCGAACATCCAACGTTCGTGCTGCTGCCCCCCTTGGTAGAGCGTTTGCGGGAGGTGGCGCCCGGGATCACGCTGCGCATCCGCAGCTTCACGGCCCGCAACGACGCGATCACGATGCTGGACGCGGGCGAGGTCGACCTGGCGATCGGGGTGCCGCCGACCACCGCGACCGGACCGATCCTAATCCGTCCTCTGTTCGAGGAACGGTACGTGTGCATCGTGAGGCGCGGCCACGCGGCGGCAAGCGCTCCGTTGGACCTCAAAACCTTTCTGGGCCTCTCGCACCTGCTGGTGTCCCCCGAGGGAGACCGCTTCGGGGATGTCGATACGGCCTTGGCCAAGCAGGGGCTGAAACGGCGTCTCGCCTTCACGCTTCCGCAAATGTATGCGGCGCCGACGCTGATCGCGCGATCCGACATGATCTCGACGGTGATGAGCGGGGTGGTTGCCGCTTCGGGCCATGCGGACGAGTTGCGTGTCCTCAGCCCGCCACTGGATCTTAAACCGGTGCCATTCGTCCTGCTCTGGCACAAACGCAACGACGCGCATCCGGCGCAGCGCTGGTTCCGCAACTGCATCGCAGCCCTGCCCGGCATGGCATCGCCGTCCGACATCACCTCATCTGCTGGCGCGGACGGCCCTGCGCCGTGACTGCTGCGGCTGCGCCGGAGCCTGCGTTGTCAGCGGCTCGACAACATGCGCCGGAGAACGCCATCCTGCCAGGCATAGTGATGCACGAGCGCGGCAGCGGCATGGAAGAACGCCAGGCCGAGAAGGATGTTGGCCGCCAAGCCGTGCCATTGGGTTATCGGCCGCCGCCACGCGAGATCGCCGATCTGCGGCAGGCTCACGAGGTCGAAAAGGTTATAGCCGCGCACGAAGGCGTTGGTGACGCCCAGCGCCACGACGGTCAGCAACAGCGCATATAGCAGGTAGTGGGTTGCTTTGGCGAATACATGGACAACACCGGCATCGGCAGCGGGCAGACGGCGGCCACTGGTTCCGCGCCAAGCCAACCGCCAGCCGAACACAATGGCGAGCGCGAAGCCACCCACGACGTGAACCGACCAGTAGCTCGTGTTGACCAGCCCGTCGGGGATCCAATCCGCCGTCTGGCCACTGACCCAAAGCATGGCGACCAAGCCGGCCGTGGCCCAGTGCAGGGCGATGGTGGTCCGGTCATAAACTGGAGTTGCGACGCTCATGGAGCCATATCCTTCGTTGAACTCAATCTCTGCCAATCCAGCTTCCGGCTGCCCAGCCAACTAGTCGTGAACATCGTGCGTTGCGGCAGCGCCTCGGCGTCAATGCCCTGCCTCTTTGAGCGCTGTCCAGTTTGCTTGCTGGCCCAGCAGCGCCGCACGGTTCACGCGCAACCAGGAGTTCGTCAGCCATGTCTGTTTTCCCAGCGATTAGCCGATCTGGATACAGGCCTCACACAACAAGATGAGAAGGTGCTGGATGTTCATGAAATTGATTTCGAGTATGCGAGGCCATTTACCGGCAGCATGTCTCGGCGATGCGACTTATCGGATGTCAGCTTTACCCACAACGTCAACATCGACCGGCTTGCCTGATGCCTTGCAAGCGATTTTCGGCCAGTTGAACTAATCGAAGCGCTCGATAGCTCGCCGCTGCCAGAATGAGCCTTGCCAAACTTGCTAAGTGCGCGATTATAAACTCGCAACGTTAGCAACATCTTGTCTTCCATTCTCAAGTTCTTTTCAGCAAACATACGCCCTGCAGAGCCGAATGCTTTGCGTAGAGGCGCGTTGCATACCAGTTCCTCGATATTTTGCGCGAGCGCCTGCGCATCATTTGGCGGCATGAGCCTGCCTGTAGCACCAGACTTCACCAACTCGGACAAACCACCGACATCAGAGGCAATCACCGGGCGGCCGGCCGCCATCGCCTGCGCGGCTATTCTGGATTGCGCCTCCCGACGTGACGGAATGATAACGATCTGGAGGCCCGAGAGTAGATCTGGGATGTTTTCGCAATGTCCGATGAATTGCACCAACTGCTTCAGCTCTGTTTGAGTGACCCGAGACCGCAAACATTGCGCGTACGCTTCATGTTCAGCGGTGGCCAATCCGGCGATTGTAAGGCGCGTCCGCACTGAGCGGCGGCGTAGAAGTTCAAACGCATCCAACGCCAAATCCGGTGCCTTGTCTGGTCGCAGCATCGCCACCATGGCAACGTCTACAATGTCAGAGTTTTCCGTGTCTTTGAGGCTAGGCACGTCGAAAAAATCTGCCTCCGCCCATTCTCCGATAATCGTACTCCGGTCAGGTAAAAGCAGCCGGTCGCTTTGCAGATTGCCGAAGATGGAACTCGCGGTGCAAACAACCTGGTCGAAGCCGTAGCGCCATTTAAGCCGCCGAAACATGCCATGCCCGGCTTTGGGCGTGACATGAACGCTTCGAACGATGCCGGCGAGGTCGCGGCAGCCAAGTGCGGCCTTGCTATCCAAGTTACTGTGGCAATCGATAACCGAAATCCTTTTTTGTCTTACCAACCGACGGAGCGCAAAGGTCGCAGCGGTTGAAGACAATCCATCAAATGGCAGATTTATGACATCGAGCCCTATAGCCAAGGCTTGCAGCCACGTGGCGCCTCCGACGGGCGTTGCTATGGTGGCACCAAATCCGCGCTGCCGCAGCCACTCGGCTTGCTTGACGACGCGATGCTCAAGGCCGCCCCAGTTACGACCGGAAACAGTATGCAAGACGTGCAGCATGGTTATGTCAGCACAAAGCGCGACATCCACTCGTGTCGCTGCTGCGAAACCGGCATTGGGTCACGCGGGCACATTCGCCCGGTCTGCGAGGGTCCGGGTCAGCACGCCGAGAACAGCCTCTACCGGTATCGAGTTCATCGAAGCGGTTCCCCAATCGAGCGCACTGATGACGATCGAACGCTTGCTGGAATGTGCGAACTTGGCGGGATCCGTAGGCCCGAAAAGTCGAACAACCGGAATGTCTGAAACCGCCATCATGTGGCCGCAGCCGCTATCATTGGCTAGCCCGGCGAGACATTGCGCCGCAACGGCAATTGTTAAGTCTGGACGGAAACCGTACGCCATGACGGCCGGGTTCTGCAACGGAAACTGAGCAGAACACGGAACGCTCCGCAGCTGTTCATATAACGGCAATTCGTCCGGCCCGAGCAGCCAGACTGGCACATACCCTGAGCTTGCCAGCGACTGCGCGACATCTATGAAGTTTGCAACCGGCCATATCTTATTCCGCCCTCCAGCGCCCGGCGCTATAGCAACGTAAGCCGGGCCACGGGGTAGAAGGCGCTCGGCTAGATCTGTCATGGCAGCGTCAAGCCGAAGCGCGGGTTGCGTCGTCTGGGACTGACCCGTGGCAAGCTCCAACAGCTGGAGCAACTGCTGCACGACTGCGAGTGGCCGGGCATGATTTCTGGTCGGCCTGCGATCGGACAGCAAGAAATTCGCTGATCCCGAGAGGAACAAGCCGGGCCGCATCCGCCGTAAGGCTAGTGTGGTGAGCACGCCCCGCTGGGTGTCGAAGATGATGTCGAACTTCCGCTTGCGGAGACTCGGACGCTCTCTCCAAGCCATTTTATGCTGCTGCCCGGGATGATCCACCACCTCGTCGAGCAGGCCGACGACGAGTGGAGCAAGCACGGAGCCGAAGACACTCGGCCCTCGGCCTGCAAGCCACGTTATAGTTCCCGATGGGTACGCGCCACGAAGTGCCTGGATAAAGGGAAGCTTAATCAGCCCGTCCCCAACTAGATCGACTCCCACATAAACAAGAACGTCAGGATGCGCGCGCATTAGCGTTCCACCCATCCCTAATACAGCAGGCTGCAACGAACACTCAGCATCCACCGCTTTTTCAATCTCCGCACTTGCCTACCAGAGGCCGCAATACGCAAGCAACCTTACAGAAACCTGACCAGCGGCTTACTATGCCGGCCTGGCAAAGGCCGCGGCCTGACCCTGTCCGGCTTGCCCATCACCATCGTTCGCCGCCGATCGTCAACGCCACGTGCGTGCATGGTAAAGCTGGAGCACTTGCATTCAGGCGACGGTCTTGTAACCTGAATAGAAGTGCATCGGGGCGAGAGTTCTTGTGTTATTGCAAACCTGCCAGTCATAATGCGGGAAAGGATGCTGCCATGACCAGATATCATTCTCTACAAGGAATGTTATGTTGCGGGATAGCTCTTTGTTTTTCCGTGGGCGCTGCCGTTGCAGGCGGGAGCGGTCCAGCCAACGGAGATACATCGAAGGAGGGGGTCGCGCTCAGCAACTCCTATGCCGGCAACACCTGGCGTCAGCAGATGCTCAAGACCTGGGATGTCGCGACCAAGGACGCCATCGCGCGGCACGTCATCGCCAAGACCCAGATCGTGAACTCGAACAACTCCGCGCCACAGCAGGAAGCGCAAATCCAGAACCTCATCCTGGAAGGCTGGAGCGCCATCGTGATCGACGCGGCCTCGACCACCGCGTTGAACGGCGTCATCAAGGAGGCTTGCGACGCCAAGATCAAGGTCATCGTGTTCGACAGCCTGGCGACCGCGCCGTGCGCCATCAAGGTCGCCTACGATTACGAGCGGATGGGCCGGCAGGAAGTGGACTACGTCGCGCAAAAGCTGGGCGGCAAGGGCAACTTGCTGGAGATTCGCGGCATTCCCGGCACTTCGGTCGACACCGACATCGACCACGGCATCCGGGCGGAGGTTGCCAAGTATCCCGGCCTCAAGATTGTCGGCTCGGCCAACGGCAACTGGACGCAGAGCATCGCGCAAAAGGAAGTTGCCGGTGTGCTGCCAAGCCTGCCGGACATCGCCGCAGTGGTAACCCAGGGCGGCGACGGTTACGGCACCTACCAGGCATTCAAGGCGGCAGGCCGCGCCACGCCGCTCATCATCATGGGCAACCGGCAGGACGAGTTGTCGCTGTGGCATCAGCTGGACGGAGACACCGGCGGTTACGCGACGGTCTCGATGTCCTCCGCACCGGGTTGCGCCTCGGTCGCGTTCTGGGTGGCGCAGCAGGTATTGGCCGGCAAGACGGTGCCGGATACTGTCGAGGTGCCGCTGCTGGTCATCAACCAGAAGGATTTGAACCCCTGGCTGAAGGCGACGCCGGACGGTGGCGTGGCAACGCCGGTGTATGACCAGTCCTGGACCGCCGGGCTGATCGACGCCAATGCCAACCACACGCCGTTGCCGACCTCTCCGGTTCCGAGCGGCAGCTGATCGAGCGTGCCCCCTTTCATCGCCCTGAAGGGGATCGAAAAGCGGTTTGGCAGCGTGCAGGCCCTGGCCGGCGTGGATTTGCAAATCCCTGCCGGCCGGATGGTCAGCATCGTCGGCCATAACGGCGCCGGCAAATCCACTCTGATGCACGTCCTGGCCGGCACCATCGCCGCCGACCGGGGCGCGCTGGTGGTCGATGGCAAGGACAGCGCCGCGGCTTACGGCGTGCGGCCCGCGCAAGCACACGGCGTACGCTGCGTGTTCCAGGAACTCTCGCTATGCCCCAACCTGCGGGTCTACGAGAATGCCCGGATCATGCATCCGTCGCTGCGTGGCGCCGGCTGGCGCAACCGCACCCGCGCGCTCATCGCCGCCGCTCTGGACGAGGTTTTCCCTGGTCACAGCATCGATCCCGACGCCATCGTCGGCGACCTGTCGCTCGGCCAGCGGCAGATGGTCGAAGTCGCGCGCGCCTTTACCGAGAGCGACGTCAAGGTGCGGCTGGTCATTCTCGACGAGCCGACCTCGTCGCTCGACGCCACCGCCGCCGACCAGCTCATGCGCTTCACCGCCATTGCGCGCGCGCGCGGTATCGCCTGCACCTTCATCTCGCACCGCCTCGCCGAAGTGTTGACCCACACCGACGAGATCGTCGTCATGCGCGACGGCGCGGTGGCCGGCGGCGGTGCGGCGGGCGACTTCACTCAGGACACGCTGGTGGAGATGATGGGAGTGGTGCGTAACGATGCGGGTCCGACGCAGGGCAGCCAGGTCAAGGCCGGCAACGCGCTGCGGGTTGCTGAGGCGGGCGGCTTCACCGCACGCGCCGGCGAGGTGATCGGTTTGGCCGGCCTTGCGGGGCATGGGCAGCGCGACCTGCTGCTGCGCGTGTTTGCCAAAAAAACCCGTGGCGCGAAGGCGGCGCAGGTGCACGGATCGACCGCCTACGTCAGTGGCGACCGGCAGACCGAGGGCGTGTTCCCGTTATGGTCGGTGGCGGGCAACATAACC
>JAABUQ010008040.1_pt1 | contig 14959 bp, 14 predicted proteins | sample 5560001 | NCBI WGS metagenome assembly JAABUQ01 (sample SAMN10711888, study PRJNA513371) | rock metagenome | isolation source: Antarctica rocks | place: Antarctica: Victoria Land, Finger Mt nord | collected 2015-12-18 | reverse complement strand
TGCCCCCCTGACCGGCGGCGCCCCCGGCCTCTGGACAGGTGCCAACCACCAGCACCGGTAGCTCGGCCAGTTGCCGAGCGATGAAGCGCAGTAGCAACAGCGATGGCGCATCGGCGGCCTGTAGGTCATCCAGCGCCAACAGCAGCGGCCGCTGCGCCCCGGCGGCGGCAATCCGGTCGACGACACGCCGGAAGACCGCGAGGCGGGCGCTCCCAGGCTCCGCCGGTGCGATGCCCTCGCCCGTCCCCTCCTCAAGGCCCGCCGCCGCGCCGGAATCCACCTGGCCCAGAATCTGGATCCATGGCCAGTACGCCGGCGCACCGCCGCCCGCCCAACAGCGACCCCAGACCGCGTGCGCACCGCTCCTCGCCGCCTCGGCGGCAAGGGCCTCCGTCAGCAGCGTCTTGCCGATGCCCGGCTCCCCCATCAGCACGATTAGCGCGCCCCGCCCGACGAGCGCCTCGTCAAGCCCGGCGCGCAGCTCGCCCAGCTCGCGCTCGCGCCCCACCAGCAGCCGATCGCCGCCGAGGGACACCGTCGCCACCTCCGAGCCAGCCAAGTGCATGTCGACACTCATACGCGTGATCACAGGATGACGCACAGATACCCAGGCGCGTGCGTCACCCGTAAGTCGCAGGCGACTGCGCATGGTTTCCCGCCGATGTACCTCGCGTCAATGACGCGACTGGCTAGTCGGCCTGCGCCCTCGGTCTGGCGAAATCTCTTGAGCCGAAGTCAACTGCCGTCCCTGTCTGTGGACGCGCCTTCGCTGCTGCGCTGCTGGAGCGGATGCACGCCGCCCAATCCGAACTCTACTGGGGCGGCAGCGCCGAATTGTCCGAGGTCTGCGGCGCGTTATCGGCCAGGTTGCAGGTTGCGCACGCGCCGACCGATCTCGTGGTCCTGGCCGTATCCGGCTGCCGCCCAGACAGCCCCGGCTACCGCATCATCGTAGGCAACGAGAGCCGTCACGCGAGATGCGCCCTTACCGCGCAGGCGCTCCTCGCCGGCACGCACCAGCGTTAGAGCGATGCCCTGACGCCGATGACTTGGGAGAACAGCCAAGCGGTACATGTTGCCTCGCCAGCCATCCCATGCGGCGATCAACGCACCAATGATCTTCCCCTCGGCCTCGGCAACCAGCAGAGACCCCGGGGCGTCGGTTACAAGCCGCCGGATGTCTGCAACACGGTCAGGCGTGCTCGCATGAGCACTCCGCGCCGTTGACCACAACTCGAGCACAGCAGCGACCTCCCCTCGGAGACAAGCCCTGACGATCACGGTCTCGGCACTCAAGAACGCATCATGCCGCACACGCGTGGGTGCACTGACAGCACTGACGGCTACAAATGGTCGCTCGGCGACGATGGTTTTCTAACGCATGGAAGGTGCGGATGAGCGATCTGTGGGTGCGTGCCGGGACCGAAGCTGACCAAGCGGTCGTCGTAGCGCTCTTTGACGACGCGGTGGCCTGGCTGGTAGCGCGTGGGCAGACCGGTCAGTGGGGGAGCGAGCCGTTCTCCCAGCGTGCCGACTCGCGCGAAAGGGTCCATGCGTTCGCCACTGGCGGCGGGCTGCGCATTGCCGAGCGCGACGGCGCACCGCCTGACCCGCCGGCGCGATAGTCGCGAGCAACAGCCCTGCCAGCCCGTAGCACACTCCACCCGCATAGAGCAAAGGTCGCAGACTTGGACCTGCTCAGCGCCAACCGCGGACGATGTCCCGAACCTTGTTGCAAGGCCTTTTGACCGGTTCGATTCCGGTCGTCGCATTTTCGATTGCCCAAGCGACGCAGTGTCGCTGGCGGTACATGCGCGCCACCTGCATTGGGGTGGGAGCTGGAACCGGTCGACGGCCACGAGTTGGCGGGCGCGCGCTACAACGCGCCCTCGTGATCGGCTAAGAATTCCTGGCGCGGCGCACCCTGTCGTGACGCCTACCGTCTCACCCCGGTGAGCAGGCGCACGTGGCGGCGAGCGCGGATCGAGCCATGCGCATCCCGGGCCGTGGCGATCACCAGGTAATGGCCAACGATGAGTCGGGCGTGGGCCGCGAGGGTCAGATCGAGCTGTCTTCCCGCGGGCCCCACCGTGGGCCGGCGTCCGAGCAGGTGCGCGACTGGCACTTCGCGGCCGTTGATGAGTAGGTACAGGCGCACGCTGACGAGGCTGGCGCGGCCCCCCAGAGTGCGGATCTCGACGGGCACCAACGTCCGGAGGCGCGACGGTCGACGTCGGCCGGGAACCGCTTGGGCCCGAGCCTGACGCCGATGAAGCAGCCGGAGAACGACGAGTCTCACGCGCCGAGTGCGACGGTGCCGGGAGCTGTGGTTTGCTCGCCCGGGACGGCCGCCGCTCGCTGACAACGGACCGGGCGCCGTAGCGGTGGATCCCGCTGCCCCCGGCGAGGGGCCGATCTGACCGTCGGAGCTCCCCGCCGGGCATGACGCGCGCGCTACCCGAGACGAGACAGCCGTGGAGGTCTCAGCGCGAGGATTGGTCGTCGGTCCGTGAGCCGCGAAGATCAGTGGGCGATCCACGCTGGGCAGGGGGCGAGGGTGCCGCGCGGCCGCCGCGTAGGCCTTGCGCGCCTCGGCGTGGGCCAGCACGGTGAGCCTCCTCTGGATCTGAGGCGCGAGGTTATTAGGTTCGGTGGCGCCGGGGATCGCGCGTCGCGCGGCGCGGCGCAGCACCGACGTGGCCGCCGCGCTCAGCGCCGGGGCGGCGGGGCTGAGCACGCTGAACGGCCTCGTGTCGGCGCGGGAGCCGAACAGGGATGCGAGCGAGGTGGAGGTGGCGTCGAACTCGGTGAGCGGCGGCAGGCCGAGCAGCTCCTCGACGGTGCGCAGCATCCCGGTCTGGTCGAGGTGGGTACTGACCTGCTGACCGGGGTTCGTCCACGGGCTGATGGTCAATCCGAGCGTGCGGTGCTCATCGACGTGGTCCTGTCCGGATTGCGGGTCGTCCTCGGTCATGAAGATCGCCGTGCTCCCCCAGTAGGGCGAGTGCGAGACCGTGTCGACGAGCTGCCCGAGCGCGAGGTCCGCGTCGGCGACCTGCTGCTGGGGGGTTGAGGTCAGACCGCTCGTGGTGTGGTCCTCCGGCAGGTAGAGGACCTCCAAGCTGGGAAGCGTTCCGCGGGCGACGTCCTGGGCGAATCCCTGCTGCCAGAAGGCGATGCGCCTAGTGTCGGGAACGTCGGGGGAGAAGCCGAAACCGGGGAAGTCGTGAACGATGTGGCTGTCCAGCTGGGGGGTGACCGCCGGTCCGTTCTGAGCCTGGTCCTGGCGGTAGAACTCCCCGTAGTCACGGAAGGAGATGCCTCCCGCGAGCGCGTCGTCGAAGAGATAGTCGCTGGGCGAGGTCAGGACATCTGAGCCGTTGCCCAGCTCTGATCCCTGCCGCGGCGCCCCGTCCAGCCCGTAGGCCTGCTGTGACAGGCGCTGCACCCAGTCGTTGGCCACCGAACCCATCACCACCTGGTGTCCGGTGTCAGAGACCTCCTCGTCGGCGTAGAAGGACTCCATCAGCCCGAAGCGCTCGGCCAGGGCATGGGCGTTGGGAGTGACCGAGCGCGGATACATGTCATTGGCAGCGAGGCCACCGGGTTCGTCGCCGAACTCCTCGTCGTAGGTCTTGTTCTCGCGGATCATGTAGATCACGTGAGTGACCGCCGGCGCGGGAGACACTGAAGGCACCGACGTGGGGGGCGAACACGGCGCGGCCGCGCTCACGCTGGCCACACGGTTGTCGAAGAGCACCTGGGCGGTGTCCTCGCTGAGCGTGCTCGGGTCGGGCAGCGGGATCGACTCCACCACGCCGCTCACGCCCACGCCGGTGGGCCCGGGGGCCACGGGCGGCGCGTCGGGGACCGGAGTGCCCAGCGGGACGCCCACCTGCTCCCCCGTGCCCTTCCCCGAGGTGACCAGCAGCACGCCCAAGGCGCCATCCAGGGTCACGGAGGTGGGATAAATGGCCGTGGGAATCCGCCCGCTCAGCGACAGCTGACCCGCGGTCGGACGAGCCACCACCGCAAGCGCGTTATCGGCCGACAGGGCGACGTAGGCGGTGTGTCCGCCGGGCGAGAGCGCCAGTGCGCTGGGAGCGCCTCCTAACTTGCCCGCCTGCTCGGCGAGCGACACGCTGCCGACGATTGTGCCCGTCAGCGGCTCCACCTCCACCAGCGCGTCGTCGAGGCTGGCCAGCACCAACAGATGGCCATCCGGCGTGAAGGTCGGAGCAGCCGGTTGACGACCCACATACACGCGCGAAACGAGTCTCATCGTCGTGCTGTCGAAGATCGAGACGGTACCGGCGTCGCGGTCGGCCGTCACGACCAATGATCGTCCCGCCACGGTGCCGGTGATGACGTCCCACGGCACGGCGCCAGTCGTAGCCGTGGTGCTCCCCGGACCAGCCAGACTCAGGCGAACGAGCTTGGTGCCCTTGTCATAGCGGGCGCTCCCGTCGAACGGCAGGGTCACGAACAAGTGCTGCCCGTCGGGATCGGCGGCCACCCCGCCCACGAACCCGGGCGCGCTGATGGTGGCGCTCTGCTTCGGCGGCCCGGCGACGGGAAGCGAGAAGACGTCCACGCCGTTGGTCGCGCCCCCGGCGGCGTAGAGCGTGGCGCCGTCGGGGGAGAGGGACAGATGACCGGTCTGGGCCCACGGGGCGGCGCTGGGCGACACCGCGCCCCACGGCGTCACCGTGCCGGTGGGCGCGAGCGTCCCCGGATCCAGCTGCGCTACCTGGTTGGGCTGGCTCCCGGTGGTGTCGATCAGCAGACCATGAGCACCGGCGAGTAGGCCGGTGCCGGGAAAGTCGCCCCCAGCCACCATGGTGCCGGCAGGGGACAAGCCCCGTCCGTCCGGGAGCGTGATGGCCGGGGCGGCGGGGGCCGCGGCCGGCCCGCGCTGGGGCGACTGCGCGGCCGTTGCTGTGCTGGAGATCAGAAGCGCAGCGAGCGCGGCGAGGCCGATCGGCCGGAGTTGGGACACCATGCTCGGCGCACGTTAGGGCGCGTCGACGGCGCGCATGTTTCCCGGGTGTGTCCCACCGCATGCCGACCCCGGGGCGAGTTCCCGGCTCGCGCAAGCGAAGGGTGGGACTTGCGCGATCGACCTGCGGCGGGGTGCATGCCAAGATGGGTACCCGGGACACGCCGAGGGGTCACCGCGGGCACGCCCGTCACTCCTGAAAGCCCGACAGGTCGCGTCCCAACCGCCCACGGCCGAACCATGAACCGTTGAATGGAGCCCGATGACCGACGAACACACACACCAGGCCCCCCACGCCCACGAGCACCAGCACGACGGCGACGAGCACGTCCACGCTCACACGACTCATGATCACGAACACGTCGAGCATGAGCACGAGCACGCTCATGACGGACAGACCCACATACATCGCCATCCTCACGAGGTCGGGGTCGAGGAGGTCCATGACCACAAGCACTGATCACCGCGCGGCGCGTCGGCGGGCTTCCTCAGCGGCCGGCGTGCAGCGCGACATCGAGTTCGATCTGCCGCTGCGGCGCGCCTAGCGGAGGTCACGCCGGGCGGTCGACGGACGGCGTCGCCACAGGATGCGCTTGCCGCCCGTGACCGCGATGCGGGCGCCGAGACGTAGCTGGCCTCATCGGAGGCCAGCAGGAGGTAGACCGGGGCCACCTCGGCCGGCTGCCCAGGCCGATGGCCAGCGTGATCACACTCCTGGTCGGGATCTCCTGCGGCGATTCGCGGGTCATCTGAAACGCCGCGTTGCTGACCAGCACGTCGACCCGACCGAACTCCTCGACGGTCTTGGAGACCACCGCGCGGCAGTGGGCGGGGTCGGGGAGGTCGCCAGACACGAGCACTCCCTTGCGACCGGCCTCCTCGACCCAGCGCTGGGCCTCCTGCGCGTCCTCGTGCTCGTGGAGATAGGAGATCAGCACATCAGCGCCCTCGCGCGCAAAGGCGATCGCCACCGCCTTGTCGATGCCGCTGTCGGCTCCGGTGATGATCGTGGCCTTGCCCTCAAGGCGCCCGCAGCCGCGGTAGCTCTCCTCGCCGTGATCGGGTCTTGGATCCTCCAAGCGGCGGGCGCTCAGCGCTCGCGCTGGCCCGAGGTGCTGTCGGGTTCGCTTCGAACCTGCGCCAGGCGCGTCGTGAACACAAGCCCGATGCCGCCGATCAGGTTGCCGACGATCGCGATCCCCAGACTGCGTACCAGGTCCACCCACCCCGAGTGCGACGTGCCGGCGAGCACGCCGAAGATCATCTCGCCAAAGCCGACCACCGCATGGTTGAGTGACGGCGCCGCCAGCAGGAAGCCGACGATCAGTGCGGCGGCGATACGGGCTATACCGGACTCGGCCGCGGCGATCACCCAGGTGAAGACGGTCATCACCGCACCCGCGGCGATCGCGCTCAGCAACGCCGGCAACAACGCTCGATCGCCGAGGGTGTCGGCCATCGTTCCGGCGGCGTGAAGAACCTCCGGCGGGAGTACCCCTCTGACCGAGACGACCGCGGCGAACACGGCCAAGCCCAGGAGATTGAAGATCAGGGTGAGCACCCACATGCGCAGCAGCCCGCGCGGACCAGCGCGTCCCGCGAACACCGCACCGACCGGGATGAGGAAGTTCTCGGTGAACAGCTCGGCCCGGCCGACGGTGAGGAACACGAAACCGACGCCAAAGGTCAACGAGGCAAGCACGTGCGCGGTGGACGGGGGCAGCGCGGCGTCGAGCCCACCCGCGGTCACGGCCAGCGCGAGGATGCCGAAGAGCACGTCGGCTCCTCCGGCAAAGCCCGTCGCGGCCAAGCCGGGCCAGCGTCGAGCCAGCCGGCGCTCCCCCTCGTCGAGACTCTCTTCCCAGATCTCCTCGGGCGTGCGTCCGCTCACCGGCCGGCAGGTACCCCGCTGATGCCGGCTTCAGCCGCGGCGGGCGAGTCGCCGCGGCCCTGTCGGGTAGGAGCGGCGCGGGTGGCCCGCCCCCACCGACCGACACAGGGGTAGAAAAACGCCTGGATCGCCCTGAGACGTGCTACCCGAAGAACACCTCGGCCGTCTCATACAGCGCTGGGTCGAGCAGCTTGGGCTCGCGCAGCGCGTCATCCAGGGCCACCCGAACGATGTCGGGGCCGCGGAGGGCGACCATCTGACCGAAGGCGCCTTCCGCGACCGCGTCGACAGCGGCGACGCCGAAGCGCGTGGCGAGCACCCGGTCATAGGCGGTCGGGGAGCCGCCACGCTGCACGTGGCCCAGGATGGTCATGCGGGTCTCAAAGCCCGTACGCCGCTCGATCTCCTTTTCCAGCTCGACCGCGATGCCGCCCAGGCGCACGTGGCCGAAGGCGTCGCGCTCCTCGCGCGCCGTCTGCTCGCCACCTGCCGGCGTGGCTCCCTCGGCCACGACGATGATCGAAAAGGTTCGTCCGCTGTCGTGGCGGTGCTGGATGCGGGAGCACACCTCGCCGATGTCAAAAGCCCGCTCGGGCACCAGGATGGCGTCGGCCCCACCGGCCATCCCGCTGTACGCCGCGATCCATCCCGCCGTTCGTCCCATCACCTCGACCACCATCACACGGTGGTGAGACTCGGCCGTCGTGTGGAGGCGATCGATGGCGTCGGTGGCCACCTGGACAGCGGTGTTGAAGCCAAACGTGAAGTCGGTGCCGGCCAGGTCGTTGTCAATCGTCTTGGGCACGCCGACCACGTCGATGCCCTCGTGGCTCAAGCGGCGGGCCACCCCCAAGGTGTCCTCGCCCCCGATGGGAATCAACGCCTCGATGCGCTCGCGCTGAAGCGTTAGCTTGACCAGCTCGACCGCGCCCTCCACCGAGTACGGATTGGTCCGCGAGGTGCCCAGGATCGTGCCGCCCCGGTGCAGGATGCCGGCCGTCTTGTCGTGCGTGAGCTCAACCGCGTCGCCTTCGACCAGACCAGCCCAGCCGTTGCGAAAGCCGCAGATCGAATATCCATAGCCGCTGACGCCCCGGCGCACGACCGCACGGATGACGGCGTTGAGCCCGGGGCAGTCCCCGCCGCCCGTGAGGATCCCGACGCGCTCCACCGTCGCATCCTAGATCCAGTCGGTTGCGGTTACGCCGCCGGCCACCGAAGTGAAACAGGGTGTGGCCAGAGTGGCTGAGCTTGTTTCCGTTCGCGTAGCTACGCGATACGTAGTAGTCTGCGGACCATGAGCGATACGTCAAGGCACGACAAGCACCGATCTGCGCGCCCCAACGAGCCGGGGATCCTCATCCTCACCAGCCTCGCGTCCGGGCCCAAGCACGGTCATGCGCTGGCCAAGGACATCGAGGGGTTCGCCGGCGTGCAGCTCGGCCCCGGCTCTCTCTACGGTGCGATCACCAGGATGGAGCAGCGCGGGCTCATCGAGCCTCTGGCCGCAGAGGCCCGACGGCGGCCCTACCGTCTCACGCCAGCGGGTCGGCAGGCGCTTGGCGTCGCAGTCGATGACATGCGCCGCATCGTCGATACGGGCGCTGAACGGCTGAGCCTCCCTCCGCGTCCCCCGTCGAGCGGTCCGATCGCGCGCCGCACCGAGAGGTTCGCGTGATGCCTGTGGGCGACGCTCGGCGCATCCTCCTGCGCTGCTACCCGGGTCGATGGCGTGAGCGCTATGGGGAGGAGATGCTCGCCATGATCGACGACACACTGGGCGAGCAGCCACCAACGCTGCGCTTCTGGCTGGCGATCGCGGGCGCGGGTCTGAGCCAGCGCTTGCGCAGCGCAGGCGTCATCGGCGACGAGCTGCCGCCCTCAGATCAGAGCCGCTCAGGTTCGCTACTCGTGCTGTGCGCGTGGTCGTGCTTCGTGTTGGCCGGGGTCGCCTTCGCCAAGTTCTCCGAGCACTGGCAGGACGTCACCCCGCGTGCCTCCCGTCAGGCTCCAGCCACCGCGTTCAGCGTCCTCCAGACGAGCGCCGCGATCAGTGCCTTACTGGTCCTCGGCGGCGGGGTAGCGGCTGTTCCCGCCGTGGTGCGCTTCGTCCGCGCGAGGGGCTGGTCGGAGATCTGCCCCCCGCTCGTGCGGGCGGCGGTGACCATGGCGGTCCTGGCCGTTTCCACGGTGGCGCTGGTTCTCTGGGCCCACCCCCTCGGCAGCCATCGACGCAACGACGGTCTGTGGCCCTACGGGCTCGTATTCGTCGGGTGGGGACTGCTCGGCGCCCTCACGCTGGCGAGCGCGACGGCTGCCGCGGTCTCCACTGCCCGTCGGCTCGAGCTCTCCGTCACCGTCGTTCGCGTGGAGTCGGTGCTCGCCGCGGCCCTCGCGCTGGGCATGGTCCTGATGACGGTGGCCACGGCGGTGTGGTGGGCGCTGATCGCGTCGCGGGCGTCGTGGTTTCTCAGCGGTGCGCCGATCGGCACCCGGTCCACACCCTGGTCGGTCACCATGGTGCTGACGGCCGGGCTCATGCTCGGGGCCTGTGCCCTGGCGTCAACCGGCGTAGCCCAGATTCGACGAGCCTCAGGCCGCCCCAATCGACAAGCAAGTAGGTGAAGTTGCCTGGCCGGAGCGTTGCTGGTCTCAGAGAACGCTCAGGCTTGGAAGCTAGGCTGGCCGGACACCATCACGCCTGCGAGCTGGAGAGACGACCCACGATGAGGCCTGGATGATCGAGGCAACAGCTCTGACCAAGCGCTACGGCGCGACCCTCGCGGTCGACGATCTGACCTTCCAGGTCCACCCGGGCAAGGTCACGGGCTTCCTCGGTCCCAACGGGGCTGGCAAGTCGACCACCATGCGCATGGTGCTCGGTCTCGACGCGCCCACCTCGGGCTCGGTGACGGTCAACGGAAGGCCGTATGGGCAATACCGGCGCCCCATGTTCGAGGTTGGCGCGCTGCTGGAGGCCAGGGCGATACACGGAGGGCGCAGCGCCTACAACCACCTGCTCTGTCTGGCCCAGAGCAACGGGATAGGCCGCAAGCGCGTCGACGAGGTCCTGGCAACGGTCGGGCTCGACGCGGTGGCGCGCAAGCGCTCCGGCGGCTTCTCCCTGGGCATGGGCCAACGGCTGGGGATCGCCGCAGCTCTGCTGGGCGACCCGCGGGTGGTGGTGTTCGACGAGCCGGTGAACGGTCTCGACCCCGAGGGCGTCCTGTGGATCCGCAACCTGCTGAAGTCACTGGCCGCCGAGGGCCGAACCGTCTTCGTCTCGAGCCACCTGATGAGCGAGATGTCGATCACCGCCGACAACCTGCTCATCATCGGCCGGGGACGCCTGATCGCCGACACGACGGTGGCTGACTTCATTCGGAGTGGCTCGGGCAACTACGTGCGCGTTCGCTCGCCACAGCGCGACGAACTGGTCCGGCTGCTCGCCACCGCGGGGGCGAAGGCGACCGTGCAGGACGACGGGGCATTGAGCGTCACCGGCACCGATTGCGAGCGCATCGGAGAGCTAGCGGGGGAGCACCAGGTGGTGCTGCACGAGCTCTCGTCACAGCGATCGTCGCTCGAGGACGCGTTCATGGAGCTGACCAGGGACTCTGTCGACTTCCGCGCCGGCGGTGGCGACACGCCCGCCGCGGTCGCGGCGGGGGCGACATGAGCGCGGCGACGCAAGCAACCCCCCGCGTCGAGTCCTCCGTCTCCCCCGTGTCGGGCTTCGGGCACCTCCTGCGGTCGGAGTGGACCAAGATCCGGTCGGTGCGCTCCACGTACTGGTCGCTGTTCGCTGCCGTGGTCGCCACCGTCGGAGTCGCGGCGCTGATCTGCAGCGTGTACATCGGCCGCTACTCCCACGTCAACCCCAATGACAGGGCCGACTTCAACCCGACGCAGTTCAGCCTGAACGGCCTGAACCTGGCCCAGCTCGCCGTCGGGGTCCTCGGGGTCCTGGTGATCAGCGGCGAGTACGGCACCGGCATGATCCGCGCGACCTTCACCGCGGTTCCCCAACGGCGGCGGGTGCTGGCGGCCAAGGCAGCCGTGTTCGCCGCCACCGCGTTCGTCGTGGGCACCGTGGCCAGCTTCGTCGCGTACTTCGTCGGACAGGCGATCCTCGCGGGCAAGGGACTCGAGTCCTCCATGGGTGACCCAGGGGTGCTGCGCGCGGTCATCGGCGGCGGTCTCTACCTGGCCGTGCTCGGACTGCTCGCGCTTGGCCTGGGAGCCATCATCCGCGTCAGTGCCGGCGCGATATCGGCGCTGTTCGGTGTTCTGTTCGTGCTGCCGGTGGTGACCAACTTCCTGCCGTCCTCATGGCAGGACACGATCAGTCCGTACCTGCCCAGCGAAGCCGGCCGCCAGATCTTCCTGGTGCGCCATGAGGCGCACGCGCTCTCACCGTGGGGGGGATTCGGTGTGTTCTGCCTCTACGCCGCGATCTCGCTGGCGGTCGCCGCGGTGCTGATCACCCGACGAGACGCCTGAGCGATCGCCAGCTAGACCTTGGCCGACCGCGCCAGGGCCGCCGCGCGATCGGGACGCCGTATCCGCGGGGTGTCGCTGGGCCGCCCACCGTACTTCTCGCGGTACATGTCGGCGTCGGCGCGACTCAAGAGGTCGGCGGGGTCAGTGTCGCCCGCTCGCAGCTCGGCGTAGCCGACACTCGCGTGCACGCCGCCGGCACGCAGACCGCTCCTGATCGCGTCGGCAAAGACCGCTATCTCTCGCCCGCGCGTCTCGCTGACCAGAATGATGAACTCGTCTCCGCCGATCCTGGCGACCGCGTCGCTGCGGCGGGACCGGCGGCAGAGGATCTGAGCGGCCTCACACAGGAGCCGGTCACCTGCGGCGTGACCGTGAAGGTCGTTGACGTGCTTGAGATCGTCGAGGTCGAGGGCAATGACCCCGAGCGGCCGCCCGTAGCGGCGGCATCGCTCCCACTCGATTGCCAGGCGATGGTGGAGTGCGAGGCGGTTCGGTATGCCGGTCAGGGGATCGGACAGCGCGGCGTGCTCGGCCTCCCGCGCCCGTCGCTGCTCGCGACGGAACATGGCCACCATCCCCAGGAGGAGCATCAGCACGAGGGCGAAGATCGGGATGGGCACGCTCATCATGAAGCGGTCGGCCGCACCGAAGAGCGCTCCCAGGTCGGACGGTGCGGCGGGTGCCGAAGCCCGAGCCGAGGGCCGCGGAGCGGGCGCTGGACCCGGGGCCGCCACCCACGAGGCCGCGCTGGCGACGACGAGCTTGTCGTGCCCTAACCCGTGCATGGCCGCCGCGCGCCAGGAGATGTGGCGCGTGCGACCGGGCGGGTGGCGCGTGCGACCGGGCGGGTGGCGCGGGCGATCGGACGGGCGCTTCGTCACCGCCCACGCGCGAGACGACGGCGAGCTCAGGCGAAGCTGCGGCGGCGCCACGGTCAGGCCGGCTGGCGGCACAGTCACAGTCACATAACGCGACACCGGCACATCTCTCAAGGCGGCCAAGCGGATGAGCAGACGCCGTACGAGCGGGTCGCCGAGCGTCGGCACCGCGACGTGCAACGCTTGCGAGCGAAGCGGCGACAGGACCCCTTGCGCCGTCTGAAGCGGTGAACGCGCGAGTCCAGGCAAGGCCTCGGACCCGATCAGGGGAGCGGCCGGCACGGGCGGACGCGCCACCGGACCAAGCGGGAACGGCGGAACAGAAGGGGGGGACGGCGGAACAGAAGGGGCGGGCGGGGGTGTGAGGGACACGCTGGGCGCGAGGGGACTCAGCGCGAGGGCGACGGTCGCGGACGCGCCCGCCGGGAAAGCGACGGGCAGCATCAACCCAACGAGCACCAGAGGCGCGCGCAGGCGCAAACGACAGTGGGTGAGAAGAGGAATTGGACGCACTTGACCTACAAGCGTGCACCGCTTTGGCGCCACCTGCTCGCAAGATTCTCCACCAAAAGTCTCACGCGCCCGGGCAGCCTGGACGAATGTTCAATGAGAGGGGCGAGGCGCGGCGCCCCGGGCGCCCCGTCAGGCGCCAGCCAAGGGACGCTGGCGCTGGCGCCTTGAGCCGTCCGACTCAGGCGTCTGTCGGCGCGCCACGAAGGGCGAGCGCAAAGGGACTGCCCTCCGAGTCGCGACAGATCGCCCAGCGCCGGCCGGGATGGACCACCGAGCCGCCCAGCGTCTGAACCCTCTCCAGCGTGTCGTTGAGGTCCCTGACCGCGAAGTAAGGGAGGGAGACCGAGTCGCCGGGACCCTTTCCACGGACGTGAACGCCAACGGGTGGCGAGCTCGACCGCGATTGCCACCCCTCCCCTTCGCCCCTGTCCTCGCGCCGGCTGTCCAGCTCGGTACCGAGCAGACCGCCCCAAAAGCGCAGTGCCCGCTCGGGGTCATCGGCCGGAAACTCGATCAGGGCAGGAGCCACGCTGGCGGCGTCCTCGGCGAGGGCGTCGATGCGAGCCGCCAGGACGAGGTCGCCCTCGGTGAGCCCACCCTCGGAGTGCGTGAACAAGGTGAGGGTCACCTGGTTCCAGGAGATGGCAACGTCAGGGTGGTGGCCCATCGCCTCGGCAATCCCGCACACGCGGTTGACGAAGGCGACCGACTCCACAAAGTCACGGAAGCACAACGTCCTCGTGATGTGGGCTCCGTCACGCTGCCAGCGGGCCAGCGGCGCGAGCCCGCGGTCGATGTCCTGGTCTGACAAGAGGGTCATGGGGGCGCCATCTTCGCACGGGCGCAGTACGCGGCGAGTCGGGACCGGGCGCCGCCAGCACTGACGCGGCTGAGCTGCGGTCGGGTCAGGCGGGGCGGTGGGCGCCCTGGCGCCCGGGGCGATGCGCCGGGCGATGAGACACGCGGCGCCCGGGCAGAAGCGCCACGCACAGGTGATAGCGACGGCGCACCTGTATACGCGGGCCGCGCACGAGCACGAGCAGACGCACGCTCACAGCACCGCGCGGACGGCCGGCCAAGCGGACGCTCACCCGCCGGCGCGGGCCCCGCAGAACCCGCTGCAGGCGACCGCCGACGTAGACCTCCACGCCCCGCACGCGACCGCTGCGGCGCCCGCGGCGCACCGGCGGCAGGGTGATGGTCACCGTCCGGCGGCTGAGGCAGCGCCCCCCCGTCGCAGCGGATCCCGCCGACGAGGGCCGACCCGCCGTCGAGGGCTGACCCGCCGGCGCCCCGGATGCCGTGGCGCACCCAGGGCGGGTGCGATCGGGCGGGAAGGGCAGGTCGGCGACGATGGCGGTCTCGGCGTAGTCGTTCTCCAGAGGCGCGCGCGAGCCGGGCGCCAGCGCCGCTCCCACGGTCCGCAGCCCGGCACGCGGGCCATCGGGCACGACCCACGGGGCGATGGCCAGGAAGTCGGCCTGGGCGCCGGCGGAGGCCTGCAGGTCGGGCCGATCCTCTGCGGGCAGAAAGGCGGAGTTACCCACGTAGTGGCACCCCGGTCCCTGCGGCGCGCCCCGCTGGGTGATGGCGCTCTGGCCGTCGAAGGGCAGATCGGCGAGGTTGCCGACCATCATCGCGGTGACGTTGTAGTCAAAGGCGACACTGGGATCGGACACCGTGCGGTAGGTGGAGCTCATCCAGGACAGGGGTTGCCACTGCTCGACCCCGTCCCCGTCGGGACCGCTCCAGCGGCCGGGGTTGGCTTCGTCCTGGATCACCAGGTTGGCACCCAGGGCGTTCAGACAGCGCATGTAGTAGGCGGCGGTGTCCGAGCAGGGGTCGACTCCGGGCGGCGGCTGTCCGTAGACGAAGGCGGGCAGGCTCGTGGCCACGCCGATGCGCGCGTCGGTGCCCGGCAGCCGGAAGGGACGCAGGTTGTCGACCGCCGCGGCTCCGCTGCTGGGGCCCGCCGTGAACTGCAACTCGTTCTCTATGGGGGTGAGAGGAACCTTGCGGTTGGTGATCACCACGTTGCGCAGCACGTCCGCCCTCTCTGTCAACGTGGGGTGAGACGCTCATCATCGAGGAATCAGTGAACCTTGAGGGCGAGAACGGAGACTGCTGGGATGTTGGAGATGGGCACGAATGGAGCCGGGGCTGCGGGTGATGCTG
>JAABUQ010008039.1_pt1 | contig 14965 bp, 12 predicted proteins | sample 5560001 | NCBI WGS metagenome assembly JAABUQ01 (sample SAMN10711888, study PRJNA513371) | rock metagenome | isolation source: Antarctica rocks | place: Antarctica: Victoria Land, Finger Mt nord | collected 2015-12-18 | reverse complement strand
CTTCCGCCCCGAACGTCTCGCGCCGCGTCCCGTCCCCCTCCAGGCCGCCGGTCGGGACTGCTAGGTCTTCGAGTTCCTCCACGGTCATGCCGGCGGCTTTGGCCGCCGACTCGATGGCCGCCGCAATCAGCTTCAGCGCCCCTCGGTCCCGCAGCCGCGTCCGCAGCCGCGCCAGCGGCCCGACCCCGATCCCCGACGGCATCTGCCCCAGCGCCCAGATGCCCGCGTTGCCCGCGCGTGAGGCCGTTGTTCCATACCCCGCGACGCTGGTAAACGCTGCCTGGGTCATGTGTCCCAGTCCTCGCGCAACCTCGGCGTGATCGGAAGCGGCGGCGTACCAGGCCAGCCCTTTCAGCAGTGAGATGTTCTTCTCGCTGATGTGGCTCATATACTCTTGATGGGCTGCATAGTATTCCGCCGAAGCGCGCCGATACTCGGCGTAGATGTGAGCGTTGTTCCCCAGATGTGCGCCCTCGTACTTCGGGGCCAGGCGATCAAATGCGGGCGGCGGGGCCACTTTGCTGAACCATGCCGCCAAGTGCCGGTTTAACTCCGCGTTACCGACTGTCTGCCGGTGATGCGTTGCCTCCGCCAGCCACTTCCCACTCGGTTTGCTGCCGTCAGCGGTAAGGGCATGAGCGAAAAGCGCCTTCCATGCTGATTGCTCTTCCAACATCATTGTCTTCAACTCAGATAACGCCATGTTCGCCCAAGCGTCGCCACCCTCCGGCTGACAGTTTGAAGCATTGCCTCGTAGCTCATCAATCTGCACGAGGAGTTTACAGTGCTCCGCACTGCTATAATGGGTTGCTCTTGTGCGAATAGAGTCAGCACCCAAAGGTTCGGTCGCTTTCGTGCGTAACGCTTCCAGACCTGCTGCGAGAGCGGGCGTGAGTTGTCCCTCCGCCTCAATATGCTGCCGCACCTTTTTGAGCGTTACCTCCCATTGACCATCCCATGAGTTCAAGGTGGCCGCTAAGTTCAGCAACGCTTCAATGTCGCTCGGTAGCAGCGGTAATTTTCGGCCCAAGAGCTGCGCTTTGAGCAGAGAGAAATGACAGCCCTGATAATCGCCGTTGTGCGTGATGATCTCTCGTAGAACCTCTGCCTGGATGTTCGGCTTGCTGTCTAGTAGGGTGCGGCCAGCGGGGAAGTCGGAAGGCTTCCCCTCATAAGACGAGTATGGCCATACTTGTTTGCCGGCTTGTGCCTCAATATGATATTGTTCAATTAAGCGCCGGGCCTCCATGGTCTCTGGGGAAACAGGTTTGAGGACATCCACAATGCGCCCGGCAATTTCTTTCAGTCCCATGTCAGCCTCCCACCAGCGGAACCAGCTTGACGAACGAGACTGTGGTGTCCACTTTCAGTTCCAGCACTTCATCCAGGCTTTCCACCTGCCGGTCGCCGACGAGGACGAAGAAGCCGTTGCGGGCGAAGGCCGACACCGCCCGCTCGTACTGCGCTTCCCAGTCCACGCGACGCTTGGCGGCGGGGTGGGCGGGCTTGGGGCCGTTCAGAGCGACCTCCGTGTCGGTTGGCGTGACCAGGCCGCGAAAGACGGCGGAGGGCGGGGCGGCGTGGTACTCCTGAACTTCTTCGTAAACCCGGCGGCGGATCAGCTCGCGCAGGGTGATCGTCGAAGACAGCAGATCGAGCCGGAGCGAGCCGGTCCGCTCGCCGGAAAGCGTCTCATCGGAAATCGTCACACAGATTGCCATTGCTAAGTTCCCTCCCAAAGCGCTTCGTACAGGCTGATTATACCAAGCCGGGCGGCTTTCCGCGCCGGTCTCGCCCCGGTGTCCCATACGGGTTTGGGAAATTCTCACCACATGAGACGGAAAACAGGAATTCAGGGCGGCAAAGGCTAACTCAGCGAGAGCAACACGCCCAAAGGACGACACGCATGGCTTTGAGTGAACTGGCCGGCAAACCGGCTCCGCACCGTTTATTGACCAACATCCCGCAGCTCATCGCCGCTTATTATACGCAACAGCCTGACCCCGCCGAGCCGTCCCAAGGCGTCGCCTTCGGCACGTCGGGGCATCGCGGCTCGTCGCTGAAGAACTCGTTCAACGAGAACCATATCCTCGCCATCTGCCAGGCCATCGCCGAGCAGCGGGTATTGGAGGGCGTCACTGGGCCGCTGTATCTCGGCATGGACACCCATGCGCTGTCCGAGCCGGCCCACCGGACGGCGATTGAAGTGTTCGCGGGGAACGGGGTGGACGTGCGGGTGCAGGCGGGCGGCGGCTACACGCCGACGCCGGTGATTTCTTTCGCCATTTTGACCCACAATCAGAGTCGCACGTCGGGGTTGGCGGACGGGGTCGTCATTACACCGTCGCATAACCCGCCGGAAGACGGCGGGTTTAAGTATAACCCGCCCTCCGGCGGCCCCGCCGATACGGGGACGACGAAGCGGATACAAGACCAGGCGAACGGACTTCTGCAAAATGGCCTGGTAGGCGTCAAGCGGCTGCCATACGCGCGGGCACTGAAGGCTGCAACGACTCATGCCTATGACTATGTGACGCCTTACGTTGACGCTCTGGCGACCGTCATTGATACCGAAGCGATCGCCGCCGCCGGGCTGAAGATCGGGGCGGACCCCATGGGCGGGGCGGGAGTGGCCTACTGGGCGCCAATTGCGGGCCGGTACGGGCTGGACATTGACGTCGTGAACCCGAACGTGGACCCGACGTTTGCGTTTATGACCGTGGACAAAGACGGCAAGATTCGCATGGACTGCTCCTCGCCCTATGCGATGGCGTCCCTCATCGGCCTCAAAGACCGTTACGACATCGCCTTCGGCAACGACCCGGACACCGACCGGCACGGCATCGTCACCCGCAGCGCGGGCCTGCTGAACCCCAACCATTACCTTGCCGTCGCGATCTCGTATCTGTTCCAGAACCGGCCCGGCTGGCGCGCGGACGCCGCCGTGGGCAAGACGCTGGTGTCCAGCGCCATGATTGACCGCGTGGCCGCGTCCCTAAACCGGCCGCTGGCCGAGGTGCCGGTCGGCTTCAAGTGGTTCGTGGATGGTCTTTTGAGCGGCGGGTACGGCTTCGGCGGTGAGGAAAGCGCGGGGGCCTCGTTCCTGCGCCTGGGCGGCGGCGTCTGGACGACCGACAAGGACGGCATTATTCTCGACTTGCTGGCCGCCGAGATCACGGCGAAGACGGGCCGCGACCCCGGTGAGCAGTACGCCGCCCTGGAAGAACGCTTCGGCCATCCCGTCTACGAGCGCATGGACGCCCCCGCCACTCCCGCCCAGCAGGCCGTCCTGGTTAATCTCTCGCCGGAGCAGGTAGAAGCCGAGGAACTGGCGGGGGAGAAGATCACGGCCCGTCTGACGCGCGCGCCGGGCAACGACGCGCCCATCGGCGGCCTCAAAGTGACGACGGAGAACGGCTGGTTCGCCGCCCGGCCATCGGGCACGGAGCACATATACAAGATCTACGCCGAGAGCTTTTCGGGCGCGGCGCATCTGCGGCGCATCCAGGAGGAGGCGCAGGCCATTGTCGGCGCGGCCTTCCGCGCGGCGGGGCTGTGAAGGCGGGAACGGCTTGACTTCCATGCCGCGTTGAGGCGATAATGGAGGGCATGGACGCTCCGTTTCATTCCCTCTACGCACACGGCTTCGTGCGCGCCTGTGTCTGCATCCCCTTCCTGCGTGTGGCCGACCCGGACTACAACGCCGCGCAGACGCTGGGGCTGGCCCGGCGGGCGTCGGAGATGGGCGCGGCGGTCGCCCTGTTCCCGGAACTCGGCCTGTCGGCCTACTCCAACGAAGATTTATTCCATCAGGACGCCCTGCTGGAAGGGACGCTGGCCGCGCTGGGCCGTCTGGTCGCCGAAAGCCGCGACCTGACGCCGCTCCTGCTGGTCGGCGCCCCGCTGCGCTTCGACGGTCAACTCTTCAACTGCGCCGTCGCCGTCTACCGGGGGCAAGTTTTGGGGCTGACGCCCAAGACCTACCTGCCGAACTACCGGGAGTTCTACGAGAAGCGCCAATTCACGTCGGCCCGCGACGCCGTCTGCCGCGAGGTGACGGTCTTGGGCAACCGTGTCCCGATGGGCAATGACCTGATCTATTGTGCCGAAAACGTCCCCAATTTCGCCGTCCACGCCGAAATCTGCGAGGACGTCTGGACGCCCATCCCCCCCAGCACCTACGGCGCCCTGGCCGGGGCGACCGTGCTTGCCAACCTGTCCGCCTCCAACATCACCATCGGCAAGGCCGAGTACCGGCGCGACCTGTGCGCCTCGCAGTCGGGCCGCTGCGTCGCCGCTTACCTTTATTCGGCGGCGGGGCCGGGCGAGTCCACGACGGACCTGGCCTGGGACGGCCACGCGCTCATCTACGAGAACAACGAGCGGCTGGCCGAGACGGAGCGCTTCGCGGGTGAGGAGCAGATCATCGCCGCCGACATTGACCTGGAGCGGCTGGCCCAGGACCGGATGCGGCTGACCTCGTTCCACGACTCGATTGGCGACCACCTCGCCCGCGTCCGCGCCATGCGGCGTGTGGGATTTACGTTTCAGGTGCCGCAAATGGCCCCCCCCCCCCCCAATAATGGGGGAGCAGGATTAGGAGCAGGCCCCGCAAACGCAATTGCCTTCCCTCTGGCTCCCCCCCCGTCAACGGTGGTAGGGGCGGGGGGGCCTCTCCTCCGCTCCGTCGAGCGCTTTCCCTACGTCCCCAACGACCCCGCCGTGCGCGACGAGCGCTGCTACGAGGCGTACAACATCCAGGTCCACGGCCTGATGAAGCGGCTCACGAGCACGCGCATTGAGAAGATCGTCATCGGCGTGTCCGGCGGCCTGGACTCCACCCACGCCCTCATCGTCGCCGCCCGCACGATGGACCGGCTTGGCCTGCCTCGCCAAAACATCCTCGGCTACACCATGCCTGGCTTCGCCACCAGCAGCGGCACGCGGGCCAACGCCCTGGGCCTGATGGACGCCCTGGGCGTCACGTCCCACGAGATAGACATTCGCCCGTCCTGTGGGCAAATGCTGCGCGACATCGGCCACCCGTTCGTCGGCGGCGAGCCGGTGTACGACATCACATTTGAGAACGTCCAGGCCGGCGAGCGCACCTCGCACCTGTTCCGCCTGGCGAACTTCCAGAACGGGCTGGTCCTGGGCACGGGAGACCTGAGCGAGCTGGCCCTGGGGTGGGCGACTTATGGCGTCGGCGATCACATGTCCCACTACAACGTCAACGCTTCGGTTCCCAAGACGCTCATCCAGTACCTCCTGCGGTGGGTCATCGCGACGCGCCAGTTCAGCGACGCCGCCGGCAACCTCATCCAAGCCATCGTGGACACCGAGATTTCGCCCGAACTCGTCCCCCATGCGACGGGCGGGGCCGGCGACGACCCCGCCGCCTCGCCGTTCCAGTCCACGCAGGAGAAGATCGGCCCCTACGAGCTGCAAGACTTCCACCTGTACTACACCACCCGCTACGGCTTCCGCCCCTCCAAAGTCGCCTTCCTCGCCCACTGCGCCTGGGCCGACAGGACGCGCGGCGCGTGGCCCGACCCGTTCCCCGACGACAAAAAGAACGAGTACGACCTGCCCGCCATCAAGAAGTGGCTCGGCCTGTTCCTGTTTCGCTTCTTCCAGACCAGCCAGTTCAAACGCTCCGCCGTCCCCAACGGCCCCAAAGTCGGCTCCGGCGGCTCCCTCTCCCCGCGCGGCGACTGGCGCGCGCCCTCCGACTCCGAGGCGACGGTGTGGCTCAAAGAATTACAGGAAAACGTGCCGGATTGAAGCCGTGTAGTGATACGGTCGAAACATCATGCCTGATCCAATTCTAACAACGATTCTCCCTACAGGTATGGGCATACTCGGCCTCGTCCTAGTCGGCTTGAGTATCAAGGAAGCCCTGAGTTCTTCTCCGAATGGTAAAAGGATCGCTTTGGCGTTCCTCCTACTTGCTCTTGGGTTGCTGTCTCTGGCAATCAACCTGCATTTGATCGGCATGACTTGGCATCTCCATAACAGCCAAAAGCCCTGGTCTTTGATTAACGGTTCGGGAGGTATGGGGTTGATTTCTCTCACGGCGGGTTGTGGTGCGCTTGTCAACGCTTTTGGAAAAACATCAACAGGACAGCAAACCGAAGGACTAATAGAGGGTCAGCCGCAGGAAGGGGTTTGGCCGCCGCCACCCAAGACGCCGTAAAGACGCGGCGCGGGAAGCGTTCGCCACGGGTTGAAACCCGAGGCTGGGAAAGGCCCGCTGTCCCTGCGGGACGCCCCACAAATTCTGGCCTACTTGTCTTTGCGTCCCCTGGACGCTGGGCACTTGGCAGCCTCGGGTTTCAACCCGTGGCGGACCCGCGTGGCATGTGATATAATCACGTCAAGCCCCTCGATTAATGGAGACACAGACCATGCCTACAGCAACAGAACCGGAGACACTTTCGTACCCGTCCCTGCGCGCGCTTCAAGTCGAGGCGGGGAGCGGGAAGAAGCCCAAGATCGTCGCGCAGATGGGGGACTGGCAGTATCTGGAGCGGTCGCTGCACCGGCTGGTGACGGCGTGGGCGCGGCACTTCTCGGACTGGGAGGACAAGCGGGCGGTCTGCCGGCACGTCTGGGAGCAGTCGGAGTGCGTCCGGCGGCTGCGGGAGCGGCTGACGGAGTTTCCCGGCACGACGGGCAATTTAGATGCGCCGGTCTCTGGGAAGTTGGAAGCGTTGGCGAATACGGTCCTGCTGGCCCCCACCCACGAGGACGCGGTGGACGGCGTGTACCAACTGCTGACGGGGGCGCTGGTGCGGTCGTACCTGCATTATGTGGAACACGCGCACCCGGTCCACGACGCACCGACCGTCGCCATGTTGCAAGAGATCGTGCGGATCAAGGAGGGGCAGCGGCTGTGGCTGCGCGACTACCGGCGGCGGCACCCGCACACGACGGACGCGGCGTACCGGGCGGCGGTGGAGGCGCAGTTAGCCGCCTGCGGCGATCTCCGGGAGACGCTGCCCGTAGAAGGCCCGGCGGCGCGGCCCGTGGGGGTGAACACCAATTTCCGGCCACCGTCGCGGGCGGGGCGGCCCCCCGGCAGCGAACCCAAGCACGACTTCATGCCGTTCATCGAAGCCGATTTCACGGACAGCATCGAGGCGCGTCGGCTGTTCTGGTGCTACGGCTACCTGCTGGAACAGAACCTGGCCGACGACCAGATGCGCTGGCTGTGGGACGCGCCGGATCTGCCGTGGGAGTTCTTGCAGGACGTGTCCCGGCACCTGTGGGACGAGTCCCGGCATGGCGATTCGGGCCACTCGCGGCTGCTTGACTTCGGGATCACGGTCCAGGACATCGGCTTCGGGAGCTACGGGACGGCGCCCGAAGAAGCACCGGGTGTCGCCAAACCGATGTCGGCGGAGGACTTGTACGAGGCCGTGTTCTTTATCGGCATGTGCGCCGAGACGGGGCATTTCCCGGTCAAGCACGAGGCGTATGCGGACTTTAAGGCGGGGGGTGATCTCGAATCGGCGGAAATGATGCTGTTCGACATCATTGACGAGACCACGCATGTCCAGTACGCCCACCGCTGGCTGCCCCTGCTGGCCGAGCGGGCGGGGCGCGACGCCGATGACTTCAAAGAGCGCGGGCAGCGCGAGCGGCAGCGGTATCAAGAGGCGGCGGATACGCGGCTGGCCGAGCGGAGGACCCTGCCGCGTGACCCAAACGACCCGAACTACGCTTTCTACCAGCATCTGCTGGCGGTCATACGTCAGAAGCAGCCGCTGTCCAACGCCGAGACCTGCCCGCCGCGCTCGTTCAAGCCGATGTAGAAAAGAAAGGACCGGCACTGGAAGTGCCGGTCTACTCAAAGTGAAAGTCGCTCCGCGACTAAGGAGCTGTTGGTGCGCGCCAGCCTTCAGTGCCGGAGGCACTTCCACTCAGAGTAGACCGGCACTTCTAGTGCCGGTTGTGCTTCTTTCTCTTTACCCCCGCATCGCCTTCGGATCCACCCCCACGCTCCGGCAGAAATCGCGGTAGGCGGTGGGGGCGATCTCGGAGGGTTTGATCTCGCTGCGGCCGCCCCAGAAGACGTTGGTGTAGCCAACGGGGATGCCGATGCTCTTCAAGTGGGCGTCCATCGCGGCCTTGTGGGCGAGCAGGACGCCTTTGTCCAGGCCGTGCGCGACGCCCATGATGTTGACGTTCTTGAACTCCGGGCCGCCCTCGCGCCAGTAGGCGTGGGTCATGATGTGGAACCGGCCCACCTCACGCCCCGCCTCGATCTCCCGGCCTGCGGGCACGGCCCAGTGAAACAGGGCGTTGTAGCGGGTCACGCGCTGGTCTCCCGCCGTGGGCTTGACGTGCTCCAAAAACGTCGAGAAACGCCCGATGACGCCCCGGTCGTGGAGGGACTGAGCCACCGTCAGGAAGGTGTCCAGGTCCGCACCCGCCTCGTCCGCCCGCGCCCGCCACAGGTCCCGGACGATCTCCTCCGGCTCGAACTCCCGCTTTAGGGCTGTCAGCACCTGCCAGTCCAGTTCGCTCAGTTCGACGATCTGCGTGTCCAGCACGTCGGCGGGCACGTCCGCCTTGCTGCCGATGGGGATGCCCTTGCGTCGGATGTGGCCGACGCCCAGCGCGAACAGGCGCTTCGCGGGCATCAGGCGGTAGCCGTCCGCGCCCACCTGGGCGGCGAGGAAGTCCGTGTGCTTGGTAAGCGAGTAGCCCTGCGGGACTTTCAACGTGGTCCACAGCCGGTACTGCGAGCCGGGCGTCGCCGAATCAGTGGAGCGGATGACGACGTGGCCCGAAAACGGGTCCTGCTCGAACATATAGGAAAAGGCTGAGTCCAGCTTGTCGGCGGGCACCTGCCAGGCGACCAGGGAGCCTTGCGCCAGGTTCGTCGCCATCAAGGTCTGCCGGACCCGGCGGATCGTTCCCGCCCGCAGCATGGCCTGGATGCGCTCGATCACGACCAGCAGCGGAACCTCGGACCGGGCGGCAATCTCGCCCAGCGGGTCTGGCGTGAAGCCCTGGATGGTGTCTTCCGAAACGGACAGGATCGCCGCGTTGACGGCGTCGTCAATCTCAACGGGAACGCGCACTGGAGAGGGGGGAGCTAAAGTCGTCATGACCTTATTGTACCCGAAAATGCTTTCACGGGTATAATAGCTTTAGCCAGCCGACACTGGCCTGTGGAGGGTGTCATGGGTAGTTCTGAAATCGTGACCACTTGGGTTGCAGAAAACCGTGGGGTCTTTGATCAGTGGATCGGCGAAGCGATGCGACTGTTTTGGGAAGATGCTTCGGTGCGGCTGCCGCGAACGGAAGCCGAACGACGGAACGGAATGGAAGGATGGCTTGAGCAGCGGCGGCTGAAACTCGGTGCAGCCTTACAAGAAGAGTTTCCACATCAGTTCCCATCCCTAGCGCAGCATCTTTCATCTTCGTTCATCACAAGCGTGTTTGATGGACTTGTCTGGCCGGAGGTGAAGCCGGAGATACAGCGCTACGCGATCTCCGGCTTTGCCGCAGCGTGGGTCGGACGCCACATGGGTGATGCAACGACGCTCGGTACGCCGAAGCGTGACGGACAACAGTGGTGTGTCCCGATAGGCGTGAGGGGCCATGGTGACGACTTGGGCCAGATCGTGCTAAACCTGGATGGCGAAGTGATCCCGGAAGTGACGACCACGCGCAGTGATCTGCTTGAGGCGATGCGTGAACCCTCCCTTTCATCCCTGGCGACAGCCGCCCGGTAGCCAGAGTTGTCTCCCAACTTGCGTCCGGGCTGTGTTGGCCTGGCATGGGCAAGAGGTCTCACAAGACCAGGTCTCGGAATGGTGCCGCGAAGAGGCCGACGGCTGTAACGTCTTTCTCGCGCTCCAAAGTCTCCAGGAGGAAGGCTTTGATGTCGTAGAAGTGCAAAACGAAGATGTATTGCTGGAACTGTTCGCCGGGGAAGACCCTGAACCAGTCATTGTAATGATTCGTACCCCTTCCATGCCGCCTGACTCAGATCATGCGGTCGTCATACACGCGATTGAGCAGCAGGGGACGGCACTGATTATTGACTACATGGACCCGCTGGACGGCTCCAACCACCGAGACGCGGCGGGATTGGTGTTGCGATGGTGGAATGTCAACGGAAGCAGAGGCTTTGTCCTTCGTCCTTAAACGTCGTCGGACGCCTGGAAAGCACTATGACCGCATGATTCAGGACACCCTCGCGCCCTCACAGTTCCGGGAGCATCAGGAAGCGCTTGAAGCGCAGACGCTGTCATCGTTTGCGGTGCAGGCGGCCCGGACGCGCGGGCGGGCGAAGCCCGAAGAGCGGGACCCGATCCGCACCGAGTTCCAGCGGGACCGGGACCGGATTCTGCACTCCAAAGCCTTCCGGCGCTTGAAGCACAAGACGCAGGTCTTTATTGACCCGGAGGAGGACCACTACCGGACGCGCCTGACGCACACGCTGGAAGTCGCCCAGATCGCCCGGACCCTGGCCCGCGCCCTGCGCCTGAACGAAGACTTGACCGAGGCCATCACGCTGGCCCATGACCTGGGCCATACGCCCTTCGGGCATGGGGGCGAGGAGGCGCTGGACCAGGTCCTGCGCGAGTATGTTCCCGGCGCCGAGTTCCGGCACTACGACCAGAGCCTGCGGATCGTGGATGTGCTGGAAAAGCACGGCGAGGGCCTGAATCTGACCTGGGAGGTCCGCGACGGGATTTTAGGCCACTCCAAAGGCAGCAAAGATTTGGGCATCGTCGAGGGGACGAACCTGCCGACCTCGCTGGAAGGCATGTGCGTCCGCATCGCCGACCGCATTGCTTACATCAACCACGACATAGACGACAGCGTCCGGGCGGGCGTCCTGGCCCTGGACGATCTGCCCCAGGACACGCTGGACGTGCTGGGCCGCTCGCACTCGGGGCGCATCGGGACGATGGTGATGAACGTCCTCCAGAGCAGCGTCGGGCTGCCCGAAGTGAAGATGACCGGCGAGGTGCTGGCGGCGACCAACAAGCTCAAAGACTACATGTACGCGAACGTCTACACGATGGACACGCGCGGCAACGTCGAGCTGCACAAGGCGCAGTTCATGCTCAAAGAGCTATTCCGGCTCTACATGGGGTCGTCGCAGATGCTGCTGCCGATGGAGGACTTCGGCCCCGGCGCGTTCGAGGGCCTGACGACCGAAGACCGCGCCCGGCGCGTGACGGACTTCATCGCGGGCATGACCGACCGCTACGCCACCATGAAGTTCAAGCAGCACTTCTTCCCCGCCGCCTGGAACGTCGCCGAATAACCACGTTGGTGTCCCGGTCCTCTCTTGGTCGGTTGTGGATTAACTCCTTGTTCGTGGTTTGAAGCGAAAAGTGAACTCGGTCAGGAGACGACGTCATGTTTTATATTGAGAGGCTGCGGATTGAGGAACCACTATGGCAGGCCCTTACTTACGTCTGGTGCCCACTGTTCATAGCGGTTTGCCTCTTCCTTGTCGGCAGCACCTTCTTTAATCGACAGACGAAGCGCCTGCGATGGCAACTCCCTCTCCTGCTTATTTCTGCGCTGGTCTTGGCGGGCGTTGTCCACTTGGATTATACTTCCGTTAAGGTGCTTGTAATGCATTAGACTGGGGAGCAGAAGCGGCGGGCTGAGAGGCGCTAGCAAAAAGGGAACTGCCTCCTCATGCCCCTCCCTAACAGGGAGGGGTGGCGAGCCTCCGGCGAGCCGGGGTGGGTCTCTGTGAGCGCCTCTCAGGGAAGATGCCTTTTGTCTACAGCGAGGAATGGGGATAGAACATGAGATACCGGAACACGAGACGTATTGTACGCATCGCAGTCTGGATCGGCGTTGCTTTCTGTCTTCTGGCGCAGGCTCAGGCCGCGCCCGGCGCAAAGAAGGCCGCAAGCCTGAAGAAAGGGTTCGACACCGTGGTCCGGCCTGACGGCCGCTGGCGGGAGCAGGTGACGGCGCTGCGGGCGCACTGGTTTTATAGCTGGGGCGGCGACGAGCCGGCCAATCTGCCCGCCGGCGTCCAGTTCGTGCCGATGGACTGGGGCTACTACGGCAACAAAGACAACGGCCTGATGCGGTGGCTGGCGAAGGTCAAGGCCCAGCCCCATGTCCACGCGCTGCTCGGCTTCAACGAGCCGGACGGCAGGGAGCAGGCCAACCTGACTGTAGACAAGGCGCTGGAAGGCTGGCCGTACCTGATGCGGACCGGACTGACCCTGGGCAGCCCCGCCGCCGTCCACGCGGACGGCGACTGGATGAAGGCGTTCATGGCGGGCGTGGAAAAGAAACACTACCGCGTGGACTTCATCACGGTCCACTGGTACGGCGGCGCGGACCCGCAGGGGTTTCTGGGCTACCTCGCCCGCGTCCATGCTTTGTATCAACGCCCGCTCTGGGTGACGGAATTCGCCCCCGCCGACTGGTCGGGGCATCGCGGCGTCTCGCCGCAGCAGGCCGCCGACTTCATGCGGGTCGCCCTGCCGGGCATGGACAGGCTGGACTATGTGCAGCGCTACGCCTGGTTCTCCGCCGCCCCGGAGGACGCCGCCCTGGGCGCGTCGGCCCTGTTCCAAAAAGACGGCTCGTTGACTGACCTGGGCCGGCTGTACGCTTCGCTCTAGGCCATGACGCCGGGCATGAAAAGGCCGGAGTGCGAACACTCCGGCTTGAGGAGCGGGAAGCCTACTCGCTGTGCGTTAGCGTGTGGCGGTTTTGCTGTGTCCCGCCATGCGCGCCGCGATCTCCTTGACAGCCTTGCTCCAGGCCGAGGCGGACTGGTCGAGGTTGCCCGGCAGGATGCAGAAGGCGTACACGAAACGGCTGCCATCCATCTCATTGTTGATGCCCTGGCTGTAGGTGCGCCCGATGACGATGTTGTCTGCGTGCATGTCCGTCCAACTCTCGGAGTTTATTCCCACTGCGGTCGTGTAGGTGAATCTCCCCGTTTGATGGATCGTGACCATGACGGGCGAGTTCCGGGACAGGGTGACATGGTCGCTCAGGCCGGCCTGGAGCGGGTCACTTGGGTAGGGGCCGGCGCCCAGCACTGCCGGCGCCTCATTGTCATTGGTGCAGACGGCAGAGCCACACAGCAGCAAATGGAAGTTGTGGTCGGACTGCACGGCTCCCAGGTCGCTGAGGAAACTGTTCGGCGTCAGACTCATGCTGCGACGGCTTCCATGCTGCATTTCTCCGAAGATCGGAGGAAGTTTGGCTTCTCTGGCCAGCGCCTCAGCGGGCGTGAGCGTCTCTGCGACTTTGGGCTGTGCCACGAAGCAGACATAGCGGATCGTGAACACCTCCGGCTGAACCGGGGAAGCGGCGGTCGGCTGCGGCGGTGTGGCTGTGTCTGTCGGGGCCGCTGCACTCGCCGTGAAGGTGGCGAATGCCAGAACGGTTGCAGCGACAAGCCTGCATAGAAGTTGGCTATGACGTTTCATGTGTTTTTCCTGTTGCTTTACGCCACCACTGACCATACGGGACGAAAAGATCGGAAAGTGAAATCCCCGGTCTAGCCCATGCCCCGAGCTGTGCATTGTCTGGTAACCGCTCTAGCGCGTTGCCGTCTTGCCGGGTGTCGCCGCTTTGCGCGCTGTAATCGCCTTGACGGCACTGCTCCACGCCGAGGCGGTCTGGTCGAGGCGACCAGGGAGAACGCAGAAGGCGTACACGAAACAGCGACCGTCCGGCGTTTGGTTGATCCCCTGGCTGTAGGTACGCCCGATAACGATGTTATCAGTATGCATGTTGTTCCATGCTGTCGCATCTCTCCCTGAGTTCTCGGTGTATGCCACTTCGCCCGTTTGATGGAGCGTGAGCATGACCGGCGAGTTCTGTTCGAGGAACATATTCTCGCTGAGGGTGCATTGGTAAGCGTCATTCATCTGAGGCCCGGCATTGATGCTGGCGGCCTCGTGGCTGCCGTTGACGCAGGGGAAGCTTCCGCACAAAAGCACTTGGAACTTGTAGTCGGTCTGTGCCGCCCGCAACTCGCTGAGGAAGCCTTCGGGCGTTGTCACCATGCCGTGTTTGCTGCCGTGTTGGAGGTCATCCATGATGGGCGGGATGCGGGGGCCTTTGGCTGGAACGTTTCCGGGAGTGACAACCTCGGCCTTCTTTGCCACGAAGCAGACGTAACGCACGGTGAAGACCTGTGGCTGCGCCTGGCCTGTGGCGGCGGGGCGGGTCGCTACCGAAGTGGTCTTCGGCGCGGCATTGCTCGGGGAATAGATTGTCCCTGCGAGCAGGATGGCAGCTACTACGCTGCACAGCATGAAGCTGTTACGGTTCGTCATGGAGATTCTCCTGTCCCTCGTTTGGAACATCGTGACTAGCTGAAAGCATTTTTTCCCCGCGCGGATGTCACTTCGGTATGGCTACGGTGAAATTGGCAAATCCGTGAGCGACGACGTTGCTGGCTCCAGTGTAGCAATAGGCATCGGCTGTGAAGGCCCCGGTAGGTAATGATCCTATATAGGTATTGACCCAACCCAGCCTCCTTACGGCTACATCACCAACCCGAAGTGGCAGTGAAGTGGTGTACACACCACTCGTCGGGTCTACCAACTCCGTCAGGGGCTTCCAAGTGGTGCTTTGCTTCCAGCTATACGACACCGGGTACCCTTGACAGTTATCGTACCGCGTCCAGGTGATTTGGTGATCTGTGTTCACCGTGAACTGAGACCCATCGGTGGGAACTACTTGCCCGCTGGTTGGACTGTTCACTTTGGCAAATGTCTTGGTCGAGTCTGTGTTCAGGTAATAGCCGTTTTGAACCGTGACAGTGATTAGCGCAGAGTTTGCCATGTAATATGTGTAGCCTTCATGGTAAGGCACTGTGGCATAGATAGACACTGTGCCATTAGACATATGTGTCGTATCCCACTGGACGGGGTTGCCGGTCAGGGAAGTCTTATTCCCTAGGTTGTCGACGAAATAGAATTCGACCGCATCCCCC
>JAABUQ010008038.1_pt1 | contig 14966 bp, 13 predicted proteins | sample 5560001 | NCBI WGS metagenome assembly JAABUQ01 (sample SAMN10711888, study PRJNA513371) | rock metagenome | isolation source: Antarctica rocks | place: Antarctica: Victoria Land, Finger Mt nord | collected 2015-12-18 | reverse complement strand
GATACGTGTGCTATAGTAGGGCTTAAGCGACCGATTGGCATGAGAGGTGTGGATTTACACATGTCCGAGCGCGCAGACGAGGTGGTCCAGCGCCTACCAGGAGAACAAGAGCCGGGGTTTGTGCCTGACGATCCTGTCCTGCAAGGGCTGGCGCTGGCCGCGCGGCATATCCCTCCCGCCGATCCCGCCTTCGCCGCCTTGCGCCGGGCCGAGGTGTCCTACCGCGAGGCCCAGGCTCACCTGGACCTGCAGGCGGTCTCGCTAAAGCGGTCGCAGCGTGACCTGGCGGACGCGCAGGCGGCCGCGACCTGGCTCGAGCACGAGCTCGCGGGGACCCGGCAGCGCCTGGACCAGGAGCGCGGGCGCGCCGCACAGCAGGCCGAGCGCGCGGCGGCGCTCGAAGCCGCCCTCAAAGAGCTTCACCACGCGCTCTTCGGCGGGAACCTCCACGAGTTGATCCTCAAGGCCTGCCTCATCGCCACCGGGGCCACCCGCGGCGTCTACCTCACCGCGCGGGGGCCACATGCCACGCCGCGCGTCCGCGCCGCCATCGCCGTCGACGCCTCTCCACAGTCCCCGCCGTCGCCGTTCCTCCAGGCGCTCTGCCGCAAAGTTCTTGCCGGCGAGGACACCTTCGTGGCCAACAGTTCGGAGGAACTGGCGGAGCTTGACGCCCGGCCCGGTCCGGGCGAGGATTTCCATACTTTGATGGCCGCGCCGGTCGTGCTGCTCGCCAATCTCAACGGTGTGATCGTCGCCGCCGATAAAGCAAACGGCGACTTCGATGAGCGCGACGCCGAGGAACTCTTGAGCGTGGGCGACCAGGCTCAGGTGGCGGTGCAAAACGCCAGGCTCCAGCGCGAGGTGCGACAGGCCTACCTGTCGACCGTTTCGATCCTGGCCGACGCGCTGGCGGCGCGCGACCCCGAGGGGCAGGGGCGCGGAACCCAGGCGCTGGACACCGCGCAGCGGGTCGCCGAGCGCCTCGACCTGTCCGCGTACGACCGCGGCGTGGTCTACTACACCGCCCTGCTGCACGACATCGGGAACATCGGCGTCGGCGACGGCGTGCTCAACAAGCCGGGGCCGCTGCGTGCCGTTGAGCGCGCGCTCGTCCAATCGCACGTCCGCATCGGGCACGACCTCGTGCGTCAAGTCCCCGCCCTCGCCGGGGTCGCGGAGGCCGTGTTGCGTCACCACGAGTGGTACGATGGAGACGGCTACCCCGACAGCCTGTCCGGGGAGAGCATCCCGATCGCCGCGCGCGTCGTCGGCGCGGTCTCCGCCTACTATGCCATGTCGGCGCGCCGCGCGTACCGTCAGGCGTACAGCGACGAGCGCGCCCGCGCCGAACTACGCCGTTGCGCGGGCGCCCAGTTCGATCCCCGCGTCGTCGACGCGCTCCTCGCCGTCCTCGATGCGCCGGCACGCGCCTCACAGGAGGACGAAGAGGACGAGGAGGACACCCTGCTTCCTGGCTTCGACAGTATGCGCGACGCGCTCCAGATCGCCCGCTAGCGGCGCACGTCGCCCCCGTCGTCGCCGTCGTACGCGGGGGCTATGCCCCCGGCGCGCCCATCCTGCATGAGCGCCTCCAGGTGGTAGCGCCGTTCCTCCACGACCGACCGCTCGCCCCCCGTGGCGGCCTCATCCGGCGCGCTTCCGCCCCGTCGTCCCCTCCGCGCCGCCTCCAGACGCTCGCGTAGGGCCGCGCGCCGGGCGGGGCCGAGGTCGGCGAGGACGACATCCCGGAGCAGCTCGTGCGCGAAGCGATAGCCGTCGTCGGCGGCCCGCAACAGATAGGCGCCGGTCGCTATATCCAGCGCGTCCGCCGCCCCCGCGCCCGCGACCCACGGGCGGAGGCTTACCGGGGTGACGGGACCATCGGCCGCGGCCGCGACCTCGAGCGCCGTCCGCACGATGGCGGGCGCGGCGTCGATGCGCCTGCGGATGCTCTGCGCGATGGCCCAGGGCACGCCGACGGCTATATCGTGCGTATCGTGCCCCAGGCGTAACTCCCGCGCCCAGGCCACGATGAAGAAAGGCACACCGTCGGCGCGACGCGCCACCACCTCGCGCTCGCGCGGGCCAATCGTGTCGATATCGCGCAAGAGGTCGTCGAGGAGCCAGGCCGCGTCCTCTGGCCCCAGGCGGGGAAGCGTCAGGCGCGTGACCGCCTGGGCCTCGGCGACGGCGGCCAGCAGGGCGTCGAGCGGATCACCGCGCCGCGCCGCGCTGTCGCGGTACGCGGCGACAACGCGCAGTGGAATGGCCGTGGCGGCGCGTAGCAGCGCCAGCAGCAGGTCGAGGTCCGCGGAGGCGGCCCCATGGAGGTCGTCGAGGACGAGCAGCGCGCCGCGCGGACCGGCCACGTTGGACAGGAAGCGGGCGACGGCCTCCGCCGTCAGGTGGCGCTCCCGCGCGGGCGTCGACGTTGGTATGGCGACGGGCAGCGGCTCGATCGGCCCGTCGCCCAACTCGGGGAGCGCGCGCACGAGCCACGCGCAGCCCCGCAGATCCTCGCGCAGGTCGACCGGCGAGCGGTCGCGGATGTAGGCGCGCAGGGCGTCGAGCAAGGGCTCATGGGGCGCTCTATCGTCCCGCAGTTGGCGTCCATCTCCCAACACGCGCAGCCCCCGCGCGGCGGCGCGCTCCGCGATCCACGTGAGCAGGCGCGTCTTGCCGATGCCCGGTTCACCGGTAAGCGCGAGCAGGGGCGGCCCGTCACCCGTCAGGTGTCGCGCGAGCGCGGCCCGTGCATGGATGCGCCCGACGAGGGGAGGCGCGGCGAAGTGGGGCGCTGGGGAGGACGCGTCCGGACCCCCACTCTCGTCGTTCGCTGCCAGGGGCGACGGGTTCGGGTCACCGACGCGCCGGGCCGCGGCCTCGAACAAGGCGCGCTCCTGTGACGAGAGGGGCAGAGCCGCGACGAGGAGGCGCACGGTGTCGCGGCGGGGGACATGCTTGACGCCCCGCTCGAGATCGCTGATAGCCCGTGCGCTCACGCCGGCGCGGGCGGCCAGCGCCTCTTGTGTAAGGCCCGCCGCGCGGCGGGAGCGTCCAAGCAACTCTCCGAACGTGGGGTGGTGGGTCACGACGCTGCCTCGTGTAGTCGTCCCGCGCCATCGCTTCCCGAGTAGCGAGGTGGCAGGCGAACTAACAATCTTCCCGTGCAGCATAGCACGTTCTTTCGACGCCGGCCCCATCTGAATCGTCGCGCGCCAGGGTCTGTGAATTGTCCGCCGCAGACGCCGGCCACCCACTGGGACCGCCGCAGTCCCTGCGGCATGCCATCGCAGGACGCCCGTCCGGGTCCGGCGGACCGCACGCCCGCGCACAGGGCCGCAGGGACCGCGGCGGTCCCAGTAGATACGTCGCCGACTTTTCGTAGGCGCGCAAACGTCCTGGGATGGATGACTGGGAGCGCGGGCGTCTCGCCCGTCCCCGGCGCTCGGGAGGTGGACGCCGGGGACGGGCGGCGACGCGTCGGCCCTGCGGGGATGGCCGACCCGCGCCTGCGGACGCCGGGACGGGCGAGACGCCCGCGCTCCCAGGACTGCTGCGCGCTAACGACTTTTCACGAGCCCCGTGTCGCGCGCGAACGTGTGGGCGAGTCTCAAGCGTTTCTCATGGCTATTGTGAGTCGCCAGGCCCATAGTGGGGGAAGAGGGCCACTGTTAGCAAGGAACCGGGACAATGTTGGAAGCGAGGGACAGCATGGCCCTGCATGCGATGCCGGGCGACGGCGGGGCCGCGGCTTTGTCGGCCCTGTCGGACGACGAGCTCGTAGCGCGCCACCTGTGCGGGGGCCAGGACGCCTTCGCGCACCTCTTCGGCCGCTACGAGCGCCAGGTCTACGCCATCGCCTACCGTATCAGCGGCGACCGCGCTGAGGCCGAAGATCTGACACAGGACACCTTTCTGCGCGCCTTTCGCGCTCTGCCCGCGCTGCGGCAGCGCCGCGCCTTCGCCGGCTGGCTGTATCGCGTCGCCACCACCACCTGCCTCGATGGGCTGCGCCGCCGCGCGCCGAGCCAGGTCTCGCTGGACGCTGCCCTGACCGATGTCCTCCCTGACGCGGCGCGCTGGCGCCAGCCTCTGGAGGCGGCCCTGGCTGTCGAAGACCGGCGTGCCGTGCAAGCGGCGTTGCGCCAGCTGGCCCCGCGCCAACGCACGGCGCTCACCTTGCACGATCTGCAGGGGCTGTCCTATGCCGACACCGCGCGCGCCATGGGCGCCAGCGTCGACGCCGTAGCGATCCTGATTTTCCGTGCACGCCGGCGCCTGCGCGAACGCTACACGCGCGCGTCCCTCTTGCCCCCCGTGAGCAAGGCGTCCTAGTACAGAGTTAAGGGGCTTAACTTTGCAGTGCCGCCGCACATCCGACCGCGGTCGGCCTGCGGTTTGCCATGCGACCATGCGGATTGGTCTCTCGGGCTTCGCGCGACAGCCCAACCGGGCAGTCGCAGGCGTATCCCGCACAGTCAAGGTGGAAACATTTAGTGCGCCAGGCGCGTGCTGCTGGTCGACTAGGGGTGTTCGGACGGCAGGAGGCCCCGTGCCCCGAGTAGTCGCTGTAGCTGCGCGTAGCCGATTCCGTGCCGCGCGGCGATGTCGGAGGCGTGGCTGACGCCGCGGGGCGGCCCCGGATGCACGCGGAAAGTGCGGCTGCGGACGCCGTCCTCCCCCGCATCCGGCTCGGCCTCGGCGACGAGGCTGCCGCCCACACTATCGCCCGCCGTCCGCGCGTTGATCTCGCCCACCCGCGCCGCCAACTCGTGCAGGTGGGTCGCGTAGATGGCGCGGGCGCCCAGCAGGCGCAATCCCCGCACCGCGTCGACGGCCAGGTCGAGGGCCTCGGCGGTGCTGGTGCCCGAGAGCGCTTCATTGAGCAGGATCAGGCTGTGCGGCGTGGCCCGCTGGAAGATCGTCGCCAGCCGCGCCGCCTCGTCGTCGAGCCGCCCCTGCCCGGGTGTCGCGCTCTCCTGGGTGGGGAAGTGCGTGTAGATCGCGTCGATGGGGCTGAGCCGCGCGGCGCCGGCGGGCACATAGAGGCCGGCCTGGGCGAGGACGTGGAGCAGGCCGACTGCCCGGATATAGGTCGTCTTTCCGCCGCGATTGGGACCGGTCAGGACCCACACGCGGCCCCCCGTATCGTCGAAGGTCATCGCATTCGTCACCACGGACGCGGCGGCGTCCGCCGGCGGCGGGTCCGACCGGCCGAGCAGGCGCAGGGCCAGGCCCAGGTGGTAGCCTTCCCGGACCGCGCAGACCCGCGCCTCACGCGGGGCCAGTTCGGGCCGGCACACCGGCAGGCCGGCGTCCCGCAGGCGCAGCGTGAGGGCCGCCGCGTCGAGCAGGAAGGCGAGCTCGGGAGCGAGGCCCGCGAGCGACGCGGGCGAGACCGCGGCGAACCGCTCCAGCGCACGCTCGAGGGGGTCGACGACGCGGTCGAGCAGGCGGCGCAGGTCGCCCAACAGACGGTTATCCGGGCCGAGATCGCCGGGGCGCAGGGGCGTGAGGGCCGCCCGCCCGCCGGGCCGGCCGAGCAGGCGCGCGAGCAGGGTGGCTCGCCCCGCGACCGGCTCCGCATGAAGTGCGAGAAGCGCGGCCGAGGCCGGTTGCAGGTCGTCGGACAGGTTGACGCCGATGGTCACGCTGCGCGCCTCGCCGAGGCGCTGGCGCAGGGCGGGCAGCTCCGCCTGGAGCGCCGCGAACTCGGGGGCGTCGGCGAGGGCCTGCAGCGACGCGTCCACCGCCCGTAGGGCGGCCGCGCGCCGCGGGGCCGGCGCGAGCGCCTGCTGGAGGCGCCGCGCGGCGTCGACGTACAGTTCCAGGGCGGACAGGCGTCGCGCGAGGCGGGTCAGGGCGCCTTCGTCGGCCCGCGGCCGGCCCGTTTCGGTCAGGGCCTCCAGCGCGGGCAGAACCGCGCGCAGGGCGGCGCGCAGCGGGGCGTCGGCGAGCAGGTCGTCCAGAACGTCCGCGCGGTAGGCGATGATCGCCGGGTCGGCGCAGGGCGCGGCGAGGGTGTCGCGTACGAAGCGCTCTCGTCGCGGCTCCCCGCCACAGAGCGCATGGATAACCTCCGGCAGGTCGAGGTCGACCACCGCTTGCGGGTCCAGCCGCGCGACGCCGTCCGCGCCAGGGGCGGAGCCGGGGGGCCAGAGCAGGCTGGGGCGCCGCGGCGGGGCATCCGGGCGCGACGGGTCGCGGGAGGGGGTGTCGGCCATCACCTGTCCAAAGAGTCCCGTGAACCAGCGTCGTTATTGTTTAAGGAGACGGTGGCCGGAATCACTTAAGCGCGTCCCCACACCAACTCGGCGCCGTGGCGTAGGGGAACGCATACGGTCGCGGCTCCTCCTGCGTCGCGGCGCCAACTGCCCTCGTGCAGGACGGCCGCGTCGTCAGGGGCATGTTCCAGCGGCGCCCCGTCGAGCGCGAGCGTCGCCGCGCCGGGTGGGACTGGCACGGTGAAGGTAAACTCGGCGCAGGGGAACGGCGCGTCCAGGACCAGGCGCCGGCCCTCGTCGTGGGCGGCGACGTGGGTGGCGGCGCGCGCCGCGGTGTAGTAGGCCAGTTCGAGGTCCAGCGCACGCGTTCGCCCCAGACCCCGTTGATGCGCTCGATCAGCCGGCCCATCGCGGCGAGGCCGGTCCCGCTGCCGTTAGAGAACAGGGATTGCCAGTGAGTGTGGAAGGACAGGGGGCTGCCGTTGGCGTACAACTCGGCCAGACGTCCGCCCGTCCCATCGGCCGTAAGTAGGGCGTCGATGTCGTCCGGCTCGCCGAACTGCGTGCGCCAGGCGAAGTCGTAGTGACCGGCGCCGCTCTGTCGCGCGGCCGTGCTGATGCTGACCAGGGCGGTCCCGCCGTCCGCGCCCGCCGGGTCCAGGCGCGCCACGCGGGGCGGCACGAGTGGTGAGTATGAGTCGATGTGCAGAAAGTACCAGCCCACGCGCACGCCGCAGACCTCCCGCAGCGCGGTCTCGATCGCGCGGGCGTAATCCTTCTCAACCTCCTGGCCAAAAGCCCACGGCGAGGTGACGCCGTTCGGCTCCAGCCCCACGTTGCGCAGGATCTCCAGCCCGCGCGCGATGTAGGGGGTGAGCGTCCGCTCGTCCTGCCGCGCCGCCCACACGTCCTCGCGCTCCTCGATCGGCCGCATCGTGGCGAGATCGAGCGCCTTGTTGTGAGTAAGCATCTCCGGGCTGATGTCCCAGCGCGGGGCGATGCGCTCGCGCGCCAGGCGCAGGAAACCGGCCATCTCCTCGTCGGAGACGCCGGGCATACCCTCGTCGATCCTGCCCTGCGCGCCGGGACAGGGGACCACCGAGAACTTGCCTGCGGCGCCGGTGCGGTCGATCAGGTCGGCGAACTCCTCGGTGAAGCGATTGGGGACCACGGCCTCGTGCCCCTGGTCGGGGAACTCGTACCAGGCCGGGTTGCGGCACGGCGTCGGGTCGTCCAGCAGCACCGTGACCGGCAGACGCAGGCCCGGCCAGTGTATCCGCGCCTCCGCCCTCGTCGTGTGCTCGTCCATTATGTGCCCGTCTATGTGCTCGTCCATTAATAGTCCTCCCGCGGATCTTGCCGCATGTACCTGGCGGATTGGCGCCTGGTGGGACATCGAAGAGAAGGTTGCGCATACCTTTGCATGGCTAACCGCCACTCGTCACTCGCCTCGGGCGTATGCCATACGCCCCTACGAGCCACTTGTTCACAGGCTCCAACGGCCGTGGAACTGCGGCAGGGTGTCGCGGTGGGTCTCCAGGTAGTCGTCCAGTACGTCGCGCGCGATGTCGAGGTCGTCGACGGTGGGGTCGAGCGCGAGCGCCTGCAGGGCCAGGTCTCGGCTGCCCCGCGCCGCCGCGTCGACGACCAACTCGACCCGCTCGGCCTCGCGCCGGCACAGTTCGGCGACGACCGGGGGCAGGGGGCCGACGCGCAGCGGCAGCGCCCCCATGCCGCCGATCACCGCCGGCGCCTCCACGATAGTGTGGTCGGGCAGGCCCGCGATGGCCCCGCCGTTGGGCGCGTTGATCGAGACCTGGTAGATATTGGCGTCGTGCGCCACGCCATGCACGACCTCGTAGACGCCCTCACTGATCGCGCCGCGTAGCGGCTCCAGCGCCGCCCCACCGCTCTCGGCGAGCCGGTCGATTTCGCCCCACATAGCGTCGCGGGCCGCAGCGGCGCGGTCCCAATGGTAGAAGCGCAGCTTGTAGCGCTCCCAGGGGCGCGTCGCCGGGTTGTGGACATAGGGGAGGTATTCGCTGAGGTGCGTGTCGCCCGGCACGGCGAGGGCGCCGGTCAGGCGCAGCATGTCGCGCGTCAGCGGCTCGTTCTTGGCGGCCAGGAAGCGCTCGCGCAGGAGGGGATAGAGATCTTCGCCGTCGCGGCGGTCGCGCACGTCGAGCATCCAGGTGAAGTGATTGAGTCCGGCCGCCTTAATGTCGACCCGCGTGGCCACCTCAGCTTGGAAGGCGCGATGGGCCGCCCAGAAGGCGCGGTCGTGCGGCGCTTCGGGATCGCGCATCACATCGGGGACAGGCACGCCGACCTCGTCGGCTAGCGCCATCCCGACCAGCCCATAGCCGTAGCCGATCTGGTGGCACAGACCGACCACCGCGACCGAGGTGTACTTGGTGATGGCGCGGCAGAGGCGCGGCAGCGGGTTGCTCAGGTTGACGAACAGGGCGCGCGGACACAGCCGCTCCATGTCGCGCGCGATGTCGAGTAGCGGCGGGATGTTACGCGCGGCGTGGGCGAAGCCGCCGGGGCCGCCGTTCTCGGCGTAGGGCTGGCGCAGGCCGTGGCGCTGGGTGACTTCCCAGTCGCGCCGCCACAGCTCCTCGCGCGGGCCGACCTCAATGGAGCAGACCACGAAGTCGGCGCCGTCCAGCACGGCGCATCGGTCGGTGGCGCTCTCGATGGTCAGCCCGGCCTCCCAATCACGGTTCATGCGCTCGGCCAGGCGGCGCACCAGGGCCAGGCCCTCGGCGTTGGTGTCGACCAGCGCCAGCGTACTGCCGCGCAGCGACGGTTCGCGCAGCAGGGTGGCCAGCGCGTTGAGGCCGAAGCTGGCGCTGCCCGCGCCGATGATCACGATCTTGACCGGTTTCATGGGGTCACCTCCTTACTCGACTCGCCTTCAGCTTACCACCCGCCGGAGGCCGGCCAGCAGCCGGCCGCTGACAACTCCCCTGGATACCAATGCGGTACAGTTAAGGGATAGTGTACCGTCCCTGGGAGCCCGACGCGCGGGGGCGCTGGCAAAGCGAGCAAATCCCCGTTTCGATCGGGCTGGAGGGGGCGATAGCCACCGTCTACGCCCGCGAGGGCGAACGGTAGCCACGCGAGGGCGAGTACGGCGCGGAGCTGGGACGCCGCGACGCGGAGATCGCGCGCCAGGCGGCGGAGTTAGAGCGATTGCGCCGCCTGCTGGACGAGCTACGTGGGCAGCAAGAATGAACCGTCAGAGGAGCAGGAGAATCGCGTGAAGCGTGTGGATGTCGCGGTGGTCGGGATGGGGGCGATGGGCAGCGCGGCGCTGTGGCGACTGGCCGCGCGCGGAGCGCGTGTCGTGGGGTTCGATCGGTTCGCGCCGCCGCACGACCTGGGGTCGTCGCACGGCGAGTCGCGCATTATCCGCACCGCCTACTTCGAGGGCGCCGGGTACGTCCCGCTCCTGCGGCGATCCTTCGATCTCTGGCGGCAGCTCGAGCGGGAGAGCGGCGCGTCGATCCTCACCATGACCGGCGCCCTGATGATCGGCCGCACCGAGAGCGCGCTGATCGCGGGGACGCTGGAGAGCGCGCGCGCCCATGGCCTTGCCCACGAGGTACTCGACCGCGACGCGATGGCCGCGCGCTACCCGCAGCACCGCCTGGCGCCGCATGAGGTCGGGGTCTACGAGGCCGACGCGGGGTTCCTGCGGCCCGAGCGGGGCATCGCTGCGGCGCTAGAGCGGGCCGAAGCCCTCGGTGCGACGATACACCGGAACACATCTGTTTCGGCGATCGAGGTGACCGGTCCGGACGAGGCGCGCGTCACGGCCGGCGGTGAAACGTACGTTGCACGGCACGTTGTCGTGTCGGCCGGTTCGTGGCTCGGCCGTCTGTTGCCCCACCTGGACTTGCCGCTGCGGGTGGAGCGCCAGACACCCGTGTGGTTCCCGCTGGCCGACCCGTCTGACCCGGCGCTCTACAGTCCCGAGCGGTGCCCGGTGTTCATCCGCGCGCTGGAGGACGAGCGGGGCGAACACCATCGCTACGGTTTCCCGACGCTCGACGGCCAGACGGTCAAGGTGGCGGTCCACCACGAGGGCGCGACGACGAATCCCGACGCGGTTGACCGCATGGTCCACCCCGAAGACCTCGCGCCGATACAGGCGTTCGTGCACGACTACATGCGCGGCCTGGCGCCGGAAGCGGCGCGTAGCAGTGTGTGCATGTACACGAACACGCCCGACGAGCACTTCATCATCGGCCCGGCGCCGGGTCTGCCCGCGCTCACGCTGCTGGGCGGCTTCTCGGGGCACGGCTACAAGTTCATGCCCGTGGTCGGCGACATCGCGGCCGACCTCGCCCTCACGGGGCGCACGGACTATCCTATCGGGCTCTTCGCGCCCGACCGCTTCGCCGCTGGCGTGTCTTGTTAGACATGGTTCAACAGGTGGTCCCTCATGTGGACGAGAGCCGTCGAAACGAGGTTCGCCACGATGTCGGTCGGCACAGCCATCGTCGCGGCCGTTTCCTCGACGCCCAGCCCTTGCCCGACGCGCAGGCTGAGCGCTTCCCGCCGCGGCATGCTCAGCGCGGCCAGTGCGGCTGGCATCCCCCCAAGCCGGGCCGCGACAGGGTCTGTGAATTGTCCGCCGCGGACGCCGGACACCCACTGGGACCGCTGCGGTCCCTGCGGCCCTGTGCGCGGGCGTGCGGTTCCCCGGACCCGGACGGGCGTCCCGCGACGGCCTGCCGCGGGGACCGCGGCGGCTCGCTACGCTGCCCAGTAGATACGTCACCGACTTTTCACAAGCCCTGGGGCCGCGACAAGCGGCGCGTCAACGGTCGCCCGCCTATAGTATAATGGCAATGCGGGGTCCCCTCTGGGGAGGCCCCTTCGGGGCCACCATGACGCCTAACGGCGTCTCTACCGCGGGGGCACGCGGGACGTCACGCTTGGGGAGATTGTGTCAGACATCAGAGCCGCCGGGCAACGGTGCGACGGTCGCTGAACCAAGAATCCCACGGCGTGGGCCGTGTGGAGTGTCAAAGTATAGGGATGAATCCCTGCGGCGACGCGCCCTTCCATCCGGCCGCGTGGTCGACGACGCCATGCCGGGCCGCGGGGTATGGCAACATCAGGGGAGGTGGGAGCAGATGGTAGCGTTGCGTGCGGACTATGCGACGAGCGAGCGCGTCGACATAGCCGTGTATTCCAAGGATGATCAGCTCCAACTGGTCGTCGAGGTCAAGGGTAAGACCGCCGCGACAACTGACTGGGCGGCGCGGATGCGGCGGAACTTGGCCGCGCATCTCGCCATCCCGAGGTCCCCCTTCTTCCTGCTCGCGTTGCCCGACCATTTCTATCTCTGGTGTCGCGTCCCCTCGCCCCTGGACATCGTGCCCCCCGACTACGACGTCGACCCGGCGCCGTTGCTCGCGCCGTACCTGGGCGACGGAGGACGATCCTTGCACGCCATCAGCGAGGGCGGGCTCACACTGGCGGTGTCGGCGTGGCTCACCGACCTCGTCGCCTCCGATCTGGACGCGGAGCGGATCGAATCGCGCCAGGCCTGGTTGGTCGAGTCGGGGTTGTATCGCGCCATCGCGGGTGGAGTGCTCAGGCCGCAAGCCGTGCCATGATCGCGTACGTCGAGTCCAACTTCATCCTGGAGTTGGCGTATGTCCGCGAGGAACACGGGAGTTGCGAGCGTATCGTGCCCTGTCGGAGGGGCGCGCAATCGTGTTGGCGCTCCCCCCCTTTTGCTTGGGCGAGCCCTATGAGTCCTGGGTCCGCCGGTCGCGGGACCGGCGGGCGCTGCTCGACCGTTTCGGTCAGGAGATCCGGGAGTTGTCGCGCTCGCAGCCCTACAGCGCCCTGCTCAAGGAGTCCCAGGACATTACGCGGACGCTCATCCAGAGCGGGGAGGACGAGAAGCGGCGTTTGGACGCGGTCATCGGCCGGGTGATTGACACGGCGACGATCATCCCCATCGAGTGCGACACGATCAAGGCGGCGTTGCGCCTACAGGGCGAGCGCAGCTTGTCGCCGCAAGACGCCATCGTCTACGCGTCCGTGCTGGCGCACATGGCGGCCACGCCCGGCGAGGCGACGTGTTTCCTCACGAAGAACTCCAAGGATTTCGCCAACCCCGACATCTACGAGGACATACGGGCCTTTAACTGCAAGCTGCTGACCAGTTTCGATAATGGGCTAGGCTACATGCAGAGTCAGATGCGGCCGCAGGGATAGGGGAGATGGTTTGAGGTGATGTAGCGCGGAGAACGCATGGTCTAGGTGGAAGGGCAAAAAGGTGATGTCGATTCCGCATGGAGCCACTCCCTCGTCTAGCACGCAGTGCGACGACCACCGATATAGCCACATCTTGGCGTGGCACGAGGACAGTGAGGCGCACATGAGGCGCACAAGCGCCGCGCGACGGGACGGTTTTCGGCGTGTCTCGGCGGCACGAAGACGCGGCGACGACGTGTAAAATGACTCTCTGCGACACCGCGCGACACCCCGCGGTATGCCTGGATGGGACTTTGGATCAGATTACAATGATTGTTGTGCATGTGTGCGTGTGAGCGCGTATGCGGTTAAGAGGCTACCCATGTCGAAGGCGATGACGATAGAGTTACCCGATGATCAAGCGGAGCGTTTGCAAAACCTAGCTCGCCGCCTTGGCCGTACACAGGAGGAGACCGGTGTTCGCCTAATCGACGAGGCGTTACGCACGGCTGAGTTTGCCTTCATCGTCTTCCGTAATTCGGCGGTAGGGCGGCAGGCGTATATCCAGGGCTCGGGCCTGGCGGTATGGGAAGTGATGATGCTCCTGCGTGAGCGTGGCGGCGACGTAGAGAAGACGGCTGACTACCTGGCATGGCCGATGGCGCGCGTGCAGACGGCCGTGGATTACGCGGCCGCCTTCCCGGACGAGATAGATGCCGCGCTCTCCGACAACGACTCCTACGACGAACACAAAGTGCGTGCGATGCTGCCGCAAACGCGCGTTTCTTATTTCGATGAGCAGGGGAAACTCGTCGAGCAGGACGGGGATGCTGCGTCTGCTCCTTGATGCTCATTTTGGGTCGCGTGAGGCAGAAGCGATTCATGCCCGAGAACCCAACCTGGATGTGGTGAGCATGCAGCAATGGGCGAGTGGGGCGTTCCTCGACGCGGGTGACGAGATCATCCTGATGGAGGCGTACCGGCAAGCACGCACCTTGGTGACGCGCGACCTACGGACGATTACCCCCGTACTCAAGGACTGGAGCGCGGAAAGTTTCCATCATGGCGGTGTTGTTTTCGTGGACAACCACTCATTCCCTGAAGGCAACGTCGGTGTCGTTATGCATGCGTTACTTGCGCTGTGGCAGCAGCAGGGTAGTGCTGACTGGACCGACGTTGTGCATTATTTACGTCCTTCGGTCGTGAGACCGGATTAAGGCGGGTGCGCCCCGCGATTGTGAGATGATGCCTGGCCTTAAAGGACCATGGCAGGCCACGAATCCTGACGGGTCTAGCTGGCCCCGGCGCAGGCGTAGGTCCGGCGAGAGGAGTGCCCTCACGCAGACCGTTTACGGTCCGTCTCCTGCCCTGGTCCTTTAGGGCCAGCCCACGGCGCTCACCATCACAATCAGGAGGCGCACCCGATTAAGGCGACCGGTGAGAAATAGACGCGGGCATTGCGTATACTGAAAAGCAAGCATACAAATAGACAGGTACAGGTAGGCGACCGGTGAGGAGAGGGCATGGCGGCATACGAGGGGCTGCGGTTGGCGGTGCAGCGGCAGGGACGGCTGACGGAGGGGACGCTGGCGCTCTTGCACGCCATCGGCCTGGAGTTCGAGAGCTATAGCCAACGCCTGTTCTCGCCCTGCCGCAACTTCCCGCTCTCTTTGCTCTACGCGCGCGACGACGATATCCCTGAGTACGTGGCCTCCGGCACCGTCGACGCCGGCATCGTGGGTCAGAACCTGGTCCACGAGGAGGACGCCGATGTCGCCGAGTTGCTGCCCCTCGGCTACGGCTACTGCACCCTCGTGCTGGCCGCGCCCACCAACGCGGCGGTACACGGCCCGCGCGACCTCGCCGGCGCCCGTATCGCCACGTCCTACCCCGGCTCCGCCCGCAAGTACTTCGAGGGCCACGGCGTGCAGGGCGTCGAGGTAATCGAGCTCAGCGGCTCGGTCGAAGTGGCGCCGAGTCTGGGCCTCGCCGACGCCATCATCGAAATCACCGCGACCGGCTCGACGCTCTTGCTCAACGACCTGCGCCCGGTCGCCACCGTCCTGGAGTCTCAGGCCGCGCTGGTCGCCAACCACACGACCCTGGAAAATCCCGCCAAACGGGCCGATCTCGACCGCCTGGTCATGCGCATCAAGGCTGTCGGCGCCGGGCGCCGCTACAAGTACGTTATGATGAACGCCCCGGCCCGCGCCCTCCCGCGCATCCGCGAGATCCTGCCCGGCCTGAAGGAGCCGACCGTGATCCCGCTCGCGGACAAAGAATGGGTCGCGGTCCACGCCGCCGTGCAAGAGGAGACCTTCTGGGAGGTCATCGAGGGCCTACACAAGGCCGGCGCCTCCGAGATCCTCGTGGCGCCAATCGAGAAGCTCGTCAAATAGACGCCTAACCGCCATCCATCGAGAGCCTAATCGCATCCACCGAGACTAGGAGCCTAACCGCATTCACTTGAGGCAAGGGTTATCGCATCCATTGCGGGACAAGGACGCCGGG
>JAABUQ010008037.1_pt1 | contig 14966 bp, 14 predicted proteins | sample 5560001 | NCBI WGS metagenome assembly JAABUQ01 (sample SAMN10711888, study PRJNA513371) | rock metagenome | isolation source: Antarctica rocks | place: Antarctica: Victoria Land, Finger Mt nord | collected 2015-12-18 | reverse complement strand
CAGTTCCTGGAGGAGCGCCTGGGCCAGGTGTCGGCGTACGCCCGCTCCTACTCGCACACGCGGGACGGCTCGCGTGACTCCGAGGGGCGCGCCGAGCGGCCGGTGCCGCTGCTGGTGGCCCAGGACATCTTGCAGATGCCCGCGGGCGACGTGATCGCGCTACATCGCGACCTGCCGCCGGCGCGGCTGCACCGTGCCAGCTGGCTCGAGCACCCGGCGCTGGTCGCCCGCTACGGGCTGCCATCGCCGGCGATCGCGACGCTGCCAGCCGCGCCGACCCTACCCGATCGCGGGCAACAACAGCCGCATGACGCGTTGCCGGAGGACGTGGCCAGCGCCGCGGCGAACGCATCGATACACGACGCGGAGCAACTGGACCTGGATGCGCTGCAGGAGACGTGGTGACGGCAGCAAGGGCGGAGCCGCTCACAGCGAGACGATCTCAGGACCGGTCAGGTGTCGGCCCGGAACAGCCGATCCGGGGCGCCTCGTCGGGGACCGATACGTCGGCGCCGACGCGAACAGGGGCCCTTCGCCCCTCGCTCGTCAAGGGCACGCTCTGCGAGATCCCTATCCCACGCCGCTGCGCTACGTGGGCCCCTATCTCGCTCTGCTCTGCGGCCCTGGAGGGCTTCACCCCGCCTCCCACGACGGGAGTCGCTGGCAGTTGGGAAGACAACTGCCACAGCACAGGAGGAACGAGCCGAGCGAGACCATTCCCGGCCTCTCCCATGCCTCAGCCGCGGGCGTGGTGCAGAGCGAGAACAGCGGCGGCAGACGTGACGAGCGCTTCCCGCTCACCGGGAAGCGGAAGCCGAGGAGAGACCGATGTTGCGTGTGAGTTTGGTTGGCAATCTGGGGGCCGAGCCCGAGCAGCGCTACACGCAGAAGGGCGCAGTCATGGCCACGTTTCGCGTGGCCGTCAATCAGCTCCGGACCGACGCCGATGGCGAGCGACAGGAGAGCACCGAATGGTTCCGCGTACGGGCCATGGGCGGACTTGTCGAGGCGGCGCAGCGCCTGAGCAAGGGCGGCCGCGTGCTGGTGGTCGGACGCCTGGACATCAGCCGCTACCAGTCACGCGACGGCGAGCCGCGGACCGGCTTCGACGTGTGGGCCGACGAGGTGATGAGCCTGGGCCCCAGGCCGTCGGACAACGGGCGGGACGACGTCGGCGCGGCCACGGCGAAGTCAGCGGCGAGCGCGACGGGCGACCCCGCCGAACTCGACGACTTGCCGTTCTAGGTCGGACCACCCGACGGGTGGGGCTCACGGCTGAGCTTCACCCGTCGGTGCCGAACAGGGAATGTGAGAGGAGGCCTCGTGGCCAAGGACACCGCCAGAACGACATGCACGATCACGCTGATGAGCGCGGACCTGCACCTACTGCGCGCCTGCGTTGCCTGGCACGCGCAGGTCCAGGGCGACCCAGCCTTTCGCGAGCGCTTCGCGGCGCTGGGGGAGCGTCTGGACCAGGCCGAACACGTGACGACTGTGGACGGGCCATCCAGGCTGCCTGATGGGAGACAGGCTCATGCCGCCGCTGCGCGATTTTGAGTACACGTTCCGTGACTGGAAGAACGCGGAGGGCCGTTGCCAGGTCAGGATCTTCGCGGGCACTGAGGCGTCCAGTGGCTTGCCCGTTGTGATGGTGACCGAGCCCAACGACAACGCTGGTCCGAGTGTGACCAACGCCATGGAGACGCTCGCGCCCGAGCTGCTGAGCCGCTATCTGCCCGAGCAGGATGGCCTGGAGCCGCCGTTCGTGCTGGTTGAGCACTACCCTGACCACCAGTTCGACGCTGCCGGCGCGCAACGGCACGACCCGTTCCTGGGTGAGACGTTCGATCTCGTGAGCTTCGAGCACTGGCGCTCGCGGCCCCGCTGGCAGGGCCCGCGGCGCGGCATGATGCAGTCGTTCGGGGAGCCGCAGTGGCGGCGTACCACGCGCGGCGACGTTGAACGGCTCATCGGCGAGCCTCTCCCCTGGCTGTCCTGTACCTGCCAGCTGCCCCGATAGGTCGACCGCTGGCGCCGGAGATACCTCAGCTCGCCGCTGTCGCGAACAATGCCAGCTGTTCGAGGGCGTGCCGCCAGCATAGGTTCGGCCAACTGCTCCGCCTCCAAGCGCGACGGTGTGCCGTCTCCGCTGCACGCCACTGGGCTGATCCGCCTCGAGTCGACCGTGCTGGCGCCCGCCTGGCCCGCGTCCATCGGCTGCTATGCCGCCGGTGGCTCGCAGACGCTTTTGAGGACGCCGACTGAGACAGCCACGTCCGGACAGGGCCCCTGGTGGACGCTCGTCTCACGCGCCATGGCGCTTCTCGCTGAGCGCGCCATGCGCCGATTCGGTGGCAGCACCATTCGTCCCGCGGACCTTCTCGGCCACGTGCGGATCTCGGGAGCGGCGTCCCCTCAGCTGGCAAGGGATCGCCGCCGTGTCCGTCAGACGGGAGGAGCTTCCACCCCGACACACCGACCGACCGGCCCACCTTTCGCTCCCTGACGGCCTCACCCCCTCTCACGGAGCTGTGGCTGGTGCCTCAAAGCGACAGCCGCTCAGAAAGGATGGACGGAGCGATGCCCCACAGCCCCTCTCTCGCGCATGCCGCGGCGGGTGCAGGGAGTCGGTCCACGAGACCGATCGGCGGCGCTGGTGACAAACGCTCCCAACGAGGAGCACGAAAGGACACGACACATGCTGCACTTAAGTTTGCTGGGCCATCTCGGAGCCGGTGCCGAACGGCGGTCTTCGCAGAAAGGCGCCCCCATGGCTACCTTCCGAATCGTCGTCAAGCAGGTCAAGACCGATGCCGACGGCGAGCGGCCGGAGAGAGCCGAACGGTTCTGGGTGTGGGTCATGGGGCGGCTCACCGAGTGCGCACCGCACCTGATCAAGGGCGGGCGCGTGCTCGTCATGCGGGAGGGACAGCCACCAGACGAGGCGGCGCGGTGAACGCGCTGAGCACGATTGTCATCGTCCATGACAGGGCCGCACCTGAGGTGCGCGAGCTGATAGCACTCTGCTCACGTCACCTGGCGCTACTACGTGGTCGAGTCCCGTGGGCGAGCGTCGATGAGGTCGTGGGCTCCAGCAGCACACTGCCCTGCCAGATCTGCGCGCTGCCAGACGACGCGGCCGGCGCCGCCGTGGGTGCGTCGCACCCGGACGGCGGGAGCGAGGCTGCCATGCACCGCGAGCCCAGCTTCGCCGAGGTGCAGGAGGCGCAACGCGAGTTGCAGCAAGGAGGGTGGACCAGCGCCACGCTGCGCGATGCGCACTTCCTGCTGCGGCTGGGGCAGATCCCGGATGAGGTCTTGCAGACCGAGCTGTGCCGGTTCCGCGCCATGGGCGAAACGCCGACGTGTGAGTACATCGAGGCGATGGCCATGGCGCGACTCTGGGAGCGGCACTCATGAGTTTGGCCGTCGACTCGGTTTCCACCACGGAAAGCCGTCGGCCTTTCATGACGCCCGACGAAGCGCGCCAATGTCTCGAACAGGTCAAGCGTCACCTGGGCGAGGCGCGGACGCTGCTGCTGGCACTGTACGAGGGCGAGGGTTGGCGGGCCCTAGGCTACGACTCGTGGCGAGCGTGCGTCACGGCCGAGTTTTCTCAAAGCCAGGCCACGCTTTATCGCCAGCTCACCGCGGCCCAGGTCGAGCGGAACGTTTCTCATACTGATAAAAGTGCGGCCCGCCTGCCACTGTTGCACGCGCTCGAGCTAGCGCCGCTGGCGCCCAGTGAGCAGCGGGCGATCGCCGCTACCGCCGACCTGTCCCGCTTGACCCTGAGGCAGCTGCGCGCCGTGATCCGCGACAAGCAGGCCGCGCAACAGGCGGCGCGCCTGACCGCGCGGCCCACGGTGGTGCCGCTGGTCCCACCACAGGCCGACGAGGGGTGTCGGATCGTGGTGGCCAATGCGGCCCACCTGCCGCTGCCCGACGGCGACGCCCACGGGCCGGCCTGTCAGCCGGCGTCGTGCGATCACGTGGCTCTGGTGGTCGGCAGCCCACCCTACTGTCTCGGGATCGCCGAGCAGGGGTACGTCGACTTCACCGACTATGCCGCGTATCTCGGTGCCGCGGCGACGTGGGCCAGGGAGCTGTACCGTGTGCTCCAGCCAACCGGCCGGCTGGCGCTCAACGTGCCGGTCGACATCGCCCGTGGCCAGCGGCAGCCGGTGGCCAGCGACTGGCTACAGGTCCTGCGGGCGGCCGGCTTTCAGTACCGCGCCACGGTGGTCTGGCAGGAGGGCAACGTCGCCCGCAGTGTCACGCGGGGCTCGCTCGACTCGCCGGCGGCGATCAACCTGATCTGCCCGGCTGAGCTCGTGCTGATCGTCCACAAGGGCGAGTGGCACCTCGGTCGTAGCGATGCCAGCGACCTGACCCACGAGGAGTGGCTGGCGTGGACGCTGGCGGCGTGGTCATTCGCCGGCGAGCACCCCGAGCGGGTCGGCTATCCGGCACCGTTCCCCGAGGAGCTGCCCCGCCGGCTCATCAAGCTGCTGTCGTTTCCTGGGGACCTGGTCGTCGATCCGTTTGTCGGCAGCGGCACGACCGCGGTCGTCGTCCAGGCGCTGGGACGGCGCTTCTGGGGCTGCGACCGCAACCCGACCGCTGTGGCGCGTGCCCAGGCACGCGTGGCGACAACTGCGTTGCAGAGATTCCCGGCGCGGTCCACGAGTGCGAGCTGCCGCTGACCGACAGGCTCGACGGGGGCTGGCTTGCCAGCGTCCAACCTTGCTTGGCACTGGTGCCGGCAAGCCGCTTGACCTTCACACTGTGTGAAGGCGTATCCCTGATCGCGTCATGTTGACGATCGGGGCCTTCGCCCAAATCGGTCAGGTGTCGCCGCGCATGTTGCGCCACTATGACGAGCTTGGCCTGTTGCGGCCTGAACACGTGGACGCTGAGACGGGGTACCGCTTCTACGCAATCAGCCAGCTCACCCGATTACACCGCCTCCTGGCCTTGCGCGACCTGGGCTTCAGCCTTGACCAGATCGTCGATGTGCTCGACGACGACCTGTCGGCCGATCAGTTGCGCGGGATGCTGCGCTTGCGCCGCGCTCAGGTCGAGCAGGTGGTGGGCGAGGAGCAGGCGCGGCTGCGCCGCATTGAGGCGAGGCTCCGAGCACTTGAAGGGAGAGACCAGATGCTGGCTCAAGACATCGTCGTCAAGACCACACAGCCCCTGCGCGTTGCCGAAGCGACGGGCACGGCATCAGGCTTTGGCTCGGAGAACCTGGCGCCGGTCTTCGGAGAGCTGTATCCGCGGGTCATCGCCCATCTGGAGCGCACCGGGGTCCGGCCAGGACTGTGCGTCGCCTGGTACGAAGAGGCCGACGACGGAACGGTGACGGTGCACGCCGGCTTCGCTGTCGACGACCAGAAGGTCCAGAGTCAGGACGGAGTCGGGGTCCGTGACCTGCCCGTCGTGGAGGTTGCCTCGGTTGTCTACCGTGGCTCAATGGACAACGTCGGTCCGACGTACGAGGCACTGATGCGCTGGATCGACGACAGCGGCTACCGTCTTGTTGGCCGGAGTCGCGAGCTCTACCACGCGTGGCATGATGGCGATCAGTCACAAAACGTCACCGAGATCCAGCTCCCCGTCGCCCACGCCTGATCCCACGCAGGGTTCGTCCTGACATAGACGTGGGGTGCATCCAGCACGACAGACAGAGCCCTGTTAGGCGATTGGGGCAAAGAGGCGGTGCGCCGATGTTGGCCAGCGCACGAACGCGGGCATTGGCGCACCGTCATCGAGCGCAGCGGCGAATGCGGCCCCCAAAGCGGAGCCATTCAACGTCCCCGGCGGGCCCGCGGATCAGCTCGGCACGAGTATCGAGGAACGGTGGGTCGAGACCGACCAGGCGGTCCTGTGCGTAGAAACCGAACCGCATCAGCGGCAACGCGTCCGACTGAGGCGGCGTGTCCTTCGTCGGGAACCCACCTTTGGAGATCTGACGCGCAACCAGCGCCTCGCCGAGGCGGCCAAGCTCAATATCCTCGAGCACGCAGCGGTAAAGGCCTGCGCACCTGTCCAGCACCTCGCCGGCCACGGGTATGACCGCTGTCTGCGGGGAGCTGACTCCGACCAACCGCTCCAGGACCCACGTGGCTGCCGCGCCGCCGACCTCCGCGCCAATGTCCGCGTTCGTGAGCACGCTCAGCGCCACTCCGTGGTCCGGGCAGACCATCAGGAACGTGCTCTGACCGTAGGTGCCGCCACCGTGTGAGATAGTGTTCTTGCCGATATTCCAGGCGAGGCCAATCGCTCGTGATGGCAGCCCGGTCGACGGCACCACCGGCTGACGCATCGCCGCGAGCGTCGTTGCTGCTAGCACGCGCTCGCCCGTGGCTCCTGTCCCGTCGCCCATATGAAAGCGTGCGTAGTGGAGCTGGTCTCTCACGCTGGCAATCAGCCCGCCCGCCGGGGTTGCCGACCGGGGTATGTGCCAGGGCTGGAGCACGTGTGGTCGCCCCTCTCGGACGCCAGCGTGGCCCACCGCAAAGCGCTGCGTCATCGCCTCCTCGGGAAACAGGAACGAATGCTCCAGGCCGAGCGGCGCCAGGACAAGCCATTTGAGCGCGGCCTCAAACGTCTCGCCGGTCAGCACCTCGATGACACGGCCGAGCAAGGAGAAGCCGGAGTTCGAGTACGAGTACAGCGCACCAGGCGGGGTGAGCTGATCGAGATCGGCCATCTCCGCGACGTAACGGGCGAGCGCATCGTCGCCACGCCCGGTGTCGGAGAAATGGTCGCCGACCCAGCCGGCCGTGTGGGTCAGGAGGTGACGGGGAGTGACTGTGGCGGCAACGGCGGGGTCCGACAAGCGCAGGTCAGGCAGGTACGACCGCACCGGCCGATCGAGGTCCAGGCGGCCGTCGTCGACGAGCCGCATCGCGGCGGTGGCGGTGAAGGTTTTGGTGATCGACCCGACCTGGAACAGCGTGTTCTCGTCCACTGCCAGCGGGTTGTCGACGCTGGTGACGCCGAACGCGGCGACATGCTCCTGGCCATCGTGCAGCAAGCCGATGGCGACACCCGGCACGCGGCGCCGCGCCACCTCGGCTTCCACGAAGCTCCGAAATTCGCTGAAGATCGCTTCGCTCACGTGCGCTCCTGCTCAGTGGCCGGGTGACCTGCAGGCTACCACCCAGTCGCGGTGGAGCTGAAGACGGCGAGCATGGCGCGAAGCAGGAAGACCAGGACACCGAGGCTCAGGGACTTGTGTAAGCCAAGCGTGGCGGTCACCACGCTGACGTAACTCCGCGGCCGGCGCGCTCCCCGCGTGCACGCGGTTCCGAAGGGCCGCGGCGCGCGGTCCGCTTGCTACGGCCGCTGTGGAGGGGTCGCCTGCGGCGACGGAGACCAGGGGCTGCCGCCCCTCGCGGTCAAGCCCACGCTCCGTGGGAACCTACCCATGCTCGGCGCTGCCCGCCTGCGCGTGGGGCCCTTCCCACTGCGCTCGACGGGGCTTGACCGCTTCACCCCGCTCCCGACGGGAGGTGACCAATGTGCGGAAGCACATTGGCCTCATGCAACCGTAGCTGAACAACCTGCACCGAGCGATCCCCTGGCACGTGCGAGGGGAAGGCGGTCGCCAGCGGTCGCGCCGATCCCAGAGACCGGTGCTTGCCCCGCCACGGCGGCAAGTGACCGGGGCTCGCGGGTCGAGCGATCCCCCCAGCGTTGGGTGCAGGTACACAGGCACTTCCCTCCTCACCACAGAAAGGAGACACCACCGGGAAGCTGCCCCCCTGACCCATCGACAAGGCCCCCGACGTGTTCCACCACGCCGAGGGCCGCTCGCATCCCGAGGTATCCGAGATGCAGCCAGAGTCTACAACCGTCGCGCCCCAGCGGCGCACCCGTCGCTCGCGGGCGGCCGAGCGCGCCTTCGCGGTGTTCCACACCGGCCACTATCGCCAGGTCGTCGCGTACTGCGTGGCCGACCTGCGGGACTGGGCCGAGGCCGAAGAGGTCGCCGCCGACGCCTTCGTCGTCCTATGGCGCAACTGGTCCCGCCTGCGCGCCCACGACGACCACACGCTGAAAGCCTACGTGTTCCAGGTGGCCCGCCGCCGTTTGCTGCGGGTGGCACCCACCCTGCGCCGCCGTCCCCCAACGGTGCCGCTCGGCTGGGGCACCGATGACCAGGAGCACGACCCTGCCCTTGTCGATCCCACGAGCCAGGACGACACCCCGGAAGCAGTCGTGACGCGCCTGGCCCACCGGCTCCATGACGTCCTGGGGAAGCTGGACGCCGACGAGCGGGCCGTGGTGCTGCGTCGGTACGCCGATGGGTGCACGCTGGCGGAGGTCGCTAGCGACATCGGCACCACGGACGGCATGGCTAACGTGCTGCTCCGGCGTGGCCTGCGCCGCCTGCGTGGGCTGCTGATCGGCGTGAGTACCAGATGAGCCCCCAGAGAGGCGAGGACAGAGGTGTCCTCGCCTCCGCTCACCCAAACCTGATTGTCAGACAGCCATTCCTTGAACAGGCAGGGCCGCACATCCGGCCCTGCCTGCTGGAGTCCTTCAATGTCGATGACGCACCACAGCAACCGTGGCATCACCCTCACCAGCCTCGCCGACCTTGGCACGGTGCTCGATGCGCAGACGCTGCCGTCGGGGCCTGAGACGCCGGCGGAGGCCGACGAGACCCGCGAGTCAGCGCCAGACTCGTGCCCGCCGGTGCCCCAGGACCTGGCGGGGCTGATCGCCCAGCTGGCCAGTCTGAGCGGCGGTCTGGAAAGCATGGCCCGCGAGGATGCCCGTGCCCGCGAGCAGGCCAGCATCGAGCTAGCCCAGTACGAGACGCTACTGGCCGAGCGGCAGGGACGCCGAGTGGGCGCTCGGGGAGGCGCGCCGGTTGCGGGCCGCTGCCGAGCAGCTGGCTGCGGAGGCCTTCACGGACGACGCCCGTGCCCAGGCTGCCCAGCATGCCGTCATCGCACGGGTGGCCGAACTGGGCTGTGCGCAGCTGCTGGCCGAGCGGACCCGTGCTGCCGAGGAGCTCGCCGGCCGCCCCCATCTGGCGCGCGCCCTGGCCGAGCGCCACCGGCTGGCACGGGGAGCAGGCGGAAGCCGCGCAGCGGGCTGAAGCCGAGCGTGCCAGCCGGCTGGTCAGCAGTCTTGCCGCCGTGTGTGCGGCCCTCGGCGCTGACCGTCTGGACCAGGCCCAGTGGCGTGCCATCGTATTTGATGGCACACCTACCCGCAGTTACACCTCCGTCCCTGCTCTCAAAGATGCCGTCGATGCTGCCCTGCTCACCTGATCGCCTCACCATCACAGTCGTCATGTGTCTATGACCTACTTACGCCAAACTGCTTAGCGATGCGTCTTCTTGGACTTGGCCCTGTTCCATGGCTTCGGGCTGGTCTTCGGTGCCTCACGGCGCTGGGCCGCTCCCGCCTCCGCGGTGGTAGCGCGTACGGACGCCACCTCCGTTTTGAGCCGCTCGTACTCCTCAGCCATGCTTCGGAAGCGTTGCTGTAACTCGGACTCGACTCCCTCAGCCGTCTGCACACCTAGCCCGGCCAAGCGCTTCGTGTCTGAAAGCCGTGAAGCGCCCCGACGACGGACGGCCGCGAGCGCTTGGTCCAAGCCTGTGACCACTCCGTGGGCGCTCATCAGGACGTTGATCGCCTCCGCCTCCACCCTCGTCGCGACGCGCTCGCCCACGAGCCTACGGCGAACGAACGTTTCGGCGTCCGGCAGATCAAAGGCCGACGAGTTAGCCTTGAGCATGACTGAGACGACCGCCCTGGGATTCCTGGACGAAACCTGCAGCCGTGCATTCAAGAAGGCCGCCCAGGCGGAAAACCGAAAGGTCGGGGGCATTTCCCATCTACCGGCGTCGCGCCTGAATACGCGGGCAAGCAGCGTCTCGTTGGAGAGGAACCAAACCTCGGGGGGCGAACCCCGCTGAGCCAACTCGCTTCTGCGCTGATAGATGTAGAGGAATTGCGTGGCTTCGTTCTCGTTGAGGATCGGGGCCCTGTCACCCGCCCACGGACGACTGGCCCATTCGTCCGATATTGCCTGAAGGATGTAGTCGTAGTCACTCCGGAGCGGCTCACTGAGGCGTGGTGAGACGACTTCGATCCCGAAGCCCTCGATAGTGTCAGCGATGCGGTCTTGGGCGTATTTGGCGATGTACGACCTCCAGCTCGCGAGGTCGGATCCCCCGGCGGCCCGCCCCTCGCGTCGCTCCGCGATGCTGAGACTGCTAATGTACCCCTGGATGAAGCAGTTGCTTCGCAGGCCGTATGTTTCAGCGAAGAGCATCAGGTCGGGGATGCTCCCCTGATTCTCCTCAGCGGTGCGCTGGGCGCCCCCTCGGTGCCCCACGATCTCATCGAACATCGCTCGGGTCACGAAAAGCTTGACCCCGGCCGCGCGGCTAGCCTCGAGAATATCGCGTACCGCTGCGTGGTCTTCGTGCTCACGTACCACTAGGGGCAACAGGATGTTCGTGTCCAGGAACATCTCGTATGACGCGATCCTGGTGCGAAGCGCCGCCGCCGCTGTCGGGTCTAGGCGGACCGTACCCGCCATGAAGGAGGCACTCAAGAGTCGATAGAGGTAGGGGGCTTCACCCTCTTGGGGAGAGGTAAGGATCAAGTCGAGGACCCGCTCGGCCACACGGAGGTCCTCAGTTCCCGGCCGGAAAACCTGACCGGCCCGCACTTTTGCTTCGCCCCAGCCGGTTTCGCTGCCCATGCCGTGCTGGACCCATTCAGCCATGCTCTGGCCGAACTCGATGCACAGGTCCTGCAGGAGCAAGTCGAACGTCTCCTGGAAGACCTTCGATAACCCTGACGTCGCAGAGCCGATCCGGCGAGTGACCGAAGCGTAGAACCGCTCGCGGTCACGCACCCAGGCATGAGAGGCACTCTCTCGAATTGCGGCAACCCTAGACGTATCTACGGGGTGTGCGTTTTCGCTCGCGGGCCCTAAGACCCCCAGCTGCATGAGATACCCGATGGTTGCTTGCGCCAGTGGATCCGCGTAACCGGGCCCGACTTCCAGAAAGGTCTCCACCTTGGTCTCGAGCCAACTCCTCGTGACTGATGACTCTCCGGCGATGGCGTCGAAAAACGCGGCTGCAAGTACCCGCTCCGGCAAGTCCTCCGTCTTGAGAGTTTCCAAGAACCGGCTGAGCGCCAACAGCGCCCTGCGATGAGCCTCATCGGGCAGTCCGGCAGGAGCGTGCTCGGTGGCAGCTTTCGCCTTGACTCGGGGCAGCGACCGGACCTCACCCAAGAGACTCTCCAACCAGTCGGGCAGTTCGCTCCAATTGCCAAGGTCGGCGAGGGGATTGATGCCCGCGGGAAGGTGAGAGGTGTTCTCGCCGCGACGTGTAAGGAACCAGGAGTCGTGCGGAAACTTGATGTTCTCGACGAGGAATCTCAATATCCAGGTGATGTCGGGATCCGTGAAGCTGTAGCCGATAAACAGAAGGCTGTACTGCTGCAGGATTGAATGGAACGCCAGGCGGAGTGCCTCGCCGCGTTCGCCTTGGACGATGGCGTCAAAGTCTCCGCGAGTGATCACCATCAGGCCTTCGCCTCTGGCGACGAAACGGCTCCCAGCCTCGTGCTCATCGTCGATGTCACCATGAACCTTAAACAGGAACGGGCTGGGACTGTTCACGGCGATCGGTGCAAGGCTCAACCGACTGAGCGCGTTGTTAAGGTGGAAGAGATCAGGACCAAAGATCGGTTCGAGCAACCGATCGTAGTTCGTGGTGATCGCACCCCTCAGATGCATTTCCTTGAGCAGGGGGTACACCTTGGAGGAGGTCGTGCGGCTGAGGACAGTCCGCAGGACGCGTACGACATGCCTCCTCGACGTCTCCTCCACCAGCAGCCCGAGGGCCGCGAGTGCCCGCTCGCTGGATCCGAGATAGGGTTGGACCCGTAACCGGGCATCTTCAGTAAGTACGCCTTCGCGGTGTAGCTCGGCCGCGATCGCAGAACCTAATTCAGCCCAAGTGGGTAGTCCGGCATTCCTCGACAGCCCGGATCCGGCAAATAGGATACACCGACGATCCCGAATCGTCTCCGCAACGGATCGCAACCGCCTACCTCCACTGGCAGTCTATTGTGTTTAGGCGCCCGCGGCGCTGGCGATGGCGGCGAGGGGCTGCCGGTCGGGGCAAGACGCGCGAGGCCGGGGTATGGACCTGCCCCCACCGTCTACTGCGTGAGGCCCTTTGCGCTGTCCCTGACCACCGCTGGGCCGCCGGCCGCCATGGCGGTCGTGTCCGGCAGTTCGGCAATGAAGATGAGGCCGACGGTTGACAGGTTGAGCGTCAACGGTGCCAGTTCAGGACTCCAGACGGACGAGGCTGTGCTGACGTCTGGACCGGGCCACAATCGACACCCCGACCCACCCAGCCCGCCGTGTGGCTCATGTGTCCGAGCAAACCATCATGGCCCAGACTGGCACACGTCCCCACCCATGGTCCGCCGCTACATCCGCGACGGCTTCCTGTTCAAGAAGAATGCTGCAGCCGCCGCTGGGCTGTAGCCTTCCTTCGTGAATGCCTGGTTTCGTTCTCTACGATACTCCGTGCGTGGAGTGGCCCTTTCTTGGGCAGAGCGGAGAGGACCTCCGCCGTCCCGGGCCATGCCGTAGCACGTGGTGGCCTCCGTCAGCACGAACATCGTGCGGTTGCTCGCCTGGAGAACCAACCCAACCCTTCACGAGGGGAAGTGGATTGGGCGGCAGAGTACCGCCCCCGCACTGAGGCGCGTGGCCAAAGTGGAAGACCTTGAGAGGTTGTCAAGTGCTGTGGCGACATCGCAGGCTGCCGGGGTGCTGTTGCGCCTTCATCTGAGATGGAGGCCACTCCCGACACGGTCCAATAGTGGTACCAAGGGTACCGAAATCTGCCCGAGCAGCCCACAACGTTCCGGACTCGAGCGGCGGATTATTCTACTAGCCCCCGCGCAAGCCGGCTTGACCGACCAGTGCAGTGCTGCGTACTGATGCGAGGCCGGTTATTCATCCCAGATGAGGTAAAAGCATCCATCCGAATTCACCTCGAAACAGCTCTACCCCGGGCCGTGTTGGGCTACCTCTCGGCACATGAGGATGAGGACACGCTAACCGGGCACCTCGGAGCAACTCTGCAAACAGACTGGCACCAAGTGTTCATTCAAAATCCAGAGCCGCCAAACATGCGCGAGTGGCGATGGGCAATTAGGTACTATAAGTTCAGGGGCCGGGGGCGCGGAGCCACGGAAAAGACACTCGGGGCTGACGGCATTTTTGAGCTTGCGCTAGCGAGTGACCCCCGTAGCCAAAAGAAGTCTCTTCTCTTTCAAGCCAAGATGGCCGATGATGGTGGTGCCAGCTCTCTACTTGCACAAAGCATAAGGTTGTCAACGTGGCGCGAGGCAGCTTTCGTCTTGGTATATTCAGAATCTAACTTCAGGGCAATACCGTTGGATGATGTCATTAGATCGCGAGGCCACTTGGAGAATGAGATGGGGCGTCTACTAGTGAACTACTTAGCTCAAGACTTTCTCGATTGTCTTGTTGGAGATGATGAGCTAAGCTATGATGGACGGAGGCATGTGCTTTCTTGGCGAGCTCTGAATAACCAACTCGTCGAAACGAAGTTCGTTGTACGACATCGCATTCGTCTCGATGTAGATGCCGTAATTGGAGGCATTGTAAACAGGATTGTCAGTCCAGCCGATGTTCATAACTTTCGTATGTATGCCACGTCCGAAGAAATACTAGCGGGCGGGCCGGCAATCAATGCAACCACTGGAATTACTCGCGCTCGAAGGCACCTGGCACTTGCGTATCATCCCGATACACTTACAGACCTCGATGTAATGCTTAAGCAAATCGTGAATAGAAGGATGCAGGAAGTGAATGCCGCGGCTGATGATGTAGAGTCGCGGGCGAAGCGCTCCTGATGAAGTAGGACATCTTCGCCGACGTGGAGATCGTGCGGCTCATACCCCAAATACGGCCGCGCCAGCATCCGCTCAGGGGCTGACGCCCCGGTGTTCCGCTCCGCCCCGGTGGTCATCTCGACCCTTCGGCAGTGGAGCGCATCGTCCAGAAAGCGGCGGCTCGCGGGGGGATCGTCGGAAGGGTTCGCCCCACTGGTTGAAGCATGCGCACGCGACCCACGTTCTGGAACGCCAGTGCCCGATCCACCTGATACAGGCCACCCGCGGCCGCGCGTCAGTTGCCACGAAAGGCCGCTACCTGCACGCCCGATCGACTGACAGTTTGGCTCGCTGATCTTCCGGTCTAAATCATGACTCAGGGACAGGCTCAGGTTGAGAAGCTGAAACCGCAGCTCACCGGTATCTCTCGGGTGCACTCGTCTCCGAAGAGTGGCGATTGACGACTGGCTCATGGCCTGGATCACGCGCGCCGCTGTCAGAAGAGTGGCGCCACCGTCTCCGCGGTGAAAAAGGCGGACTGGGAGCGACTGACATCATGGCCGAGCAGCCCTTCTATGCTTGGCGGTGCGTGCGTCAGGGACCAGTGGACAGCCGGAATCGTGCGCCCGTTCGCGCGGATTGCTGGCAGCCGCGCCTGCCGTTCGCACATCGGCCCGCCGTGCGGTGGTTGCCGCGGACGCCCGCCTGACCTCGGGGTTCCGAAGTACCCCGATGCACAGGCCGGCTTGCTGCGCACCGCGGTGACCGCCGCCGCCTGCTCCGCCCGCTCTGGGGCGGCGGTTGCCAAGAGCCGCAGCCCGAGCCGGCTCCGCACGCGAGTGTCCCGCCACCCACCCCCTACCCGTAAGGGCGTCGTCGGTCTCGTCCACAGGAGTACGCGCTGCCTTAGTGCCCGCGCACGAACAACGTTTACAGGTGTGCATGGGTAGCCGGGCTGGAGGCAAGCGTGTAATTCCAGTTGCCGTGGAACGAATGGGGGGTGATCTGGAGGCGCGCCAGCTCGGCATCGG
>JAABUQ010008036.1_pt1 | contig 14966 bp, 15 predicted proteins | sample 5560001 | NCBI WGS metagenome assembly JAABUQ01 (sample SAMN10711888, study PRJNA513371) | rock metagenome | isolation source: Antarctica rocks | place: Antarctica: Victoria Land, Finger Mt nord | collected 2015-12-18 | reverse complement strand
TCCTTGCCGCCGTCGTTGGTCAGGTAAATCTGAAAAAGCCTCTAATATCGCCGCTCGCTGCATTTGAGTTCAGTCGTCTTGTTCAATAGCATACAAGTCTAGCATTTAGAACGAAATAGCCCTGCCTACTATAGTCGTTGGAACCTGTTGTGCACTTGAGGAAAGTTTCGTGCAATCAACTGTAAGTCCAGTTGTGTTTTGGTCAATAAAATCAACTAGTATAAAAGGATAATCGGTGTAGCTTTTATTGGTGTTTCTCAGCCAACTATCCATCTTCTGCTTAAGACCCTGACCGGCTATGGTTAAGTCGAACAGCTTAAAACCAGGACTAGGAGTTGGAGGACTAGTTGTAATATATTTAGGAGTGCCATCCTTATTAGTTGGATTATTAGGATCTACAGCTCCATCTCGAATTTCAAACCTACCAATACGAGCTACATTAGACCCAGTTCCGTTGGCGTTGTTACCTTGGATTAAATAATAAACAACCAAGGAGTAAACAAATGTATCATTTACACCATTTGCAGTACTTCCATTAACAGGAAGAACACCCTGGTTAAACTCGCGCTTCCAAAAGGCAAGAATAGGGACACAGATGTTAGAAGCATTATTAACACAACTAGGTGCTGGTGGTGGTGCTGATACTGAAGGTGGTATTTGGTCTTTAATTCCAGGCGGGTTGTCAGTTGAATTTTTATTCAATCCATCAGCGTCATAGATGTAGACTGCCTGATCCAAGTCTTGAGCAATGAAGTCAAGAGCTGACTGGATTTCCTGCTCGGAGGTTGCCTTGGCTTGTTCCTTGCGGTCAGTGTTCAAGGTGTTGATCATAAACCCCATCAAAGGCCCAATAATAAGGAACGCCATAATCATCGCAACTAGCAGTTCAATCAGAGTGAAGCCAGTAGTTTTCTGAGCCGGATTGAAATGCTTTACCTGACGGCTCATAAGCAATCTGAGTGGGTCTATCATTCTATAGATTTCCCTTTTGTTGAGAGACACTGAGCAATCTAACAACTTGTAATTAACTGGGTGAACATTATTGACAACCACCAAGGCGACTGCAGAAACTTCCATAGTTGGTTTGAGGGGTGACAATCTCTGTTGTCATTTCCTTCAGTGGCACTTTGCGATTGCCCAGTCCGCCAGTGAAAGTCGCCTGTGTAGGGAGCGTACCGTTTGTACTCGGCGAATTTAGAGGAACGTTATCGTTAAAAGCATCTGCTCGGTAAACCCGAATACCCAGAATGTAGCCTTGGTTGGAATCAGTTGAAGTTGAGGTAACGCTCCGAAAAGCCTGAACTATAAGGTCTTTAGGACTGCCACTACCACAGCCACCACTATCAAGATCAATACAGTACAAACTTGGTGTTGTCGCCGAGCTGTTCTGGCAGTACTGATTGCCTGTTGTCGTCGGGCAGGAGGACAAACTTCCCGCTCCCGTAGTAGGAACCGCAACAGCGGCAAACAGACTTCGCTGGGAATTGAACGTATTGTTCGTCGTATTGACTTCATTCAGCGTAATCGTATTGCTTGGAGCATCAATCGTCCCAGTCCTGACGCCATCAATATAAGCTCTGGCGGCTTGGGCTGCCAGTTCTACCCGCTTAGCTTGCACCCGAGTTGCAACTGATAGGACGATTACGGGTGAGAGAGCCGTCATCAAGACGGCAGTCACGACTACAGCCATCAAGGACTCAATGATGGTGAAACCGGATTGACTATTCTGGGGTAGAGATGGCTGCAGTTGCTGGAGCGATCGCCATGTCTTTGCCAAACCATTTTTTTTCATAAGTTGAAGTATGGTTAGTTACAAGTGTTCAAGCTTGGTCAGCAAGGACTATGGGGGGTAGGAGGAGAGTTGGACCTGACAGCTTGGGAGCTGGTTGGCATCGACTGCATAGGAGAGATATTTGCCTGTTGTCTTGTCTTTTTGAGCAGCACATAGCAAGGCTTGAATCCAAGAGTCATCTCGACCGACTTCTCTGAAGAATTCGTTAGGAGGACTAGTAGGTGTCAGCGTTAATTGTTGGGCGAACAAGTCGGGTGACTGGGATAGCAGCGCTACATCAAACCCCCACTCCCGGTTAGGTGCAACGTAGAATGGTAGATAATCCCAACCGTAATATAAGCCAAGAAGATCGTAAGCAGACCTATACCCCTGCGGATAAGTAAAAATCTCTCCTGTAATTGGTGGCCCATTATTTAATGTCGGCAAAAGACTACCCCAGGGGGCCGTAGCATAGGCGCTGCGCTTGAGCTGAATAAATGAACCACTGATCCTGGCGGTAACACTGCCGGTAGCATTATTTGTCCAGTTCTCTAAGAAGCGCACAAAGTTATATAAGCCGCCATTGCTTTCAAACACTTGTGTATTGGAATTGGCACGGGCAGGCGTGTCACCTGCAGCAACCGCTAAATTGAATGTTGTTTGAGTGGCTTGCTGCATCCACTTGGTAGGAACAACGTAATTCTGATTTAGTTGGGTGTTAGTAGGAGTTGTTACAGGAGGGCCGCTATTCGTCGGGTTCTGAAACTGCAGCACTGGCACTAAGAGCGGCTGACCATTTAGCTCTACAGGAGTACCACCTCCAATCTGGTAGGCAACATACCCACTACTACTTTTAACCATGTTTTCTCCTGCTTGTGGGTGAATCACTCCAGACTGATCCGCAATTCCTAAATAAGGGTTGGTGAGATTAGTGATATCCCTAAACCACAAAGCATTTTTATTACTAGCTAAATCAGGTCCTGTTCCACCGACAACAATATTTGTTGGGCTAATGCCAGGTATAGAAGGTACGGTGTGGTAGGCAAATGCCTTTACAGAACCTCCTTGAATTCCAAGGGGAATTGCATAACCATTGTTGTCCGCTAGCAGCTTTCCGGAGTTATCCCGTAGAAAGGCAACCCGACGGGCGTAGCGTTGATCTGCTGGATTTGTAGCAGGTTTAGCAGTAGTACCCGCTGTGAAGTTGTTTACTGTTTGGCCTGCTACTACTACCTGAGCTGGTTGCCCTACTACCTGATTTGATATTGCATTTGGGGTAGAAGTCGTCCCCACAACCCAATCTGTTGGCTGACACTGAGAAGCCGGTAGTTTCCGGCAAATTTCCATCACATACTCTGGGAAATTCCCCCGGCGTTGAATGGGTGTAACGAAGTTGTTGAAGTAGGAACTATCGACAGCGTTGTTAGTTCCATTGTTGTTAGTTCCATTAACGTAGTCAGCATCTTGGGGTGGGGGGGTGTTGCCATTGACAGTGAGGCTGCCACTACTGAGACCGTTGGTAACGAAGTCGTTATGCCAGAAGCCGTTATTTAGTCGCTGGATAATTGAGGCCGGGTTTCCATTATTATTTCTCAGGTCGTAGTCTCCATCATTGCGGAAACCAAACTTGAAGTTACTAGAAAGCAGAGTGACGGCATCTGCCAGGACGGTTGCCACTCGCCATGTGTCACCCGTTGTGCAATTTGGAAGTCTGGGGTCACCCTGACGGCAGGCAAAGTTAGGGTTAATCTGAGCTGCTGTCCGAGTGTAGAAGTTGCTCCAGTCACTAGCCAGAGGGTTTATGAACTCTTCCTGAGTGTGGAGGTTGAAGCTGGGAGGGGTAGTTTTTAGGTCACCTTGTACGTAAACTGGCAAATTGGTTGCTAGAATTAAACCTTTCTCTGCTGGTTGGAAACTCGGCGAACGGGATAGGTTACTGCCATTGATTAACGGGATACCGTTGGGACGACGGGTGGGGTCAAGTAGAAAGTCAGTAGGACTCAGTAGCTGCCTGGCTTGCGTGTTAGGAGAGCCGTTGGGGTTAGTAGATTTGTCGCTTAAATCTGGCAGCGCGTCATCCCGCGAGGCGTAAATGATGCCACTGTTTGGCAGTAGGTATTCTGAAAATGCTAGTACGTTGGTACCAGTTGTCGTTGGTTGTCGGAGCAAACTTATATCCAACACAGTGGCACGAATTTCTAGAGGCTGCCGCTGCTCAACGTCGAGGTTATAAGTCCCGTTTAGGTTGGCACTACCATCAGTTGCGAAGCGTTTTGATAGATCCGTTGTTGTGGTGTCTTTATCAATTGCCTGAATCTGCCGTGCATCCAGAAAAGCGATTTCACTAATTGTGCCAGGGGGTATGGTCACACCGGGTGTGGGGGTAGTGGTGGGGCTGAGCGTGCCGTTCAAAATCCTAGAGCACAGATAGTAGAGTCAATCGCCGATTGCTGTGATAGTGTAAGATTCTGCTTGTTAGCCTTTGCATTCAAAGCATTACGCAATAGCTCATTAACAAAACGTCCGTTCGGGAACACCAAATTGGCTTGATAAGAAAGCTGGCCTGCTAGGTCTGTAGAACTTTCATTGCCACTAAACAAACCTGTATTGGGGTCTGAGCTGCTGACGTTAGAAAGATTGCTAGCAGTAGTGTTGGGAACTTGATAGACTATGCCATTGTTAGATTTGCCATATAAGTCTGTATTCCACGGCAGAGTTTTTCCAGCAAAAATTGGCACGTTCTTGCTGGAGTCAAATGTTGTTATTGTTCCACTTACATTAGTAGTGTATCTATAGCTAGGATCGTAATAGCTGCTGACACAAGCGATCGGTGTTTGTGGATAAGTACTCGCGGTGATTAAGGGATTACTCGGGTTTTTTACGTAGGCAGATTGCGCGTAGTGATAGACTGCTGTTGCCCGCATCCGCAGATCTCCCTTCGCATTCTGAGGAGTGGTGGGGTCAATGGTAGGAAGGACTGTTGCGGCTAGTGGCGTGGTAGGCCCTGGCAACATAGGCATTGAGTCGGGCCATACTACCGGGTAAGCTTCTACTGCAGGAGTCGCAGGGTCATCGTAGGTAGGTGGTATAGGTGGTGGGAGAAAAGAATTCTTGCGCTCGTACACTCCTGCCCCAGTGACCACACGCAGACCTCCATTGTTATCAAGCGACGTGGTAGGTTTCGTTACGGCGGCTTGTTCCCAAAAGCCGTCCCGGTCTGTAATACCCAGGTCAGCCAGTGCCTGCACTTGAGTTTGGCGGTAGCGTGTCCCCGGACCCGCAGTCCAGTTAACACCTAAAAGATTTTGTTGAGTGTTGCTTCCGGCGAACGCTCCGTTATTAAACCAGAGGGCTGGCAGGTTGTTGCCCACCTGGATGCGATCGCCAAGGAATTGTTCCGTGCCGCTCTGTTCCTGTTGTTGCGGTTCTGTTGCCTGTAGTTGGTCAGTCTGTAGAGACAATCCAGTGTAGCCAGTACCTGTTATTCCATCGCTAGGTTTGGTAGGATACGCCCATGCATCGATTGGTCGTAGAGTGTCATTCGTACCCTGGAGGGGGTTGCTTGTAGCGTAACTACCTAACGCATTACCACTGTGGGGAACCTCGAGAGAGGGAACGCGACGGGTGAGATTTGTGAAGTAGGATTGCAGTTGTGTTTGGCGTACCTGAGACTGCTGACTAGTGGGAGCCACATTAACTGCACTCTGAACCACAGATGGATCGGTTGAACCGATGGGATCATTAGCAATCTGTGCAGCTACTAACCGGGCAAGGCGTTGAGTATATGCCTGAGAGTTGTAGCTTACCTGAGCCGCCGGGTTATTCGTAGACCTATGGTCTTTGCTAATCACGTCTTGACCAGGAGGCTTTCCGACTCCCTGGAACAGGTCCACATTAACTGGTTTATAATTGTCGTCCGGGTATCCGTTAATGATGCCAGCAGCAGCGACATTGCCGCCGACGACAATCCTGCTATTTTCCTCTTGGTAGTAACAAGAATTTGGACTGCTGACCTGAAAGAGGTAAACGCCATTACCAAGGCCATTCCCAAATAGCAAATTACTGTTAGTAACGATCCGTCCATTCAGGCGAAACGTCGGGCCAGGGGTAAGTTCCACGTCGTCCTCATACACCACTGCATTGTTGGTGAGGGGAATCCGAACGCGGTCTTGCTGATACTCTAGCGCCGAAAAGCCTTGAGTTCCTGTATATTTTTCGTATTGATTAGGCTTACCAACTGAAGGATTAGCAGGAAGAGTCGTAATCGGAACTGTGGCAGTGTAAACAAAAAAGCTTTTCGCCAGACTGGCACCTTTTTTATACCAACTGGTGGTCCCGACAAAGCTGGCGCTGTTGCCAGTCGCACTCGGACATTGCTGACCAATTGTACCGCCACTCATCGGCGGCGTTCTTGCATTCAGAGCATTTCTGGGTCGATTAAAATTTCCGGTTGTCGTATCGCGGCTAGGACTACGGTAGTAAATACCGTAGAGGGTATAGCTATCAAACAAGCCGTTGTTATCTGTATCAACTGGAAATTTCCAGGCGCTGGTTAGAGTTTCATCATTGTCTAAACTTGACGCCAAATTATTTGCTATAGACTCAATCTTTCCATCTAGCTGTGGCGGTTGCGAACCTGGTGCAGCATCCTGCCCGTTTCCAAAATCGACAACAACTTCCAGTTGAGTCTCATCGCCGAAGGTATACGTTTTGTTACTATTGTTATTAAAATAGGTGTAGAGTTCGCTATCAGAAGGGATGCTCCCTGCCAGCTTTGCTAATACATCTCCGATTTTGGCCTTAGCGCGATCAAGTGCTGGAGCAGCAGCGTTGAGAACCACCTGATTCACCCTGACGTTACTGGCGTTTTTAGACCGATCAAATGACCGCAGTGTAAGCGCTATGGTTAGCAACACAGCCACCAGTAAAACCATTGTCACCGTTGGCAACACAAACCCAGCCTGCCGTTGCCGCCGTTGTCGCCGAGAGCTTACGAAGAAACTGCGCAGGAGTGAATAGACTGCCTGGAGCAGGAGCTTTTGCAGTTTGAAGATTTTTCGTAATAGGAGGTTAAATATTCTTTGTGTTTTGCGCTTAAACATAACTCTTCAGGTAGTCATCTCAATAGTTCGGACAAAGGGTTAGATCATACATAAACAGGACACGTATTAAACTTAACGCTGTCTTTACTGCACATCAAAGCGAAATTCACTGAAAAATCTTGCTACTACTACGCTTTACCTCTAAATAATTCCAGTAAATATACGGTAATAGAGGTCAATCAGTGTTTCCTAAATTAGACATGTAGAGTTGAACCAGAAGCGATGAATTTGGAAAGAATTTTCCTCTTTCCATCTCCTTTGGTTGCGCTTTGATATTCAAGTCCTCAGCGAGGGTATAAATGTGATTCCCTTACTCTTAACTGTTTTAACTTTTACTTTTTGAAAGAAAAGGTTTTAGACACGGGCTCATGCAAGATTTACATATACCTTTGGTAAAAAATTCACCAAAGTTCAGAATTTATAAGGCTTAGATACAGCTTGGAAGCTAAAAATGCTGTATGAAGATTGCGTTGAGTTACGAAGATTTACGGGGATATCTCGACTAAAATTTAGTAGCGTGAATATGCGAAATGACTATGCATTACTGAATTTTCCATACGTGTATCTACGGAATGGATTATGCCATTTCGTCTGTCGGTCGCCAAGCCAAAAAATGTAGAAGTTGGTTGGCAGTGTCAGACTATTAGTGCGCGATCGCAATTGACTTATGGCAACTGCTGATGAGCTTGCAACCAGGCGACTAAGTCAGCTGTCGTGCTGAAATCCAACAGAGCGTCAGCTAAGGCTTCCAGTTGGGTACTAGATAGCTGCTGAATCTGTGACTGCCACTGAGGTTCAACTTGACCGAGTCGGCGTGTGAGTTGGCGCAAAACTACTGCCAACTCTCCCTCTTGCCTGCCCTCTTGCCTGCCCTCTTGCCTGCCTTGCTGCAGTCCCTCTGCCAGCGCCTCCTGATAAACCCTGGTCTGCTTGAGTTCACTTAATCCCAGCATCTGCTCGATCTCCTGTCGGTTCAACTCCGGAAACTTATAGACGATCACCGTTTCCACTAATTCTAGAATCTTCTGCTGAGCCGCCGTATCCGTGAGTTCCTGCCTAGTGCGCTCGATTAGCTGTCTGGCTCGCTCCGGAGCCGCCTTAGCCTTGACTCCAATCAACTGCAACACACCCAACTCTAACGAACTATTTGCCACTTCCGGCAGTTCATCCAGATAGATGCGCCTCAGCCGCGAGCTATTGGCAAAATCCTGGTACTGGGACGGTAAACCTGGATCTAAGCGTCGTTGAGTGAAAATCAGCACGGCTCGCCAGTCATTCACCGGACGATAGTCGTTGAGATAGAGGAAAATCTCGCTGAACAATCCTGGGTAGAGGTCTCCTTGGGTATCGCGGTAGCCCTGCACCTCAATAAAGTAGATGGGTAGGTCACTAGCATAGGGCGGTGGTACGAGAATGCCATCAATGCGAAAACTGGTTTGTTTGATTTCTTGAGAGATAAAGCTGTAAGTCGATGCCCTGGGAGAGGGGTTACCGATGAGTTCGAACACAACGGCAGGGGCAGTTTGAAACAACTGGTAAAACAGGCTATCCGTGCGCACTGAACTAGGGGCATGCCTTAATAAAAGTATTTTATCGACACTGCTGCCAAAGATAGCGATTGTCATAGGATGACAATCGCTGCCCAACCTTTGGTTTCTCAGATCTGAATCGCTTTGGTAGAAAGTCGCAGTCTTCACCAGCGCGAGCGCAATTGACTTATGGCAACTGCTGATGAGCTTGCAACCAGGCGACTAAGTCGGCTGTCGTGCTGAAATCCAGCAGAGCGTCAGCTAAGGCTTCCAGTTGGGTACTAGATAGCTGCTGCATCTGTGACTGCCACTGAGATTCAACTTGACCAAGTCGGCGTGTGAGTAGGCGCAAAACTACTGCTAACTCTCCCTCATACCTGCCTTCTGCCAGCGCCTCCTGATAAACCCTGGTCTCTGTTTCAAGACTGCCTAAAGAGAATCCCCTTCGTGCTGACGAAGCTATATCCGCCTTCCATCTTTCCGCATCCTCAGGTGTGTTCCTGTAGAGAGTCCCTTCTTCCTCCATACGTCTCATAAACTCTGCATAGAAGTCAGGGTTAGTCTGCATTTCGCCCTTTTCCAGGTGGTTTACTAGCTCTCCATCTGACATCGCGTGGTAGTCAATGTTAGACATAGAATTCCCTCCGAACCCATTCACCGCTTTGTCTAATAGTGTACAGGCAGCGCCAGTCACCATTAGTTGCGTGCTCGAAGCTCAACACCAACACTCCACCTGGCAGTACCTCTACATACCTGGCTCGCCATTGAAACACTAACTCCTGACGAAGTGCTTCAAACAACCGTCTGAGTTCGATTTCATTCGGTTCCACAAATTCTCTTCCCTAAGGAATAACGTAACCGTAACCCGCGCCCAGGACTCTTACACCTCGGACAAGCGGCTCTCCGAGTGGATCAGCGGCTTTTTGTAGGCGATCTCCAGCCCAAATTTTGTCCAACTTTTTTATTGGCTGTCCAACTTTATTATTTGTTGACCGACTTTTTTATTTGTCTACATCTGCTGCTGAGCTGCCACATCCACGAGTTCCTGTCTAGGCCCTATTCGGCTACATACCAAACGCTGTAACCTTCAAACCGAAGCCGCTCAACAATCACTTCGTCTACTCCCTCATCGGCTAGAAAGCTCACGACGCTTTTTGAGCAATTGGATAAACCACATCGGCTCGCAAAACTTCAACGGCAAACGCGAGTGCTGCGAAGATTGCTTCGCAGTCTAGCCTTGGGTGAGCTGACAGAATTTGTTCAAATGATGAGTTGTTGCACGCGCTCAACACTTTACGGTACTTGGGACGAATACTGTCAACTACGGTTAACACTTTTTTTGTATCGCTCGCGATACAAGATGATTGCCTTCTTTAACAAGATGAAGCCTTTGCAGAGTTGTTTTCCAAGCAAGGACAGCCAGCAGAATCACCCTGGCGACTAGCTTTGATCATTGAGCTTGCAACCAGGCGACTAAGTCATCTGTCGTGCTGAAATCCAACAGAGCGTCAGCTAAGGCTTCCAGTTGGGTACTAGATAGCTGCTGCATCTGTGACTGCCACTGAGGTTCAACTTGACCAAGTCGGCGTGTGAGTAGGCGCAAAACTACTGCCAACTCCCCCTCTTGCCTGCCCTCTTGCCTGCCTTCTGCCAGCGCCTGCTGATAGACTCTGGTTTGCTTGAGTTCGCTTAACCCCAGCATCTGCTCAATCTCCTGTCGGTTCAACTCCGGAAACTTATAGACGATCACCGTCTCCACTAATTCTAGAATCTTCTGCTGAGCCGCCGCATCCGTGAGTTCCTACCTCGTGCGCTCGATTAGCTGTCTAGCTCGCTCAGGAGCCGCCTTAGCCTTGACTCCAATCAACTGCAACACACCCAACTCTAACGAACTATCTGCCACTTCCGGCAGTTCATCCAGATAGATGCGCCTCAACCGCGAGCTATTGGCAAAATCCTGGTACTGGGATGGTAAACCTGGATCTAAGCGTCGTTGAGTGAAAATCAGCACGGCTCGCCAGTCACTCCTGCCAGATAAGTGCTTTAACCCATCTATCCGGAATATTCTGACTGCCTGCTCTTGTCAAATTGGGGCATAAATGCAAAATGTAGGGGATTGGACGTTACCCACCACTCTCGGTAGAGTCGAATCAGTAGGGGGTATTAGTGATGAACGAGAAATTATCAGCAATCCTGGCTGAACTGCGCCATTATCTTGAGGTGCTTTACGGTGAGCGCCTTGTCCAGATAGTACTTTATGGTTCCCAAGCTAGAGGGGATGCTAAACCTGACTCAGACATTGATGTCTTAATTATTCTCCAGCCGCCAGTCGATGCAACAGCAGAAATCGAGCGGACTGGTGATTTTGTAGCTGCCTTATCGCTTCAGCATAATACAGTTGTCTCCCGCGCCTTCGTTTCTGTCGAGCGGTTTCATAACGAAAATGGCCCATTTTTCCGCAATGTGCGTCGGGAAGGCATTGCTGTATGACCCCTGAGCAACAAGGGTTGCTGGAGAAAGCCGCTCGAAGTCTGCAAGCTGCCAAACTCCTCAATGAAGGAGGGCTAGCTGAATTTGCCGCAGCGCGTGCCTATTACACAATGTTCTATGTAGCAGAAGTCTTTCTTGAAGGGGAAGGGCTATCTTTTTCCAGTCATTCAGCTGTGATTAGCGCCTTTGGTCAGTATTTTGCCCGGACAGGACGCGTTCCGACCGAATTCCACCGTGACTTGATTAATGCCCAAGATAGTCGCAACCGCGGTGACTACAACATTGAGCCAAATTTGACACGAACGGATGCCGCCCAGCTGATAGTTCGTGCCGAGCAATTTCTAGAATTTGCCCAACAACAGATTGACTCACTTCCACCCCCATGATTAAAATCCTAGTTGGTAAATCTCGACTCGTTGGTTCTGCTGATCGCTCAGCCAACCTAAGAGGATGTTTGAAAAGCTGTGAGGTGTGAGCTTTTATGCTAATCGCCGTACCATAATGCGGATCATGGCAAGGTAGATCAACGTCTCCGATGTTTCGGGTCGTAACTCATAGTCTCGAACTAATCGGCGAGATGCCATCAACCAGCCAAACGTGCGCTCCACAACCCAGCGTTTTTTGAGCAGCACGAAACCTTTGGTTTGCTCCGGTCGCAGCACCACTTGCACAATCCAGCGACAAACATCCATGACCCAGGTCATGAACGGGTTGCCATCGAAACCACCGTCGACCCAAATCGTGTGCAGCCGTGACACTGCTTTGTCCATGCGTTTGACTCGCTTGAGCACCTGTTTACCACCTTCGCGTTCACCCACACTCGCGGCTGTCACGAAGACGCGCAGCACTAACCCCAACGTATCGACCGTCAAGAACCGTTTGCGACCCTTGATCAGTTTTCCGGCATCAAACCCGACCTGCTCGCTCACCAGCACGGCACTTTTGACGCTTTGGCTGTCAATCATCGCTTCGGATGGACTGGGTTCTCGCTCATTGTCTACTCGCACCCACGCTCGTAAACGGTCATGCATGCTCACCCAAGTCCCGTTGATGCGCCAGTTGCGAAAGTAGGTGTACACCGTCTGCCATTTGGGAAAGTCACTTGGCAGCGCACGCCAGCGGCAGCCCTCGCACAGAATGTAGAAAATCGCGTTGAGGATTTCCCACATATCAACTTCCCGTGGACGCCCACCGGCTTTTGGCTCTGGAATCATGTCACGCAGCAATTCATATTGGTCTTGAGTGAGGTTGCTGGGATAAGCTTTACTCATGCGGCTCTCTCGGCGCTGTGGAATTCGTATTCGCAGCTTACACTGAGTGAGCTTTTTTACTGCTCAACCGACTTCTAAAACACCCTCTAAGCACAGATCAATTGCAAGCTACTCCGGCATTTTAGTTGGCAGTGTTAGACTATTGTTGCGCGATCGCAATCGAGTTATGGCAATTGTTGATGAGCTTGCAACCAGGCGACTAGGTTGGCTGTCGTGCTGAAATCCAACAGAGCGTCAGCTAAGGCTTCCAGTTGGGTACTAGATAGCTTCTGCATCTGTGACTGCCACTGAGGTTCAATTTGACCGAGTCGGCGTGTGAGTAGGCGCAAAACTAATGCCAACTCCCCCTCTTGCCTGCCCTCTTGCCTGCCCTCTTGCCTACCCTCTTGCCTGCCCTCTTGCCTGCCCTCTTGCCTGCCTTCTGCCAGCGCCTCCTGATAGACTCTGGTCTGCTTGAGTTCACTTAATCCCAGCATCTGCTCAATCTCCTGTCGGTTCAACTCCGGAAACTTATAGACGATCACCGTTTCCACTAATTCTAAAATCTTCCGCTGAGCCGCCGCATCCGTGAGTTCCTGTTTGGTCCGCTCGATTAGCTGTCTGGCTCGCTCCGGAGCCGCCTTAGCCTTGACTCCAATCAACTGCAACACACCCAACTCTAACGAACTATCTACCACTTCCGGCAGTTCATGCAGATAGATGCGCCTCAACCGCGAGCTATTGGCAAAATCCTGGTACTGGGACGGTAAACCTGGATCTAAGCGTCATTGAGTGAAAATCAGCACGGCTCGCCAGTCATTCACCGGACGATAGTCGTTGAGATAGAGGAAAATCTCGCTGAACAATCCTGGGTAGAGGTCTCCTTGGGTATCGCGGTAGCCCTGCGCCTCCACAAAGTAGATGGGCAGATCACTAGCATAGGGCGGCGGTACGAGAATGCCGTCGATGCGAAAACTGCTTTGTTTGACTTCTTGGGAGACAAAGCTGTAAGTCGATGCCCTGGGAGAGGGGTTGCCGATGAGTTCCAACACAACGGCGGGGGCAGTTTGGAACAACTGGTAAAACAGGCTATCCGTGCGCACTGAACTAGGGGCATGCCTTAATTAAGAGCTATTCTATCGGCACTACTGCCAAAGAGGCGATCGCCCTCCTATGACCGCGATCGCTACTAGCCTCCAAAAACTGGTGTTGAGCCATCAGGTAGCGATCGTGATGGGGCTAAGATCTAAGATGATGGCGGTCATAGTTGCTTCTGCGCGGGAAAGGGTTTAGGGGGCTAGGTATTTTGATAAATAAGTGACTTGTGAGATTAACCATGCAAATAGAAGATCATTTCGTTTTTCTCGCCCCTAACGATATCCGAGTCAGAGGCACAAGAGTAGGAATTGAGACCATCCTCTATGATTTTATCCATCGCCAGCGAACTCCAGAGGAAATTACTCAAAGTTACCCAACACTCGAACTCGAGCAAGTCTATGCCACTATTCTCTACTACCTGCATAATAAAGAAACCGTTAGTGCTTACATTGCTGACTGGCTAGAACATGGTCGTAGGATGCGGGAAGAGCAGCGGCGTAATCCACCTCCCGTTGCAGCAAAACTCCGTAAACTGAGAGCAGAAAGGGATGCTATCAAGAAGGTGAATGACTCTCAATTATCTACTGGATGAAAATGTTGATCGTATCTATCGAACTCAACTCCTCCAGCAAAATCTAGGTTTAGTTGTGTTAGTCGTTGGTGATTCTGATGCTCCCCCTAAAAGAACACTCGATCCAGAAATTCTCTGCTGGTGTGAGGAGAATAACTTCGTACTAGAGCAACCATCTTGCATCACATACGAAACAAAAAAAGTGTTAACTGTAGTTGAGAGTATCCGTTCCGAGTACCGTAAAGTGTTGAGCGCATGCAACAACTTATCATTTCTGACCCAGCCGTGATGATGGGAAAGCCCGTTATCGCCGGAACTCGCATCACCGTTGAACTCATCCTAGAAAAGTTGGCTGCGGGTGAAACGATTGAACAAATTCTGTCAGCTCACCCAAGGCTAGACCGCGAAGCGATCTTCGCAGCACTAGCGTTTGCAGCTGAAGCTTTGCGAGCCGATGTGGTTTATCCAATTGCTCAAAAAGCGTCGTGAACTTTCTAGCCGATGAGGGAGTAGACGAAGCGATTGTTGAGCGGCTTTGGTTTGAAGGTTACAGTGTTTGGTACGTAGCCGAAATGCAACCAGGAATGACTGACGATCTGGTGCTGGAGCTAGCAAACCAGCAAGAAGCCTTGCTGCTTACAGCAGATAAAGATTTTGGCGAACTCGTGTTTCGCCTTAACCGCTTGACTCAAGGAGTCGTGCTGCTCCGGTTAGCTGGATTGTCCCTAGAAAGCAAGGCAGAGATAGTCGCCTTAGTCATCAGGCAGTACTTGTCAGAGTTAACGGGAGCTTTCACCGTGATTGCACCTGGTCATATTCGCATCCGTCAGCAGAGAATTTGATCGGTGTTTCAGCCTTTAAGGTGGGCGGCGCCTACTCTACCTACTTATGGCAACTGTTGATGAGCTTGCAACCAGGCGACTAAGTCGGCTGTCGTGCTGAAATCCAACAGAGCGTCAGCTAAGGCTTCCAGCTGGGTACTAGATAGCTGCTGCATCTGTGACTGCCACTGAGGTTCAACTTGACCAAGTCGGCGTGTGAGTAGGCGCAAAACTACTGCCAACTCCCCCTCTTGCCTGCCTTCTGCCAGCGCCTCCTGATAGACTCTGGTCTGCTTGAGTTCGCTTAATCCCAGCATCTGCTCAATCTCCTGTC
>JAABUQ010008035.1_pt1 | contig 14968 bp, 12 predicted proteins | sample 5560001 | NCBI WGS metagenome assembly JAABUQ01 (sample SAMN10711888, study PRJNA513371) | rock metagenome | isolation source: Antarctica rocks | place: Antarctica: Victoria Land, Finger Mt nord | collected 2015-12-18 | reverse complement strand
CGTCCCCGATGGTAGTGCGCTTCAGATCGCCCGCAATGCGACCCGAAGCCATAGCCGAGATGTTCCGCCGCTTCGACGCGGTCGATCCCGCGCCGCAAGGCGAGCTGACGCACGTCGATCCCTACACCTTGCTCGTCGCGGTGGTGCTCAGCGCGCAGGCGACCGACGCAGGCGTAAACCGCGCCACCCCCGCGCTGTTCGCGGCCGCGTCCACGCCAGCCGCGATGGTCGCGCTGGGCGAAGACCGCGTGCGCGATTTCATCCGTACCATCGGCCTCTTCAACAACAAGGCGAAAAACGTCATCGCGCTCTCCCACGCGTTGATCGAGCGCCACGGCGGCCAGGTGCCCGCCGACCGCGACGCGCTCGAGGCGCTCCCCGGCGTCGGCCGCAAGACCGCCAACGTCGTGATGCAGATGGCGTTCGGCGCGGAGACGATCGCGGTCGACACGCATGTCTTTCGCGTATCGAATCGCACCGGTCTCACACCGGGCAAAACGCCGAACGCGGTCGAGGACGGGCTGAACGTCAACGTGCCCCCGCCGTACCGCCGCCGCGCGCACCACTGGCTGATCCTGCACGGCCGCTACGTGTGCATCGCGCGCCGCCCCGAATGCTGGCGCTGCCTGATCGCGGACCTGTGCGCCTACGAACCCAAGTCGGTCGCACCCAAAGGTTCAGAGCAGGTTCAATGACCGCGCGCGACGAACCAATGTCGAAAGGACGCAGATGAACAACCGCCAGATCTCGCCCGCACTCGTGCTTGTTGGTGCGCTTTTGGCGTCCTGCGCTCAAAAGCCCGCCACACCCCCCGCCACGTTAGCGGCGAAGCCACCCGTTCCGGCGATGACGCCAGTCGCCAAGCCCTCGCAAAGCTGTGTCGGCATCACGCAAATCCGCCAGTCGCTCGTGCGCTCGGACAAGGTGATCGATTTCGAGATGGTCGACGGCCGCATCCTGCGCAGTCGCCTGCCCTATTCCTGCCCGCAGCTCGGTTTCGAGCGCGCGTTCACCTACGCGACCTCGCTCAGCCAGTTGTGCTCGGTCGATATCATCACCGTCATTATCCAGGGCGGCGGTCCGATGCGCGGCGCGAGTTGCGGACTGGGCCAGTTCACGCCCATTTCGCCCGAAGCCGCCAAAGCGCCGCTCGCTCCCGCCGACCGCTAGACGAGACGCTCGCGGGCGCGCGGCTCGTAAAGCTGAACGGTCCCGACTTCGCCGACATCCTAGGCCTCGATCTCGAAGTGTGGCCGATCGTCTGACTTGCCCCGCGACGCCGCGCGCCATTACACATGATGCAACCGCCTGACGCCCGAGGACACCGCCGCATGACCGCCACCGGCCGCGACCGCCTGCGAACCCGCCGTACGCTCAGCGTCGACGGCCGCGACTACGCTTATTACTCGCTTCCTGTCGCCGCGCAGACGATCGGCGATATCGCGCGCCTGCCGTTCTCGATGAAGGTGCTCCTCGAAAACCTGCTGCGCTTCGAGGACGGGGATACCGTCACGCATGACGATCTGACCGCGATGGCGGCATGGCTCCACGGCCCGGTCGAGCGCGAAATCCAGTATCGGCCCGCGCGCGTGCTTATGCAGGATTTCACCGGCGTGCCCGCCGTCGTCGATCTGGCCGCTATGCGCGACGCGATGGATAAGCTCGGCGGCGATCCGCAGAAGATCAATCCGCTGGTGCCGTGCGATCTGGTGATCGATCACTCGGTGATGGTCGACGAGTTCGGCACGCCTCATGCTGCGGCGGACAATGTCGATCTCGAATACAAGCGCAACATCGAGCGGTACGAGTTCCTGCGCTGGGGCTCGGACAGCTTCAAGAACTTCCGCGTCGTCCCGCCGGGGACGGGCATCTGCCATCAGGTCAACCTCGAATACCTCGCGCAGTCGGTGTGGACTTCGCAGGACGTTGCGGGCGCGACTGTCGCCTACCCCGATACGCTGGTGGGCACCGACAGCCACACCACGATGGTCAACGCATTGGGCGTGCTCGGCTGGGGGGTCGGCGGGATTGAGGCGGAGGCGGCGATGCTCGGCCAGCCGGTGTCGATGCTCATCCCCGAGGTCGTCGGCATGCGACTGACGGGCAAGCTGCGCGAGGGGATCACCGCGACCGATCTCGTGCTCACCGTCACGCAGATGCTGCGCGCGCACGGCGTGGTCGGCCGCTTCGTCGAATTTTACGGCGACGGGCTCCAGCACCTGACGCTGCCCGATCGCGCCACGATCTCGAACATGGCACCCGAATACGGCGCGACGTGCGGGTTTTTTCCAATCGACAGCGTTACGCTCGACTTCCTGCGTTTCACCGGGCGCGACGAGCACCGCATCGCGTTGGTCGAAGCCTACGCCAAGGCGCAGGGCATGTTTTACCAAGTCGGGGACGCCGATCCGGTGTTCACCGAGACGATGGAACTCGATCTGGGCACTGTCGTCCCCTCGCTCGCGGGGCCGCGTCGCCCGCAGGACCGTGTGGCATTGGACGGGCTGGACGAGGGCTTCACCGCCGATCTCACGCGCATCTGGCACAAGCAAGGCGACGAACCCCGCGTCGCGGTCGGCGAGACCGGCGCGCACGATCTGGGCGACGGCGATGTTGTCATTGCCGCGATCACCAGTTGCACCAATACGTCGAACCCGTCCGTGCTGTTCGGCGCGGGTCTGGTGGCGCGCAAGGCGCGCGCCCTGGGGCTGACCGTCAAGCCGTGGGTCAAGACCAGTCTCGCGCCGGGTTCGCAGGTCGTGACCGATTACCTCGGCAAGGCGGGGCTCACCGCCGATTTGGACGCGCTCGGCTTCAACCTGGTCGGCTATGGCTGCACAACCTGCATCGGCAATAGTGGGCCGTTGGCGGAACCGATCAGCGAAGCGATCAACAAGAACGATCTCGTCGCCGCCGCCGTCCTTTCGGGCAATCGCAACTTCGAGGGCCGCATCAGCCCGGACGTGCGGGCCAACTATCTCGCCAGCCCGCCGCTGGTCGTCGCCTACGCGCTCGCGGGGACCGTGCGCCGCGACATGGTCAGCGAGCCGCTGGGGCAGGGGACCGATGGCCCGGTGTACCTGCACGACGTCTGGCCGTCGTCCGCCGAGATCGACGAGGCGATCCGCACCTGCATCACGTCGGATATGTTCCGCGCGCGTTACGGCCAGGTCTTCACCGGCGACGCGCACTGGCAGGGCATCAAGATCGAGGGCGGAGCGACCTACAAGTGGAACCCGGCGAGCACCTACGTCCAGAACCCGCCCTATTTCGAGGGTATGACGATGACTGCGAAACCGATCGAGGACATCGTCTGCGCGAGACCCTTGGCGATCCTGGGCGATAGCATCACCACCGATCACATCAGCCCCGCCGGGTCGATCAAGGCCTCCTCGCCCGCCGGTCACTATTTGTCCGAACGCCAGGTCAGCCGTCCCGAGTTCAACAGCTATGGCGCCAGGCGGGGCAACCATGAAGTCATGATGCGCGGCACCTTCGCCAACATCCGCATCAGGAACGAAATGGTCCCCGGCATCGAAGGCGGCGTCACCAAACACCTGCCGAGCGGCGAGACGATGGCGATCTACGACGCCGCGATGGAATATAAGCGCGAAGGCGTCCCGCTCGTCATCATCGCGGGCAAGGAATACGGCACGGGGTCATCGCGCGACTGGGCGGCCAAGGGCACGACCTTGCTTGGCGTTCGCGCGGTGATCGCGGAAAGCTTCGAGCGTATCCATCGCTCGAACCTGATTGGCATGGGCGTCCTCGCGTTGACTTTCGCGCCGGGGGTGGATCGCCGTACGTTAGGGCTGGATGGCAGCGAGCGCTTCACCGTCGAGAACGTCGCGAAACTCCGTCCCCGGCAGATGCTCACCGTCCAGGCCGAGCGCGCCGACGGCACCGCGTTCAGCTTCGAGGCGCGTTGCCGGATCGATACCGAGAACGAGCTGGCCTACTTCCACGCTGGCGGCATCCTGCCGTACGTGCTGAGACGGCTCGCCGCCTGAGGCGGGGCGGCGTGCGCGGTCGCCCTTTCAGGCGGCGCGCGCGCCTTCGCTCAACGCCCAGCGTAGCACCAGGCCGACGCCCTGCGCTCCGGCGCGCACGAGCGGCAGCCGTAGCGGCGCGACGCCGAGCCGGTGCATCCGCGCCGCCCAATCGGGGAGCAGATCGATCGCGGCGTCGATCATGATGCGGCCCATGCCTTCGGCGGCGAGGTTGGGGGCGGGGGTGCTCAGCAGCGCGGAGGCGACCTCGCGGGTGCGCTTGTCCGCACGCAGACGCGGGCGGACTGTGCGCAAATACTGCTCGACCGCCGCACGGCTTTCCGGAACGTCGGTCGCGCCGAGTGCGCGCGCGATCTCGGCGGTCTGCGCGAAGAAGCGGTCCTGCGCGGCGCGCGGGAAAGACGGGTCTTTGTAACGAAGGTAGCTCGCGAGGAACTGGCGCGCCCCCGCGATGTGCACCCAGGTCAGCGTCTGCGGATCGTTCGCGCTGTACGGCGTACCATCGGGCAGGAGGCCGTGCACATGATCGTGGATGCGCCGCACGTGCGCGATCGCGGCGCTCGCGTGCGAGGTCGAACCGTAGGTGGTGACGCCGATGAACTGCGCGGTGCGCTTGAGGCGGCCGAGCGCGTCTTCGCGCCAGTTGCTATGGTCCCACACACCGCCGAGCGCGTGGCGGTCGAGCATCTGCAGCAGCAGCGCCGACATGCCGCCGATCATCATGCTGGTGAAATCGCCGTGGACGAGCCAGCCGGGCGAGCCTTTGGGGAAGAAGCCATCGTCCTCGCGCGGAGGTGGGCCTTTGCCGTCGCTGCCGACGAGCGCGCGGACGTGGCTGGCGATCTGACGGCGGATGAGGCGCATGGAAGGCGAGATGGTGGGGGATCGTGGTTTTGCGAGGTTGTTCGTGGCCGGGCGTTCGGTTCGGATCGCCGCAGCTCGGGGACGGTTTTAGCTGACAAGAGTGTGCAAGGTGGCCAATGCTTGTGCAGAGCGACCCGGCCCGTGGTGATATGAGGCGAATGCATGGACGTGACTAATCTGTTCCGGCTCGAAGGTCGGGTGGCGCTGGTGACGGGGGGTTCGCGCGGGATCGGGCGGATGATCGCCGACGGCTTCCTCGCTTCGGGTGCCAGAGTCTACATCAGCGCGCGTAAGGCGGAGGCGTGCGACGCGACCGCCGCCGAACTCGGGCGGGGATGCGTGTCGATCCCGCAGGATGTCTCAAGCGTCGAAGGCTGCCGCGAGCTGGCGCGCAAGATCGCCGAGCGGGCGGGGGCGCTCGACATTCTGGTCAACAACGCGGGCGCGGCGTGGGGCGCGCCGTTCGACGCTTTCCCCGAAAGTGGCTGGGACAAGGTGATGGACCTGAACGTCAAGTCGCCGTTTTTCCTGACGCAGGCGCTGCATGGATTATTGAAGGCGGGTGCGAGCCGGAAGCGGCCCGCCAAGGTGATCAACATCACCTCGATCGATGGCCAGCGGAACAGCCCGTGGGAGACGTACAGCTATCATGCGTCCAAGGCGGCGCTGATCCACCTGACCAGACGCATGGCGGCGCGACTGATCGAGGACGCGATCAACGTGACGTCGATCGCGCCGGGCGCGTTTGCGAGCGAGATGAACCGCGCCGCGCGCGATCATGGCGAGGCGATCGGGCACCTTGTCCCCGCCCGCCGGATCGGCCAAGCCGAAGACATGGCGGCGGCCGCGATCTATCTCGCCAGTCGCGCGGGTAATTATGTGGTCGGCGAGACGATCACGGTCGATGGCGGGGTGGTGCACGGCGCGCTGGGCGGGTCGATCGGCGATCCGGACTAGGCGCGACGCCTGGTCGATCCTACCGGAATTCTGCCAACCCCGCGCTGATCTCCGCGCCCTTGGCGGCCTTGAGCGCGGCGCACTGGCGGATGCGCTCCACCGAGCGATCGAGTTCGAGCGGGCTCAGGTGGAGGCTGGCCACCTTGGGGCGCAGATCGGCCTCGGTCTGGCGTGCGCGGTCCTCGGTACAATAGGCCGAGCCGATGCCGAGCAGGTTCGAAGCGATCAGCGGGGTGGCTTTGGTGAGCTTGTCGAAGTTGGCGATCGCGTAGGTGTAAGCCGCGTCGCGCGTCGAGGCGTTGCGGATCAGGCCGACGCTCATGCGCAGACCTTCGAAATTATGCAGCCGGGGATCCTCGCTGAGCGCGATCACGCGGGGCGCGAGCGCGGGGCGATCGATATCGGCAAGCGCGCCGACGATCTCGCCGCGCTCTTGCGGGTCATCCGATGCGACGAGGCGATCGAACAGGCGCTGCACCATCGCCTCGCCGCCGTCGTGTGCGGCGATTTGGAGCGCAAGCGGCCGAAAAGCGGGATCGAGCGCGGCGTTGTCGCCGCCCAGCCATGCGCGGGCGGCGGCATCGAACTTGGCGCGTTGGGTGACGTCGTGGCCTTCGCTGGCGACATAGCTGGCGAGGACGCGGCGCAGTTCGCGGCGCTCGGAGGGCTCGGCGGCATAGGCTCCGGCATGGAGATCGAGACCGAGTTCGGCGAGGCGTGGGCCGAATAGCGCGACGACCATGCGGCCGTAATTGGCACGGTCCTGCGCGTCCATCGCGCTCTGCGACAGCGCACTCAGCGTGTTGGGGAGGAAGGTGGCGGCGTAGCGCTCGTGATGCGTGGCGAGCGAGCGAGCGCCCGCGACCACCTGCGAGAAGGGCGCGCGGCCTGCGGTGAAGCTGGCCCAGAGGCTGTCGGCGGTAACCATCGCCTCGGTGGAGGCGAGGCTTGGGGCGGCGGCGATCAGCGCGTCCCATGAGGCGTGGTCGAGATCGAAGCGGTAGTAGCCGCGACCGCCCGCGTTGGGCATGATCCAGGGCGCGGTGCCCTTGAGCGCGAGCGTGCCGGTCCGGCCGGTGAGCAGCGTGCACTCGCGCCCCTCGCCTGCGCGCGCGCAGACGGGGATTTGCCAGAGCTGGGGCGCGCCGGGGCGCACGCCGATGGGCACGTAGCGCTCCTGCGTGAGCGAGTACGCGCCGCCACCCGCCGCGCGGACAGTGACGAGGGGTACGCCCTGCTGCTCGACGAAGCTGCGAAAGGCGGGGATGACGCCGGGCTTGCCCGAGCCTTCGGCGATCGAGTTGAAGAAATCGTCCCCGGTCGCGTTCTTGTAGGCGTAGCGGGTCAAGTGGAGGTGGACGCCGCGCTGGAACGCGTCCTCGCCGACATAGCCCTCCATCATGCGCAGCACCTGGCCGCCTTTTTCGTAGGTGATGCTGTCGAAGGCGCTGTCGATCTGCTCGTTCCGGTCGATGCGCTGGCGGATCGGGCGTCCCGCCGACTGGCTGTCGAGGTCCATCGTCCTGAGCGCACCATTCAGGTCCGCCACGTCCGCGCCCGCGGCGGGGTTCCAGCGGGTGGCGATCTTCTCCGCCGCCCAGGTGGCGAAGCTCTCGTTCAGCCAGATATCGTCCCACCATTTGGGCGTGACGAGATCGCCGAACCACTGATGCGCGATCTCGTGCGCGACGACGCTGCCCAGCTCGAGCGTCTGACGCGGCGGCGCGTCCTTGTTCACGAGGATGATGCTGTCGTCGTAAATGATCGCGCCCGCATTCTCCATCGCGCCGCCCATGATCGGCGATGCGATCAGATCGAGCTTGGGGTAGGGGTAGGCGATACCGAAATACTCTTCGAGCAAGGAGGTCAGCTTGGGAGCGTTCGCCATGGTGAAGGCGAGGCGACCCTGCTGGCCCTGCTCGGCGATGCCGCGCATCTTCAGCGGCTCGGCGCGGACGCTGTTGGGGGCGGCGGTGGTCGACACGACCTCGAAGGGACCGACCGCGAGCGCGACGAGGTAGGTGGGGAGTGGGCGCGTAGCTTCGTAGGTGTGGAGCTTCATCGCGCCGTGCACCGCGTCGCCGGTTTCGGGCGCGTTAGAGACTACGAACTGGTCGGTGGGCGCGGTGATCTTGACGGTGAAAGGCGTCTTGTAGCCGGGCTGGTCGAAGCCGGGGAAGGCGCGGCGCGCGTCGATCGATTCGAACTGTGTGTAGGCGTACCAACGGTCGCCGACTTTGACGTGGTAAAGGCCAGACGCGCTGCTGTTGAAGGCTGCGGTATAGTCGAAAACTAGCGTGTGGCGGCCAGCGGCGAGCGGGCGATCGAAGCTGAGGCGGGCGACGCCAGTGGGCAGCACTTCTGCATAGTGTGCCGCGTCGTGCGCTCCGCCGCCGGTGAGCGCGTGCGCGTGGGTGACGGCGAGGTCGCGGCCGTGGAGGTAGATCGACGACGCGGGGGCGTTCAGCGTGATGTCGATCTCGGCGTGGCCCGAGAAGCGCGGCTGCTTGGGATCGACGGTGAAATCGAGGCGGTAGGCGGTGGGCGTGACCGTATCGGGGAGGATGCCTGGAGGCGGCGCGGATTGGGCGAGCGCGGGGGCGGCGACGGTGGTGAGCAACGTGGCGGCGAGGGTGGCGATGACGTGGCGCAATGAATCACTCCCGTGTTGTTATACCAACACAGTAGTGGGTGTCGGCGGTGGTTGGCAACCGTGATGGCGCTCAGTCGTGCGGGATGCTAGCCTTCTCGGCAATGATAAAGGGAGAGCTTGGGTTGGCATCGCCGCGCGGCGCGCGGTTGGCGCTGGCGCTGCTGATGAGCGCATACACGCTCAACTTCGTCGATCGGCAGATCGTGAGTGTGTTGGCCGAGCCGATCAAGGGCGATCTCGGGCTCAGCGACACGCAACTGGGTATGCTGGGCGGGCCCGCGTTCGCGCTGTTCTACACCACGCTCGGCATTCCGGTCGCGCGGCTGGCCGACCGTTTCAACCGCGTGTGGATCATGACCGGCGCGCTGCTGTTGTGGAGCGCGGCGACGGCGTTTTGCGGCTTGGCGGTGGGGTTCGGCGCGCTGTTCGTCGCGCGCGTGGGCGTGGGCGTGGGCGAGGCGGGGGGCGTGGCTCCGGCCTATTCGCTGATCGCCGACCTGTTTCCGCCGCGCTTGCGGGCGCGGGCGACGGGCGTGTTCTCGTTCGGGGTGCCGATCGGATCCGCGCTGGGAATCGTGATGGGCGGGCTGGTCGCGGCGCGCTATGGGTGGCGCACGGCGTTTCTGGTGGCGGGCGCGGCGGGGTTGGTGGTCGCGCCGTTGTTGCGGCTGCTGGTGCGCGAGCCTGTGCGCGGCCGCTTCGATCCGCCATGGCCGCCGCGTCCGGCGTTGAGCGCGGTGCTGCGACATCTGCGGCGCACGCCAGCGTTTGCTTTCCTGGCGCTGGGGGCGGCGATGACATCGCTGGTCAGCTATGGGCTGGCGTTCTGGGGACCGTCCTACTTCGCGCGCAGTTTGCACATGGGATTGGTCGACCGATCGATCGGGTTGGGCGGCGCGGCGCTGATCGGCGGAATCGCGGGCATCTGGGCGGGCGGTGTCTTCGCCGATCGCGCTCGCGCTGGCGGACCGGGGGCGTATGGACGCGTCGCGGCGATCGGCTGCGCGCTGACCGCGCCCGCCTACGCGTTGCCGACGCTGGCGCATCAGGCTTGGGTGGCTCTGCCGCTGGTCGCGCTCGCGGTGGGGCTGTCGCTCGTGTGGATGGGGCCGGTGATCGCTGCGGTGCAAGAGTTGGCTCCGCCTACGATGCGCGCCACGGCTGCGGCGGTGTATTTGCTGATCTTGAACCTGATCGCGCTAGGGCTGGGGACGCCCGTGGTGGGCTGGATCTCGGATGGATTGAAGGCGCGCTACGGCGCGGAGGCGCTGCGTTACGCGATGCTGAGCGTGCTGCCGATCTATCTCGTGGCGGCGGGGCTGTTCTGGGTGGCGGGGCGGCAGCTGGCTCGCTCAGGCTGGGGCGAAACCGCCTAATACCGGGGCGGGCGCGGTGGCGACGCGACCGATGAACACGGGGGCGAGACCATCGGTCTTGACCGCGAGCGCGACGCGCACGCGCGGGGCCAGGCGGCCGAGCGCGGTTGCTTGCGAGCGGACCTCGAAGCGGGCAGCGGCGAGCAGCGCTTCGAGTTCGCCTTCACTGTAGGCTTGGCCGGTGGCGAAGGGCGAACCGGGATCGAGCCAGCGGCCCAGCCGATTGGGGACGATGAGAACGAGTTCGCCCGCGGGGGCGAGCGCGCGCCAGACTTCGGCGAGGACGGCGGGGGCGTCGGCGGCTTCGATGGCGTGGATGAGGAGCGCTTGATCGTAGAGGTTGGGCGGGAGCGGCAGCGCGTCGGCGCGGCAGGCCGCGGCATGATTGGGCCCGCGCGCGGGCCAGCGGTGGGGCGGGGCGGTGGTGAGCAGGACCGTCAGCCGTTCGAGCCGCGCGGGATCGAGGCCGGTCAGGATCGGCGGCGCGTAACCAAGCGCGAGCAGGCGCTGGGTGGGGCCGAGGCGGATCGCGGGCGCGATCACGCGCGCGAGGCGGCGCGCGGTGCGGCGGCCCTGCAGGGTGGCGTACCAGGGTCGGGGAGAGGGGGTCATCGTCGGTAGATGGCCTTTCTCTTCCCGCTCCGCTCCGCTTCGCATCCCTTTCCGTCCAGGAAAGGAGGTAAGTTCGACAACTGCCTGGCGCTCAGCGCTCCACACACATGGCGATGCCCATGCCGCCGCCGATGCACAGCGTTGCGAGGCCCTTCTTCGCGTCGCGGCGCAGCATTTCGTGCAGCAAGGTGGTGAGCACGCGCGCGCCCGACGCGCCAATCGGGTGGCCGATCGCGATCGCGCCGCCGTTGACGTTCAGTTTCTCCGGATCGAAGCCCAGTTCCTGCCCGACCGCGAGCGCCTGCGCGGCGAAGGCCTCGTTCGCTTCGATCAGGTCGAGGTCTTTCACCGACCAGCCCGCCTTTTCCAAAGCCCGCCTGGAAGCAGGGACGGGGCCAATGCCCATGACGCTGGGATCGACGCCAGCGGTGGCCCACGAGGCGATGCGCGCGAGGATGGGCGCGCCGCGACGCTGCGCTTCGGCCTCGGTCATGAGCACGATCGCGGCCGCGCCGTCGTTGATACCGCTGGCGTTGGCGGCTGTGACCGTGCCGTCTTTCTTGAACGCGGGCTTGAGGCCGGCGAGGCCCTCGGCGGTGACGCCGTCACGGATATATTCGTCGTGCTCGACGATGGTATCGCCCTTCTTGCCCTTGATGGTGACGTGAGCGATCTCGCCCTTGAAGCGGCCCTCGGCGCGCGCGGCCGACGCGCGCTGCTGCGACCGCGCGGCGAAGGCATCCTGGGCGGCACGGCTGATCTGGTATTTCTCGGCGACGTTCTCCGCCGTGATGCCCATGTGATAGCCGTTGAAGGCATCGATCAGGCCGTCCTTGAGCATCGTATCGACCAGTTCGAGGCTGCCCATCTTGGTGCCCGCGCGCAGATATTGCGCGTGCGGGGCCATCGTCATCGATTCCTGCCCGCCCGCAACGATGATGTCCGCGTCGCCGAGCGCGATCTGCTGCGCGCCGAGCGCTACCGCGCGAAGACCGCTTCCGCACAGCTGGTTGATGCCGATCGCGGTGCGCTCGACGGGGATGCCCGCGTTGACCGCCGCCTGCCGCGCTGGGTTCTGGCCCTGCCCCGCGCTCAGGATCTGGCCCATGATGACTTCGGACACGTCGGCCGGGGCAACGTGCGCGTCGGCGAGCGCGGCCTCGATCGCGATGCGGCCAAGCTCGTGCGCGGGCGTGGCGGCGAAAGCGCCGTTGAAGCTGCCCACGGGCGTGCGGCGGGCGGCGGTGATGACAATGGCGGGCATGAGAGCGACTCCGGAGGGGTTGGCGGGTAGATAGGCGAGGCCGAAGGGTGCGGCAAACCTGTTCCGCCTCGCAAGGGCACGGGGTCAGCCCGCCAACCACCGCGTCAGTGGCGCATACAACAACTCGCGTGCGCGCGAGCCCACCATCATGCCCACATGCCCCGCCGCGACGTCGATCCGTGTACCCGCGCTCGGCGCGGCGGCGGCGGGGACGATGCGGTCGGTGGTGCTGACGATGTTGAGGACGGTGCAAGGCAGCGTGGCGGGGTCGATCACGCGGCCGTCGATGATCCAGGCGCCTCGGCCGGATTCGTCGGCGGCGTAGAGGCGCTCGAAAATGTGTTCGGCCGCGCCGATGCCGATCGGCGGGCCGCTGTTCACCCAATCCTCGACGAGCACATAATGGCGGGCCTCGCGCGCACCCGGATCGAGCGCGGCGAACCGCTCGAACTTGGCGACCGAACGCGCGGGATCGAGGTCCCAGAAGCCGGGCTGAAGGAGGTCGACTGGCACGATGCCGGTGGCGCGCGCGGTGGGCGCGATGTCGGCCCACAGATGCGCCAGCGCGGCGCGACGGTCCTCCTCGTAGCCCGCGAAGACCCACGGCGTGGCGATCAGCGCGAGCTTGATGGGCGGCGACAGCGCGGCGGCGGCGGCGGCGAGCGTGCCGCCCAGACAATAGCCCACCAGATGCGCGGGTTCGCCGATCTTCGCGATCAGCGGCAGCAGCCGCTTGGTGACGAGCGTATCGAGGCTCATCGGCTTCTCGGACGGCCCCGGCGTGCCCCAATCGACCACCAGCGGGTTAAGGCCGTTCTCGGCCAGATGCTCGACCAGCGACGCGCCGGGCGCGAGATCGAGGACGTCGGGCGCGTTGATCAGGCTGGGCACCAGCACCACGGGTGGCCCATGGCCGCCGTGATCGAGCAGCCGCGACGCCCCCGCGCGCGCCGCGACCGAGGGTTTGGACGCGGGCCGCTTGTGCTTGCTTTCCTGGTAGGCGCGCACCCCCGCCAGCACGGCCGCCATGCGCTCGCGGTCCCCGCCGGTGACCTTGAGCGCCATCGCGAGAAAACCGGGGAGCGGGTGCGGCCCCCGTCGTTGCAGCGCAGCATTGGGGCGTGCTATTGCAGCATCCATGTCGTTCGCAAAACCTTCCCTGCCGCCCAGCGCCGCCCCGGTGACGATCAAGAAGTACGCCAACCGGCGGCTTTATGATACCGAATCGTCGAGTTATATCACGCTCGAACATCTCGCCGCGATGACGAAAGCGGGGCGCGAGTTCAAGGTGGTCGACGCGCGCTCGGGCGAGGATATCACGCGCACCGTATTGACGCAGATCATCATGGAGCAGGAGAACGGCGCGCAGACGATGCTGCCCGTGCCGTTCTTGCGGCAACTGATCGGCATGTACGGCAATTCGATGGGACCGATGGTGCCGCAATATTTGGAAGCCTCGATGGAGGCGCTCAAGAAGAACGGTGAACAGGTGAAGGAAGCCACGCTGACCGCCGTCGCCGGAACCCCGTTCGAGGCGCTCGCGCGGCAGAACATGGCGATCTTCGAGCAGGCAGCGGCGATGTTCGCCGCACCGATGGCCGGGGCGGGCGCAGCGAAGGTGGCTCCGGCGGCAGCGGCCGAGCCGGTCGCGGCGACGGCGAACCCGGCGGACGAGCTGGCGCGGGTCAAGGCCGAGCTGGCCGCGCTGCAGGCGCAGGTGGCGGGAAAACACGGCTGACGTCCCGGCGGGCGATACGCGAGCCTGATGGTAGCCGTTGCTTGTGGGAGCTGCTACGGACGGTGTTCCGGTATCGATCGTGCGACGAGATGGGCCAGCTCGGGGCTTTCGGCGAAGTCGATGCACTTCATAACGCTCAGGTCGGCGCCAGTCTGGCTGGGATATGGTCGTTTAAGATAGGCGTCCGCCAGCGTCTGGACCTGACGATAGACATCGGGCGTGCCCGTGCCCAATTCGAAATAGCCGCGCGCGCTGGCTTCGGCTTCTGGGGCGATCTTGGGTAGCGCGCGCGCGAGACACGTGCTCAGCGCGTAGTGCCGGAAGAGCGCGCGCGGCGACGCGGTTCGGACGGGTTGCGCGCTGGGTGCCACGGGAAGGCCTAGTAGCAGGCACAGCAGCAGGGCGCGCCTCATGGGCAAATCCAAAGTTTCGCGCCGAGCAGCGCGGCGCCATGCCGGGTCTCGGGGGTGAAATAGGCTTCGTCCACCGCCGCTTCACCGTTCCACAAAGTGATGTGGCCCGATGCGTCCGAGAACTGCACCGCGAAGGCGATGATCCCCTTTTTGCCACGGAAGTCCGTGGGCACGCTGTTCGCGCCTTTGGCGATATCGGGTTTGCCGAACGTGCGTGACAGAAAGCTATCCATTGTTCGGACGCGAAAGATGTAGTTCTTCTTGTCGGCCCCGGTGACGGTCTCGCCGCTGATCTGGGGAATATGGACGCCATCATAGTTGAGGACGTAGCTCATGCGGGTCGCGCAGCCGTTGGTGAAGCCGAGCGGGTGGGGCGGGAAACCGCCGGGCGAGCCTTCGATATCCTTGATCCCCGCGTCGAAATTGGCTTTGACCGCTCCGCCGATCTTGTCCCCGATGCGGCGAAGGTCCGCGATCGTTCCCCGCGGATAACCGCCGCTGTTCATCGGTCCGACGTCGGCGAAGCGCGTCCACATCATAGCGAGGTTGGGGCGGTGCACGGAATGAGCCTCGGAATAAGCGGTGCGTCAACACCTGTCTTGGCGGACACGTTCCGCTATCGGCGGCGGCCGGATACCGATCTTGTGGACACCTGGCGTCGAGGGTTCGAGCGGTTCGGCGCGGATGACTCCGACGTTCATCCGCGCACGCTTGACGAGGCATTTAGCCTGCTACGCCGCTTCCCCGAGGGGGCGCGTTGCGCGAGAACGTGAAGCCGCCGGTCCGCTCGTTCGGGTGCCGAAGCCACCGGATGTTATGATCTGGGCGAGGACGGCGTGTTGGTGGTCCGGGTGCTGCATCAGCGCATGAGCGCGAAGCGGCATCTTCCACTAACGCCTTAAATCCAAACCCGAGAACCGGTCGGCACCGCAATCGCCCCCACGCCACCTCCCGCCTTCGTCACATACTCGCGCAGCACCGCGTCGAGCGTACGACCACGCGACTGCCCGGCCCCAATGCCCGACTTGACGCCGAACGATTTTTGTGTAACCCACTTGGTTATCGGCATGAGGAGATGCGT
>JAABUQ010008034.1_pt1 | contig 14969 bp, 13 predicted proteins | sample 5560001 | NCBI WGS metagenome assembly JAABUQ01 (sample SAMN10711888, study PRJNA513371) | rock metagenome | isolation source: Antarctica rocks | place: Antarctica: Victoria Land, Finger Mt nord | collected 2015-12-18 | reverse complement strand
ACTGGTACTTCTTCTTCCTGTTCGAGGTGCTGCGCGTGATCAAGCCGCCCAGCCTGGTGGGGCTGGCCACGCTCGGCGTGCCCACCCTGGCCATGATCCTGCTGCTGCTGCTGCCCTTCTATGACCGTGGGCCCGAGCGGCGCCCCGAGCGGCGCCCGATCGCCACGGTGGTCGCGATCTTCGTGATCTGCGCCATGGGCCTGCTCACCTACCAGGGCGCCAACGCCGGCACTCCGACCGCGGTGGACATGCCCACTCCGCCCGGCGTCATGCAGGCTGGCGGGACCACGCTGGCCCAGTACACGGCGGGCAAGGCCGTGATCGCCCAGTCGGGCTGCCTGGCCTGCCACAAGCTGGGCGAGAACGGTAACGACGGGCCCGGGCCCCAGCTCACCCACATCGCCTCCCGCCTGCCGCGGCAGGGCATCGCGCGCACCCTGGTCAACCCCACCGCGCCGATGCCCCCGTTCAGGAACCTGCCGCCGGACAAGTTCAACGCGCTGGTCGCCTTCCTCTCCCAGCTGAAGTAGGGGCAGTGGCGGCGTCCACGACCGGGCCCGCCGGCTCAGGGCGTCCGGGCGCGAGTGCCTCGCCGCGGGCCGGCGGGGACACGGCGCCCGATCCGTCCCCGGACTTCGCCGCCGGGCGGCTGGAGGCCGGTCAGGTGCGCGCGATGTTCGATCGCATCGCCGGCGTGTATGACCTCATGAACACCGCGATGACGGCGGGCCTGCACCACCGCTGGCGCGAGCGCGCGGCGGACATGGCCCGCGTCGGGCCGGGCAGCCGTGTGCTCGACGTGGCCACGGGCACCGGCGACCTGGCCCTGGAGCTGGCCCGTCGCGTCGCGCCCGCCGGCGAGGTGGTGGCGTGCGACTTCTCCGAGCCGATGCTCCAGCGCGCGCGCACCAAGAACCGCTCCCCCGACACTCTGCGCTTCGAGTGGGCTGACGCGCTGGCGCTGCCCTACGCCCAGGACAGCTTCGACGCGGTCACGGTGGGCTTTGGTGCGCGCAACTTCTGCGACCTGGACGCCGGCCTGGCCGAGATGGTGCGCGTGACCCGCCCTGGCGGCCACGTGGTGGTGCTGGAGATAACCACGCCCACGCGCCCGCCACTGTCGAGCTTCTTCGCCCTGTGGTTCGATCGCCTGGTCCCGGCGCTGGGACGCGTGGCCGGCGACTCGCAGGCCTACACATACCTGCCCAGCTCGGTACGGCGCTTTCCGCCCCCGCGCGAGCTCGCCGCCGCCCTGGCCGCAAGGGGCCTGACCGAGATCTCCTACCGCGTGCTGGCCGGCGGCATCATCGCCATCCACGCAGGCACGGTCGCGCACGCCTGCGCGGCGGGGGGCTCGCCGCGGTGAGCGGTGGTCCGGCCCTGGGGGCCGACCTGCAGGCCACGCCCGCGCCCGCCGGTGGGGAGGCGGAGGCCATAATCGCCGCGGCCGGACCATTGCTCGCCAGGCGTATGGGGGCCGTGGCTGAGACGCTCTGCGACGAGCAGCAAACGGGCGACGCTGAACTGGACGGGCACGCGCGGGCGACCATCGCCGCGGGCGGCAAGCGCCTGCGCCCGCTGCTGGTCCTCCTCGCCGCCGAGGCGGGCGAGGGAGCGTCCGGCGGCGATGACCGAGCCGTGGTGCGCGCCGCCGTGGCCGTGGAGCTGGTGCACAGCGCCACTCTGGTGCACGACGACATTCTCGACGGCGCCCATCTGCGTCGCGGCCATCCCACCGTCGTGGCCGAAGGTGGGCGGGCCATGGCGGTCGCCACCGGCGACCTGCTCTTCGCCCGCGCCTTTGCGCTGCTGACGTATAACGACAGCCGCGCCCAGCTGCGCGCCCTCTCAGACGCGAGCTCGGCGCTGGCCGCCGGCGAGCTCATGCAGCGCGAGGACGCCTGGGACGCGCAGGTCAGCGAGGAGCGCTATCTACGTCGTTGTGAGCACAAGACGGGACGCCTGTTCGAGGCCGCGTGCCGGATGGGCGCGCTCAGCGCGCGCGCCCCGAAGGACACGGTCGATGCCTTGGGCGTCTTCGCGAATCGCATCGGACTTGCCTTTCAGGTGCTCGACGACGTCCTGGACGTCTGTGGCCCGGTGGCGCGCACGGGCAAGCGCCGGGGAACCGATCTGCTCGACGGGACCGTTACCCTGCCGCTGATCCTCGCGCGCCGCAGCGATCCGCGGCTGGCCCGGGTGGATCTGCGCGGCCTGCGCGGCGCCCCCGAGGCGGAGAGCCTGTGTGACCGGATCGCGGCCACAGGAGCGCTGCCGGAGTGCCGCCGGCGCGCCCTGCAGGCCGTGGCCGAGGCCAAGGACGGGCTGCCGCGGGACCTGGCGGTGCCGCTGCGCCGCCTACTCGAGCTCACCGCCGACGCGATGGTCGAGCGCTACGCGTGATCAGAAGTCGCAGGGAAGGACGTGATCGTCCTGTAGGGCCCGCAGGAACCGTGCGATGTCCGCGGCCATGTTGGCGTGGGCCAGCTCCTGCAGGTCGTGCAGGAGCGCCTCCGCGCCGTCGTCCAGATGAACGTCGAAGCGCTCGACCAGCTCCTGGCTGAACCGGCCCTCCTGTGACCACTCGCACTCGGGGCAGCGGCGCAACACCAGCCAGTGGTCCGTTCCGGACTCCGACCAGTCGACGGGGTGGACCATCTCTCCGGCGCAACGCGGGCACACGTGCAGCTCGCGTTCAGGTGCCCCGCTCTTTGATCTACTCGCCGGGGGGCCGCGACGCGGGGCGGCGCCGGCGGGCATCGGTGCCGCTGTTCCCCTGGCCCCGAGGTGTCCGTCGTCGGCGAAGATGACGACCTCGATGGTCCGCCCGCTGGGCAGCTGTATGTGACGGATGTTCCTCGGGGCGGACATTGGCGTGTTCCTCACGGGGCCTATCGGCGCTGCGTGCACCGCTCTTTAGGGTCAGCCGCGCGCGCTGGCCAAAGCGGCGACGAGCACGCGGCCCGGTAACCTGAGAGGGGCGACTGGGCCCGCTTCGCGGCGCCGCAGCCGCCCCGTAAAAGCCCATGGCCTCCGCGACTCGGACGATCAGCCACGAGGACCGGCTCAGCCTCGTGGACCACCTCGATGAGCTGCGAAACCGCCTGATCATCTGTGCGGTGGCGCTGGCGCTTGCCTTCGGCCTGTGCCTGTGGCAGAACCACGCGCTGCTGGACATCCTCAACAAGCCGCTGCACGCACAGACGGCCAAGCGCACCCGCAGCGGCAAGAGCACCGTGGGCCAGGCCTACCTGGCGGGCCAGGGCGTGCTGGCGGTAGCCGCCGACGCGCAGGTCGGCTTCGCCGCGCTGGCCCACGATCCGAGCCTGTCGGCCTCCACGCGCGCCGCGCTGACCCGCCAGGAGGCGCAGCTCACGCGCGACGTGGCCCGCATACCGCGCACGGCCACCGGCGATAACCCCGTGACCCTGGGCGTGGGCGAGCCGTTCACCACCACCATCACGATCACGCTCTACTTCGCGCTGATCTTCTCGCTGCCGGTCATCCTCTTCGAGCTCTACAGCTTCGTGCTGCCGGCCTTCAGCCCCAACGAGCGGCGCATTGCCCTGCCGCTGATGAGCGCCATCCCGTTCCTGTTCGTGGGCGGTGTGCTGTTCGGCTACTTCGTCGTGTTGCCCGCGGCGGTGCGCTTCTTTCAGAACTTCAACTCCAGCGAGTTCAACGTGCTCGTGCAGGCCAGCCCGTACTACAAGTTCGCGGCGATCACGCTGCTGGCCATGGGGCTGGTCTTCCAGGTGCCCGTGGGCATCCTGGCCGCCACCCGCGCGGGGATCGTGACTCCGGCCCAGCTGCGCAAGAACCGCCGCTATGCGATCCTGGCCTGCGCCTCGGTGGCCGCGTTCCTGCCCGGAGATGCGATCACGCTGCTGCTCGAGACCGTTCCGCTGTACGTGCTCTTCGAAGCCAGCGTATTGCTCGCCTCCATCATGAGCCGCCGTGACGCCGCCCGCGCCCTAGCCCAAGCCACCGCGGAGGCGGAGGCCGAGGCGGCCAGCGCGGCGTCCGCGCCGTCGCCGCACGCGGGCTCGACCGCCGGCCAGCCGTCTGGCGCCGGGGAGGACGACCCCGAGCTACGGCGCATAATCGATCACACCGACGAGCACCTGTCCGAGTAGATGCTGTTCGACCTCAGAGGCCCGGGCCGCCGTCGCGCCGTGCAGGTCATCTACCTGGGGCTGGCCCTGCTCATCGGTCTCGGGCTGGTGGGCTTTGGCATCGGCGGCGGCTTCGGCGGTGGGGGGCTGGTCAACGCCGTGAGCTCAAACGGCGGCGCCTCCAGCAGCTCGCCCGACCGGGTCAAGCAGGACCAGAAGCTCGTCGCCCGCAACCCGAGCAGCGCGTCGGCCTGGGCCACGCTGGCGCACGACAGCTACGCCGCCGCCGGGCAGGGCGACAACTACGACCAGGTCAACGGTGCCTTCACCGCCAAGGGCCGAACCACCCTGGCCCAGGCCGGCCAGGCGTGGCAGCACTACCTGATCCTGCAGCCCAACAACCCCGACGCCGGACTGGCCAACCTGATGTTGCAGGCCTACAGCGGCCCCGGCGGGCTGGCCGACCCGGCGTCGGCCGTGCGGGCCCTGCAGATCGTGATCGCCAACCGTCCGGCGAACGTCACGCTCTACGAGGACCTCGCCCTGCTCTCCTACCAGGCGCACAACACGCGCGAGGGCGACCTGGCCGCGTCCAAGGCCGTGAGCCTGGCGCCAGCCGGACAGCGCGCCACCCTGACCAAGCAGCTCGCGCAGGTCAAGAAGAACCCCACCGGTGCGGGCGGCGCCTCGGGCGCCCCGGCGGGCACGGCGAGCGGCGGAGCGGCGCCCACCGGGCCCTGAGCCCTCTTCGGTGTGGGCGGAGGCGGCCCGAGGTTGGCTAGACTTGCCGTCGCGCCTGCCGGAGTGCTAGCCGGCGCTGCCCGGGCCGTTAGCTCAATTGGCAGAGCAGGGGCCTCTTAAGCCCAAGGTTGAAGGTTCGATTCCTTCACGGCCCATCGAAACTCCCTGCAAAGCGGCGTTTTTTAGACCGGCTCAAAGGACAGCGTTGGAAATCTGTCCCAAATCTGTCCCAAACATCGGCTACTCTCGAGGCCGATGTCCACCCCCCGTACGCTCCAGCCGCCCAGCGGCCACGTCTTTCGCGTGGAGGGAAAGCGCGGCCCGGTGTGGTATGCCAAGTACCGCCTGCCGGATGGCCGCCAGGTGCAGAGGAAGATCGGTCCTGCCTGGTCACAGCGCGGGCGGCCACGCGCCGGATATGTAACCAAGCGGGGCGCCGAGGAGTGGCTTCGCCACGTGCTGGATGAGGTGCGACGCGGAACGCTCCCGGGCATGGTCCGGACCGGGGCCACATTCGCCGATGCGGCAGCCGAGTATTTGCGCTACGCGGAGCACGAACGTGCATGCAAGCCGTGGACCTTACGCGGCTACCGTTCGGTAGTTCACGCGCACCTGCTTCCCGCCTTCGGAAAGCGCCCCATAGAGGCGATTACCACGGAGATGATCGAGGCCTGGGTGGCAGGGCTCGATGGCTCGATCCGCACGCGCAACAAGCTCCTGATCGTCCTTCACGGCGTCCTGTCGCGCGCTCGCAAGGTCTACGGCCTGCCCTTCAATGCGGCCTCCGAGGTTGAAGGGTTCCGCGAGCGTCGCAGCGGCGACATCGCCGTCTTCTCACCCGAGGAGATCTGGGCACTGGTCCGTGCTGCTGAGTCCGAGCAGGACGCAGCGATCTATCTGACCGCTGCGTTCACCGGGCTGCGTCAGGGCGAGCTGCTAGCGCTTCGTTGGCGCGATGTCGACTCATCTGGGTCGGTGCTCCGCGTGCGAGGCAGCTACGGGCTGGGTGAGTTGACCTCACCAAAGTCCGGCAAGGTCCGGTCGGTGCCCCTTGCTCCAGAGGTCGCGGAGGCATTGGCAGGCCTGGGACATCGGGAGCGCTTTGTCGGTGACGATGACCCCGTGTTCGCCGGTGTGACCGGCGGCCATCTCGACAGCGCGGCGTTGCGCCGTCGGTATAAGTCCGCCCTGGCCCGCGCTGGTCTCAGATCCCTGCGCTTCCATGATCTGCGTCATACCTTCGGAACTCGCATGATCGGCGAGACCGATATCCGTCGAGTCCAGGAATGGATGGGCCACGCCGACGTTCAGACGACCATGCGGTACCTGCACTATGTGCCGCGGGCAGAGGACGCCGCGCTGGTGGGTAGAGCATTTCGGCTGCGTTCGCAGGCTTAGCGTCCTCATTTCGTATCCGCGTCGTGCTTATCGCGCCTGCACCCTTGCAACCCGGGCGGGAAGCGGTGCGTGCTCTGAACCGGCGCAGAGGAGCCATGTCCGAGAAGGCCATTCTCGGACGCGCTGCTGGGTGCTCGCCGGGGCACGTCCGCATGACGCCCCGTCACCGGAGAAATGACCTGGCGGGGCCTTACGAAACGCGCGCGACGACGCCGGATCAGAATCACCGGATCTGCGGGAGCGACGCGCCGGGGTTCCCCTCTGGGCGGCCGCTCCGAGTTCCGCCTGTGCCTCTCCTAGGTCAAGGGCGTGCCGATATTTGCGAGTTTCAGCGGGTGCATGGCATCAGGGCGGGGGCGGTGCCCGCTATCGGGCTGACGGGCCGCTCGGATGGGGGTGGCGGTGAGAGTAGTGGGGTTTGGGTCGTGTAGAGCAGTCGCCAGATGTGGCGGGCGAGGTGCCGCTTGAAGGCAGCGCATCGCTTCGCGCTTGGTCTTGCCTTCCGCGTGTCGTCTGTCGAGATACGCACGGGCGGTGGGGTCGGTGCGGGCGCGGGAGAGCGCGATGATGTGCAGCGCGCGGTTGAGTTGGCGGTCGCCGCCGCGGTGTAGGCGGTGGCGTTGGGTGTTGCCGGTGCTGGCGGGGATAGGGGCGGTGCCGGTGTGGCGGGCGAAGCACGCGTCGGTCGGGAATCGCTGCGCTCCGGCGGCGGGTATCCCGCCAGTTCATCTCAGCGTCTTCTGGATCCGGTGCCGAGCGGCAGTCACTGCGAGAGTGCCGCCTAAGGCGACGGAGGGAAAGCCAGGCAGCAGCCTGGATGCTCCGTGGTTTGGGCTGCCTCATCTCGTCTCGTTGGGGGTAGGTCAGTGGCTGTGTCAAACCAACCTCACGAGGTCGCGCCGGGACCGTGGCCGGTTACCGACGAGCTTCGCCGTGTGTTCACGGTGCCCGCGTTGAAACGCAGTTGCGTGGCCATCATGGTCGTCGGGGTGCTTGCGCCGCTGGCGAACGTGGCCACGCTGGCCGTTCATGACTCCGCACGCCAGACCGCGGACGCGTTCACCTCCATCAACGCAGGCGTGTTTCTTGCCCTTCTTCTCGGCGTTCTGGGCACAACCGGGTCAAGCCGCCTGCCGCCGGGATTCGGTCCACGCTACCGCCGCGCCGTGGGCGTCAAAGCCCGTGCCTATGGGCTCGCCGGAGCTGCCTCGGTCCTGCTGCTCGGCTTTGAAGCCGCCGCTGTCGCGCTGCCCATTATCCACGCTCGCGGCCTGAGGACTCCGTCGTCTCACGTCATCGACGCCTACTTTGCACGAGAGATCGTCGCCGGCGCGCGGCTTGCGCTCGTGGGGACCGCGATCGGCATCATCGCCGTGCGCCGCTGGCTTGCCGTGACGTGTGTCATCGGGTTCATGGCCGCCGAAGCGGTCGCCGCAGCGGCCATCCCGTTCATCCGCAACTACGGGCCGATCGGTGCGCTCAACGCCTTCTCAGACCCCAGTCACCACCACCAGCTATCCGTCGGCGTCGGCGCCGCAATCGCACTCGGCTGGACGCTTACAGCACTGGTGATCGCAACGCTGATCAGCGAACAGAGAGCCCTCCGAGCCGGAACGTTCCCGGCCGTCGATGCACCCGCGGCGTCTCGGGGTTGACAGCCCGTGACGGTCTCGCCTCCGTCACCAAGGCTTCTGATACCACGCAGATCCGGCAATCTGAGTTACGTCGAAAGCCCTTGAAGACTTCTCCCCTCGCCTGAATCTCGACGTGGGTGATGCTCTGTCGTCGAAGGAATCGCTGTCCGCTCAACCACTCGCAGCGAAAGCGATCGTGCCGACGATGCACGGTCGCCCTCCGGGGTGTCGACGGCGCGCCGTCAGCGGCCGGTGCCATCCTCACCTCATGCAACTCAACGGGACAGCCTCGGGACTGTGGCTCGTAGGGGTCGGTGCGTTTCTCTCAGCGCTCCCGCGCCTCGTTCGTGCGCCGCGGCCGGAGCTTGGGCTGCGATGGGAGAGCCTCGCCGACCGCGTTGAACGCGTGCGCTACGGGGTGGAGACCGTCGGTCTGCTGCTCGTGGCCATCGGTTCGGTGGTGCTGGCCGCGGTGGAACTTGGAGGGTGGTGGTTCGTCCTCTGCGTTGTCGTGTTCGCCATGCTCGCGGTCTGGCTTGTCGCCGCAGCAAAGCTGCGCCAGCTATGGATGATGCGGGCAGAACACGCACGCGATAACTGTACGACCCAGACCCTGGTCACAGGCGAGGCCGAGCAGCGGGCCGTCGCGCTCGCCGCGGCACGATGGTCGGTATGTCTTCGGCAAGCTCTCGCACCGACTCCTGCCTGGCCTCCTCCGCGACGCTCGTCCGCGCAGGCGCCCAACCGACTGGAGCCCCGGCATATCGCCGAACTCCACCAGCAGGACGCGCGCCTGGAGGCCGCCCACATCCCGCCGGCAATCGCTCATGACGTCGAACTCATCCGCGCGCAGGGCTGGACAATCCACGTTACCGGCGATGCGGTGATCGCAGCGGCGCCGGATGGGCGCGGCAGCGCAAACGTGAGTCGAGACAGGGTCTCGCTCAATTCAGCCGTCGCCGTTGCGACGCGCCAGCTCTGGCTCCACCAGCTCCGAGAGCTCGGGCTTGACGTCCGACCGGGCCCGCGCGGTCAGCCGCAGGTTGTCGGGGGCATCGAGTGGCGACTCCCGGACGCGCCGGTGGAGTAGCCGGCGCCGAAGATTCCCCGAGCCGCGCGTGCTGGTCGCCAAAGGACTTGCCAACAGCGCCGGGGCTGGATGGGCGGAAGTCACTCGCGCTGATCTCGTCGTCCGGCGGTGGACAAGGGCGGACAGGCGTGGCCGGACGATCGGGATTCACGCGGAAGCGCTCGCGGGCTCTGAGGCCGCTCCGGAGGCAACAGCGATCGCTGGCGAGTTGCGCGCGTTCCGCGCAATCGAGGGCGCTGTCGGCGCCGGTGGAGATGCTCGGTGCCGAACCAAAGCAGGGGCCCGCCAGAGCTGCTGGATCCAGCCGAGAGGAGAAGTCTCCGACGGGCGTTGCGGGGTGGCTGAGAGTGCCGGATCTGCGTGAAAGCGGCAGCGGACGTGATGAAGACTTAGGCTTCTCTCGTGATCCCGCGAGTCGATTACGAGCGACACGGCCAGACGTACACCTGGTTTCGCCAGCCTGATCGGCGTATCGCGCAACGGATCGAGCGGGCGTTGGGTGACGCTCGTACGGTGGTCAACGTGGGGGCGGGCGCGGGCTCCTATGAGCCGGGGGATCGATGGGTGCTCGCCGTTGAACCGAGCGCGACGATGCGTCGGCAGCGGCCGCCAGGCGCCGTGCCGGCGATTGCCGCTCGCGCGGAGGCTCTCCCGCTTGACGACGACGCGGTCGACGCCGCGATGGCCTGTGTGACCATCCATCACTGGCAACCGCCGAGAGCAGGCCTTACGGAGATGCGCCGCGTCGCGCGGTCTCGAGTTGTCGTCTTCACGTTCGAACCGGAGGATCTGCCGGCATGGCAGCAGGACTACCTTGCTGGCGGACTCACGATCGAGCGGCTCCGGTTCCCCTCGATAAAGATGATCGCCGACACCCTCGGCGGCCGGGTTAGGATCGAACGCGTTCGGACCCCCAACGACTGCGCCGACGGGTTCTTTGAGGCGTTTTGGAACCGTCCCGAGGCGTTGCTTGATCCTGAGGTCCGCGCCTCACAGTCAATGTGGGCTCTTCTTGAGCCTGACGTCGAGCGGCAGATCATCGAGAGACTTCGCGCGGACCTTGCCTCTGGAGCATGGGACGCCGAGTACGGACATCTGCGGGATATGCCCCACTTCGACCGAGCGCTCCGCTTGGTCATATCCGAAGCCAAATAACTCTCATGCCTTGGCCGGCTGCTTCGTCGCCGACTGGGAAGCGCCTAGAGGGGTTCTGCTTTGCCCTTCCGCCGGCCGGAAGCAGCAGCCCGGACACCGAGCGCCGGAGCTGACGACGCGGCTCGTCGTAACGTGCGTCGGCCGCTCATGGGCTCGATACGACGTGACACACTGGTCGGGTGAGCGGGTGGATAGGCATCGCGGCCGGGATCTTCATGCTGGCCATGGTCGCCTCAGATCGGAAGTCGATCCGGTCTGCTTGGCGCTCTCCCGCTCGCTGGTGGAAACCGGGCGACGTGACCGAGTCACGCGAGCCATCTCAGCCCCTCAGCGTCGTACTCGGCCTCCTATTAGGTCTTGCGGCACTCATTTACGGGAGCGTGACGCTAATAATCAGCTGACGGAAGACCGTCCTTGGCCGAGGCGACTCGGCGCAACGGTGGTCGCTCCTCCTCTAGTTGAGACCAGCGAGGCGACACTGAGCTCGCTTCTGCTTCGTCGCCGAGGCAGCACTCTCGCCGCCGGAGCCAGGAGCCGCTGTCACAGCCGGTCGAAAGCATCTGGGTGCCAGCCGCCCTGTTGCCCGACCGTGGGGTCACCTGGCGAGTCGAGAACCCTAATCTCATCGTCGCGGCCTTTGAGGTGCCCCCCGAGCGTCCCGAAGTGCGGCTGGCTCTCGACGACACGTGCGGCGTGCGCAGTGTCAGCGTGATGCGCTGGGGCAGTGTGGACCAGAACCATTACGGGCTACATCCCCTTCGGCGGGAACGTCCGCACGGACCGCGGCTTCGGAGACTTCGTGCTGCCGAGCCAGATCAGCGTCGGCTAGTGGTTCGGCACCCCTCGCTTCGCGCCGTTCTTCGAGGCCGAGGTACTCGACGCCGTGCCCGTCGGCCAAACCTTCGACGCCATCTAAATCTAAACTCCGCCAGAAGCGACCGGGCCGCCCTTCAGGCCGGCCCCACGGTGGGACCAATGGGTCAGAGAATCCGTTCGCGCCTCCAATCGAGCGCTCACAGGGCGGGACAACGCCCATACCTCCGTTGACGAGGAGCAGGCGAAGCCACACGCGGCGGTGCGACTCCCGCCTTCCGCCAAGACGAGCAAGCTGTGCCGAAGCACGGCCTCCTCCAGCGGAGCGCCATCAGCAAGCAGCCGATCCCACGATGGCAGAGGTGAGCACGGCGCTCGATCACAGTGCCGCATCAGCACCTGCGGCACTCTGGTCGCCGGTGGTCGGCGCTCCTGCTAACCTTTCTTTCTGTAAGATTAGTGAGGTGCTGATTGGAGCGAGACCCCTCTACGACAACCGCGGCGACGCGCTGCTCTACCGGACCCCGCCTGCCTGGGATCCCTTGGTTCGCGCCGTCGAGCGAGGGTTGAACGTCGCGATCGTGGGGCCGCGCGGGGTGGGCAAGACCACGCTGCTGCGCCAGCTGCAACTGAATCTCCGTGCGCGCGGTGAGCGGGTGGCGTTTGTCGATGCCAGCGCGGTAAGCGAGGTGCTGGATCTCGCGGCGAGGATCCGCGACGCGCTGGTGGGACAGCCGGCGCCGCTGCTCGCGGGCGCGAGCATGGCTGCCGAGGTATTCCGGGGCGACGCTGCGCCGCTGGGGGGCGCCTCGCGTGCACTCGCGTCGCTGCTTCGCGAGATCGCGCAAGCCCAGCCAGCGACGATCCTCGTCGATGCGTCCTCTTCCGCCGAGGCCGCCTATGGGTTGTTCGGGAGGATGCGCGACGTGCTCTGGCAGCAGCAGCACCGCTGGGCACTCGCGCTTGAGGACAGCGACCGCGGTACCGCGCTAAAGCCTCCGGCCGACGCGTTCTTTGACACGGTCATCACCCTTGACCCCTGGCCGATCAACGAGCTGGTCGACTTGCTCGCGCGGCGTGCCGATCCCGAGCAGCCTTGGCCGCGCGACTTGCTGATCAGCGCGGCGACGGGAGCCAACGGCAGTCCCCGCCAGGCGTTGCGTGCCCTCAGCGACGCGCTTGTCCATGACCGCGACCCGGCCATAGCGCTTGACCAACGCGGCCGGCTGCTAGACCGCGCCTCAGAGCTCGGGCGCCCGGCTGGGATGCTGATGGCCGAGCTGCTCGACCGTGGTCAAGCCAGCCCATCCGACGATGACCTGCAGAAGACCCTCGGGGTGACGCGCTCGCGCCTGACCCAGCTGCTGCGCCAGCTGCTCGACAAGAAGCTCGTGACCGCCGAGGACGAGCGCCCCGATGGTCCCGGTCGCCCACGCGTCATCTACCGTCCCGCGCTACCGCGATGACCGTCGAGCTGATCGAGCTGATCGCCGCCCAGGGCGTGTTCCGACCGCGCGGCCACTTCACCCAGCTCGCCGCCGACCACGTCCCGTTCGACCAGCTTCTTGCCCGCAGCAGCTTCGAGAACGCGGCGCTGTTGGCAGTCACCGGTGACGACACCGCTGTGGGAGTTCTCGGTCCTCGCGGCGCGGGCAAGTCAAGCCTCATCGCCCACGTCTGCGCCCACCTGCCCGACACCCATCTGGCCCTGCGCGTGCCCGTCACCGGCGCCGACGATCCGACCAGCGTCTCCGTCCTGGCAGCCGTGGCGCTCAGCCAGGCCCTGGATGACATCGACCTCGAGCGCTACCAGCGCGAAGCGCTCGAGCGAGCCCGCGCCGACACCAGCACCCAGACTCGTAGCCCCGGCGGCCTGCGCAGCGGCACCCTGGGTGGTGGCGCGATCCCCGCCCAGGTCCACGCCGAGCTGACCACCCTGCGCGAGGAGCTGACCGCCAACCGGCTCGCTGCCGAGCGGCTCGCAGGACTCGATCGTCTCGTCACCATCCTGGTGGCTCGCGGCTTGCAACCCGTGTTCGTGCTGGAGGACACCGAGGCTGCGGTCGGCGGCGCCGAGCATGCAGACGTCGCCTCGGCGTTTCTCTCCGGACCCGTCCACGCCTTCGTCCACGAAGTCCAAGCGCCCTGCCTGATCGCCATCCAGGACGCGTTTCGCGCCAGCGACGCGTTCGCCCAACTCGCCGCCAGCATGCGGCTCGTCGAAATCCCAGCGCTCGACGAGAACCACGCCCGTGGCGCCCTCGGGGAGATCATCACCAACCGCCTGCGCCAGCACGACGTAAGCGATGCGGCCGAGGCCGTGCTCACCGACGACGCGCTCATCCAGCTGATCGCGTTCTACGACGAGACCGAGCGCAGCCTGCGCTTCATGCTCGCCGCCCTGCAGTCCGCCGCCGAGTACGCCGCCGACATGCGAGCCGAGCACATAGCCGACGGTCACGTCCGCGGCGCCATCGCCGACTGGCGCGAACGAATCTCAACATGACCACTCGATGACTACGACGTCAGTGGCCGGCGGCGAATCGCCTTGGAGATCTGATCGGCGACACGGTCTATGCCGTGTCTGGTGTTCGCGGCGCGCAAGTCGGCGAGTGGCGGCGCGACCTTCGTCAGATTGTGCTCGTCGATCTCGTGCCAGACGGGCAGGATCGCGCGTTGACCATCGGCCATCTCGCGGGCGACCAGGCCTTGTAGCTCGCGTCGCGTCCAGTTCTTAGCGAAGAAAGCGCGGCTGAGAATCGTCGGGTGGGCGACCCGTTTGCGACGCCGCGCCGGCGGCCTGCGCGCCGTGCGCTCCGGGTCCCCGCGGACGATCACCTACGTCATGCACACGTTTATGGACGCCCGCGTGGTACGCCCGGCGTGGGAGGCGCTACAAGTCGGCACGGAGCCCATCCAGCCCGACGTGCACGAGGCCTGGGAGCGCCTCCAGGCCTGCTCCTACGCGATGGCGCACCCGGACGACGGGACCCTCGTACCCGCCTGCGCACAGCACGCGGTGCTCGACCCAGCCGAGAACGCGCGCCTCGCCGGGCTGCTGCCGCTGCACTCCGGATGAAGTACATGAGGCCGGCCTTCTCGATTCAGAGACTCAGCGAAGGCCGGCCCAGCTCAACCGGCGGTCGTTCGACACCCGTTCCCGCGCATGACAGTCGAGGGCACACCCGCTACTGTCGTCGCCCCTCCGGTATCACTTCGGTGACGGGAGCGGGGGAGCAGGCTGCGGCCGCGGGCAGCCACAGCCTGGGGCCAGCGGCCGGGCGGGCTGGTCTCGCCCGGCACACCAGCCGACACGGTAGGCGCCCGATACTGGCACCGGGCTCTTGCGCATGCTCGCTCGGCGCCCCGCACGACCGATCTGCGCGATCGGACTCGACGCCTCGGACGCGATGCTCAGGCGGACCCCGGCGCTCCCCAAGGGTTGGCACCTGATCCACGCCGACGCGCGGCGGATTCCGCTCGGCGATGACAGTGTCGTGGCCGGCCGACATCACCTATCTGCGGACCTGAGGGGCTGGCTCTGTTCTACCTCGCCTGCATCGTCCTCAGCGGGAGCGACAACGATGCAGACCAGACGCACCGCTGGTGCCGCAGTGCCTCTGATCCGCGAGGTTGAGTGTTAAGACGCATGCGCTGAGCTGCTCTCAGATGCGCTGAGGTTCTGACAGTTTGGGACCCCATTGTGGCGTTGGTGGGCGGGAGTTACGTTCGCGTGGCGATGCAGACGACTCACAAGATTTCGGGGGATGCAGCGGCTGGGTTTGCGGCGTATCTGACGTCGACCTCGAACCGCGGTGACTACTACGCGGGCGCCGCGGAGCGAGATGGTGACGGCGAGGAGGACGGCCGCTGGCGTGGCTCCTCGGGCGGCCTCGCGCGACTGGGCTTGGCGGAGCCTGTCAAGCCCGGTGAGACGCTTTATGTTCGAATTTAGTGAGCGGCGGCCTCCTTCTCGGGCTTGTTGATCCACGCGGCGGCCGGTAGCTCGGGCGGGACGGGCGG
>JAABUQ010008033.1_pt1 | contig 14970 bp, 18 predicted proteins | sample 5560001 | NCBI WGS metagenome assembly JAABUQ01 (sample SAMN10711888, study PRJNA513371) | rock metagenome | isolation source: Antarctica rocks | place: Antarctica: Victoria Land, Finger Mt nord | collected 2015-12-18 | reverse complement strand
GCGAACCGGTGCATCGGCAACGTATCTCCTCTATGCGCTGATTACTCGCCTATCGACGAACTGGCGCCGCATCGACGGTCATCGCGAGCTCCGAAATCTGCTACGCCGCAACCTTGATTCCAAGAAAACCGCATGAGATAATCAGCCGATAGTTACGTCGCCTTCACATTTCAACGGAAATTGAAACGAGCTCGTAACGTCGCATCGCCCGTGGGGACGCGCTAAGTCCTACAGCCGAAGACTCAGATTCTCTGGCTGCGGGGTGTGAAAGCTGACACCACGCTCATGCAGCCAAAGAAGAACTTCCTGTAGGCGATGTTCCGCCACCGAAGGAGGTACTCCATCGACGTTAAGGAGACTGTCGAAGCTGTTGGTAGGCAATCCGAAACTCCGCCTCAAGTTGAGGAAGCAGTGACGTCGCGGATGCCGGAACTATGGCCGATGGTCGTCTGATAATAGCTGTCGTTCCAATCCACGATCGCCTTCGCGTCGAGCCGCGCATGTAGCCACGCTGCTACCGGCGCGAGTCAATCGACGTGGATTATCGACTTTATCGTGTTGACGCAAACTGGAGTGCCTGTCGATTCGCTAGGACAAGGCGGTCCAAGTGACAATTCTTATAGCGGCATCATCGTTCCAACCAAGATAGCCACACAGATTCCGGTTCTTAAACAGCCCGGCATCGCGCCTAATGACGCTAGCGCGTCGATCGCTGGTGGGAAAGTTGACAACTATCCGTAAGTCGCGCTTCTCAACTGGTCGCGGCCGGCAATGTGGTTTGGTAAGCGCCAGGGTAAATAACAACCTCGCATATCACGCAGCTGCTGCGATCCTTACGTGCGGTTCGGTCAAGCTGGCATCGACCACGCAGGCCGTCGCTTGATCCTAGATGCGCTAATTTTTCGACATTGGGGTCGACAACCGCTCGGAACGTTACTTGTCGTTGCGGCGATTGCTCTCGCGGTGGCGAGCAAAATCGTTGTGGATCTCACGAGGACGTTCGCCGAGCGTGCAATCCGTGCGAGCATACTCGGCACGTCAAGTGAAGCGGCGCTACAGATCGTCGCGATAGGCGGGTTCGTCGATCGCGCCCTCGTGCCGCGCGTTGCGGAAGTGCCTGGCGTTGCGGAAGTGCGGCCCGCGATTAACGGCAACGTCATGCTGCGAGCGCCGCACGATGAGCTAGGCCGCATCGTGCGGCTGCAAGGCGTGGACGCGCTGCAGGCGTTTCCGGGCTCGGATGCACTTCGCACATACAATCCATCGAGCGGCTTCTCGGAACACTGCTACGCGGTACTCGTGCTCGCGGCTCACGGGACCGGACTACGATGAGTCGACGAAGCGATTCGCGCATCCGCGAGCAGCACGCTGCTACTCGCGGATGAACCGAGCCCTCGCCCCTTGAGAACGAACGGGATTCAGCGATCGAACCCGTCCGGCGGCGTTAGTCCGGTGAAGTCGCCGATGACCACGGCGGAGTACGGGGCGTTGAGTTGATCGAAGCCGGTTCCGGCGACGCCGATCTCCCTTGCACGAACACGATCTGGCCCACACGGTTCACCGCGATGACCTGGTCGTTGAATTGATCGCTGATGAGCGTCAGCCCGTCGCGCAGCCGCACGGCGCGTTTTGGGAGCGGCATTTTAATACTCCCCGGGCGGTTCACGGTGGAGAACAGAAACACGAGTTGCTTACTGGCATTTATCTCAATGATGCGATTGTTATTCGAGTCGGTAATCAACGTGTTGCCGCTGAGCAGTCGGCTTGCGAATGCGGCACCGCTAAGAATCTTGGTGTTGAGGGGGTTCCCGTACGACCAGACAATCTCATGTTCACGATTGACTTCGATCACGCGGTTATTGTTCTCGTCGGCGATCAAAATGTGACCGTTCGCCAGCAGTTCAGCGCTGTTCGGATTGCTCAATTGATTGAAGCCGGAGCCGATGACTCCCGCTCGTCCGTATTGCCACACGACCTTGTGCGTAATCAACTCGACTTCAATGACCCGTTCGTTCCCTTGGTCGACGATGAGGATGTGCCCGTTCGGCAGGAAGACGTTGAAGACGGGCGAGTTCAACTGGTTGAAGCCCGAACCGGCAACGCCCGCGACGCCATACTGCCAGATAATTTTCCCGCGGTGGTCCACGATGGTGACCCGATTATCGGGACAACCTTGCGGGCACGTTGGCTCGCTTCCCGCGGGCGCACCCGTGCCCGCGATTAGCGTAAACGGCCCAACCCGCTCAGCATCGTTTGGCCCTACGATCGAGTTGGGTCCCGCCACGCTCGAACCGTCGCCGAAATGCCAAAGAATCTTATGAGTCGTATCGATCACGACAACGCGATTGTTGAACTGATCGGTAACCAGGGCGCGCGGCTGCCGCGCTTCCCTGTCGTTCGGCGCAGCCATCGCGGTGGCTGCGAACGCATGATTAGAGACGGCTGCGTTGGCCCTTGCGGTAGTGTCGGCCGTGAGCGCCAAAGTGGCGACTCCCGCGGCCAGCACGGTGGCATAAACAAGACGTGAAGACTTCACCGATCCCCTCCTGCAACGAAGGACGGGACGACCGTATCTAGCAAAGATGAAGGAACTCTGAAGCCGCTCGAATCGTACTGCTAGTGTAGGCCGTCAAGCAGATTGTAGATTCTGAAGTTTCTCGCGGGCACGTGTTTCCGCTTCCGGATTTGATGTACCACGGCCCCTGGACCACGACGCCGGCGGTCTGCAAATCTGCAGTTCGAGGTAGTCCAGCTCCTTTCGGCTGCTGGCGTCAAAATGCTGGTGATCGACGAAGTTCACCACGTGCTGGCGATGCTCAAACAAAGGCACTTCCTCAACGTGATCAAGTATTTGGGCAACGAGCTACAAATTCCGATCGTCGCCGTCGGTACCTACGACGCGTTCAATGCCATCCAGACAGATCCGCAACTGGCCAACCGGTTCGAGCCGGCATTGCTGCCGCGCTGGGCGATGACTGAGGACTATCTGCGCTTACTTGCCATTTTCGAGGTAGTGCTCCCGCTTCTTCGTCCCTCGGGACTCACCGAAACCACCTTAGCCCAGAAGATCCTAAGCCTTACGGCCGGCACAATCGGCGAGATGTCCGCATCGCTGACTCGCGCAGCCTTAAGCGCCACGACTGCGGCTCGGAACAGATCACAAGCGTCTCCCTCGACGCGTGCGGGTACACATCACCGCGTTAACGGCGTCAACCAAAATCGGTTGCCTTCTAGGCATGTATTAAGCGCCCCGAAACGGCTTTCAGAGAGAATCGGCGGCCGGCCGCCTGACGCCAAAATGCCCGATCCCACAGGGTCAAAGCTGTAGTTCATGCCGCGCAGCCGTTCGCCGTCAGCGACCTCAGGCGCCTTCGGCCCACGCGTGGATTCCTTCGCGTAGGCCGTAGTAGACGATCAGAAGACCGGCGAGGGGATCGGCCCACCACCATCCCAGAGTAGCGTTCGACACGAGACCGAGGAGCACCGCAAACGCAAGAATCGCGTCGATCAAAGTGACGCGCGCTTCCGTAGCGAGAACGACGTTTTCGAGTTTTGCGCCCGCGTCACGCTTCCCGTAGGCGAGCGCGAGCATTGCGACGACCGTTAAGGCCAGCCATGCAATGCCGGCTGGCGACGGATTCGGGTGGACCTTGACTGCAAGAACATACGTCGATTGCACGAGCACGTAGATCGCGAGCGCAAAGAACGCCGCTCCCATGAGACGGAGCGCGCGCCGCTCACGCGTCTCATCGGCGTCGTTCAACTGCCACACCACGACGACGGAGGCAAAGATCTCGATGAGTGAATCGAGACCGAAGCCGGCAAGCGCTACGGACCGTGCCGCAAATGCAGCGAAGAGCACGACCACGACCCCGACCACGTTCCAGCCAAGCGTTAGATATTCAAGGCGCAGGCCGCGCTGGAGCAGCTGCGCTTTCGTTAATGCGTCCATCGCCGACGCCTATTTGGATGGAAGGAAACGACCCTGGCTTCTGACACAAAGGCCTCTAACCCCCAAGGCTCGGTGAACTCGAGCGGCTCCATAACACGTAGGGCTTCGGGCGCGATTCGGCAGTGATACGCGCGTTGAGTTCGGCTTTTGAGAGCACTCGCTTTATGCTCGGACTTGCTCGATGGCTAGGAGAACGCCGAGCCCAATAAACGCGATGCCAGCACCGACCCCCGCATACTTCGCCGCGCCGCGACCGAGGCGTCGCCCAAAGGTGACGCCCACGTACGCGACAACAAATGCCTGCCCCGCGATGACGACGAGGGTCGCCAAGACGGGGAGATCGCTCGCGGCAAGCGGAAAGCCGACCGCGAGTTCGTCCGTCGAAATCGCAAAGCCGGCAAACATCATCGATTGCAGAGACGTGAAGCTTAACTTCTCCGCTTCTTCCTCGCCCTCGCTCGCCTCGCGCAGCGCACGGATCCCGACGACGATCAAGACGACCGACCCCACGTAAACGGCCCAGGTGGTGTACTTTTCCGGCACGATCAGCGCGAGCGCCGCACCGATGGCCGGCATGGTTCCCTCGAAGAGTGCGCACACGAGGGCAACGCGAAGCGGCGCAACACCGCCGCGCAAACCCAGCGCGATCGCAAGCGCCAAGGTGTCCAGTGCGAGCGGAACGACGAATGCCGCGATACGGCTTGTCTCGCTCGTCACCTCGAGTCCGCATCGCTGCTGGAGCCCGCCGGAGGTGCTAGAAGTGCGTAGGCGCCCTGCGTGACGACGGCATCTCCTAGGTGGAGATTTCCCGCGGTGAGCCAGGTGCGTCCCGACGCTTCAACGGCAATTCTTACTTGCACCGGCTCAAAGCGATCGCCGGCTTTGCGGAAGACCTGGGTGACGCCTGTCGTCGGATCCGCCACAATCGCAGCACTCGGGACATACATTCCTTGACGCGAACCGACGCGAACCGACGCCTTACCAAAGGCTCCGGGACCCAGCGCGATTCCGGACTTCGTAAGGTCGATGAGGACCGGCACCGTTCGCGAGTCGACGCTATGCGCAGGATTGATCGCGATAACGTTTCCGCTCGTCGTCGCTTCACCACCGACGCTCGCCTCTGCGGTGTCGCCGGGATGCACGCGTTGCGCATCAGCGGGTGTGAACTGCGCGGTGAAGACCGCGCTACCCGACGGCAACAGACCGATAACAGGACTGGCTGGGTCGACGCTCTCGCCTTGCTGGTGAAGACGTGCCGTGACGACTCCGTCGAAGGGCGCGCGCAGCACCGACGTTTCGAGTTTCTGCCGCGCAGCGGAAAGCTGCGCTTCGGCTTGCACGACGCCGGCTCGCGCAACGGCGAGATCGGGAGCCCATGGTGTCCGCTGCGCAGACTGCTGCTGCTCGAGAACGCGCAGTGCCGCCGCGGCCGCGGCGACATCGGCCTGCGCCGAATCGACATCCGTTTGGGCCGCGATGCCGAGGCGCAAGAGCTGCTCTTGGCGCCCGAGTTTCGCCTTCGCAACGGAAAGTTGTGTGTCGGCAGCGGCGATTTGCGCGTCTGTCTGTGCGAGCTGCTGCGGCCGCGAACCACCGGCTACTTTCGTGAAGCTCGCTTGAGCGGCCGCAAGTCCGGCTTCCGATTGAAGCACCTCGGCTTCGAGGGGACCCGGATCGAGGCGCGCGAGGGCCGACCCCGCCGCCACGTGTTCCCCAACCGTGACGCTGACCGACGCGATGCGTCCGGCTTGCGGAAACGCGAGGGACGCTTGTCCATTGGCGCCGCCGCCGACCGTACCGAAACTCGCCGAGCAGGCACGCCCGTCGGCACCACGATGAAACGCAACACTGCGTCATCGCAAGCTTCGAGCCGGGCGAACGGTGGTTCTACGATTACCGCCAAGACGGCTTCATTCATGGACCGGCGCTGGCTGAACCGCGGTGGCATCCGGTAAATCACCCAGCGCCCGGTCCGCCCGGGCAGGTCCCGAGCGATTGGCGCTCGCGCTTGAATCCGTGACTCCGACTCCTTCGAACGCTCGCACCCACGCTTGAGGAAAGGAAGAGCCCGTGCAGCCCGATGGCGCGCTGAGTTTTGCCGCTAACATCCGCCCGATGTTCAGCGACATGGACGTCGACCACATGATGAAGGCGATGAACTTGGGGAACCGCGAGAGCGTGTACGAGCACGCCGAGGCGATCTATGACGCGGTATCGTCGGGGCACATGCCGCCGTCCGCGAGTGGGGAACCGCGCTGGACCGCGGAAATGTGCGCGCGATTCAAGGGATGGTGGGAGCAGGGCGGTCCGGAGTGACGCAGCGGAACGAGCGTACCATCGCCCCTTTAGCGACGGGTCGTTATGACCGGTTCGAAACGCCGGTCCGGCACGAGCCACATGACAGCGACCGCGACGTACAGCGAGTCGGCGACGTACGGGACGAAGAACGAAAGGACCAGGGAACCGAGATAGAGTCCGAGGGAAAGTTTGCCTTTGAGATCCGCCTCCACCGCCTGAGCGAACGCCGTATCGGCACCGTTGACCCGGCAGAGCGTTCGTTGCAAAACAGAGTACCCAACGGCGCACATCAAGAGAACGAACCCGTACGCCGCGGTCGGTCCGCCTTTGGTGGGGTTCTCGCCGAGCCACGTGGTCGTGAAGGGGACCAGCGAGAGCCAGAATAGGAGATGAAGATTAGCCCACATCGCCGCGGCGTCGATACCCTCGCTCGCACGAAGCATATGGTGGTGATTGTTCCAGTAAATGCCGATGAACACGAAGCTCAACACGTAGGCGAGGAAAGTGGGCACTGATGCTGCCAGCGCCGCGATCGTCGGAGTATGCGGAGCCCGCAAGTCGAGGACCATGATTGTGATGATTACGGCGATCACGCCGTCGCTGAACGCCTCGAGCCGGTCCGTCTCGGTCGAAAACCGGCTGGTCACTTGACCTTCGATGCGAGCAATGCATCAGTCTTAACGACACACACGTCGCGTACGTTGAGAAATACGGGGATCTTCTGTAACGTGTTCTGGACCGACCTACAAGCCATACGCATTTCGTTGTAATCGCCGCGCCGACGTGCCTTCGAGGAAAGATCAAGAACGCGAATGAGCAGTAACACTGCGAGAAATAGCCACCGCTGGCCGGACATCGAAATCTCCCGCTGGGCCGCGACAAAGAGAAGCCTCCACCTCTACGTGCAGATGCTCGGCAAGATTCGCGTCGCGCTCTCTCCGGCTCAACCGAACTGGATGTTCACGCCGCTGCTGTTCACGGCGCACGGTTTCACGACGGGTGCGATCCCATGCAATGGCGTCTCGGTTGAGACATTGCTCGACGTTTTTGCTTCCGAAATCGTCGTGCGGACCAGCACGGGCGACGAGCGGCGACTCGCGTTGCTGCCGCCGCGCAGCGTCGCCGACGTGTATCACGCCTTGCACGCGGCCCTCGAGGAACTCGACGTGCCGTGCGTCATTTCGCGCATCCCGCAGGAGATGCCCGATACGACGCCGTTCCCCGACGATAGGCGCCCCGCCGCGTACGAGCCCGAGGACGTACAGCGCTGGTTTCGCGCCGCCACGTCGACGGCCGGCGTCTTCGAGGAGTGGCGGTCGCATTTCTTCGGACGCTCCGGCATCCAATTGTGGTGGGGGGCGTTCGATGTCGCGCTGCTCTTGTTTAGCGGAAGACATGTCGCGCCGCCCGCCGACCGCGGGTACCTCATGAAGTACGATCTCGACGCCGAGCTGATGAATGTCGGACTTTATTTCGGGGACGAGAAGACGAAGCCGTTCTACTATGGCTACATCTTCCCGCAACCGGCGGACGCGCCGACCAGCCCGATTGCGCCCACCGAAGCGTCCTGGTCGACGACGTTCAACGAGTGGGTTCTTCCGTACGACACGGTCCGCAACGCGGCAGACCCTGATGCAGTGATCCGAACGTTCCTTGACGCCGTCTATGAGCTTTGCTTCAGCAAGGCCGGCTGGAACCGGAGCGCGTTCACGTACGAAGCCCCCAAGAAGATCGTCGGCGATACCCCAACCCGATGATCTCCAGCAGCGGGGGATCGTCGTAAAGGGTAGCGGCCGCAACGTACCAGCACGATCCCGCTGCTGCGCTGGCCCGTTACCCGCTTGATACTCTCGATCGGGATCTTCTTCTTCGCCGCGTTCGTGATGAACCCGCAGCCGGAGCGAGTGCCCGGCGAATCGCCAGCAACGCCCGCCGCGGCCGCCCGCCGCCGCAGGGATTCGCGCGACGTCGCGGGGTCCAGTCGCGCCTCCGTCAGCCGTCGACGTAGTCGAAGGTGCGGACGACCGGTCCGGCCGCGCTCACGGCGGCCAGCCAGCGTGCAAGTTCCGCAACCGCGCGCAGCGCGGCGCTCTGACATCCCGCCGGCAGCCGCGGCACGTACAGCTCGCGCCCCTTCTTCCGCGGGTTCGTTCTTGGCGGCCGCGATGTCACGCCGTCCACGCCTGCAGCCGCATCACGCTTGAGCCAGTGATACGCCTTCGAGAGCAGATCCTCATCGACGTGCTGGAGCAGCGCGGTGAATCGTTACTTACGATTTACCCGTGCTATTTGCCGTAGACGATCGAGTCCCGGTGACACGCTTTCCCGACCCTGCGTTCGGCGCATGGTGGACGCAATCGCCTTTCCCTTGGTCTCGGCCCTTGGCTCCATCGACTCCGCCGTCGATTGCTCGACATTTGTTCGCCGACTTCTTCGCTACTATGGCCGAGTCTCAACCTCACGACCGTGCATCATCGGCTACAGCTCATCGCTTTCCCGATGCGGACCAATGCCGTTCTATGGTCAGTCGCGAGGCCTCCCGGTTCCCGTTAGGAGCTTCTGCACATGCCAGGTTCTACGACAACGCGGGGCCACTTGGACACTTGCGATAGCGTGCCCAAGTGTATTACCTTCCGAGTTGAGAACCTCGTCAGCGCCCCGGGTATCCCCTCTTTCGCGGCTCAATGGCTGGCCTATGCATCCCCTACCGACGCTTCGCGCCCGCTCTCACGAGCGGCCGCGCACGGCTCGAGGTCGATGTGGTTCGCTATACCTTCACCGTCATGGAATCTCACCATGTACTCCTTGCCGGTCTCCCGGCGCACTCCCGAAAAGGGGTCCCGAAAGCGGGCGCTGCGGCGGACGCGTCACGTACAAGTTCGTTGGCGGTTTAAGCGTGCCACGCGTATCGGTCGCTGGTGTTCGCATCGCCGTAATACGCCGCGCGCGCGGGCGCTGCAAGAACCAGCCGAAAATGCGTCGTGCCGTTTTCGTCTACGTCGAAGAGTCGGTCGCGCGAAACGAACGCGAGTTGGCTCGAACCGATCCACGCCGGCGACTCGACGCGATCGACCGACGTTGCAAAGACCGCCGGCTCCGGTTCCGCTGCGGCCGACGTCAACACAAGGCGCCGCCCCTCAGCCCAAGGCTCAGGCATTGTCCCGATGTCCGAGGTCAATTGAGCTTCGGTCACATCTCGAGCGCGGATAAAGGCGACACGCGTCCCGTCAGGTGACCAAACGGGGTCGAGCTCGACGAAGCCGGCAAGATGATGCCATGGCCGGCAACGCGCCTTCGCCAGATCGCAGCGAACGAGCGTCTTCCGCTGAAAAGCCTCACGAAAGCCGCCGGCGGACGCGATGAGCGTGCTGCCATCCGGAGAGAGCGTCGCCCAGGTCCGAGTGCCGTGAACACGGATGCCCAGAAGCCGCTCGCCGTGATTGAAGTCCAAAACGGAGAGTAGCATACCGTCAAACCATTCGTCCGCGCCGATTTCCGGCGCGTGAAAGATAAGTACGCGTCTCGCCTTTGGAAACGTCAGAGGCACGAACTCATCAGGCAGGGCGCCGTGGATGCTTACAACGCGGTTCCCATCGCGGAGCGTCACAACCTCAGGTGCGCTTGAGATGCCGCCTGGTAGGCGACGCGGACGCGAGATTACCAACGTGGAACCGTCGGCACCTTTATACTGCCTGCACCAAGTAAACGCCACGAAGCCACAATCGTCCCCAAGCTGGACGCTGCGGTTACTTCGCACGTTGAAAACGAAATGACGCTCCGTCTCGCTGCCGACAACGTAGCGTAGCCGGGCCCCGTCAGCCGACCAAAGCAGCTCCCTAACATCAGCCGTCTGAGTCAGCCGAACCGCGGAGCGGGCTGAACAGACGACAAGACCGAGGCGGTCGACGTACGCGAGCCGGCCCTGTGAGAGCCACGCACACCGTCGCGGAGCCAGCGACGTAGGCGCGGCGTTTGTTGCCGGCGTGGCAAGAACCTGTGTCGCACACATAACGAAAATGCAAGCGAGAAACGACCGTCCGTGGCGTATACGCATGCGAAATGCTAAGGCTGACCGACCTTCGGGCGCAAGCCTCAGGACACAATTATCGCGCTTGTCGCGCCCGATACGGCGCGGCGACATTATAGGGAGGCCTCGTTGATGCTTCACTTTAAGCCGACTCGGGAAGGGTCGTTTCTACGGGAATTGCGCCGCAGACTGCAGCGACCTAATCGCCCGTGGGCACGATCCCAAGTCGCTCTACCATTAGCACAACCGATTTCTCGGGTGAGCGAGGCCGGTGCATCGTGCCCTTCGGCACTGTAAAGCCCTGATTACGCTTAAGTACGACTGGCTCCCGACCCTCAGGGTCCATATAGAGCTCGCCGTCCAGCACGAGGAAAACTCATCCTGCTCGTCGTGCTTGTGCCATGGAAATTCGCCTTCAAAGATCCCGAGACGAACGACCGCGTCGTTCACCGTCGTCAATGTTTGATTGAACCAGGGCTGACGGGTTGCTACCTCGTGAGGAATATCGACGACGGTCAACTTCCCGTATTTGTCGTCCTCCTGGTTCGTGAACCCAATCGTCTGTAAGTCACTCATGCCAACCACCCTTTTCATATGGCGAACCCAGACCTGCTTTTCCGAAAGCTGGCTGATCCGGACCGTCTCGGAAGGGTTTATTTTCGGGATTAAAGTAACGCGTTTAATTATTTTTCATTCGCCGTATACGAACTGTCACCCAGCACGCTGAACGCGTTGACAACTGCATGCGCAATGCGCGCACCTAGCCGCTGGTCCTGCACGGCGTGCGCCATAGAGAGTCCCCATTTTCCTTGAGCTTCGAGCTCGTACCAAAGAGGTCGAGCGCGTTCACGTTTGCCTCGAGGCTACATGCGGCTGTGAAGCGGTCGCGATCGCCTTGAGCGAGCCCGGACACATCGTGAGTCTGGTCATCCCGCCCGGATCAAAGCCTTCGGACAAAGCGAGATATGCGAACGAAGACCGACGGTATCCACGCTGCTCTCATCGCTCGCTTTTGTCGTCTTCATGAGCCCGAACCCCGGACACCGCCCGCGCCTGAAATCCGCCTCCTGCAAGGGCTTGTACGCCGTCAGCACGGCCTTATGGAGATGCGAGTCGCCGAAGAAAATCGCCGCGGCGCTCCAATCGTCTCGCCGGCGGTACTCGCTTCGATCGAGGCGATGCTCGAGCACCTTGAGCGTGACATCGAACGCGTCGCGCGCGAGATCGAGCAGCTCTTCGATGACTATCCGACGCTACGGCGGCAGCGCGAGTTGCTGACCTCGATTCCCGGAATTGCAGAGACCACCGCGGCCCGCACTCTTGGCGAACTACCCAACCTCACCGAATTTCGAAACGTGAAAGCCGTCGCCGCCTTTGCCGGCCTCTCGCCTCATCACTATCAATCTGCCTCGATCCAGTATCACAGTCGACTCGCGAGACCGGCAGCGCTAAGTTGCGGCACGCGCTTTACTTTCCAGCGATCTCAGCTTCGTCAGGCGCTCCAGCCGCCATCGACGTTTAGACACACGCCGTTGACGTAACTCGCTTCCCGACTCGTGAGATACGCGATTGCCTCTGCGATATCGCTCCCGCGACCGAAGCGGCCGACGCTGACGAAGCGCTCTTTCGCATCGATGGCCGGCCCTTCGATCGGGAGCGGCTCGGCTTGAATGAGCGCCGGCTGCACCGCATTCACCGTGATGCCCGCGGCGCCGAGATCGCGCGACCAAGCGCGCGTAAGGCCGGCGAGCGCGAACTTCGTGCCACAGTATAGGCTCATGCCCGCAGCGGGTGCGGCTTGACCGAAGACGGAGCCGACGTTCACAATCCGGCCCCACCCCGCAGCCGACATCCGTCGCACCGCCTCACGGGCGAGTTGGAACGGCGCACGTACGTTGATGGCGAAGACGCGATCGAAGTCTTCGTCGCTCGTCTCCACGATCGATCCGAAGGTAAACGTCCCCGCGTTGTTCACGAGCACGTCGAGTCGCCCCGCATAGCTGTCACCGAACGCGCCGTCGAGCTGGTCGATCAGCGCCGCCGCGCCGTCTGGCCGTGAGAGATCAGAACCGACCGCTTCGGCTTCGCCCCCCGTCGCGATGATCGCACCAACAACGGCATCTGCGTCTTTGCGATGCGTGCCGTAATGCGCGAGGACGCTCACACCGTCGAGCGCGAGACGTCGAGCGATGGCGGAACCTATCTCTCCCGACGCGCCCGTAACGAGCGCGAGCTTACCGGCGAGAGCGCTCACGCGGCACGAGCCGAGCGCTGCGCGGCGCCTTGGTTCGGTCCGTCGCCCATTGCGTCGAATGCTTTGGTCGCGAAGAGCACACGCTCGCGCGGCGCGCCGACATTCTTGAGCGCGCGGCCAAGCACGCGCTCCGCATCGCCGTTCGAGTATGCGTCGGCGGTGTCGATGAGGTTAACACCCGCGTCGAGTGCGCGCCGGACCATTAAGTCCGCGGCGGACTGCTCGACCGACCCCATGACTTCGAATCGCCCGCTGGCGCCGAAAGTCATGGTGCCGAGAGAGAGTTCCGAGATGAAGAGACTGGTCGCGCCGAGGAGATTGTATCGCATGGCTGTTGCTCCGAATTCTGTAACAGTGCGAATGATTGGCACATTAACGGATGAAATGCAACCATCATCGGCACACTTCGGTCTTTGGCCAGGTGAAGGAATCGAATTCGGGTGCTTGACGTTCGGTTCTCAACGTCGCTGCAGATGTTGCTAACGCTCGCAGCTGCGTCGCGGAGAGGCTTTGGGCGACTCTCATCGGAAATGCTCGCGGTCGGCATCGGCTCGACGTCGAGCCTCACGCGACGGCTACTCATGCCGCTCACGCGCCACGGAATGGTGCGCTCAAAACTCGGAAAGTACGGCGGCATTGCGCTCGGGAAGGACGCGACCGAGATTACGCTCGGGGCGATCTACCGCGCCGCCGTTGGTGAGAAGCCGCTGCTCGCCGGGCGCACCGACGTACCACACCTCTGCGACGTCAGCTCGCGCGCGGAAAAGTATTTTGCGCTGATTGCGTATGAGGCCGATGCCGCGATGGTCGCCGTCCTCGATCGCCGCACGCTTGCCGAGAGCCTCGACGAGCTGCTAGCGCTCGAACGCGCAGCGACCTAAACGCTTGCCGGCCCTTTACGTGTCCTATAACCACCCCATTGTGGGACGCATACTTACCCGCCGACATTGACGCGAGGTTTTATGTTCTGGCTAGGTGCAGATGTAAATGCGGGGTTTCGGCCCGGCGGAGCCAGATCCAGTTCTGCTGCTTCCGTACCCGCGTTGATTCGCCGCCTTCAGAACAAACGAGCGCGCTTCATAAGCTCGTAGTACGATTTTTCCTACATCGTGAGCGTTCAGCGACGGTCGAGCAAGTATGGCTAATCTGTACCGAATCGTTTTCCTATCAGCGATTGCTGGCATCTTTTTACGATTAATCTTGAACGCGCTTACGCTCCCTCACTTTGCATGTCTACCATACAACAAGATAGCTTTGGTTTTGTTGCTCGTTCTCGGACTGTCGGGGCCGCCACTCCTAATGCGGACGCAGTTTCGAAGAAGCGCGATACGTGTCGTGTTTAGCTTGGCTGTAGCGACAGCTGCTTTCAACTTTCAGTCATTGGGCGTAACGAAAGTTGAGTTGTGTGCTCCTACGTTCTTCGGTTAAGCTACGGCCTTCGGCGCGAAGCGCTTGAAGAGCCTGGCATGCACGACGATTTCCAGCGGCGGTTATCTTCATTCGACTCACGTTCGGCGTCGACGAGGTCGGCATCGGCACGATCTTTTTGACCCCGTGGCACGATTAACCTGACCCCTCCGGCAGTCTAGCAGGGCTCCCCTCCTGAAGTTGGCGTTAACACAACGACCCACTTCCAGAGGGGAGCCCCGGAGGGTTGATTAGCTTGGAGAAATGGCAACTCATTCGCGAGCGCTGCGTCGGCAATCAGGAGCCGAAGAGGCGCGTCTCGCGTGATACCGGCATCGCGAAGAATACGATAACAAAATACGTTAACTCGTCATCACGCGCCGGCGGTTTCACTCGAAGAGGAAGTGCGGGTTTTACGACGCGAGAACGCGGTGCTTCGCGAGGAACGCGACATTTTAAAAAAAGCCGCAGCGTTCTTTGCGAAGGAACCTCGATGAAGTACGCGTTCATCGAGGAGCAGAGAACGCAGCATTGTATCGAGCGGATGTGTAGCATGCTTGAGGTTTCGCGCGCCGGTTACTACGAGTGGCGTGGCCGCCCGGAAAGCATGCGATCTCAAGCCGATGCTGAGCTCCGTGCGGCGATCGTCGAGGCACATACCAAGAGCCGGAGAACCTATGGGCGACCGCGCATACACGCGGAGCTCGCCGCGCAAGGAGTGCGCGTAGGCTCCAAGCGGATCGGGCGGATCATGAAATCGGCTGGCATAGCGGGCGTTCGGCCTCGTCGACTTCGCAAAACGACCGATTCTGCGCATGGACTACCAGTCGCAGCAAATGCACTGGCACGCCAATTCAACGTGGCGCAGATCGGCACCAAGAACCGCATGTGGGCCGGAGACATAACCTACTTACCAACCCGGGAAGGCTGGTTCTATCTGGCGGTCGTGCTAGACCTATTTTCACGCCGCGTGATCGGCTGGTCCATGAGCACGACGATAACGAGAACCCTTGTCATTGACGCACTGAAAGC
>JAABUQ010008032.1_pt1 | contig 14972 bp, 19 predicted proteins | sample 5560001 | NCBI WGS metagenome assembly JAABUQ01 (sample SAMN10711888, study PRJNA513371) | rock metagenome | isolation source: Antarctica rocks | place: Antarctica: Victoria Land, Finger Mt nord | collected 2015-12-18 | reverse complement strand
ACGGTTGCAGGCGCGGCATGGCACGTCGAAGCTGAATATCGACGACCTGCTCCATCACTTCGGGTGTCAGAGGCGAGAAGGCGATGATGTCGTCCAGCCGATTCAGCAGCTCAGGGCGGAGTAGACGCCAGGCTAGCGTACGCCACGTCTCGGGTCCCTGATCGGGTACGTCTCGCGCTTCCATTGAGCCCACGTTTGAGGTCATGATTACGACGCTATGGCGAAAGTACACGGTTCGCCCGTGCCCGTCGGTCAGTCGGCCATCCTCCAGCACCTGCAGCAGCAGGTTCAGCACGTCGGCGTGGGCCTTTTCGATCTCGTCGAGTAGGACGATCGAGAAAGGCTGACGCCGAACCGGATCGGTGAGCTGTCCGGGCAGCTCAAAACCAACATAGCCCGGTGGAGCGCCGATCAAGCGCGCAACCGCGTGGCGTTCCATGTACTCGCTCATATCCACTCGAACCAGCGCCTCGTCATCGCCGAACAAGAAATCCGCGAGCGCGCGCGCAAGCTCTGTCTTGCCCACGCCGGTGGGACCGATGAACAGCAGTGAGCCGAGTGGTCGGCGGGGATCGCTCAACCCGGCGCGTGCTCGCCGCAACGCCGCCGCCACAGCATGAACCGCCTGGTGTTGGCCGACGACGCGCCGCTCGAGGACTGACTCGATGGAGGCCCAGCGGTGACTACTACTATCATCGTCAGCGTTTGCTCCAGGCCCGGCTTGCGTGAGGCCATGCAACGGCAGACCGGTCATATCGGCGATGGCCTGCAGCAGCTCGGGCCGATCAACCCGCTGGGTGTCGACGACACGCGCCAGCGCCGAGGCCTGGTCCACCAGGCCAATCGCTGCGCCAGGCAGAGCCCGCGCCCACAAATAACGGCGGGCGAGCGCAACGCTGAGCTCGGCGACGTCGGACGAGAAGGTCACCCCATGATGTGCCGCGAGCCCGGGCAAACGCGACTCGAGTGCCTTTGCGGCTGACCGGTCATCCCAGTCGTCGACGGCCACCGTTTGGACCAGACTCTCCCAGGCAGGCACTTGACGAACGAGGTGCGACAACTCGTCGGGACTGACGACCAGGATCCAGCCACCTCCGCGCAGCAGACGGTCGAGTCCTGCGCCCCCGGCGGCTGTGCTTGCTTCACCCTGCAGCAGACCTGGCGCGCCCAGCAACGCCACCACGAGTCGGCCGGCCCCGTCGGCCACTTCCTGACCCAGGCGTTCCAGACGGTCCTCCAGCTCACCCCGATAGTGCGTCCCGATCACAAGACGCGATGCCTCAATCACATAACACTGACGCTCGGCCAGAGACCGCGGCGCCTGGCCGTGGGCCAGAGCCCACGCCAGCGCGTGCACGCTGGTGCGCCGACCCGATCCGGGCCGGCCAACCAGAGCGGCGTTGGCGCCAGATTGGCGAGACAGCACCGCCGCCAGCCGGTTGAGGACGTCAGGACGCGGCACCGCCGGTGGGCTGTCGCCCGACTGAGCCAGGCTGCGCGAGAGATCGGTGCCGAACTGCTCGAGGCGCGGCCAACGCGGCCAGCCGGGTCGCTCAGTCGCCTGCCGCCATCCCATCCAACCTGGCATTCGGGATCACGGACCGACGTCGAACTGGAAGGTCGCCTGGCCCGGGCCAGCTTGCTGTCCGCTCTGGCGCAGTGTGGCGGACCACCCGCCAGCCATCGCGAAAGTATAAGACACCTGGCAGCGCGCGTCGGCGTCGCTGTCCAGTGTCAGCGAGGACATGCTCATCGGCATCTTAGGCATATCCAGCACCACCTCACACGTGCCCTGACCAGGCCCGAGGGCACGCGTCCCATCGTGCAGCGTGAAGACGAGGTTCGTCGGCTGCCCGACTCTGGGCGGGTTTGGCAGCATGTCCATGGCGATCGAGACCGAACCGAGCTTCTGCGTCGAGCCATTGGCAAACGCCTGCGGCTGGATGTTACAGGCGATCATGGCCAAACACAGCGCTCCCCCGAGCGTTGTAAGGCGCCAAGCCTTCACGCACCCAGCGTACCGCATATCCGGCCCGCTGAGTGCACCTCCCAGCCCGCTGAGCGTACCAGGGGCTACCATGAACGTCAGGATCAGGAGTTCCGCCGCGTGTGCTCGCCGTAACCACGCGCAATCAGTTGCGCAGCATGCGTTTCTGCGTGCCCATGCTGCGCGCCCGGCGGCTGATCGCCGATCAGCTTACGCATCAACCAGGCCTGCTTCGCTACGCCAGCGGCGTCAGCAGCCCGATCGAGTTTTTCACGCTTACGGTCTGGCGCGACCGCGAGTCGATGCAGCGCTTCATGCAAACAGGTGCGCACGAGCAGCACATGTGGCTGTTCTCGCGCTGGAGCGCAAGCTTCTGGGGCATGCGCTGGGAACCGACGTCGCTGGAGCTGGAAACCTGGTCCGGGCTGGCGTTGGCTCGGCATGACCCGGAACCACGCCCGGTCAGTCCACTGGTCGCGACGGGCCTCCTGCCAGGGCACGTGCCGCGAGCCGGTCCGCTCGGGCCTCGACCAGAAACGAGCGCGGTCGAGCCAAGCGGCAGCGGCGTGTTTGCCCTCACCGCTCGCTTCGAAGGTGCGAGGTCGGCGCTGGGGGCGTGGCGGCGCGGCCGGGCGCAACCCGCCTCGCTTGACAACAGCCCGCCGATGCGTTCGGGCGTTGGTCTCGACCTGCCATCCCAGGCGCTGAGCATCAACCTGTATCGCGACGAACCCGGCCTCCGCGAGCGAGCGCTCGGCGATGCGCAGGCAAGCGGCGCGACCTGGGCGATGTGCTGGCACCCAGCCGACTACGAGATTGGTCACTGGAATCACCTGCGTCTTCGCCAGCTTGCCCGCCGCCAGCTACACGCGACCGCGCGTTGACCTGCTCGCCCAGCGGCTCTACAGTGATGAGGCCACTAGTGGTTCGAGGCACTTAGCCCGAGGAGCAGCGTACGTTGCAAGAGTTGCCAGTTCTGGATCAATCGGAGATCGAAGGCATGGACCGCTGTCGCTGCGACGGCGGCCAGCCGAAGAACTTCGCTCGACCGTGTCTGCTGCTCCTGCTGGCCGAGTCGTCGGCGCATGGCTATGAGCTGATCGAGCGGCTGCGGCCGTTCGGCTTCGAGATCAACGACCCGGCCAGCGTCTACAAGACTCTGCGGCAGATGGAGACCGAGGCCTTGGTGACCTCGACCTGGGAGCTCTCGAATCGCGGCCCTGCGCGTCGGGTGTACGAGCTGACCTCAGACGGGCGGGACCTGCTCGAGAGCTGGGCGATGACACTCGAGTTGAACCGCGCCGTTCTCGGCCGCCTCCTGGATCGCTATGGCGAGCTCGATTCGGCTCCGCCGCCCGAGCCGCGGGGTGGGACCGCGCTACGTCTGAACGGGACCCGGACAAAGCTCATCGAAGGGCGGGATCGCGCATGAGGATCGGCGTAGCAGGCAAAGGTGGCGCCGGCAAGACCACCACTTCGGCCACCCTGGCCCGCGTACTCGCGCGGCGCGGTTTGCGAGTCAACGCCCTCGACGACGATCCGAACCCGAACCTGGGCGTGGCGCTGGGTCTTACCGCTGATCAGCTGGCGGGACTCAAGCGCGTGCCGCGCGACGAAATTCTGGAAGAACGGGTCGACGCCCACGGGTTCGCCGACCTGCACCTGACCGTTCCGTTCGAAGTGGTGCTCAGGGATTACGGCGTGCGCGGGCCAGACCAGATCGGCGTGCTGACCATGACCGGCCTGCTTGGCGCGGGCAAAGGTTGACTGTGCGGTCAGCATGCCGCGGTCCGCGGTGTCATGGGCGAGCTTCCCGACCAGGGTTCGAGTGACGTGACCGTGCTCGACATGGAGGCTTCGATCGAGCACCTGACCCGCGGCACCGTCCGCAACGTGGACGTGCTGCTGGTGATCACCGAGCCGTACTACCGCTCGTTGGAAACGACGGGACGAGTAGTACCGCTGGCCCGCGAGTTAGGCCTTGAGCGCGTCTGGGTCGTGGCCAACAAGGTGCGGTCTGACCGCGATGAAGCGGCTATTCGTGAGTACTGCACCAGACGTGGCTTCGAAGTGATCGGCGTCGTGCCGTTCGACGAGAGCATTACCGAGGCTGACCACCAGGGTCGATCGCTGATTGATTTTGCGCCTGCCGCACCAGCGGTCACAGCGATCGAGGCGCTCGCGGACACGGTCATGGATCGGACCGGGATGGCGCGCCCGGTGCGCGCGTAGGAGGCACACCCGCATGGCTATCGCCCAAGAACCACCAACTTCCTTTCCGCAGGCCGGCAACGTGGCTGGCGTCAGTCAGGAGGAGTGGGCGACCCAATTCGCCGCGCAGTCAGGCGCGGCCACGCGTCTCGGACCCTTCGAGAGTGTGCACGTGTTCTGGCTCGCCGGCATGAGCTGCGACGGCTGCTCCATAGCCGTGGTCGGGGCGACGATGCCTTCGGTCGAAAGCCTGCTCACCGGCTCCCTACCCGGCGTACCCATCGTCTACCTGCACCACACCGCGCTGCAGATCGAGGCGGGTGAAGCCTACATGGAGCCGTTCCGCAAGGCGACCAGAGGTGAATTGGGCGCACCGTACGTCGTCGTGTATGAAGGCTCCATTGCCGATGAGAGCAAAGCCATGGCTCTTGGCGGCTACTGGTCGGCCATTGGCGAGGAAGAGGACCCCGCCCGGCCCGGCGAAGCGCGCCAGGTACCCTCGGCGGTATGGCTCAAACGCATGGCCCCTGGTGCCGCCGCGGTCGTCGCGATTGGCACGTGCGCCACCTGGGGCGGGATTCCCGCCGCCTATGGCAATCCGACCGCGTCCATGAGCGTTCAGGACTATCTGGGTCGGGACTATCGCAGCACCCTGGGCGTACCCGTGGTCAACGTTCCAGGCTGTTCTCCCGTCGGCGACAACTTCACCGAAACCGTTGCTGCCCTGCTGCTTTTTCTGCAGGGCATTGGCCCGCTGCCCGAGTTCGACGATCTCGGGCGACCCGCGTGGCTGTTTTCCGAGACGGTGCATCGCAGCTGCACGCGCGCCGGCTACTACGAAGAGGGCAGCTTCGCCAAGGAGTATGGCGACCGCGAGTGCCTGGTCGAAGTCGGCTGCTGGGGGCCGGTGGTCAACTGCAACATCACCTCGCGCGGAGCGATCAATCACATCGGCGGCTGCATGAACGTTGGCGGCCCGTGCATCGGCTGCACCATGCCGGGTTTCCCTGACCGCTTCTCGCCCTTCTACAAAGCCCCACCAGGCACGTTCGTCTCGGGCACGGCCTCCAAACTCGTGGGCTCGTTTGTGCGGCCACTGCGCCGAATCACGCAGCGCTACGGCAATCGCGAGGTAGCCTGGGACCGGACGGGACTGGTCACCAGCGGTTGGGGCGCGCCCAAAGGTCCCACGTTCCTGGACAGACTCGTCCACGTTGCCTACGACCGCATGCGGCGCAGCGATACCAGAGCCAAACACATCTGACAAGGAGTTGAGCGATGCCTGGTGACATCATCACGCTGTGGTGGCTGACGCTTGCGATTGCCGCGGTGGTGATCGTAGTCGTGGCCGTTCTGCTCATCGGTATCGTGGTAGCCGCCAATCGGATCGACCGCCACGCCGCAGGCATCTGGATGGCTGGCAAAGACATTGCCACCAATACGATCCAGATCTGGCAGCTCCAGAAGACGAACGCGGTGGCGGCCCAGATCCTCGAGACGGCTGAGGGTATCGCCGCTGGTGCGGGAGCCATCGACGCCAAGCTCGTGCGGTTGTACGAGGCGCTCACAACACCGAAGGCTCTACCGCCTGGCACTCCTGGGCCAACAATCGTGCGGGGCCGACCGGCATGATCGAGTTCCTGGCATGGGCAACCCTCGTCTATGCCGTCGTGCTGGTGGTTGTCCTCGCGGTCAGCCTCATTGCGATCTTCTACTATCTGTGGAGCATCGGCACGACGCTCGGGAAGATCGGTGCCGGCCTGGGAATCGTCCGCCAGCAAACCGCTCCGCTCGGGGGCTACGTCGCAGCCATCAACGGCGCACTTTCGACCGTGTCGACCGGCTTCGGAGGCGCACTGGATGACCTGGCCGACGTCAACGGTGCTCTCGGTGGGGTGCTCGGCGATCCCGGGCCGCGGTCGGAGCAGGTCGCATGACTGCTGAAGGCGCCGTCGTATTGATCTGGGTCGTCGCATTGCTCCTGGCCCTGTTGCTGACCGTCGCAGCCGTGACGATGATCGTGCGCATCATCAACTCGGCCCGAGAAGTGGACCGTTTGCTCAAGGAGACGCTGCCGTCGGCGGTCGAGATCGTGCACAACACCGCGGCCATCGCCGAGCTCGACGCCGTGGTAGCTGCTGCCGCGCCGCTCCTCGAAGCAACCGCCCGCATCAAGGCCGCCACAACTGGCATACGCGACAAAGTCTTTCGCGTGGGGGCCATGCTCACTGCTGGAGGCGCTCAGCCATGACGGGCGGTTCCCTGGTGGTTCTCACGTTGCTGAGCGGACTGGCGCTCCTGGTGTTGCTGGCAGCCCTGGCTATGGCGCTGTCCCACATCCAGTCTGCACTCGATCACATCAACATTCATGCATCCAAAATTTTGTGGGGCGTCCGCGCGATTGACCATGAAACGACGCCGCTGCGCGAAGGGTTGCCACAATTGCGCCGAACCCTGACTGGTGTCGTCGCCGGCGGCGGCGTGATCGCCGACCGCTTGACGGCCGCCGATCAACATCTCGGCGCGGCGGCTGAAGTCCTGGCTGGTCCGCGACCAGCGCACACAGCGTAGGAGGGTGGGGCCGTATGTGCTTCAAGAACTTGCCGATCGAGTTTGATGCTCAGGGTAGGGCGCGTCTGAAGGAAGGTGTGGCCAACCCCTACGCCTACGTAGCCAATGGCCATCCCCTGGAACGCGAGGAGCGCATCAAAGAGCTGCTGTCGCGCAACGGGCACGTCAAAGAAATCAGCATCGATCCGGTCACGCGCGTCGCGGGCGCTCTGGCGTTCCACAGCGTTGTGGATCTCGAAAACCGGACCGTCCACGATGCGCACTCGATGGCCACGCTGTTCCGCGGCTACGAGATCATCCTGAAAGGCCGCGACCCACGCGACGCCATCTTCATCTCCAGCCGCGCCTGTGGCGTGTGCGGTGGCGTGCACTCGAACTGCGCGGCCGAGGCGATCGAGATGGCCTTCGGCATCGCCCCGCCACCCATGGGTACCGTGGTCCGCAACCTGGGTCAGGCGGCTGAGTTTCTGTACGATCACCCGCTCCACCTGTTCCTGCTGGCTGGTCCAGACTACTCCGAGGTCATCGTCAAGGCCACCAACCCGGACCTGTGGGCCAGGGCCGAACAAGCGCCCACCCGCCACGCCGCCGTCCACGGTTTTTCAAAGATGTCGGACTTGATGACGGCGATGAATCCGCTCACCGGCAAGCTGTACCTCGAAGCGCTCGAGATCACCCGCCGCGCGCGTGAGATGTGCGTTCTGGTCTGGGGCAAGTATCCGCACCCGCAGACCATCGTGCCTGGCGGCATCAGCGCCACGGTGACCAATCAGACGCTGAACGAGTATCAGATCCGCTTGTTCGAGCTGCTTGACCATTCCAAACGCATGGCCACCATCTGGGACGACATTTCGGAGTTCTTCTATGCCGCCAACCCGCTCTACGACAAGGTGGGTGCACGCACCCGCAACCTGATCGAGCTGGGCATCTGGGACCACCCCGACGCGTACGACGCGACCTACGCCAACTCGGGCGCGTGGGGTGAGGCACGCTGGGCCACGCCGGGAGTCATGATCGACGGGAAGTTGGTCACCACCGACTTGCCGCGCATCAATATGGGCCTGGAGGAGTTCGTCGAGCATTCCTTCTACGAGCAGTGGACCGACGGCAGGAAATCTTCTCCGTACCCCACCGACCCGCTCGGCAATCCGCTTAGTCCCTATCACCCCTGGAACAAGGAAACCTTGCCCGCGCCGCAGGGTCGAAACTGGCGCGAGAAGTACACCTGGTCGACCTCACCCCGATGGGACCGCGAGGTGGTTGAAGCTGGAGCCTACGCGCGGATGTGGATTACGGCAGCAGCCAAGAAGATCCCGAAAAATCCGTTCATCGAGTCGACTGGCCACAGCCTGCGAATGACCGTGCCCAAGGGGTCACTCCCCGAAATGGTACTGGAGTGGATGGTTCCGGAGGGCTGCAACGCTATCGAACGCAACCGCGCGCGAGCATTCGCGCAGGTGTATACGGCGCTGGTCTGCCTGAACAATCTGCTGGCCGCGTACGATCTGATGAAAAAGGGCGATACGCGGGTCTCGACAGACTTCAAGGTGCCCCGCGACCAGCGGATCGGCGTCGGATTCTGGGGCGCTGGACGTGGGTACCTGGCGCACCACCTGACGATGGATGGCGGCGTGCTGACGAATTATCAGATCTGCACACCGTCGACCACCAATGCTTCGCCGAGCGATCCGTTCGGCAACCCTGGACCATACGAAGAGGCCGTTCTCGGCACGCCCATCCTCGAGCAATTCAATCGGCCCGAGGACTTCAAGGCCATCGACATCCTGCGTACGATCCGCAGCTTCGATCCGTGCATGCCGTGTACGACGCACGTGTATGCCGGCCAGCAGACGATCGTCCAGGAGATCACCACCTGCGCGTGCGGCATCGACGACTGACGCCGATCACCACCGACCCGTACACCCAGCCGGCGGTAGCCATTCCCTGGCCGCCGACGACTGAGGGTCCGGTGCGTTCGGTCACCCCGCGGCCAGCGACGCGCGAGGACATGGCTCGCTCGGCCAGGCCGTTGGCGCCAGGCACTGTACGCCGCATTCTGCTGGCCGGCGTGGGCTACCGCAACTTGCGCGACATGTCTGCTGGACCCGAGCTCGTCGAACGCTTGCGCCAGAAACTGGATTGGCCGGCCGGGGTGGAAATTGAAGACCTGAGCTTTGGTGCCGTCCACGTTATGCACTGGCTCCAGGAGCGACCAGCCTTTGATGCGGCAGTGCTCGTGGCAGGCGTCGCCCGCGGCCGCCCGCCCGGCTCGGTCACGTGCGCCGACTGGACTGCTCCGGCTATCTCAGCCGAGGAGGTACAGGCGGCAATCGCCGAAGCGGTGACTGGCGTCATAAGCCTCGATACGCTGCTGACCGTACTCGGCTATTTCGCGGTCCTGCCGCCGCGGGTGGTCACCGTCGAGCTGGAGCCACGCGACGACGATTGGGGCCCTGAATTCAGCCCCGTCGTCCAGGAGGCACTGAACGAAGCAGTGCACGTCATCGAGATGCAAGTAGAGGCGCTTGCGGGGTGACCCTGGCTTCCAGGGCCGAGCAGGCGCTCGACGCGCTGTACTGGCGTGGCGAAATCCTCCAGGCGATGTACTGGATGCGGGGCGAGGGCATCAATGCAGAGGTTGGCGCAGCCAGGCTCGCGGAGTTCCTCGCGGCGGATGCCGATCACGTGTCTGTTCAAATGCGACTGCTCGAGTCTGACGGCTATCTGGACTGCGTCGCCGAATCGCGCTACACGCTGACGCCGGCCGGGGTAGCCGAGGGCGGCCGAAGCTTCGCCGACGAGTTCGCCGCGTTGACACACACCGCCCACTACGAATGCGCGCCAGGCTGCTGGTGCCACGATCCTGACCACGTGGGCGAGCCATGCCCGAGCCAGCCTCAGCCGAAGCGCGGCGAGCCTCCACCTGACGGACCGTCCGAGCCGGGCGAGGACACCCCTCGTGGAGCCTGACCTGAAGACGGAGACCGACGACGACCTGCCGCCGGAAGTCACCGACGCAGTGGCCCGCCTCGACCAGTTGGTGAAGCGCTTCGAGGAGCACCCCGAGCCGGCCGTCAAGGACCTCGTCTTCGAGCTGTTGAGCTGCGTCGACACCATCCATCGGGTCGGCCTGCGTCGCTTGAACGAGCTGCTCAAGGTCGCCGGCCTCCAGCAGCGGGCCACCGACGACCCCGAGGTCCGCTTGTTGTTCGATCTGTACGACCTGGGCGAGGGAGGCGACGAAGCCCGCGCACAGGCGATGCTCGAAAGTCTCGCGGCCCCGTTGGCGGCCATGGGCGCCCAGATGGAGCTTGTCGCAGCCGACGCGCAAAGCATCCGCGTGCGCTTTACACCCCCATCAGGAGCCAGCACGGCTGCGGTTGCCGAGCTGCGCGCGGCGTTGGAGCAGGTCCTCCTCGACAATCTGCCAGGCGTGGTCCGCGCCGACGTCGAGATGCAGACGCTGCCGGCCAGCTTGCAGAACAACTTCGTGCCGCTGGCAACGCTGCGGATGCCGGCCAGATTGCAGTGGCAAACCGCGTTGCCGCTTTCAGACCTCCCCGGCGGGGCGCTGCGCGGACTCGAGATCGGGGACGAGCGCGTGTTGCTGGCCAACGTTGGCAGCGGAGAAGTCTACGCGTACCGCAATGCTTGCCCTGAGACGCCGTTTCCGCTGGATGCCGGCCGGGTCGAAGAGGGGGTTCTACACTGCCCCTGGCACGGGTGTCGCTTTGATCTGCGCGGCGGCCGACGAGTCGATACCCAGGCGCCTGGCCTGGGTGTTATTCCGGTGCGGGTCGAGGACGGCTTAGTCCGCGTCTCGATTCCCCAACGCGCGGTGGCTACGTGACCCGAACGCTCATCGCCTGCGTCGGCAACGTGCTGCGGGGCGACGATGGTTTCGGCGTCGCGGTCGCCGAGCACCTGGCTCAGGGTGAGCCGCTGCCGGACGGAGTGGACCTGATCGAGACTGGCATTGGCGGCATGAGCATCGTCCAGCAGCTCATGGACGGCTATGACACGCTGGTTGTCGTCGACGCGCTGGAACGTGGCGCGGCCCCGGGCACACTGGTCGTCGCCGAGCCTGGCGTACCTGACCCGAACAGCATGTCCAGCGACGAGTGGCGCTCGCACTTCACCAATCTGCACCTGGCCGAGCCCTCACGCGTCCTTCTGCTGGCCCGCGCGGCTGGCGTGCTGCCGCGCTGCGTGCTGCTCGTGGGCTGCGAGCCACAAACGTGTGAAGAGTTCGACCAGGAGCTCTCGGCGCCTGTGCGGGCAGCGGTTGCCGTAGCCTGCGCCAGGATTCGCGAGCTGGTCTCCACCAGGGCTGTGGAAGCGGTAGGCTGAACGCGCATGTGTCAGGCGATCCCGCGCCGTGTGCTCCAGGTCGAGGCCGACCGGGTGGAGGTCGACTACGACGGCCGTCCGACCTGGGTCGAGATGCACGATCTGCCCAACCTCGCCGTTGGTGAGTACGTCGTGGTCTACGCCGGCCAGGCCCTGGAAAAGATGGACTCCGCTGAGGCAGAGGAAATGCTCGCCTGGTACGCCAATCTTGAATCCATGCTCGAAGAAGCCGAGGCTACGCGGTGATCGGCGCGCCGCCATCGCAGCCGCTGGCAGGCACCCTGCGCTTCATTCGCTACGCGTTCATGCCCAACCGCCTGCGCTATTGCGGCGGCGACGACAACCAAACCCTGTTCCAGTACGGCATAGAGCAGGCTTCGGACGGCGGCCTGTCGCCGTTGCTGCGCCGCTTCAGCGGTGCGCTGCCGTACTTGCAGCTGATCGCGCGTGCCAACGCCATTGCCGACCCGTTCGACCCGCGCGTCGTCGAAGCCTATTGGATCGGCAACGACCTGCTCGAAGGCGTCGAGGTCCGCCAGTTGTACGACAGCCTGCTGGAGCGCTTCGGCAAGCAGCTACAAGGCCGTACTCGCGACCTGGTGCTGGGTAAAGCGCCGGCGGGCGCCCGGCCGCACCACAGCTTCCACGTGCTCGACGTGCACAGCCGCATCGGCGAGCTAGGGCACTCGCTGGCAACGTTGGACAATTGCCGCGTGAGCTGGGCTCGGGTGGAACGTGTCGAGCTCGGCGAGCTGATGGTCGATCGACAAGCGCTCGTCCTACGCGACGGCAGGTTGATCCTGGCCGCCCCGCAGTCCGAGCGCATCCTGCGGCAGATTGAAGGTCGTGGGTTTGCGGATGAAGCGCACCCGGGCGACTGGGTCTCCGTCCACTGGGGCTGGGCGTGCGAGGTGCTTACGGTCGCCCAGCGAACGCAGCTCGAGCGCTATACGCGCCACAACCTCAGCATCGCCAACCAGACCATCTGAGGACCAGCCCTCAGCCGGGCTGTCCGACCGACTCCACGGGATACTCCTCCTCCTTGAGGACATCCTTCATCCGGTCAATGCTGACCTGGGCCGCGTCATACTCCACCCGGACTTGCCGGGCCGGGATGTCGACGTTCACGGCGCGGACGCCTAGGACGGGCGTCAGCGCACCCGTAATCGTTCGCTCGCAGTGCTCGCACGAGATGTCGGGGACGTTCAAAACGGTGGTTGCCATTGGGTTCTCCTTTGTGCTCTGGTGAAATCAGGCGTGGCTGACCACCGGTGTAGGGGAGGTCTGCATGCCGCGTCCAGCGCTCAGGTCGCTGCGAGCGAAGAACAGCGCTGCGGCACCGATAGTCAGGGCCACAACGGCGATGCCGGCCAGGTAGGCGTATTCGGACAAACGCTCAGCAACGGAGGCGTGCAGGATGGCTCGTGCGCTCGCCGGCTGCTTGAAGCCGCGTAGCCGCAAGGCATTGGTCACTACGCTGACACTGCTCATGGCCATGGCCGCGGCGGCGAGCAGCGGATTCAGCAGAACCCCAAACAGCGGGTACAGCAAGCCCATGGCCACCGGGATCAGCACGATGTTGTAGGCAAAAGCCCAGAACAGCCCCTGCTTGATGACCGAAACGGTCTTGCGCGAGAGGGCGATCGCGGTAACGATGCCCCTGAGGTCGCCACCGATGAGCGTGACGTCCGAGGCGGCCATGGCCACGTCGGTGCCTGTGCCAATGGCTATCCCCAGATCTGCCTGGGCCAGTGCAGGCGCGTCGTTGATCCCATCTCCGACCATCGCGACCACTCTGCCCTCGCCTTGCAAGGCTTTGATCTTGTCGGCCTTCTGGTCAGGCAGGACTTCGGCCAGCACGTGGTCGATGCCGGCATCGCGAGCAATCGCCTCCGCTGTGGCGCGGTTGTCACCAGTCAGCATCCAGACATCCAGCCCGAGCGCCTCGAGCTGCTCGACGGCCGCTCGCGATTCAGACCGAATGGTGTCAGCTACGGCGATAAAGCCTGCCGGCTGGGCGTTGACCGCCACGTACATCGGGGTGCCGCCCGCCCGGGCAAGCGCATCGCCCCGCTCCCCGAGCCCGTTGAGGCTCATGCCGTAGCCTTCGAGGAGGGCGCGGTTGCCCAGCAGGACCTCACGGCCGTCAACGCGTGCTTGAATGCCTCTGCCTGCGAAAGCCTGGAAGTGCTCCGCTTTCGGCAGCACCAGGCCAAGCTCATGCGCCCGGCTGACGATCGCCTCACCCAGCGGGTGTTCAGAGCCGACTTCGGCAGCCGCGGCCATTCGCAGCAGATCCGGCTCGGTCACCCCGTTCGTCGCGAAAACCTGGGTCACGGCTGGCTTGCCGCGGGTGAGCGTGCCGGTCTTGTCGAGCACGATGGTGTTGATGCGGCGGGCGCCCTCGAGGGCCTCGCCGCCCCGGATCAGGATGCCGTGTTCGGCCGCCTTGCCCGTGCCGACCATGATCGCCGTCGGAGTGGCCAGTCCAAGCGCACACGGGCACGCGATGATCAGCACCGCGATGGCCGCTTGCAGCGCCAGGGTCAGCCTGGGCTCTGGGCCAAGCAGCAGCCAGCCGACAAATGTCAGCGCTGACAAGACCAGGATCGTCGGCACGAAGACTTCAGAGATGCGATCCGCCAGGCGCTGCATGGGCGCTTTCGAACCCTGCGCATCCTCGACCAGCCGCACGATCTGCGCGAGCGTGGTGTCCTGGCCGACCTTCGTCGCGCGGAACACGAACGAGCCTGTCTTGTTCAGGGTAGCGCCGATAGCCTGCTCGCCTGGCCCCTTGTCCACCGGCAGGCTCTCGCCCGAGAGCATGCTCTCGTCGAGCGCCGAGCGCCCGTCCACGATGACTCCGTCGACCGGCACCTTCTCACCAGGTCGGACGCGGACCAGATCGCCGACCTGGACAGCCTCAATGGGGATGTCCTGTTCGACATCGCCGCGGATAACCCGCGCGGTCCTCGCCTGAAGGCCCATGAGCGCTTTGATCGCGGCGCCGGTTTGCTTCTTGGCGCGTGCCTCGAGCCAGCGGCCCAGCAGGATCAGCGCGATGATGATGATCGCGGTCTCGTAGTACAGGTGCTGCGGAAATCCCCATTGCATGGCCAGTCGTGGCCAGAGCGTGACGAACGCGCTGTAGACGAACGCGGCGGTTGTACCGACGGCAACGAGCGTGTGCATGTTCGTGCCGCCGTGGCGCGCCGCGGCCCAGGCGGCGCCATAAATCGGGCCGCCGGCCCAGAACTGGACCGCCGTCGCGACGATGAGCAGCACCGGCGCCAGGACGTCCATCGGGATGTTCAGCGGCACGTACATGAGCCCCATCATCACCAGGCCCGCGACCAGGCTGACGGTCCACTTACGTTTGAGGTCGTCGACCTCGCGCTGCGGCTCGAGGTCGTGAGCATCCTCGGCTATGGTCGCTGACTGCTCCGGCACCGCCGCAGACTCGCCAATTGTGTAGCCAGCCCTCTCGACGGCTGCTTGCATCTGAACGGTCGTGGCGACCGCTGGGTCGTAGGTGACTCTGGCCTTTTCGGTGGCCAGATTGACGCTCGCCGCCTGGACGCCGTCGACCTTCCCAAGCGCTTTTTCGATGCGTCGCACGCACGAGGCGCAGGTCATTCCCGTGACGGGGAAGGTGATTTCGTTGGTGTTCGTGCTAGAAGTGGGTTGGGTCTCGATGGCCATGCCTGTCTGGGCTCACTTCCGCGCAAGCTGGAACAGCTCGCCCAGCTCGCGGATCATCTCGTCATCACGACCTTCTTTGAAGCCGGTCGGCACGCAGCTGGCCAGGTGACCCTCGAGCAGCGCCGACTCGAAGGCCTTGAGGGCGCGCTCA
>JAABUQ010008031.1_pt1 | contig 14972 bp, 17 predicted proteins | sample 5560001 | NCBI WGS metagenome assembly JAABUQ01 (sample SAMN10711888, study PRJNA513371) | rock metagenome | isolation source: Antarctica rocks | place: Antarctica: Victoria Land, Finger Mt nord | collected 2015-12-18 | reverse complement strand
TCGGGAAAAGCCGCGCACGCTGTCTTCACGCCGTCAAGAAGGGTCTGGAGCACCTGCATGACCCGCTTGGATCACGCCTCAGCACCATGCACCACACCTAAGCCCAGGGCCATTTAGAATTGCTGCAGACGAGCAGGTCATCCGAGGACGATCCCGAACGGGCCTTTGCGTCCGCCGCGAGCGCGTCGTGGACCGTGCCCATCTGCACGGCATCGCGCCAATCAAGCGAACCCTGTCAACGCGGCCGCGTGGTCAGCCCGGAAGTCGCGGGCTGTGCCTGGCTGTTGCATCGGCCCACCCGCGCGGGCAGGGTCGCCGTCCCGGTTGGAAAGAGAACGCATGTCGCTCCGCATCGCCGTTGGCGGCTTCCTGCACGAAAGCCACTCCTTCGCGCCGCGGCCGGCCGGCTGGGCCGAGTTCGTGCAGCCCGGCGGATTGCCACCGCTGCGCTCCGGCCCGGCCATGCTGGACGCGGTGCACGGCACCTCCGTCGCGGTCGCCGGCGCGCTGGCCGAGATTGCCGCAGCGGGCGCCGTGCCCGTGCCGCTCACCTGGTGCTTCGCCAACCCGGCTGGCCCGGTGGAGGACCAGGCGTTCGAACGCATCGCCGCGCTGATCTGCGCGGGCTTGGTGGATGCGTTGGAGCGGGGCCCCTTGGACGGCGTGTACCTCGACCTGCACGGCGCCGCCATGGCCGACAGCTTCCCCGATGCGGAGGGCGAGCTGCTGCGGCGCGTGCGGGACGTGCTCGGCACCGTGCCGGTCACGGTGAGCCTCGACCCTCACGCGAACCTCACGGCGGCCATGGTGGACCGGTGCGATGCCGCCGTGCCGTACCGCACCTACCCGCACGTGGACATGAGGGAGGCGGGCGCCGGTGCGGTGCGGCTGCTGCTGCACCGCATCGGCGCCGGGCCGTTCGCCCGCGCCTACCGCCAGCTCGACTACTGGATGCCGATCACCAGCCAATGCACGCTGGTGGAGCCGATGCGCGGCGTGATGGCGGAGCGTGCCCGGATCGCCAGCCGTCCCGGGGTGATTGAGCTTGCCTGGTGCTTCGGCTTTCCCTACGCCGACTTCCCCGGCTGCGGCCCGGCCCTTGCCGCCTATGCGGACACAAGGGAAGCAGCCGACCAAGCCGCAGACGACTTCCTAGCCTACCTGCAAGGACAAGAACTGGAATTCGGCTCCGAGATCCTGTCGGCGCGCGACGCCGTGACGGCCGCGATGGGGGAGCCTCGTGGCCCCGTCGTGATCGCCGACACGCAGGACAACCCCGGTGGCGGCGGCCATGGCGACACGACGGGGCTGCTGTCGGAGCTGGTCAGGCAGGGCGCGCGAGGTGCCGTGGTGTGCCTCATCAACGACGCTGAAAGCGCAGGCCGTTGCCACGACGCCGGGCAAGGCGGCACGGTGCGGCTATCGCTGGGCGGCAAGTCGGACGGCGTGCCGCTCCCCGTGGAAGCGACCGTCCTCATGCTGACGGACGGCCAGTTCACCTTGACGGGGCCGATGGGCGGCGGCAACCCCGCCAACCTCGGCCCGATGGCGCTGATCGAGGTCGCGCCCGGCATCCGCGTGGTGGTCGCCAGCCGCAAGATGCAGGCGCTGGACCAGGCCATCCTGCGCCATGTCGGGATCGAGCCGGCCGCCTGCCCGATCATCGCCCTGAAGTCCTCGGTGCATTTCCGCGCCGATTTCGGGCCGCTTGCCAGCCGGGTGATCGTGGCCGCCGCACCTGGGCCGGTGGCGGCTGACCCGGCCTCCTTGCCGTTCCGGCATCTGCGCCCGGGGTTGCGGACGCGGCCCGGCCACTAGCCGGCGGGCTGCTGGCACCGCTTGCGGGCAGCACGTACCCCGGTCCGGCTTGCGCGCCGGCGCCCACCACATCGCGAGGAGCCTGAATGAGCGTTGGCCTGCGCAACAAGCGCATCGACCTGATCCGGGGTGTTTCGATCCTGCTGGTCCTGTTCCACCACTTCAACATCGCCTACCGCCTCGACGACACGGCTCTCGCCCACGTCTTCGGATGGGAGGCCGTTCGCGCCGTCGCCCGCAACGGCAACTACGGCGTCACCATGTTCTTCGTGGTCTCGGGCTTCCTGATCACCCTCAACGCGCGCCGGCGCTGGGGCGAACTCGGCCGAGTGGGCGCGCGGGCCTTCTACGGCCTGCGCGCCGCGCGCATCCTGCCATGCCTGCTGCTGCTCCTGCTTGTGGTGGATGCGCTGGCGCTGGCGGGCTACGGGGTGTTCCAGAACCGCCCGCCGGACGACGGCGGGATTGGGCCAGTCCCATACTGGCTATCGCACCTCGCGGCCCTGACCTCTTGGATGAACGTCCTGGTCGGCCATGCCGGCTGGTTCAGTTACCCCCTCGGCGTCCTGTGGTCGCTCTCGGTCGAGGAGGCATTCTATCTCGCTTTCCCGCTCGCCTGCCTGGTCCTGCGGACCGAAGCACGCCTGGCTGCCTTCTGGGCTGTGTTCATCGTTCTCGGCCCGGCCTGGCGCCTCGCTCATCAAGGGGACGAAGCGGCTTGGCTCTACGCCTACCTCGCCTGCTTCGACGGGATCGCGATTGGCTGCTGCGCGGCGTTGCTGGCGGAGCGAGTGGCCCTGCGGGGGGCATACGGCGGGGCCGCAGCCCTCCAGACCGCGGCTGCCGCCGGGATGGCCTTCCTCTATCTTTGGAAGCCCATCGCGCAGACGAACATCCTGGGCGTCACCCTGATGGCCCTGGGGACGGCCGTCCTCCTGCTGGGGGCGCGCGGGAGCCCGACCGGGCCGATCCTGGAACGCAGTCGCGTTCTGGGAGCGCTCGGCTGGTTCGGGCGGCTCAGCTACGAGCTTTACCTGTTCCACCTCGTCGTGCTGGGCGGGATGCGGGCCATTCTGCCACCCGCAGGCACCGTCGCCGGGGATGGCAAGCTGCTGCTGCTGGCGGCCTACCTCGCGCTCTCGGGCGCGCTGGCCGCCCTGGTCGCCCGGTTCTACGCTGAGCCGCTCAATCGAGGGCTGCGCCGGCTTCTAGCGTCGCATGCACGTCCGGCATAGGAACCCAAACGGACAACCAGCAGCAATCCTCTGGGCTGTCCAGCACCACCGCCGATTTACAGGTATCCCGGCCGTGCCTCGCTCACCACCCTGGCAGGACAGTCCGGTCGGGGATCAAGCATCGGCAAGCCTCGCCGCTGCTGCCCGGCATGGTGGGCCGCTCCTCTGGGCGGGCGCCCCGTCGGCTGACCAAGAGGCCGACCCAAGCCAGCCACATGCAGTTGCAGAACAGCCGTTCGAGCACGCGCATGACCTTGCTCCTTGGTGACCTGTTCAGGTTGCGACGTGCGGCGTTGACAGGACGGCCACGCAGTCGATCTCGATGTCGAACGGGCCGGGCCACTCCGGCACGCAGACGAAGATGCGGGCTGGCGGGTCGATCGGGAAATGCCGGGCATAGACCGCGTTGACGGCCGCGAACTTGTCCACCGACGTGCAATACACGTTGCACTTGACGACGTTGTCCAAGGACGTGCCCGCCGCTTGCAGGCAGAGCTTCATCTGGTCCAGGACCAGTTCGGTCTGGCGCTCCATCGGGACCCGGAGAACCTCCCCCGTCTCAGGGTCGAACGGCGGGAACCCCGAGACATAAACCAGGTCGCCGGCCCGGACCACAGGTGCCACGGGCGCCCCGCGCCGCTCCAGGTACGTGGAGAGAGGCTCGACGCGGATGGCTTGTCGTTTCATGACGGACATTTCCTTGTGCTTCGAGGCGGGCGTCTTTGGGTCAGCGGGCGACAAGCAGGCGGATGCCGAGTAGGACCAGCACGCCGCCCATGACGGTGCTGACCGTCGTTTTCGACCGCCGATAGACGGCTTGGACCGGACCGAGCGAGAAGAACAGCGCGAGGCCGCAGTGCCAGGCGGCGGAAAGCGTTGCGACGATGGTCAGCGTCAGGCCATACACCCAGGGCGGCGCACCAATCGGCAGCGTCACCACGAACAGGCTGCCGAAGAACGCCGCCGCCTTGGGATTGGTCATGCTGGTGAGGAAGCCGCCCCACACGTCCTGCCATGGCGGCGTGTTGGACCCGGCCGCACCTTGGGCCGGCACAGGCCGGCGGGCGCCGAAGATCGTTCGGACGCCAAGGTAGATGAGGTAGGCGGCGCCGGCCAGCCGCAACGCGGTCAGCAGCCAGGCCGCGTGCTGCAGCACCAGGGAAAGGCCGGCGATGGTCAGCGCCGCCCAGGCAAGCGACGCGAGCGCCACTCCCAGCCCGGCCAGCACACCGGCACGGCGGGAGACAGTCACCGCCCGCGACGTGACCACGAGGAAGTTCGGCCCCGGGCTGAGGCATCCCAGGAGGAACACGCCGGCGATGGTGGCAAGGCTCGGCGCATAGTCCACGGGCGGCTTCTCCGGTATCGGTTCAGGCGTACGGATACTGCCGGTCGAGTGGAGGCCGATGCTACGGAAACAGCCGTAGCATTCTGGAGGGCAAACCCTCCATGATGCCGCCCACCTTGGAACAACCTGCCACGCTTCGCCCCAATGCGCTTGCCGAGATCGGCTCCCTGATCGGGGACCCTGGCCGGGCCAGCATGTTGGACGCCCTGCTGGGCGGCCGGTCGTTGACGGCGCGCGAACTGGCCGGCCATGCCGGCATCACGCCCCAGACTGCAAGCGGGCACTTGGCGAAGTTGCTGGAGGCCGGCCTGCTCGTGATGGAGAAGCAAGGGCGGCACCACTATCACCGGCTTGCCTCGCCTGACGTCGCGCGGTTGCTGGAAACGGTGGCCCAGTTCGCCACGAGGTCGAGTGATAGGCCAACGCGGCCGGCAGTCCGCACCGGCCCGAAAGACATGGCTCTCCGCACGGCAAGGACTTGCTACGACCACTTCGCCGGACGACTTGGCGTCGGCATTGCCGACGGGCTGATCGCTCAGGGCCGCATCGAACTTGATGGCGATGGCGGAACCGTCACCGACGCCGGGCACGTCTTCCTGTCCACGTTCGGCATCGATCCTCTGGCGGGCAAGCGGGGCAGGCGGCTATTCTGCCGTCCCTGCCTCGACTGGAGCGAACGCCGTCCGCACCTTGCCGGCGCCCTTGGGACCGCGATCGCGTGCCGCTGCTTCGAACTTGGGTGGGTGCGGCGAATGGATGGCACGCGGGCTATCGATGTCACCCTGACAGGGCGGCAAGGCCTGAAAGACACCTTCGGGTTCAGCCTATAGGGGGAGATCTGCAATGCCCGTTGTCAACCTTGGCCAAAAGCTCGACACCTTCACGGACCACTGGTCTCCCAAGATCGTCAGCACGTTCAACGGCCACGACGTGATGGTCGTCAAGGTCAAAGGGGAGTTCGTCTGGCATTCCCACGAAGACACCGACGACTTCTTTCTCATGTTGAAGGGCCGTTTGACGATTCAGTTCAGGGATGGCGAGGTCCGATTGGCCCCTGGGGATCTCTACGTCGTGCCGAAGGGGGTGGAGCACCGCACGGTCGCACCCGAAGAGGCGCACCTCCTGCTCATCGAACCGCATGGCACGCCAAACACGGGCGACATGACGACCGCTGCGGCGAAGGAAGCGATATAGCTCCACCACCGAATGCCGGTGGTCCAAGCCAAGGCAGGATGAACCAGGGATAGGCTTCATGCTCGACATCGAAAGAGACCTGGCTGACAAGGCTGCCGCTGCTGGCTTCGCCCAGCAGGGCGCAGTCGAGGTGGCCCGCTTCATCGGTGCGCTGACACGGCTGGTCGGTCCGCGCCGGGCGCTCGAACTCGGCACCGGGATGGGCCTGACGACCTATCACATCCTGAGCAACCTTCCTCCGGACGGGGTGCTGGACAGCGTCGAGAGCGACGAAGCCCTGATTGAGGTTGCCAGGGACGCAATTGGCGGGGACAAGCGCCTGAGGCTGCACAACAGGCTGGGCGAGAACTTCATCGGCGAAGCGCTTGGATCGGAGGGGTATGACCTGATCTTCGCGGATACCTGGCCGGGGAAGTACTTCCTGCTGGATGAGGTGCTGCGGATGGTCAGGCCCGGCGGGATCTACGTGATCGATGACATGAACCGCAGCAGGGACTGGCCGGACGGGCATGAGGAGAAAGCGCGAGCTCTGTTGGCGCACCTCCAGGGCCTCGAAGGTTGGAGCTTTTCCTGCTACACGTTCGGGACCGGCGTCGGCATCGGCCAAAAGCACTCGTTGCAGCGGTTTGCCTGAACCTGGCGATCACGGCCGGTTTTTGGAGAGTAGGAGGCCGTCCGCCAAGCCACCCATGACCGGATGAGCTGCCCTACCTGCCAAACCAACCCCAACCGCCCACGCCCGCTCTGTCCGTCAATCGCACTGCCGAAGACCGGTCGCGCACGGGCAGCACGCGCCGAGGGCGATCCGATCTCCTGGCCCGCTCAAGGCGAATACCTGTTCCCGCGCGCGTTCGTGCCCACGCCAGGGTCGGCCAGTGCGCGGCGCGCGGGCGCGAACACGACGACGTTGCCCAGCACGACGAGCGGCACGCCCAGCACGGCCCAGGCACTCCAGGCGTAGCCCTCCAACCCCGTCGAGACGGCGAGGGCGACGAGCGGCGCGGTCACGGTGGCGTAGGCCGCGCGCTCCGGCCCGACGCGCGCCGCGAGGCGCAGGTACGCGAGGAAGCCCAGCACGGAAGCGACCGCCGCCAGATAAGCCAGCCCGCCGAGGTAGGCCGGCGTCAGGGCCGGGGCGACCGGGCCGCCGCGCAGGAGCGCGACCCCGGCCAGCAGGGCGCTGCCCCAGGTCATGCCGCGCGCCATGGCGTTGGGCAGGTCGGCGCCGCCCGCCGTCGCCCGGCGGACAGCGAAGTTGCCCAGCGAAAACAGCAGCGTGCCCCCGAGCGCCTCGGCGATCCCCAGCGCCGCGCCCGCGCCGGCTTGGCCGAGCTGGTCGGCGAACAGCAAGGCGACGCCCGCCGTGCCCGAGGCCGCCCCGATCAGCACGCGCCGCGACGGGCGCCGGCCTTCGAGCAGCCAGGCGAGCAGCGCGTTGAAGGCCGCCGCCGTGCTGAACACCACGGACACCACCCCGCTTGGCACCGAGGTCTCGGCGGCGTAGAATAGCAGGAAGTTGCAGCTGAACAGGCACGCCCCCATCGCGGCGAGCCAGCGGTGCTGGGCAGGGCGGGCGCGGCGCAGGCGTCCCGACAGGCCCAGCCCTGCCCACAGCAGGGCGGCGGCGAGCAGGAAGCGCCACAGCACGGAGGACTCGGGCGGCACCGGGCCGAGCTGCATCCGGATGGCGTACCAGCTCAAGCCCCAGGCCAGGACCACGGCGGCGAACAGCAGGACGTTCTGGGACGCGGGCGCACGGGCTTGCATGTCGGCCAGTCTGGGCCGCGTCGCGCGCAGCGGATGTCACGGGACTGCGGCGGCTTGTCAGGGCCTTGCTGTTCACCACGGGCGCATAGGCGCCGATGCTTGCCGCCGGACCTGGCTTCGGGTCCCATGCGCAACGGAGACGACCTGCGATGACCAACTTGAGCGGCCACACCGTGTTCGACCACCTCGCCGGAGCCGGCGTGCCGCTGAGCGCGTCCGCGGTGCTGGCCGACGGGCTCGCCGCGGCCGTGTGGGACCGCGACACGGGCAGCGCGGCGCGCTATGAGCGCCCTGGCCACCACACGCTCAGCCTCTACGTGAGCGGGGGCGAGGGCTACGCGCGCCGGGTCGGCCGCGGCCTGCTGCCGAGCCTGGGCAGCGGCAGCCTGTGCGTGATGCCGCAAGGCGCCACGAGCGATTGGGAGTTCACCGGCGCGGTCCGCCTCTTCCATCTCTATGTCTCGCGCCGGGCATTCGAGCGCGCGGTCGCCGAAACGCTGGACACCGACCCGGCCCGGGTGCGCCTGTGCGAGGCCACCTACGTCCGCGATCCCGTGCTGGAAGGCGTGGTGCGCGGGGCCTTGCTGCCGCTGCGCTGGGACGAGCCGGCCGAGCGCGTGGCTCTGTGCCACGCCGGGCACGCGCTGGTGGCCCTGCTTGCCGCGCGCATGACCGACCGCCTTCCCCGCGCGCTGGCCCGTGGCGGCATTGCCGCGGCGGCGCTGCGCCGGGTGGCGGAACTGGTCGAGGCGCGGCTCGCGGACCCGCTCGCCGTGGAGGACCTCGCTGCCGCGGCCGGGCTGAGCGCGTTCCACTTCGCGCGCGCCTTCAAGCAGGCCACGGGCGAGACCCCGCACCGCTTCGTGCTGCGCCGCCGGCTGGAGCGCGCCAAGCAGGCGCTCGCGTGCGGCGAGCCGCCGGCCCGGGTGGCGGCCGCATGCGGCTTCAGCAGCCAAAGCCACTTCGGCGCGCGCTTCCGCGAAGCGACAGGTCTCACCCCTGGCAGCTACGCGCGCGTGTTCGGCCGCTGACGGCGCCCGTCGCGCCTATGCCCACCTCTTCCAGCGCCTCCCACGTCCGGTGACGCTGAGAAACTGGATTGAACCCGAGCCGATCCGGTCTTCGACGCTCGACCACGTGCCCAACGCCGCCTCCGACCTTTCCCGTGCCGCGCTGCCACCACGCCACGCTCTGCCGCACACTCGACGCCGCGAGAGTCCATGCAGCCGAGGACCGCTGATCTGCGGGCCAGCCCTCATCGGTGCAGGGCTGCATGTATGATGGTCTTGGCCGAGAGTGATGGCATCCTTGCAGGAGCAGCTCCGTGCCCGAACCCGAATGCCCCCTCATGGTCCTGGTCGCCGGCCCATACCGGTCCGGCACCGGCGGCGACCCTGCGCTCATCGCGCAGAACATGCAGGCCATGAACGAGGCGGCGCTTGCCGTGTTCCGGGCCGGGCACCTGCCCGTCGCCGGCGAGTGGTTCGCCCTGCCGCTGATTGAGACGGCAGGCTCGGCACGCATGGGCGACGCAGCTTGGGATGCGATCTTCCACCCTGTTGCCGAGCGCATCGCAGCAAGGTGCGACGCTTGCCTGCGGATCGGCGGCGCGTCGGTTGGCGCCGATGCCATGGTGGCCATCTTCGAGCGCGGGGGCCGTCCCGTGTTCCGCCATGCCGAGGATCTGCCGCCGGCACCGGCAGGAGCGGCAGCGTGAGCGCCGGCGGCGAGCGCATCCGTGTTCGGGATGTGCGCGTGCTGTCCGACGACTGGTATGTTCTGCGAAAGACCACGTTCGACTACCAGCGCCGGGACGGCACCTGGCAAACGGTGTCGCGCGAAACCTACGACCGCGGCAACGGTGCCGTCATCCTGCCCTATGACCCCAGCCGCGGCACCGTGCTGCTGACGTGGCAGTTCCGCTACCCCGCTTATGTCAACGGCCACCCCGGGCCGCTGGTCGAGGCTGTGGCCGGGCTGCTGGACGAGCGCAGCCCCGAGGACGCCATCCGGCACGAAGCCGAGGAGGAGGCGGGCTGCCGCATCGCCCAGCCCCGCCGCGTGTTCGAGGCGTTTATGTCGCCGGGGTCCGTCACCGAACGCTTGGTGTTCTTTGTGGCCGAGTACAGCGATGCCGACCGGACCGCGGCCGGAGGCGGGGTGGTGGCCGAAGGCGAGGACATCGAGGTGCTGGAGCTGACGCTGAACGAGGCCCTGGCGATGGTCGGGGACGGCCGCATCATGGACGCGAAGACGGTCATGCTGCTGCAGTATGCCAAGATGCAAGGACTGCTCGCCTGACCATCCCCTGCCGCAGCGCCGGCCCGGCCTTGCGTGATTGACCCAGGCGCCCTGGGCTGGGACGACCTTCGCGCGTTCCTGGAAGTCGCGCGTCGCGGCACCCTGCCCGAAGCGGCACGGGTGCTGGGCATCAGCCCGGCCACTGCCGGCCGGCGGGTGCAGCGGCTGGAGGAGGCGCTCGGCGCTCCGCTGTTCGACCGCCTGCCGAACCGGCTCGCGCTCACGCGCTTGGGCCAGGAGCTGGCCGAGGTTGGAACAGCCATGCGGCAAGGGGCCGCCGCGGTGGCGCAGCGGGCCAGCCTGCGAATGGCGCCTGCCGGTGCGCCCGTGCGCGTGACCGCGACCGGCTCCATGTCGCTGTTCCTTGCCGCGAACGCGCGGAGGCTGACGGAACTGGCGGCGGCGGAAGGTGTGGCCGTCTCGGTGACTGCCACCAGGGCGGCGCTCGACATGGCCGGCGGCGAGGCGGATGTCGCACTGCGGATGCGCCGGCTGCCCGAATGCGGGCCGCTGGCCGGGCGCAGGCTGGGCCGGGTTGCCTTCGCCGTCTATGCGGCGCGCTGCCTTTGGGACAAGATGGGGCAGCCGGGGAACGATTGGCGCAGCGTCGGCGTCGTGGGCCTCACCGAAACGGCGCGGTCGCCCTCGCAATCGCAGTGGCTGGACGAAGTGGCCGCGGCATGTGGGGCTACAATCCGGCTCCGTTTTGGAGACGTGGCAATGCGGCACCGGGCCGTGCGGGACGGGGCGGGAACGTCGCTGCTGCCCTGCTTCCTGGGTGACTGCGACCCGGCGCTGGTCCGCTTGCTCCCGCCGCCGCCCAAACTGACCGAGGACGTGTACCTGCTCATGCACGAGCGTCGCAGCCGGGCGGTGCGTGCGGTGGCGGACGCGCTCGGCCAGGTGTTTCGCGAAGGGGCCGACGTTCTGTGCGGCAATTCTTCTGCTTCGGCGACCACGGCTGACGACGGCCTGGTGCCCTCGCTGAGGTCCGCTCCAGCCTGTAGCTGAGGGCGGCGTTGGGGCTTGACCCCGAGTGCCTTGCGAAGCGCCCGTCCGTCTGTCGAACGAAGCCAATGGGGAAAATTGGGCCGGCTCTCCAAATTCTTGCTGTTGGCCAGCGGGCATCAGGATGGACTGCGGAGTTTCTGCTCTGACGTCCGTTGGGCATCAACGGAGCGCTTTGTAGAGGGTGGTCTTGCCAACTTTGAGCCGGGTGGCGACCTCGCGCACGGTCAGGCCCGTGCCAACCATGCTGCGGGCTCGCTTCAACTTATCTTCAGTGATGACGGGCTTACGTCCACCTTTGCGACCGCGTGCGGCCGCCGCGGCAATGCCAGCTCGGGTTCGTTCCGCAATCAGGTCGCGCCCGAACTGGCCGAGTGCTCCGAAGATGTGGAAGATCAGCCGCCCGCCAGGTGTCGTGGTGTCGATCGCCTCCGTCAGCGACCGGAACCCGACGCCACGGTTGGCCAAATCAGTGACAGTTTCGATCAGGTGGGGCAGCGAGCGCCCAAGCCGGTCGAGCCTCCACACGACCAGCACTTCGCCATCCCGCATGTAATCGAGCGCGGCCTGTAGCCCGACGCGGTCGACCCGCACGCCGGACGCATGGTCTTCGAACACCTTGAGGCATCCGGCTGCCGCAAGGGCATCAAGCTGGAGGGACAGATCCTGGTCGAGAGTGCTTACGCGCGCGTAGCCGACGTTCGCCGGCACAATCTCAGGCTACATTCAACGCGTGTTCGCCGAGCTGCTGCATGCACCGGACATATGGCAGCGGTCCGTAGCTGATCCTGCTGACGCCGAGTTCGGCGAGGCGGGATGTGGAAGGCGCGCCTGCCGTCATCATGACGTTGACGGGCTGTGGAACCGCTGAGCAGATCGCTTCGATTAACGCCTCGTCGGCGAGGCCGGGCACGAAGAACCCCGACGCACCCGCATTCGCATAGGCGTGGGCGCGGCCACTCGCCGACTCCAGAAGTGCGGCGTGCTGGGTGCTATCGGGAGCTTTGAGGAACAGGTCGGTGCGGGCGTTGATGAACAGCGCGATGCCCAAAGCCTCGGTTCTGGCGCGGATGGCTTCGATGCGGCGGCATTGAAGGGCCACGTCGTGAAGACCGTCCCCGCCGATCACACCATCCTCGAAGTTGATGCCGACGGCCCCTGCCATGACAATGCGTGCGACGTTCGCGGCAGCCTGCCCAGGCTCGACGGCGTAGGCGCCCTCGAAGTCCACGGTGAGAGGGACGTCGACCGATCGCGCGATCTGACGCACGATCAGCTCGACCACATCGAGCGGGATGGCTTCGCCGTCGGGGTAGCCCTGGGCAGCAGCTATGGACCAGCTGCCCGTCGCGACCGCTTTCGCCCCGGCTGCGGCGACGGCCCTTGCACTGCCGGCGTCCCAGATGTTGTAGAGAACAAGCGGCTCGCCTTTCACGTGACGATTGCTGAATAGGTTGGCTTTCTCGGCTTGGGTCATGGATGTGGGTTCCTGCTTGTCAAAAGGCTCTGTGCCATCTTGCCCTCGTGCTCGATGAGCCAGCGCTTGCGCCACAACCCGCCGCCGTAGCCGGTCAGGGCTCCGTCGGAGCCGACGATGCGATGGCAGGGGATGACGATGGCTACCTGGTTGGCACCGTTCGCGCGAGCAACGGCCCTAACCGCTGCCGGTCGCCCAAGTGCGGTTGCAAGCTCCGCGTAGGATCGCGTGACGCCGGGCGGTATGGTCATGAGTTCCTGCCAGACCTGTTGCGTGAAGGCAGACCCAGGAGGAGCAAGCACCGTTGAGAAGCTTGCTGACTGGCCGTCGAAGTAGGCGCGCAGCTCCCCCTCGATTTGGTTGATCGGTGCCAACCGGCCGAAGGAAATGGATGATTGCGTCCTGTCACGCAAACGGGCGAGTTCCGCCGGCAACGCTTTCCGGTCGAAGAACTCCAGGATGTGCAATGCGCGGGGGTCGGCGACCGCCAGCATCGTGCCGATCGGGGTCTCGATCCAGTCGGCCTTCAGCAGCTCCCGCTTCTTCAACCGTGCGGGGCAATCGCCGACGAGCTGCGCGATGGCGCTGCGGAAACCGCTGTCGGACTCATAGCCGGCCTCAAGCTGTGCTTCGATGACGGGGCGTCCGGCGGCGAGATGGTCCATGCCGCGGCCCAGCAGTCGCAGACGGGCAAGGTCGAGGAAGGTCATGCCGAGATGCCGCTTGAAGGCCCGCCTGACAGTGGATGGGTCGAGCCGCATGGCGACGAGATCCTCTTCGGACCAATTTCGGCAGGTTTCATGCTCCAACCGGTCCAGCAGCAGCGCGACAATTGGTTCGCGGGCGCGCATCTGGTCCAGCGGCCGGCAACGCAGGCAGGGCCGAAAGCCGGCATCCAGGCAAGCCGGGATAGACCCGAAGAACTCGGTATTCTCGAAGCGTGGCTTCCGGGCGGCGCAGGTCAGCCGGCAGAAAACGCGGGTCGTCTTCACGCCGACGTAGGCATGGCCGTCAAACGCCGGGTCGCGCGCGATCAGTGCGGTGTAGAGGGTTTCACGGCTGGGAAGTGTGAGCGGCATATCGCATTCCTAACTGCCTGAATGGCGACGTGCCGCCTCGATTCGGGCACCTATTTCAGCTTGCCCGTTAACGAACCAGTCCGCCTTTTCCGTCTGCCCAAGGATGACGGACACTCGGCAGCGGTATTTGGGCCGTTCCACGCCTTTTCATGCCAGAGCTTCGGGCAAATGCGCCAGACGTGGCACAGGCGAGCCGAAGATGATCAGAACCTGGGCGAAGAAACCGGACGCTGCCAGCACCAGGCACGCCTCCGACCCGTATGCCTCGCCTATCAGCGCCGCAAGCGCGGCGCCGGCCGGCCGTGCTCCGTAAGCCAGGATGGTCAGCGCCGACACGCGGCCGAGCAGTGCAGCCGGCGTCACGGTCTGCCGCAATGTCGTCGTGCTGACCACCCACACCACAGGACCTACCCCAAGCAGGAAGAACCCCAGCCCTGCAATCAAAGGCGAGGGCAGTGGGATCGTCAGCACCATCAAGAGTGACGCCGCCAAGCCGCACAACGGCCCAATCCCGACGACCAGGCCGAACGGCAGGGCAGCGACGATCCGCGACGCCAGCAGGGCACCTACGACCAGCCCGGCACCGTAGGCGGCAAGCGTCAAACCAACTCCGAAAGCATCAAGGCCGAGGTGACGGACGGCATAGGGAACATAGGCCGCCTGCAGGACGAAGAAAGCCAAGTTGAACACCACCTGCGTCGTGAACACCGGGCGCAGCAGGGGGTGACGGAAAACGAAGGCCGCGCCCTCGCGGACCTCGACGAGCGGGTGTCGCGGCAGCGGCTTGGACCGGGCCGGCTCGCGCACGCCGGACAGCAATATTACAGCCAGGACCGATAAGCTGGTAGCGATCCCGAACGCCCAGTTGGCGCCAATCCATCCCACGAGCATCCCGCCCAGCGCCGGGCCAGCGACGAACGCCGTCGTCCGGGCGAGTTCAATACGGCCATTGGCCGCGGGCAATGCTGGCCGTGGCACGAGCGACGGGATCAGGGCCGGCGTCGCCACGCTGTAGGCGACGGTTCCCGCTGCGCCTATGAACCCGAGCAACGCGAGCAAAGGCAGGTTGAGCCAGCCGAGAGCAGCCAGGACAAAGATGAGGGCCAGGGACGCCGCGCGTAGAGCCTCCGCCGCGGCCAGCAGGCGAGGCCGGGATGTGCGGTCGGCCACCAAGCCGGCCGGAATGGACAGCAAGAGGAACGGGAGGGTCTGTGCGGCTTGCAACAGCCCGGTCCCACCCGTCCCCATGCCGAAGGTGAGGACCGCGACCAGCGATGCTGCAGACAAGGCAATCTGCTCCGCCGACTGCGCGGCAAGGTTGGACCATGCCAAGCGCAAGAACGCGGGTGAAAAGGATGGTTGGGGTGTTTGCGACACAGATGGCTCCGGTCAGGGATGACGTGGCTTGACCCTGACAGGGGTGACCAGGCCGGCCACCCCGTTTCTTGCTCTCGCATCTGCAAGGTGGACTGCTTGCCCGGCTGGCCGGCTTTCCAACCCCAACGGACCGTTGGCCGCCAGCTTCTTTTGTTGAACGCTGCACCCAGCATATCCGAACACAACCCTAGCTGAAGGTGAGCACCCAGAGCGTCAGGGTGTTCGATGTCGGCACCACAGGTGTCAATCGGCGTTGAAAGTTGACCCCCTGTAAGCGTCCAATCTTGACCCCTTGCGTGGGTGCGTGTGTTGATAGTTCGTGGCCTTGATGAGGGTCAGTCGCGCCCAAATCCGCGCGGCGGTTCGAT
>JAABUQ010008028.1_pt1 | contig 14977 bp, 10 predicted proteins | sample 5560001 | NCBI WGS metagenome assembly JAABUQ01 (sample SAMN10711888, study PRJNA513371) | rock metagenome | isolation source: Antarctica rocks | place: Antarctica: Victoria Land, Finger Mt nord | collected 2015-12-18 | reverse complement strand
TTTCACCAACAAGGCCGATACGTTCGTCTTCGAGTATCTCTAAATCGACCTCTTGAAAAGTTGGGTTGCCACCAAAATCCTTGCTTACCTTAGAAAAATTCGCGAGTAACGTGTGTACTTCTCCTTGCAATAGGAATAATAAGGGTGAGAGAACGTGGAGAGTAAGTACCCAACGTCAACTGTATGCAGAGAAGAGAAGCGCGAACTTGAGATGTGTAAAAGGGGAGAGTAGCACAAGTGGAACACGCTAAAGCTGTACTTACTCGTGATGTGTGAGTAAGCCTGTGTTCAATCGACGCCACTTTCCGCCGCATAAGCAATTGCGTCAGGCTTATGCGGCGAAACCATGTGACCTATATTTACCGGGGTGGTTGGTAGACTGCAAGTAATCAAACTTGCCTATAGAGGTGTAATTCATGAAAGAATGTTATCATAGCTCCGCAAGCAAAGTCAAGCAAAAACAGCAGAAAAGTGTATAACCTCTTGTAAAATGAGACTGTATAATGCATACTATCCTTACAGCTTGGTACCGCCGAGTCTTTTTACCCTGTATCGGTTGCCCACGAGAGCCACTATAGTACCTACCAGTTTTTGACCACTTTCAACCTCGAAGGCGAGGAACAAGGTGAGACCAGAATAGCCGTCACTCATAAGTGCGTGTATTCTGGAAGCATCGACAGTTGTACCTGTTGGTACAGCTTTGTAGTGTGTCGCGCTAGTTACTCGATGTGTTCTTAACCGTCAATAGGAGGACTAATGGCAACTGCCCCCGTTCGCAAAGCCGTCAATATTCGGCAAATGCTCCCCATTCTTGGTGCCAGTACGCTTGGTACCGCCATCGAATGGTACGACTTCTTCCTGTATGGCTTCCTCTCAGCTACCGTTTTCCCAGTTGTTTTCTTCCCCAAACTTGATCCAGTAGCAGGTATCATTGCGTCGTTTACCGCGAATTTTGTCGGCTTCGCCGCCCGTCCAATTGGAGGTGCTTTCTTTGGGTGGTTTGGTGATCGTGTTGGGCGGAAATCAACGCTGATTGCTACACTCTTGCTATGGGTATCGCAACGTTTCTCATGGGTGTCTTGCCTGGTTACGCAACGCTTGGTGTTGGGGCATCTGTTATCCTCGCTACCCTACGCTTCTTACAGGGTGCAGGTGTTGGAGGTGAATGGGGCGGTTCTGTGCTCCTTTCTTTAGAGTATGGTGATGATCGTCGGCGTGGCTTTTGGGCAAGTTGGCCCCAAACAGGTGTGCCTATCGGTCTCACGCTCTCCGCACTTGCCGTGATTGTGTTCAAGGCTGTATTTCCTGGTGAGTCATTCATCACCATTGGCTGGCGCATTCCCTTCCTCTTGAGTGCGGTGCTGGTTTTCATCGGCCTGTATATTCGTGTTCGTATCCTCGAAACACCCTCCTTTACAAAGGTGAAAGAGGAGAATCGTGTATCAAGATCACCACTACTAGAGGTCATTCGTTACCATTGGCGAGAGATCGTTCTAGCTGCGTTGGTCCGCTCTGGTGAGCAGGCTCCGTTCTACATCTTCATTACCTTCATTCTCAGTTATGGTGGAGCGTCCTTTAAGGGTGTAAGCTTGAAGATGGATAGCGGCACGCTGTATACAGGTCTCATTGTAGCTGGTCTGCTCGGTTTTGTTGCCATACCAACATTCAGCTATCTCTCAGATATTGTAGGAAGAAAGCGCTGGTTTCTGATAGGTGCGGTCCTTATGGCTGCGTTCGCATTCCCCTACTTCTGGTTGCTTGGAACCCGGAACCCCGGTATCGTGATCTTTACCATCGCCATCTCCGCTGGCATCTTCCATGCATGGCTGTATGGTCCTGAAGCGGCGTTCATCTCGGAGCGGTTCGGCACAAAACTGCGCTACACTGGTGCTTCACTTGGCTATCAGCTAGCCTCTGTTACAGCAGGTGGTCCAGCACCGATCATCGCAGTGGCACTCGTATCGGCGTATCACTCGTATGTACCGATAGCGATATACATGGTTTTCATGTGTGTCATCAGCTTTGTATCTGTGTTTGGCCTGGTGGAGTATTCCAACAAAGCTACCGCAGAGGATATGGAAGATCGACAAGGATTTGTCGCAACGGCAGACTAGTCTCGGTTTGTGGCTCTCGTAACAAGGCAAGGGAATGTATCCTGCAAGGATATGTTCCCTTTGGTTTTGCTAGAATGTGGAAGGTATTATTCTCATTCAATGTGCTCCCCCACCCAGGTTCAATCCGACAACACCGAGAATAATCAACACAGTAGAGCCGATTTTGATAGCCGTAATTGGCTCCTTGAACAGAGTACACCGATAGTTGTAATTAACGCGATTCTTACCCCTGACCATAGAGCATAGGCTATGCCCACATCAATCTTCTTTAAGGTAAGCGAAAAAGACGTTGGTATAATCTTGCCCCGTACTCCATCTCTACAGCGTCAAAGAGAATATTAAGTATTAGAGTGTATCTCGTCAAAACGCTTACTTATATGCTTTGTGAACGAAAAAAGATATACTAACGTGAATACATACTTTCAAGGATGTAGTATTGATGATATACTAATGAACGGCACCCCTGGCGGTGGCTGTTTTTCTAAGGAGAGGTTACATGGCAAGGAACATTATTGAGTTACCTTTGTTTCCACTAACAGTCCTGTTTCCAGGGACGGTGCTACCATTACATATCTTCGAGCCGCGCTATCGACAGATGATTGTAGCTTGTCAGCGTGAAGATAAACCATTGGGGATTGTGTTACCCAAGCCTGAAAGCGAGTTTATGCGCGAAGTACCTCATACTATCGGTACAATGGCAGAGATACACAACCTGGAACGACTGGAAGATGGACGCTACACACTTAACGCTGTCGGCACCAAACGTTTTCGTATTTTGAGCGAGAACCGTGATAAATCGTATATTTCTGCGACTGTGGAACCCTATGAGGACGTAGTAACAGAGGAGCCAGACCTGATTAGTACAACGCAACAAGCGCGAAAGATGTTTGATGAATATCTGGCAATGCTACTCCAGGAGGCTAATGAGCCTGATGTGCAAGCGAATTTGCCAGATGAGTCTGAGGACCTTTCGTACTTTATTGCCTCGTTTCTGATGAATATTGAAGACGATCAGAAACAGCATTTTCTTGAGATGACCTCTACACAGCAGCGTTTACGTGAAGAGATTACCATTCTGCGTCGTGAGGTGCCATTCATGCGACAAATTCTTTCCAAGAAAATATCCGATGACCGAACCATGTTGAACTAGGGCATATATTAAATGTCAAGAGACATAGTATGTTCACGTAGTGAGTGAGTGAGTGTAAAAAGCATGGCAGAGCAGGTAAGTTTTCGGCAACGTCTGGACGCAGTATTGCGTACACTTGATGCGAAGCAAGTGCAAGAATTTCTTATAGCAGAGAAGCAGTGGAGTGAAGGACAGCCAGCGGACATAGAATTTGCAATGTGGATGATGGTCGCGGGTAGTCCTTCGCTACGCAATCTTCATGATCGTGCTTATGAGTGGTTAATGACACATGGGCATGAGGAAGACGCAACAGCATTTCTAGCAAGAGAAAAGAAGCTAGGTACAAAAGACGGAACAAATCGAGGTAGGGGAGTCAATGCCTCTGGTATGCCTAAGTTTGGTGGGAAGAAGTTGGGTAGTACACAGTCTACAAATAATACATCTAAGAGGCCAGGGCCACCTAGAGGTAAACGTGAGTATTAGGGGCGAATCTGGTCCTCATGGATAGCGAGAATAACAGCTTTAGGAAGAAAACGTAACAAAATATATATGTACTGAAAAGATAATAGTAAAACGTCTGCCTGTCAAGGCAAAGAGAAGCACACTACTAATTGCGGGTAGTGTGCTTCTCTCTATTATATAAACAAACTACGCCGCGACCTTCTTGTGTTTGGCTACAATCTCTTGTTGGACGTTGGCTGGCACCTCCTCATATTGTGAGAATACCATTGAGAAGGAACCACGCCCCTGTGTTATGGAGCGCAGGTCAGTGGTATAATGCAACATTTCAGCCTGTGGAACGAGTGCAGTGATTTGCTGCATACCATCACCAACGGAGTCCATACCAAGTACGCGCCCACGTTTGGTGTTGATGTCGCTCATGACATCACCCATATTGTATTCTGGCACTGTAACGGTGACATTCATGATTGGTTCCAGCAAGACCGGATTCGCCAAAGGCACTGCTTCCTGCATACCAAGCGATGCCGCGACTTCAAACGATTGTGCTGAAGAGTCTACTGGATGGTATTTTCCATCAACCACCGCGACTTTGATGTAGAGCATGGGATTGCCAGAGAGGAAGCCCTTTTTAAGCGACTCACGTACACCCTTTTCAACACCTGGAATGTATTGTCCAGGCACAACGCCACCAACAATCTTGTCTTCAAAGACGAAAAGCTGCTCACTGTCTCTGGGCAGTGGCTCGATTTCTAGCCACACATCACCGAATTGTCCGTGTCCACCGCTCTGGCGTTTATGACGGCCATTGGCGCGTGCCTTCTTACGAATAGTCTCGCGATAGATAATGCGCTGATCGTGCGTTTCCAGGTCAACGCTATACTTGCGCTTGATGCCTTCAACCACAATTTGCAGATGTGACTCACCCATACCTGATAGGAGGACCTCGGCAGTCTCGTGGTCACGAGAGACGCGTAATGTACGGTCCTCTTCAATGATACGGCTCAGTGCGTTGCCCATCTTATCGAGGTCAGCTTGACTCTTAGGAATAACTGCTACGGTATAGCACGGATCAGGGAATGTAATCGACGCAAGTGGTGTCGCAACGTCTTTCGTACCTGCAAGCGTATCCCCCGTATGTGTATTAGCAAGTTTCGTCACCGCGCCAATGTCACCCGTAGGTATTTCTGTTGCGATTTCCTGCGCCTTCCCACGTGACGTAGTAAGTTGACCTAACCGCTCATCTGCTTTGGTCTGTACATTATAGACATGACAATCAGGCTTGATGGTGCCGCTATACACACGGAAGGTAGAGATCGTACCAACTTGGGCTGCTGCCGTTTTGAAGACAAACAACGAGGGTATGTTGCCGTAAGCTTTCGCCTCTTCGCATACGGCATCGGCAGCACTGGGCAAATAATCTACAATGGCGTCGAGCAGTGTTTGCACACCAATATTTTTACTAGCAGAGCCACAAAGAACTGGAAACACGAGACCCGTACAGGTACCCTTCTTGACGACCAGCAGAACTTCTTCGTCACTCAACTCCTCGCCTTCCAAAAATTTCTCCATCAAAGCGTCATCGCTTTCTACCGCGCACTCAATAAGTTGTTCGCGGTAACTATTGATGCGCTCCTTGAGACCCTCTGGAACGGCTACCTCCTGTACCTTGTTGCCACCTTCAAATGTATAGGCTTTTCGTGATACGAGGTCGATGACACCCTTAAAGTTGGCTTGTTCGCCGATAGGCATTTGAAGAGGAACAATCTTCGACCCGAATTTAGCATGTAACGAGTCTAACGCCTGATCAAAAGAGGTATTTTCGCGATCAAGCTTATTGACCAGGATAATGCGAGGAAGGCCGCGCTCGTTGGCATACTGATAGGTGAGTTCGGTGCCGACCTCGACACCTTTTTCTGCCGTCACTACGATGAGCGCAGCATCGGCAACGCGAAGTCCTGCCTTTACTTCGCCCATAAAGTCTGCATAGCCAGGGGTGTCGATAAAGTTGATCTTGGTGTTCTTCCACTCGATAGGAAGCACCTTCGCATTCAAGGACATACGCCGTTTGAGTTCATCGGGGTCATAATCGGAGACCGAAGTACCCTCATCGACTCTACCCTGTCGGGTAACTGCCCCGCTATCGAAGAGGGCTGCGTCTACTAACGATGTTTTGCCTGCTCCAACATGAGAGATCAACGCCACATTACGAATCTGTTCCGCCCTATAAACCTTCATAGAAACTAAACCTCCTGAGTTTCTCCACAAGAGGTGATCTATCCAGACGCTTGGGGGTCTGCCATAGACCACCTGTGCGGCCACATTTTGTGGCTGGTTCGGTACAGAGATAAAAATGTGCTGTGATGCACTATTCCAGTTCGGTAGGTTTAGTATAGCAGCAATATCGAGATTGTTCAATGCTATGGATGTTCAAAAGCTCTTTGCCCTATGATTTTTACCCTTTTCTTTCATGTTGTGTTGCTTGTTCTCTCTCTATCTTGCTGCTATACTGGACGGAGTAATTTTCAATCCTGTATTTGATACGATGAGCAAAACATCGAAAGGTAACACCATGACTGTAGACATAACCGATATTGAAAAGATTCTGGCCCAGGAGGAGACATGGCGGCAGACACAGACTATCAACCTCATTGCGAGTGAAAATACACCAAGTGATGCGGTACGTCGTGTCCAAATTTCTGATTTTATGGGTCGCTATGCAGAGGGACATCCGAATGAGGGCGACAAAGTTAATCGCTATTATCAAGGTACACGCTTTATCGACGAGATAGAACGTATGGCGCACAACGAAATCATATCATTATTCCGCGCGAAGCAAGCGGACGTGCGCCCTATCAGTGGAAACGCAGCAAACACTGCTATCGCGCTCGGCTATTTGCGTGGTGGTGATACAATTATTGCTAATTCAACAGACGGTGGTGGACACATCAGTCATGGCCCTGTCGGGGTATTTGGACGCCGTATACAAAATCGCGGACAGTCGCTCAAACTTGGCAGCGAAAAATCGGTTAATCTACATTATCTTCCGTTGACGTCAGACCATTATCATGTCGATCCCGAAAAGACGGTTGCATTGATCGATCAGGTTTCACCACAGCTTGTTATTATGGGGAAAAGCTTGTTTCTCTTCCCAGAGCCTGTTTCGCATGTCGCGGCTTTTTGTAAAACAATGGGCATTCCCTTATTGTATGATGGAGCACATGTTCTCGGCCTGATTGCCGGAGGCGAGTTCCAGGACCCCTTACATGAGGGTGCCACATGGTTAACTGGTAGCACTCACAAGACATTTCCAGGTCCGCAGCGTGGCGTTATTCTTGGCAATATGGATGAGGAGGACGAGAAGAAATTTTGGTCCGCAGCAGATCGTGGTGTCTTTCCAGGCTCTTCAAGCAACCATCACCTGAACACACTACCCGCATTGCTTGTGACTATTCGCGAAGTGCGAAAGTATGGTGCGACCTATGTAACGCAGATTGTACGCAATGCACAGGCGTTAGGGCAGAGTCTTGATGAATTGGGTACACCCGTCGAGGCCCGCGAGTTTGGTTATACTATGAGTCATATGATTGCTGTGAATGTCGCGCAATGGGGTAGTGGTGTCGAAGTTGCGAAGGTCCTGGAGAAGAGCGATATTATTCTCAACTACAATATGTTGCCAGGCGATACTGACCCACGCAACCCTTCTGGCTTACGTATCGGCGTCTCTGAGATGACGCGTTTTGGCATGGACGAGCGTGCGATGGGTGAGCTAGCACAATTGATTCATGACTGTGTTCGCGGTAAGAATGTCCAAGAGCAGGTACATACACTTCGTAGCCGCTATACCGAAATGAAGTTTGTGTAGGTGTAGAACTCTAGGAAAAGAGCGAATACATTTTGCTCTTTTCCTAGAGTTCTACATGACCTTTGGGACTTTTTCCCTCGTTGAAACTTAGATAGGCATTTGTGCGTGCTTTAACATGAGCATATACATATCAGCTTTGCAATGCGTCAAGCATTGCTATATAAACCAAAAGAAAAAAGGATGTGGAAAATGGGCAATTTTTTAAGAGGTCTCCTTTTCGGTCTTGGCCTTGGCGCATTATTTGCACCAATGCGCGGTCAAGAAATGCGTCGTCTCTTGACTAGCAGATTTCAGGAACTACGTGGCTCTATCCCTGAGAAAACAGAACTAAATCAATATACACAACAAATTTCAGAGAAAGCTACACAAACTGCTAGCACTTTTAAGGACTATGCGCAACAGGCGACTGCGCAAGTGAAAAACACCGCTAGTAATCTTGGAGATTTGGCACAGCAGGCGACAGCACAGGTCAAAGATACCGCGAGCAATCTCGGTGATATCGCACAACAAGCTGGAGCAAGCACAAAAGATACTGCGAGCAGCCTCGGCAATGTAGCACAGCAGGCAGGATCGGATGTGAAGAGTACTGCTAGTGATGTAGCGCAACAGGCTACTGTGAAGGTCAAAGATACTGCCAACACTGTAGCGAATGTAGCACAGCAGACCACCGCGCAAGTCAAGGATACCGCAAACAACGCGGTGAATGCAGCACAGCAAACAGGCTCGAACGTGAAGAATACTGCTAGCAACTTGGTGGATACCACCCAGAAGGCAGCATCGAACGTAAAAGACACAAGCAAGGACGTTATCAATTCAGCAGCACAAACGGTAACGCAGACACAGAAGAATGTACAATCTCAAGCGACGCCTTCAACGACTTCAGCTAAAAACACGAGTACCACCACGAATACTCCTGCTGGCACTTCGTTGAATACAATCCCTGGTATTGAGCCTGAGATACGGAGCAAATTAGAGGCGAACGGGATTCGTACAACTCAAGAGTTGATCGCTCAGACTGGAACAAAAGAGGAGCGTGCAGACCTCTCTCAAAAGGCAGCGATAAGCACTCATATGCTTAAAACGCTTGCAGATCGCGCGGACTTGATGCGTTTGCAAGGAGTTAGTTCAGATGTAGCTGTAATGCTTGAAGAGGCAGGCGTTAACGGATGTAGGGACCTGCGCCGCCGCAATCCTGAACACTTGTATACAACGCTTACGGACGCGCAACGCAGTGGGGACATTGCAACAAGAACTGTTCCTGGTATCGACCAGATCACACAGTGGATCGCGGAAGCAATGGCCGTAACAAGTTCACAAGAATAACACTGTCTTTTCTGGAAGGAAGTGGGCATGACAGGGCTTGCCCCTGTCATGCTTTAGCTTAACATGTTGAACCTTCTCTTTTTATATTATGTGCGCCAAGTTTTACGAAGTACCTGTACCCAATTCTCATATGCTAACTTATGGAGTGCTACGTCGTCGTATCCATGTTCACGCAAGGCTGCGATAAGCTTAGGGAGACCTGTCACATCTTTGATCTCTTGTGATACTGTTGCGCCATCGAAATCGGAACCGAGTCCCACGTGCTCTATACCAAGATGCTCAACGAGATAGTCGATATGGCGTACCATCGTATCAATTGACGTATTCGCGTCATTATAACCATCATCACGCAAGAAAGAAACCGCAAAGTTCAGACCAACCATACCCTCCGATGCTTGAATCGCATCAAGTTGTTTATCAGTCAAATTGCGCGGGCAAGGGCAAAGCGTGTGGACGTTTGAATGTGTCGCAACCAGTGGTTTATCTGAAACTCTGGCGACATCCCAGAAACCTTGCTCTGTGATGTGTGAAAGATCAACCATGATGCCCAGGCGGTTACAGGCACGTACAAGCTGTTTGCCAGCTTCAGTCAAGCCAGGACCAGTATCAGGTGAGTGCGGAAAATTGAAAGGGACACCATGCCCGAAGATATTTGGACGACTCCATACAATACCTAATGAACGCAAGCCAGCTTGATAAAATACCTCTAATGCATCCAGGTCTGGGTCAATAGCTTCGGCCCCTTCAAAATGCAGAATCGCAGCGAGTACACCCGCATGTAGACATGTTTCGAGTTCATCTGCGGTGCGTACAACTTTGACTTGCCCCTCTGACTCCGCCTCAAGCCTGAAAAGACGCGCTGTTACCGCCAGAGTTGTTTTGAGTGCGTAGTCGTAGTTGAGAGCGGGAGCGAGCGGAAACTCATAGCCGTTGTTTGTTATCTTGATTGTGTCCTCTCTTTTAGGAGTATTGCCCTCAGATGGAACAAATACCGCAAAGAAACCACCACCAAATCCTCCCTTACGCATACGGGGTAAATCGAGATGGCCCTTTTCGCTCTCGACAAAAAACGAACGTCCAGCCCCACGCTCTGGTAGATGCAGGTTGAGTAGGACATCATTATGTCCATCGAAAATAGGTAGTGTGTTGATGGTGCTCGTATTCTGCATGCTATTGGACTCCATATTCTTTCAAAAGCTCGACAAGCCATTGCTCGTCGTGGATTGGTACGCCAGCTTTCTGCGCTTTAGCGACTTTCGACCCTGGCTCCTCACCGACAATAAGATGGCTAAGCGATTTGCTCACACCCGAAGCAATCGTACCACCAAGCTGTACAAGAGCCTCTTCCGCAACAGGGCGCGTCATAGTGCCGAGTCGGCCTGTCAAAAGAAATGTCTGGCCTGCAAGTGGGCCTGTAGCCACCTGCTGCTCGTCCTCCATGTTTAGTCCAACTTCGCGTAAACGTTCAATTAACGCGCGATTTTCTGGCTCTTGTAACCAGGAATAGACGCTATGTCCAATCTTTGGCCCAATACCTGGCACCGCGATGATTTCCTCTTCACTCGCTGCTAATAGTCTATCTATACTTTGAAAGGCACTCGTTATAAGTTGAGCAGCCTTCTCACCCATGTAGCGGATGTTGAGACCAAAGAGGAGTCGCCAAAGGGGACGATGCTTACTCGCCTCGATTGCCGCAAGCATGTTGGCCGCGCTTTTCGCCTTCACTCCCTCCAGCGTTAAAAGCTGGTCACGTGTTAAGCTGTAGAAGTCGGCAACACTTTTAATGTAGCCCGCTTCGACGAGTTGCTCAGACATTTTTTCGCCGATAGTCTCGATGTCCATCGCGCCTTTTGAGACAAAGTGAATAATGCTCTCAAGGTTACGTGCCGGACAGTGAGTATTCGGACAATAAGCCATTGCCTGATCGGGAATGCGGATAATGTGTGTACCGCAACGTGGGCAATATGGGGGTAGATGATATACCTCCTCCTGCCCTGTACGTCGCTCAACAACAGGCTTGACCACTTGCGGAATGACTTCACCCGCTCGCTGTACCAGCACCCAATCGCCGATACGCAAGTCTTTGCGTTGAATATCACCCTCGTTGTGAAGTGATGCACGTGACACTGTGACGCCGCGAATATTAATTGGTTCAAGCATGGCCCACGGATTAACCGCGCCAGTGCGTCCAATATTCACGTCGATGTTCAGCAATTTTGTCGCGACCTGCGTTGGTGGATATTTGAATGCGATGGCCCAGCGTGGGTCACGCGCAACGGTACCAAGTTCCTGCTGCTGTGAGAAGTCGTTGATCTTGATAACAACCCCGTCAATCTCATAGGGCAGGTCAAACCGTTTCTGTTCCCATGCTTTACAGAATGCCATCACGTCGTCCATCGTATGTGCGAGGTGAACGTTTGGATTGACGGAAAAGCCCCATTCTCGTATTTGCTGGAGCGCATCCCACTGATGCTGGATGTCCAGCCCTTGGATGTAGCCCAATTGGTAGCCAAAGAAGTCAAGATGGCGTGCTGCTGTGGCACGTGGGTCTTTTTGCCGCAACGAGCCAGCGGCAGCATTGCGCGGATTGGCGAAGATTTTGTTATCGTGCATCTCTTCGTTAAGCTTCTCAAAACTCTTAATTGACATGTATGTTTCGCCGCGTATCTCAACACGCTCAGGAATACGCTCTCCGCGCAATCGTTGTGGAATGGTGCGGATGGTGCGTACATTGGGTGTCCAATCCTCACCCACTACCCCATCACCACGAGAAGCACCAATGGTCAATCTTCCCTTTTCATAGGTTAGTGCCATTGCCAGTCCATCAATCTTGAGTTCACACACGTAGGTAAAGGTTGCGTTGGGAAGAATGGCCTGAGCGCGTTTTTGCCATGCTAACAATTTCTCTTCGTCAAATGCATTAGCAAGACTCAACATTGGCACAGGATGACGATGTTGAGGAACATCCTGTGTCGGGCCAGCACCAACACGTCGCGTAGGCGAGTCAGGCATCTGTAGTTCTGGATGGTCCTGCTCAATCTGCCGTAACTCTTGCATGAGGCGATCATATTCAGCGTCAGTTAACGTCGGATTATCTTGCACGAAATACTGATAATTTGCCTCTTCTATCTGGTGCCGCAACGCTGCAACACGATCCGCAAGTTGTTCCGTCTTATTGGTGTGTGCTTGCTCTACTACTGAAAGCTGGTCGTGCTCGCTCTGTGCATCGGACATACAATGTACAACCTTTCAAGTCAAGAAATGTGTCCTGTAGTGTTCTGGATGGACATTCTTTTTAGAATGTCTGATAGTGGAATACTTCAGGTGTACCTGCGAATAATCCGTTGATATTGCTACGCCACTGTGGGAAAAGTGGGCCACCACGAAAATTTTCGGTATGCGCTTCTAAAGAAGTCCAATTGACTATGAGCATATAATGCTGTGGTTGTTCAACACAACGTGTCGCATTGGCAGAAATACATTCTGGATGCTGACGAATAACCTCTAAACCTTTTAGAATGCCTGCCCCAAGCTCGTCTTCCTTGCCTGGGGCCGCGTTAAATGTCGCAACTTCTGTAACCACGATGTCTCTCCTCTGTTTTTCTTTATTATACTGTCAAGACGACTTTGCCTGTTGTCTTGCGTTCGGCGATTGTTTTATGAGCCTCTACCGCCTTCTCAAGTGGAAACGTATGACCGACGATGATACGCAGCTTATCACTCGCGAGATACTGCATTAACGCTTTCGCGGCTTCCGCAGTCTTATCGGGACGACTCATCCAGGCTGTGAGCCAATAGCCGACGACTGATTGGTTTTTATACATCAACTGAACACCCGAAAACTGCACCATCTGTCCACCTGCCGCACCATATACAACCATGCGCCCAAAGGGAGCCAGAATTTGCAGACTCTTCTCCGCGATATCACCGCCGACCATTTCCAGGATAACATCAGGCCCTTTACCATCTGTAGCTTTCTTGACCTGCTCTGCCCAATCTGCCTCTTGATAGTTAATCGCGACATCTGCTCCAAGTTCGCGCACTAGCTCTAACTTTTTAGCACTACTTGCTGTTCCAATCACAGTTTTGGCTCCCATTAACTTCGCAAGTTGGATCGCAAGCGTTCCGACGCCACCAGCCGCCGCGTGTATTAACACACACTCCCCAACTTGCAAGCGTGTTGATTCGCGCAGCAATTGATATGCTGTAATGCCCTGCACAGGGAAAGCTGCCGCACTATTGAAATCAAGGCTATCTGGAATAGGAATAACTGTGTTTGCAGCAGCCGTCGTATATTCCGCATAGCCACCAGGAGTAAGCGCAACAACACGACTTCCCACCTGTGGTGCTGTTACATCGGGGCCAAGTGCTTCCACTGTTCCCGCCACCTCAAAGCCCATCGTCATAGGCGTCTGTGTGCGTGTCAGATACATCCCCTGTCGCTGCGAAAGGTCGGCGTAGTTAATGCCAGCCGCCGCAATCTTAATCAACACTTCGCCAGCTTTTGGTGTTGGTTTTTCTATCTCTTCGATACGCATTACGTCTGCGTCGCCTGTCTCATTAATACGAATAGCTTTCATCGCGTATATTCCTCTCTTATCAAACAACTGTCTCTGTATTTTCTGATTGTACCATTCCTTCGATGTGTATCGTTATAGTACTTTCATGACGTTTGTCCTTTATTGCGAAGAGTAGAGGAAATTGGTGCGTTATCTATACAATTTCATCTATTTTTAACCAATCTGTAACCATCTTCCCACAGGAATCACACCGCAAGCGTTTATAATTATGAATAGCATAAAAATGTATTTAGCTATAATGCGTTGATGGAATGTGCTCCACCGCTCAAGGGAGAAAAATTTTTAATGAAAATAACCCCTCGCTTATCTCGTATGCTCAGTGGCCTTGCCGCGTGTCTTCTATTATTGGGAGTATGTGTTACAGCTCTCACCTATTTTCATAGCAAAGCTTTTGTACACGCGGCAGGTCCAACTGCAACAGTGAATCACTATCAGTATGTCTTTCCCGATGGTGGTATCTATGTATATGATATGGACAATAATCAGGCCCTCGTGAAACATATTAATCTTCCCATCTTCAAAGGTGGGCGTGGTTGCGTGGTAGACCCAGCATCCAATTCGCTTTATCTTAGTTATAATGGTGATGGAGGCTCACACGGAACAGGTTCTTTACTGAAATACAATCTGCTCAACGATACAGTGGTGTGGACCAAAAACTATACATTCGGTATCGACAGTATGGCTATTACGCCTGATGGCAAAACAATCTATATGCCAGATGGGGAAGCTTCCTATGACGGAACATGGCGTATTCTTAGTGCTAGTGACGGTAGTGTGTTGGGTAGCATTTTCACAGCAACGGGAGATGCGGCCCATAACACAGTAGTGAGTTTGAATGGAAAACATGTTTATCTTGGTGCTTTAAACTCTAAATACCTTTATATGGTTGACACATCTACAAACAAGATTATTAAGAACATCGGCCCACTTGCAACTGGTGTGCGTCCTTTCACAATCAACGGCACCGAGACACTTGCGTATACAACGGCGACAGGCTTTCTCGGTTTTGAAGTAAGCAGTATCACCACTGGAAAACTTCTCTATCACGTTCCAATTAAAGGCTTTGCACCTTCTACTGCTGCGGAAGTCAGTCATGGTATCACCCTTTCTCCCAACGAGAAGGAAGTGTACGTAATTGATACCGCAAATAGTTATGCACATGTTTTCGATGTAAGCGGTGTACCCGCTACCGCACCTGTACAGGTAGCTGACATTCCTTTGCGTAAGATGTCGGGCACGGAATCGCCCTGTCTCTATGATTGTACGCATGAAGGGTGGATTCTTCACAGCATAGACGGGCGTTTTGTCTATGTGGGTGACTCTGGTGATGTGATTGACACTGCTACACGCAAAGTTGTAAACAATCTCGATCCTCTTTTTAATACAAGAAAGTATCTTGAGATTGACTTTTCTAACGGTAATGCTATCTCTACATCATCAAGACACGGATTGGGGTATGTCACTGGGGGCGGAGGAACACCGACTCCAACATCTACTACAACGGCAA
>JAABUQ010008027.1_pt1 | contig 14980 bp, 15 predicted proteins | sample 5560001 | NCBI WGS metagenome assembly JAABUQ01 (sample SAMN10711888, study PRJNA513371) | rock metagenome | isolation source: Antarctica rocks | place: Antarctica: Victoria Land, Finger Mt nord | collected 2015-12-18 | reverse complement strand
GCCTCTTGCGCCTGCAACTCGTCGACGGCTCGCCAGCCCGTTCCCGAGACAGCCTGGTACGTGTCCACGATGATCCGCTGGATCGGGTTGATCTGGTGAATTGGCCACAGGGCGACGACCATCTGGGTGGTCGAGCAATTCGGGCCAGCGATGATGCCGCGATGCGCCCGAGCGTCCTGGGGGTTGACCTCGGGCACCACCAGCGGCACCGATGGGTCCATACGCCAGGCGTTCGACTTGTCGACGTTGAGCGCACCCGCCCGAGCGATAGCAGGCGAATAGACCCTGGCTTGCTCGTCGCCGACCGCGCTGAGCACAAAGTCCAGGCCTGTGAAGAGATCGGGATCTGGCTCCGCGCGTTCGACGACGTGCTCCTGGCCCCTGACCGTGATGCGTTTGCCAGCGCTGCGCTCTGAGGCGAAGAGGCGGAGTCGGCCGATGGGCAGATCGGCTCGATCACGTTCGTCGAGGATGCGCAGGAACTCGCGACCGACCTGGCCGGTCGCGCCCACGACGCCGATGGCGTAGCTCATCGAAGACCCATGAGTGTATCCAGACCCTGCACCAGGCCAACTCGTTTGGGCACCTCTCGGGCGGCAAGTGCCACGCCAGGCAGGTAGGCCTCGCGGCCCAGCGCATCGTGTCGAATGCTGAGGCTCTGGCCGAGCGAGCCGAACAGCACTTCCTGGTGGGCGTTGAAGCCAGGCAGGCGCACACTGTGGATGCGGACGCCGCCATCAACCGCGCCGCGAGAGCCTTCGAGTGTCCAGCGTTTGACCCGCGGATCTGGCAGGTCGCTCCCGCGGGCCTGGCGGATGTCGCGGGCGGTCTGGACGGCTGTGCCGGATGGCGCGTCGGCCTTGCCATCGTGGTGCATCTCGATAACTTCGGCGGCGTCCATGAAGCGGGCTGCGACGCGAGCGAAATACATCATCAGGGCTCCGCCAATGGCGAAGTTCGCCGCCCAGACGCCGCCTCGACCGGCTTTCTGGAGGGAGACGTCCAGCGCGCGCAGCGCCTCTGGCGGCAAGCCACTGGTGCCGCTGACCACGTGCAGGCCGCTGGCAACCGCCGCCTGAAGGATGTCCGGGGCGGCCTGGCCGGTGGTGAAGTCGACGAGCACGTCGGCATTGGGCCCGAGCCGTTCCAGCTCCTCGCGCGCATTGGCACTGCCAAAGCCACCCACAATTGACAGGTCGGGCTGGTGAGCCAGCCCGTCGAGCATGACCCGGCCGACGCGGCCAGTCGCGCCGGCAACGATGACGCGGATCAAAGCTTAGGCGTCGGAGGCGGGTGCGTCGCCTGCGCCGTTTTCGGTGCGCAGGCCGGCGCGTCGGCCGGTTGACGAGCCGCGCGGACGATCGGTCGGGCTTTCGCGGCGGGGTCGGTCGCGCTCTGGCTCCCGCTCGCGCTCACGGGAAGCGGACCCGGCGCCGCCGGCGGTGGGCGCTGGCTCGCGTCGCGGGCCTTGATCGCGGTCGCGGCCGCCGAATCCGCCGCCACCCCCGGCGGGTCGTCCGCCACGGTCTCCACCGCCACCGCCACCTTCGCGGCCGCGGCGCTCGTTGAACGGGCGTCGCTCGCCGCCGCCGTCAGCGGCGCTGGTGCGCTGGGGCTCCTCGCCGCCGCCGTCCTGGCTAGTGTCGGCTTGCTCCAGGAGCGCGCGTCGCGAAAGGTTGACCCGGCCCTGTCGGTCGATCTCGGTGACCAGCACCTGGATCTCGTCTCCGATCTTGACCACGTCCTCGACACTCGGCACCCGAAAGTTCGCCAGCTCCGAGATGTGCACCAGGCCCTCTTTGCCAGGCACGATCTCGACAAAGGCTCCAAAGGGCATGATGCGGGTGACTTTGCCGGTGTAGATCTCGCCGGCTTCGACCTCGCGTGTCAGCGAGCGGATCCAGTCCACGGCCTTCTGGGTGTTCTCGGCGTTGTTCGAGCCGATGTTGACCGAGCCATCGTCCTGAATGTCGATGCTGGTCTTGGTCTCCTCGGTGATCTTGCGGATCATCTTGCCGCCTGGGCCGATGATCTCGCGGATCTTGTCCGGGTTGATCTTGATGGTGGTGATGCGCGGAGCGAAGCGACTGACCTCGGCTCGCGGCTTCGAAATGACTGCCTCCATCTGGTCGAGGATGAACATGCGCCCTTCGCGGGCCTGCGCCAGCGCATTGCTCAGGATCTCCTCGGTGAGGCCGTCGACTTTGATGTCCATCTGGATCGCGGTGACGCCGGTGCGGGTACCGGTGACTTTGAAGTCCATGTCGCCCAGGGCGTCCTCGAACCCCTGGATGTCGGTCAAGATCGCGTACTTGCCCTTGGCGGTGCCGTCCTCGGTGACCAGACCCATCGCCACGCCTCCGACCATGGCTTTCAGCGGCACGCCCGCGTCGAGCAGTGCCAGCGTGCTGCCGCAAGCCGAGGCCATCGAGCTCGAGCCGTTCGAAGACAGTGTCTCGGACACCACCCGGACGACGTACGGGAAGTCCTTCTCGCTGGGCAACACCGCCACCAGGGCTCGCTCGGCCAGAGCGCCGTGGCCAATGTCGCGGCGGCTGACGCCACGCATTTGACGTGCTTCGCCAACGCTGAAGGGCGGAAAATTGTAGTGGTGGATATACCGCTTCGGCTCATCGAGGCCAATCGAGTCGATTGACTGCTCGTCGGACTCGGTGCCCAGGGTGGCTACGCTCATTACCTGGGTCTGGCCGCGGGTGAACAGACCCGAGCCGTGCGCGCGGGGCAGGACGCCGACCTCGATCGAAATGGGCCGGATGTCCTTCATGCCGCGGCCGTCCGGGCGCTTGCCGTCCTTGAGGATCCTGGTTCGGACCAGATCCTTCTCCAGGCTGTCGAAGAGTTTGCCGAGGGCTTTCGGGTCCTCGCCCGCCGCGACGAGCTCGGCAGTGACAACTTTGCGCACTTCGCGGGTGGAGTCCTCGCGACCGGCCTTATCCTTGTCGGGGCTGAAGATAGCCGCCTCCAGCTCCTTGCCCAGCCGCTTCACCAGCTTCTTCTTGAGCGCTTCGTCTACGGTGGGTGGCGTCGTGACCTGCTTTGGCTTACCGGCCAGCCCGCGGAGCTTTTCCTGAGCGTCGATGATCGGCTGCATAGCCCGATGGCCGGTCATGATGGCGTCCAGGATGACGGCCTCGGGCAGCTCGTTGGCCGCGGCTTCGACCATTAAGACGGCGTCGCGCGTGCCGGCCACGGTGAGGTCGAGCAGGGACTCGTCGTGGAGCTGGCGCATGGTCGGGTTGACCACCAGCTTGCCGTCCAGGTAGCCCATTTTGACCGCGGCCACTGGGCCCTGGAACGGAATGCTGGAGATGGTTAGCGCGGCGCTGGCGCCAATAATGCTGAGGATGGCCGGGTCGTTCTCCTGGTCGGCCGAGACGACCAGGTTGACCACCTGAATGTCGTTGCGGTAGTACTTGGGAAAGAGCGGCCGGATGGGGCGGTCGGTCATACGCGCCGAAAGGGTGGCCTGCTCGCCTGGACGGCCTTCGCGCTTGATGAAGCCGCCCGGGATCTTGCCGGCCGCGTACATGCGCTCCTCGTACTCGACGGTCAGCGGGAAAAAGTCGATGTCGCGGGGTTCCTGGGAAGATACCGCCGTGCCGAGCAAAGCAGCTTCGCCGTAGGTCACGAGAACGGCGCCATCAGCCAGTCCGGCGAGGCGTCCGGTCTCGAGCGTCATCGTACGCCCGGCGATTTCGAACTCTAGTTTGTGGGTAGCCACAGGTTGTTTTCTCCTAAACGATCAGGCGCAAGTGGCATGCTGCAGCACACCGCTTCGGCAACGGCGGATCGAACACAAGCGCAGCGATCCGTGACAAAGGAAGCTCGCCGAAACGGCGAGACATCCGTGCTAGAGGGGCGGCCGAAACGTCTTCTGCCACGGATGTCGCCCCTCTAGGCCAGTCTGTTTGAACAAGTTTGGCAGCCGTTCGCTCCCGGCCGCGCACGTTTCGGCCAAACTCCTAGCGACGGAGTCCCAGATCGGCGATCAGCTTCAGGTAGCGGTCGTGCTCGGTTCGGGCCAGATAGTTCAGCAGACGGCGGCGACGGCCGACCATCTTGAGCAGTCCGCGGCGTGAGTGGTTGTCGTGCTTGTGGCCGCGCAGGTGTTCGGCGACGCTGTTGATGCGCTGCGTGAGCAGTGCGACCTGGACATCCGAAGAACCGGTGTCGCTGGTGTGGAGCCGGTGTTTTTCGATGACGACGGCTCGGTCGGCCTCAACGAGGGCCATAATTAGATTCTCCTCCTCGACGGGCGCACCAGGAGTTCATTCGCCGCCCGCGATCTGTGCATAGCTTCCTTCAATTAAACGAATGCAGTATAGCAAGACGTTGGGCGTTACCCTTTTGTGCCACGGACATGGTTACCTGGGAGACTGATCGTCTGCGTGTCGCGTTGCACCTGTACCTTCTGGCAGATGCCGGGCTGGCGAGTCCTGAACAGCTGCCTGGCATCGTCGCGGCCGCGCTGCGGGGCGGAGTTACGGCTGTGCAGCTGCGCGCGAAAGGAGCCACGACCCTCGAGCTGCTCGAGCTCGCACGTCGCCTGAAGGGTGTGTGCCAGGAGGCAGGCGTGCCCTTCCTGGTCAACGATCGCATCGACGTGGCTCTGGCGGCCGAAGCCGATGGCGCGCACGTGGGGCACATCGGTGAGGAGGATTTTTCGCCACACGACGCGCGTCGGCTGCTCGGGCCGACGGCCATCGTGGGTGTCTCGGTCGGCAGCGGCGCGGAAGCGCATTTAGCTACGACTCAGGGCGCAAGCTATGTCTCGGCCGGCCCGATGTTCGCAACGTCTACCAAAGCCAACGCTGGTCCAGCCGCCGGGGAAGGATTGCTGCGCAGCGTGCGAGCGGCAACCCGCTTGCCGCTGGTGGTCATCGGCGGGATCACCGGACAGCGCGCGGCCTCGCTGTACGCTGCGGGCGCCGACGGCGTGTGCGTCGGAGCGGCGATCGTCCGGGCTGCTGAGCCTGAGGCCGCGGCACGGGCATTCTTTGAGCCCGCCGGCGACGCGGCGCCGCTCGGTTAACGAAGGAGCATGCAGCGGCGTCGAGCGCTGGTGGTGGGACTGGCAGGGCTGATGACGGCGTGCGCCGGCCCGGCTCCGCCGGCGACACCCGCGCCTGCAGTGTCAACGCCGCCAGCCCCGCCAACGGAGCCAACACTGCCAACGGAGCCCACACCGCCGACACCGACGTCCCAACCGCTGCCGAGCCGGGTACCGTCGGCGACGCCGGAGATTCGCAGCACGCCAACCCCAACTGCGGCGGCCATCCAGGCCGAAGCGAGCACGACTGAGCCAGGCGCGGGCCAACGCACGCTTGACGTTCGGCTGTGGAATGGCTCGGCTGAGCTGCAGCTGGATGGGCGGACGGTTGAGCCGGGCCAGATGCTCGTTTCGGACGGGCAGCACCAGGTCGCCGCGCTGGTCGACGGCGACGTCGTGGCCATTGCCGACGTATCGCCGGACACGGGTACGGTCGATCTGGTGGTACCGCCGCCGCAGGCTGGGCTGGCGATCATGATCGAAAACCACGCCGACGCCCGACCACAGACGGGGTTGGCGTACGCCGACGTGGTGTACGAGGCCCTGGCCGAAGGCGGGATCACACGCTTCATTGCCGTGTTCCTGTCTGGGGATGCGCCGGTTGTGGGCCCCGTTCGCAGCCTGCGGCACTACTTCGCGTTCATGGCCGCCGACTACGGTGCCGACGTTGTGCACATTGGTGCGAGCCCGGAGGGGTTCACCTGGCGCGACGCCATGAACATGGGCTACCTGGACGAGTCGGCTGGCGACCCGGGCGTGTGGCGGGTCAGGACGCGCCCGCCGCCGCACAACGCGTATACCGATACGGCCGCCGATCGCGCCGTTCTCGCCGAGCGCGGGCGCCAGGTAAACCGCGGCTGGGGACCGCTCCGATTCAGTGCCGATGCGCCGCGCGGCGAGGCAGCGGCCGAAAACGTGACGCTTGCCTTCCTGCCGTGGACGTACAGCGTCAGCTACGCCTGGGACGCGGGCGCGGCGCGGTACCTGCGGTTCATGGAGGGCCGGGAGCATCGCGACGCGGCGACGGGCGAGCAGATTGCGCCAGCAACGGTGGTCGCGCAGTTTGCGAACGTCCAGGCCATTCCGGCCGATCCAAAGCTGCGGCTCGACGTCGACCTGGTCGGCGGCAGTGGCGAGCTGGTGATCTTCAGCCATGGCACCCGCCGTGAGGGGACGTGGAGCAAGCCCGCACCCCGCACGCCGACCACGTGGCTGGACGCCGACGGCAACCCGTTCGTCATCCCACCTGGGCCCGTCTGGGTCGAGCTCCTACCACTCGGCAGTCCGCTCACCGCCAGCTGAGAACAGCAGGAACTCACAACGGGCAGCACGCGGTGCGTGCCTTGCGACACGGGCTCTTGGAGTCTCAAGGCATGCGACTTCGTGAAACAACTCGTTCATGTGAGAAAGCCTGTGTAGAAAGCTCGGAGCTGGGGTGGCATTTGGGTGGTGTCGGCCATGACGCCTGAGCAGAAACCGGCGAAGGTTTCGTGGTCGTTGTCCTCGGCCAGCATGCCGCGCCAGTAGCCCGTGGGCGAGCTTTCGTCCTTCTGTGTTGGGATGCCGTGGCAGTAGACGCGGGCTAGCTCGGCGATGCGCGAGAACCCACCCGGGGGGCGGTTGCCCAGCTCACGCAGCAGGTCCATCAGCGCGTCGCGGTGCGCGGCGCGCCGGCGCTCCCACCAGGCGTGGGCCAACTCGTGTAATGCGGCCTCGTCCTGGGTGCCACGCAGCATGACTAACTTGCGATCGCCAAACCAGTAGCCGCCGCCCAGTGGTTCGTCGAGCGAGCCTACCTGGAGTCGCAGCGTCCTGAAGTAGGCCACCGCCTCGGCTTCGAACGGGTGCCGGCGCCACAGGCGTTCGAACCATGCTCGCGCGTCGGCGTCAGCGGCCATTTCCGAAAACCCGAAGTATTCCCGCATCTCCGGGCTGGCGGGGACGCGACGCCAGTGGTCAGGCGGCACTGCCCAGGAAAGAGTGCACCCGCTCCGTGAAGGCGGTCACCACGGGCAGCGAGCGGAGGCGCTGGTAGCTGCGCGAGCGGCGATACAGGGCCAGGCTGCCGCGGTGCAGACCGCGCAGCACGGCTCGCGAAAAGCGACCCCGGCCCGGACCGAGGTCGCGGCAGTAGATCAGCCGAGGCGCGGCTTCGAGTCGTCCGGCCAGAATGGCGCGCGCGACCGCGTCGGCTAGCAGCTCTTCGCGCAGCTCGTGTGCCGGCCGTTCGCCCGGTGCGCGACCCGGCACGTACTCGAAGCGCGCGGCCAGCGCCAGCTCCGGGCCGTCCGGCCCCAGCAGGGCGTGCGCGATCAAGTGCGCGTACACCTCGAGCCGCTCTTCGTCGGTCAGATCGCGCGAGACCACCATCTCGGTCCCGCGCGGGCTCGAAAGAAGGAAACCCTTCAGATCGTGCAGCGCAGCGCTCTCGTCGCAGTGCACGCCCAGCTCTTCCAGCAGGCGCCGCGCCGCGGTAGCGCGCTGATGCGGCGCCCACGGATTGGTCGGGAACGTGTGCAGCCGCAGGACGCGCGCGAGATTGGCGGCCGTCGTCTCGGCCTGGGGAACGAGACTAGGCATACGACTCTGGGCTGACTTCGATGCCGGGTGGCGCGCCCGCCAGTCCACTGCTCGGCTGAACTCCCAGGATGTGCCAGAGGAGCCGACCTCGCACCGTCACCTGGTCGATCAGACTCAAGCGTCGGTAGCTTCGCAACAGGTCGTCGAATGCCTCCAGGTCAGCTGAGGTCCAGGGCAGGTAGTAGCCGGCCAGCAGCAGCAGCTCTTTGAAGGCTCGCGAACCCAGGCCCTCGCAGCACAGCGCCCAGCCGACCATGCGCTCGAGCGTAAGCGGGGCCTCGAGCAAGCCCTGCTCGTACCGGCTGACCATGCTCTGGGTAACGTGGTAGCCAAGCTCTTCGAGCTCGCCGGCTAGACGCGCCTGACTTCGCGACCCGAACGCGATGGCCTCAACCGCATGCTGGCCCTGGCGCAACTCACGCAGGCTGGTGCCAACCTTGCATTTGATCGCCGACCAGCGGGCCACCTGGACCTCGTCTCGATCGCTCACCGTGTGCTTGCCAAATCCCTTAGCGGAGGATAGCCAACCGGACGCGTGGCGAGCTATGCGCGTGAGACATTGCAGGCGACGAAGCTGGTCTGCATGAGTAGATCCATACACTTGGCGGAAGGGAACCAACGCGTATGGCAGCGCCGCCGGGGTGTACAGTATGGTGTCTTCGGAAAGGACTGAATAAACCGATGCAGCTTTCGAGCGCGCCTGGCGTGGCCACACGGCTCCGGCGGCTGGAGGTCGAGACTCACGAACCTATCCAGTTCCTGGATATCACCGACGACGTAGCCGACCTCGTGCGGGCCGCTGGACTACGCGACGGCCTGGCCAACGTGTACTCGCGCCACACCACCGCCGCCATCTGTATCCAGGAAGCTGAGCCGCTGCTGCTCGAAGACCTGCGCGAGTTCTTGGAGCGGAGTGCCCCACCCCACGCCCACTACCGCCACAACGATTTCCGGGTCCGCACCGTCCACATGCACGACGACGAGAGCCCCAACGGCCACGCCCACTGCCTGCAGCTCATGCTCGGCACCAGCCAGTCCATTCCAGTCGCCGACGGAGAGTTGTTGCTCGGTACCTGGCAGCGCATTTTCCTGGTCGAACTCGACGGACCGCGTGCGTCCCGGGAGGTCATCATCCAGGCCCTCGGCGCAACTGTCTAGAGGGGCGGCCGAAAAGGCACTGACTGGCACCTCGTGAGGGTTACTTTTTGAGAACCTGGTGAGCAAAAGGTGCCGTCTTCCATACCCAGTCACAGTGACCGATGATAGACCTGGTTGCAATCCGTAACCAGCACTTCAACAGGAACTGAGACACACATGTCGACCGACACCCTTCCCGCTCCGCTCGCGCTTACCCCTGGTCGCTGGCCCGTCGACCGGAACCATTCCGCCATTACCTTTTCGATCCGACATCTCGGGCTGAGCAAAGTCCGGGGTCGGTTCAGCGTTTTCGACGTCACCCTCGAAGTCGGACCCTCCGCTCTGGACCTGCAGGTCACCGCGACCATAGACCTGGCTTCCATTGACACCAACAATCCTGACCGCGATACCCACCTGCGCTCGACGGACTTCTTCCACGTCGACCAGCACCCGACGATGACGTTCCAGTCCTCGTCGATTGTGCCCGCCAAAGACGGCTACGCGCTGAACGGCGCGCTCACGCTCAACGGCGTCACGCGTCCGGTGACGCTGCACGTGGAGTCGAACGGCCTGGCCGTCTTTCAAGGCGATGGCACCACGCACGCCGGGCTGAGCGCCACAGGCGAGCTCCGCCGAAGCGAGTTCGGCATCGAATTCGGCATCATGCCGATTGGCATCGATCGTCTGGCCCTGGCCGACAAGGTCGAGTTCGAGCTGGAGATGCAATTCGTCCAGCCCTCCTGATGGCTTCCCGCGGCTCCGTATACTCGGGCCGCGGAAATGGCCGTTCAACACTCGACCACTACGGCACCGGCCGCTCCCGACTCTCAACGCGGCGCTCGCGCAACCCGCACAGCACAGCAGGCCACCTGGCTGGGCATCCTCGCCCTGGTGGGCCTGCTTTCGGCTGGCCGGCTGCTGGTCACGGCGTTCGGCTACGGCGTGCCAGCGTGGTTTGACGAGGAGCTGAACCCGCTCATTGACCTGATCAGCCACCATCAGCCGATAGCTCATATCGACCCCCGCCAGTACGGGGTGGTGGTGTTTCTCGTGTTCGACCCGGCTGTGCGTTGGCTGGGTTCCGATCTGGCGGCGCTGGCCACGTACGCCACGTGGGTGTCCCTGCTGGCGGCGCTCGTCGGGTTTGCGTTTGCCGCCCGCCGCTACGCCAGTGGCAGGCCGGGCGCGCGGCTGCTGGTGCTCGGGGTGGCCTGGTCGAGCGCCGTGCCGCTGCTCTACGTCGTCGCACAGCACATGGTCGACGCCTGGCAACTGTGTTTTCTCAGCGCGTCGCTGTTCCTATTCACTGGCTCGATTCGCCAACAACGCTTCGCCGGTTTGCCACTGGCGGCGGCCACGCTCACCAAGTTGTTGCCCGCGCTGCTGCTGGTGTATCTGTTCGTGCGATCCTGGCGCGCGGCGTTGATCGGGCTGGCCGGAATCGGTGTCCTGCTCGCGATCGGCCAGCTCATGTACGGATCGTTGATGGGCTTCGGCTACCCGCTGGCCGTGCTGTTGGGCGGCGCCGACACGGTAGCGCGGTGGTCGACCCACTTTGAGAACAATTCGATCCGCGGCCTGCTGTTCAAGCTGGGGGCCGGGTTCCGTCTGCAGGGCGATACCACCACCTACGTCCTCGACCCAGGCCTGTTTGGGGGGCTCAACGTGCTGGCATACGGGTTGTCGGGGGCGCTGGTGGCCTACCTGCTGCTGGTCGCCTGGCGCGGACGCCGTCGTGACTCGATCGCTCGCCGATCGATCGAATTCAGCCTGGCCATCGTGACCATGCTGCTGGTCTCGCCACATACCGCGCAGGACTATCTGGTCACCGCCCTGCCGGTCCTCGGCGTGTGGCTGTACCTCTGGTCGGAGCGACTGCCTCGGCCCTGGAGCGTTCGCCAGACCGCGCTCGGCGCGCTTGCGGCGGTCTTCGTCGGCGTGTTCGTGCCGATGAATCTGTTTGCGCGGGTCCTGCCGCTAGGCTGGTTGGTGAACGTCACCGGCAACGCCCACAACATCCTGTTCGTCGATCAGATCGGTTCCGCGATAGGCGCTTACGACTTCTTCGGTTTCCCTGGCGTCGGCCTGCTGCTGGGCTGGCTGTTGCTCGTCCGACTCGAACGCCAGACTGAAGAAGTGTGATCCGAGGCATCCACGTGCTGGCGCTGGTCGCGATTGCTCTCAGCGCAACTTCTCTGCGCGCGACCGAGTTCTACGCCACGCGCTATCAGAGTCTGCCCGTCCTCGACTGGGTCGAGTCGCGGCCGCCGCTGGCGGAGTCGGCCAACCTGCCGGCGGCCCAGGATCTGGCGCGTGGCCTATCGCGGGCGATGCCACTGCTGACGATTCGAGATGACGCACGGCCGCGTCTGCCAGCTTTCAGTCCGCCAGCCATACTCCAGCGCACGATGGGCGGCGTGCGCGACGCCTCGCGCATCGTGCTTGGCTCGCCGGGCGCGTTCCCGCCGGACCAGGTGCCTATCCAGGTGCGCCTGGACGTGATCGTGTTCAACCGCACGCTGCGCGCGTCGGCCTGGTCTGGGCTCATGGCTCGCGAGATGGACATCCTGGATCCTGAGAGCAGGCAGAGCCAGACGGTCGTGGCTGGCCCAGACGAGCCAGACGGAGTCTGGTTGATTGCTCCGCGGGCCGGCGGCGGGATCGCGACGGTGGCCGGCCACCGTGGGCCAGTGGGCTACATGCTGCAGGTTGCGCTGCTCCGGTCCGGGACCGCCGATGCGGCCGAATTGGCTGACCTCACCGCGCGCGCTGAAACCATTGCCCGTGAGGCCGCGGCGACCTGGTCGGACGCGATCGCGCGGCAGTTGAGCGCGTGACCCGCGCGATCGACTTGCTCCTGGCCGCCTTGCTGCTCGTGTTTGGCTGCCTGGCGCTGTTGCCCGCTGGTGCCTGGCTACGCTGGCGGCGGCGGCCAGGCCCGCGGCGCATCGTGTACCTCGGCACTGGCCGCATCGCCCAGGTTTTGCCGCGCAACGGGGTCAACCTGTTCCTGGAGCGTGAATGCAGTGACTTCGCCGGCTACTTCGAGCAGATGTGGAACGTGCACTTCCCCGCCGGTAGCCGCGGCGCGCTGAGCCTCTCACCCCGCCATCACCTGGTCGATGTCGACTTCGCCGTTTCGCCGCGGCTGGGCAGACGGCTGCGTCTGACGCCGATGGTCTGGCGCGAGGTCCGCTTTCTGCTGTGGCTGCTTCCGTTCCTGGTACGTAACCGCGCGTCCATCGTGACGGCGACCAACCCGTATCTCCAGGGACTGAACGCCGCCCTGGCCGGACGGCTGCTCGATTTGCCATACGCCGTCATCATCACTCGAGACTACGATTGGGATTGGGCGGTGCTTGGAAAGCAGGCATTCAGGTCGGTCTACCCAACCCGTTGGTTTGAACGCACGGTCGGACGCTGGGTGCTCCGACACGCCAATCTCGTCCTGGCCGACCGCGAGTACTACCGACAGTTTGCGGTTCGCAACGGCGCCGCCGCGGAACGCGCTATCGCTACCCGCGTGCTAGCCGACGGCGCGTTTTCGGCTGGCGGATCTGGCGGCTCGGCTGTGCGCCAGCGTTACGGGTTGGGGTCCGGTCCGTTGCTGAGCTATGTCGGTCGGCTGGATGCCGACAAGTTTCCCCTCGATCTGGTCGAATGCCTCAGCCTGGTGCGGGCTCGGGTGCCGGACGTGGTGCTCGCGTGTGCGGGAACAGGAGCGTTGACCGAACAGATGCGCAAGCGCGCGGCGGAGCTTGGGATCGAGGACGCTCTCGAACTGCTGGGCGCGCTGGATCTAGCCGATCTGCCGGCTCTGCTTGCCGCGAGTAGCGTGTTCGTGGCGCCGCACACGGGCTACACGCTCATCGAGGCTGGGCTGACGGGCGTGCCGATCGTGACCTACGACTACGATTTCCACGCTGAGATCGTGCAGGACGGGACGACGGGCTATCTGGTGCCCTTGGGCGACGTGGCCGCACTAGCCGACCGGGTGTGCCGGCTACTGGCCGACCCCGCGGCGGCCACGGCGATGGGCGCTCGCCTGCGCAGCCAGCTTCTGCGCGAGCACAGCCTGGAGGCGGTCGTTCCGCTGTACCAGCAGGCCTACGACCAGGTCCTGGGGCGGGTGAGGTGACGCTGCGCTCAACCATGCCGCGGCTCGCTGCATTGCCCGGGCGTTCCGGACCCGACGTCGGCGGCGTGCACGCTGAGAGCAGGCAGTGGCACGTGCTGAGGCTGCGGAACGTGTACGCGCTGGCGTTTGCGATGTGGGTGGTGACGAGATGGCTCGTGCTGGTGCATCAGGGCGCGTGGCCGTGGATGAACGCGTTCGTCGTGGCGGCAGCGCGAGGGATCGTGGTTGGCGATTGGAACGAGGCGGTCCGACCGCAGCTCCCAGCCGTGCTCGGCGTGCCCCTGGTTCTGGCTGGAGCAAGCGAGCAGCAGGCAGTGGCAGCGCTGTACGTGCTGGCGAGCCTGGTGCAGCTCGGCGCGTTCATCGTGATGCTCCGAGCGCTCTTCCCTGGCCGGCTGACGGAGCAGTCACTTGGCCTGCTGACCTTCCTGCTGGTGCCATTCAACCATTCGATCCACCATTACCGTGACGTGCCAGTCGTCCTGGCCAGCTCGGCCGTGTTTCTGCTTTCGGCGACGTGGCTGACGTGGTGGAGCGGAGATCGCGGCCCACGCACCTGGTTGTGGGTCCTCGGCGCGATGCTGCTGGGCGTGTGGAGCCGAGCCGAAGTGCTGACTTTCGTCGGCGCGCTCATCGTGCTCGGATTGATCGTGTGGCGGCGTCGGGCACTGCCACTCGTAGCCACGTACGCGGTCGCGGCAGGGATGGTCGCGGGTAGCCTGCTGCTGGTGTACCGCCTGGAGGGCGTCGACCTGTCTCAGGCGTCGCGCTACCAGTGGCACACGTTCCTGGACAGCACACCGGAGTCCTGGCTCAGCCCGGCATGTCGCGCGGCGCCTACCGAGAATTGCCGTGAAACGGACGGGCTCACGTATTTCGGGCCGGCCGATCCAGAGGCAGGGGTGGTACCGATGATCTGGCAGCACCCACTTGCCAGCGTGGCCAAGACGGTGCGCAGCGCCGTGGACAATCTGTGGGACGTGCTGGGTCCGAACCTGTCCACGTTCCCGGGTATCGTCCCGTTTGTGCTGGTAGCCTTCGTCTTCGTACGGTCAGCGCGCGACGCGCTCCTGCGGCTCCCGGTGGGAGTGTGGATGGTGGTGCTGGCGGTCGTCGGCGAAAGCGTGCTGCCGCCGCTGAGCTGGGCGCCGCCACACCCGCAGTACCACCTGCAAATGGTGCTGCCAATGGCGATCCTGCTCGTGCCGGTGCTGATGGCTCTGGCGCACCTGCCCCGCGGCCGCCTCGTCGCGGTGGCGTTCTTGATCGGCAACGCTGGGCTCAGCGCGTTCCGCTACACGCGCTACCCGGGCTATTGATCATGAAGAGAGCATCCTGGCCTGTCGGGCTGTTTGCCGTGGCGGCGTTCGCGCAGACGCTGGCGTACTTCGTGTACCTGCGGGATGACCCGGGCAACTACAACGGGGCGGGCGCGTCGGGCGACCAGGTGGCGTATATCGACCTGGCTCAGCAGGTTCTGCACGGAACCTGGGATGGCGCCGTGCACTACATGCCAGGCTTGCCTGCCGTCATCGCCGTCGGCCAGCTGCTCACGGGCGATGCGCGCCTGGGCATCGCCCTGATCCACGCAGTGCTCTACGCGCTCGTGGTGATTCTGGCCGCCCGTCTCGCCGGGCGCGCCTTCGGCGAGGGAGCTTTCGCGTGGGCTGCGGCTGGAGTGGGATTGAATCCGGCGCTCGGTTACTACGCCGCTCAAGCGCTGACCGAGTTCCTGACCTCCGCCGCCCTCCTGGGGTTAGCAGGAGCCGTCTTCGCGTGGTCACGTCAGTCTCGGGTGAGCAAGGTGGTGCTAGCGGGGCTGCTCATCGCGGCGGCGGCGTACCTGCGCGCCGAATACCTCGGTCTGGCGCCACTGTTTGCGTTGGTCGTGGGGTGGGTCGGTTTTCGGCAACACGCGGCCTCACGCGGCCTGGCGCACGCGGTGGTTCTGATGGCGGTGACCGCCGTGGCAATGGCCCCGTGGGTGGTGCGCTACGGTGTCGCCACTGGTACGCCGGCCCTGTACAACGAGAGCCCGTTTTCAAATCTGGTGC